>Ga0075418_10006012_pt1 | contig 13703 bp, 7 predicted proteins | sample SoiMetdeltSBSDD2_FD_81776 | JGI IMG/M metagenome (GOLD analysis project Ga0075418, IMG submission 81776) | Bulk soil microbial communities from a Populus tree surrounding site in Tennessee, USA - Soil MetaG P. deltoides SBSDD2 | ecosystem: Environmental > Terrestrial > Soil > Tree plantation...
AAAGACGAAGACCAACGCGGATTTCCTGGCGGCGATGGCGTCAGGCAAGTCGTAACCACGAAGGCGCCGCTTCGCGGCGCGTCCACGAAGGTCACGAAGAGAGGGGCGCCTCCCAGGCGCCCTTTTTTCTTCTTATTTCTTTTCGGCGGGCTCGTTGCCTATCCGATTGATCTCATCGACAACGCTTTTCTGATGCTCGTAGTCGTTTCTCGGAAGCAACACGACGCCGTTCTTGAGCCAAATGAAATCCGGTTCTGTATGGATGATATCGATTTGCAATTCGGTGTCGGGTACCGGACCTGAACCCTCATATCTTAAGAACACATCATCGTTGTCGCTCTTCTTGCCAATCCGGTAGAGACGCTCTCCGTTCGCGTTGTACGTGCGACATCGGTTGACTTGTGTCGCAGGATCCAACCAGCAGTGTGCCCAGCCTCCACTCTTCGAAAACGAGACTCGGGTTGCACCTTCGGGCACGCCGGCTGGAGGTCGCTGGCCGAAGCAACCGGCACTCGCCATCAAGATGGCTACAAATAGGGTAGCCCTTAAGGCCCACATCCCTTTTCTCCTTGGAAGCAGTACGACGTCTCCACTTTGGCAGTGGGCGATGATCCTAGGCGCCAAGCCAATTCCGACAGCGTGAGCGCGAAATACACGTTCGGCTTAGCCTCGAATAGTCGCTTCGGCACCGGTGCGTCGATGCCGGCCGCCCATAAGCCCCGGACGCAGAACTGCTGGCAGTTATAGCCAGTGACGGTATAGGGTGGCGGATTTTTTTGACTCCTTACAATGAAATCCCGGAGCATCGCGGTCTGGGTTTCGGATGTTTTGAAATAAAGTGCGCGGACCGCGCCGTGCTGGTTCTCCAAGTCCCTCAATTCCGCTTTGACTATCTGCAATGAAGCGGCAGTAATATGACCATCATCGAACTGCATATATCCGGCTGGAAAGTCTCTCACGACCACATTTCCTTCGCTATCGTGCAGAGAGCTCCAGAACCCATCGTGTGCTGGATTGAAACCACCGTACAATCCTGCGCCGGTATTCGGGTCTACGGCCATGATGCCGATGTGGCCGTTGCCTCCGGCTCCATTCACAAAGTTAAAAACGATAACGTCCATCCCATCCGGATCGCCATACGTGAGGGGATTGTTCGTGGCATATGCGTATCGGTTCCATCGCTGTGGACTCACGATCCGCATCGCATCCGCTGAAAGTGGATCCGGTGAGGTGAAGCGACCGCTGGCAGGTGCGTAGTACCTGGCACCCGAATAGTCGAACGCCGTTTCTGGATCCCGCTCCTTCCCGACGTACAAGCGGCGTTCTCCCGATGACGACGCTGGCCACTCTTCGCCGAACGGCATGTAATCGTGTCGTTCTACGACCTGGCCGTTTGCGTCCGTGATCATCCGAATCGAGCCGGTCGCATCCGCGTGGTAGTAGGTGATCACCTCGGTCGTCTGGGCGCTTGAGGCGGTGGAGACTGAGAGTATGGCGATGTTAATGAGCAGTCGAAGATTCGTTCGCATGGTCGGCGTCCTATCGCGCAGCGTCACCGGCCGCCCCAGCACCGGCGCGAACGAAGATCCTGAATCCGATTGAAACGCCGCCTTGATCAGTTCCCCGCGCCGCGTCGGGCGTTAACCACATGACGCGGCCGTGCGCACGGGCGGCGGCGGCGAGAAGGTCGAGAACAGTTCCGCTCGGCGCGTCGAGCGTAAATTCCTGTGTCGAGATTGCGTCGGGCAGTGTTGTGGGCGCTCCAGTTCGAGCGACGGCCGCAGTTACTCTGGCAAGCACCTCCTCCAGGCGCACACGATCTCCGCGCACGCCCGCGATTCGTTGATTCAACGCGTCGGCCGGGTCGGCCAGCATCCCGATCGGCCGAATGACGACAATGCCATCGCGTTCTTCCCAGCGGTAACGCGGGTCCTGCGCAACGAGAGCGTCCAGCGCTTCACGCACCGTGAGTCCGTCAAGATCGAGACGCTGCGCCACAATCGCAGGATCACGGTAGTCGCGCGGCGACGCTTCGAACACCAGCGGGACACCGGCGCATTCGGCGATCCGCCACGCGAACATACCGTTGGAAATCGCGTCAGGCAGCCAGACGACCGCCGCGCCCGGCGCGTCGGCCATGATTCGCCGATCCAAGACGCTCTCCTGCGCATCGGCGGCGCTGGAGAGACCGAATATGAATGCCATCAGGAATGCTGCGCGCATAAGTCCTCCTTTCACCGTGGGATTTGCACCGTCACTACTGAATCGGTGCCGCCGTTTGTGCCTTCAATCGAAAGCTCGCCCCTGGTATTCCCTCCGGCCGAGCTCGTGACGTTCAGTCCGACCCACAGGTAAATGCGGTCAGCGCTCGTCAGTGTGATCGCGCCGGTCGTGCACGACATCGCGTAGCGAGTCACGGTAGAGGTTACCGGCGTCGTTCCGGTTGCCTGACAGAGCAACGCCCCTGTGTCGCTGTTCAATCTCGCGCGCACGCGCGGATAGATGACGCCATTGCCCGTGGTCTTTCGCATATACAGAGCGAAGGTGATCGGAGTCCCGCTCGGGATTGAACCCGCTGCACCGGGAACACCTGGGTCGGTGGCGAATGATTTGATCGCGATCTCCCCGACCGAGTTCCCGATGTTGCCGCTTTGCAACGTCGTCGCCGGAGAGTCGGGCGCAGCGACGCGGAGTCGCAGGAGGCGATTGATATCAGACGCCTCCTTGTGCAGATGGTAGATGACCTCGGTGAGCACGACGAATGTGCTGCCATTGCTGGCCAACCCGGCAACGGTCACGACAACCGGTCCTGTCGTCGCAGCGGCCGGCAGCGTCGCGATGATGCTCGTCGCGCTCCAACTCGTGACCGTGGCAGCCACACCATTGAACGTCACCGTACTGCTGCCTTGCGTGATGCCGAAATTCGATCCAGCAATCGTGATCGACTGGCCCGGGATGCCGGCGCTCGGGCTCAGGAACGTGATGGTTGGCGGCAACAACACGGTAAACGTGACGCTGTTGCTCGCCTGACCAGCGACCGTGACCACGACGGGCCCCGTGGTTGCGCCAGCTGGCACCTTGACTGCGATGCTGCTGTCACTCCACTGGGAAACGGAGGCAGCAACGCCGCCGAACGTCACCGTGCCGGTCGCCTGCACGGCGCCGAACCCAGTGCCGGTGATCGTCACAGTTGTGCCAACCGGGGCCGATGTCGGACTCAGCGATGTCACCTGCATACTGCTCAATTTGACCCGTGCGGTGTATGTGCCAGTGGCAGTCCCATTCAGATCCAGCCAAATCGTGTAGGTCCCGGGCACGGTCAAGGTCGTCTCGGGAAACGTCTTGTCTTCGGCGCAGAAGACGCCGTGCGTCGAAACGCCATCGGGATTGAAGACATACCCGAATCGACCACACCAGGTATTCGATGTCCCCGTGAGCGTCCCGGTGAAGTGCTGGCCAACCGCTCCTGTAAACGTCAGGGACGCACGTTGGAAAATGCTTTGAATGATCGTGGCGGGTGTGCCGTCGGTCGGAATGGACTGGAAAACGTCCGGCTCGACGTTATACAGCGTCAGCGTCATCGTTCCCATATACGCGTCGAACGGATTCACGAGGATGTCGTAAACGCCCGTCAACGGCAGATACACGGGACCGAGCACCCAGTTATTCATCATCGGACCGTAGATGACCTGGCTGCCGTCTGGAGCCTGAATGGTGACGGCGCTGTAGGTGATCGTCGTGTTCGTGAGCATCACAGCAATTCGTTGGCCCGCGTTTCCGACGAAGGTGATTCGCGCGTTCTGACCTGGGGTTGTCACCGTAAACGAAACGGGTGCACCGCCAAGCGTCAGCTGCCCGCTGACATCACGCGGCACGTCTGTCAGGGTGACGGTTGCGGTGCCGGTGAACCCCTCATCAGGATCGATAACGAGCGTGTAGGTTCCCGTGGTCGGGGCGATGTTCACATCCGTGAAATATGGCGAAAACGGGTACACCGCTCCGCTCGCGAACATCACGACGCCGTCAGGCCGCAAAATCTGAATGTGGAGGCGATCGATCAGCTGATTGCTGATCGTGAGCGAGAAACGCTCACCTGCTGCGCGATCGAAGACGAACAATCCAATTTGATTCGCCGTCGGGATTGTGAATGTGGTGCCGCTTCCAACACTCAAACGTCCGACCACGCCCACATCCGAAGGCGTGTACCACGGCGGAGGTATGAAGAAGTCATCGCTGCTGACAGCCTCACCGCTCGGCGTGACAACGCTGATGCGCCCGGATGCCGTAAGCATTGGAACAGTGACTGCGACCGTCGTGTTCGACGCACTCCGAACGGCCGCCGCACTGGCGTTCAACCGCACGGCGGACAATGGCGTCAGATTCGTGCCGGTGATCGTCACGGTTTGCCCGGCGAGTCCGATGACCGGTGAGATGGTGGCGATCGTCGGTGCGGTGGCCGTCTGATTGGTTGCTGCGACAGAAACGCTTCCCGTTAAAGTGCCTGCCGGATCGACGACCACCGAATAGGCGCCTGTTATGGCTAACAGTCGCGGACCTGTATTCGCACTTGTGCCGCCACACGGGGTGATTGACGTCACAACGGTGCCATCGGGCGCCAGCAGACTTATCGTCCAGTTGCAATTGAATGCCGTCGCCGACGTGATTGCGATATCGACCATCTGTCGTGCCGTCGCATTCACGAACAGGCGTCCGTTTTGATTCGCGCTTGCAATCGTCACCCATACCGGCGGTCCTCCAACCGCGAGCGTCCCGACGATGTCGCCGGAATCGAGCGATGAGGAGGTCGTGATCGCAGTGAGCAGACGGGAGCCCGCATAGATGTAGTCGCGGATGACGCCGGATGGACCCGGATTGGTCCACTCGGTCAGCAGCTCACCATTCAATCCGCGCAGGTAGTACGTCACGCCGGCGGGCGTGACTCTCTTCAATCGCCATCCATCGACATCGTACTCGTAGGCATGTACGACGTTGTCGACCACTGCCGTCTGAAGCCAGTTCTCAGGCGTGTACGCGTACGAGCGGCCGGGAGCCGTCTTCAGATTGCCGTTGTTGTCGTAGGTGAAGGGGACACCGTACTGCGACATCAGGCGGAGCGTGTTGGGATCGTATTGATACGCGGCTCCGTTGCTCGGATCCTGTCGATTGCCGTGGACGTCGTACGCGAACTGGCTTGAATAGGGACCATTCACCAATCTGAGTCGATCCAACGCGTCGTACGCGAACGTCTGCTTCATTCCTCCGCGCACGTCACTGATCGACGTCACGTTCCCGACGTTGTCATGACCGTCGTATTCGAGTTGTAAGGCGCCGGAATGAACGCTCGTGATCCAATAGCGGCCGGGATCGTAGGCAATCGTCGTTGACAGTCCGTTTCCAGCGATGTAGGACGTGAGTCCACCCGACGGGTGATATGTGAAGTCCGTCGCATAGTCGCGACCGGCTGTCCTGTCGAAGACCCGCGTGATGCGGCGCTCCGCATCAACGTCGTACGCCACGATTCGTCGATTCGCGATGCCGCCGATTGTCGGGTAGGCATACGCTGTCAGCGTGTCGTTACCGTCGTACTCAAATTGAGTTGTAAAGGCCTTGCCGTCTACTAACGCGGTGCGACTGGCCAGTCGCCCCGCATCGTCGAACGCGAAGAGGTGGTCGATCGAGCCAACGTAGTTGCCTGGCACGGCGATGCGCCCGCTGCTCGTCCACTGTCGATTATCCGAGCCGGATTCGTACCCGAACGCGGTAACACGCGGCCCCGTGGTTATCGTCTGGACACGATTATTCGCGTCATACGTATAGGTCGTCGAAACGTTGTTGGCGTCTGTCTTCTGGAACAGACGGCCGACGGCGTCGTATCCGTAAGTCGTCGTTCCTGTTTCCGGGTGCGTCTCGCTGCTCAGCAGGTGCTGGCCGTCATAGAGCCATGTCCGAGTGCGCCCATCGGGAGCGATGACGGTCCAGAGCTCGCCCGTGACGTGATACGCGTATGACCAGCGCTTCTGGTCGGCGTCGAGGAGGGACGTCATCCGGGCATCGTCTGGATGACCGAACGCCTGCCACGTTTGAACGGTCTGACGTCCGTTTTCGTCCGTGAGCGTGATCGTCCCAGGCGCGTACGTCCGGGTCGTGTAGGTGCCGTCGGGATTCGTGCGGCGCGTCACACGACCGAACGGGTCGTATTCAATCGCGACGCGCGGGCCGTTGGTACCCGTGAACGGATATCCCTCGTAGACAACACGGCCTTCGCCATCGTACTCGGTGACCGTTTTCGCACCTGCACTGTCTTGCGTCAGCGTCCGCCGACCGAAGCCGTCGAGAGTTGTCGTCGTCACAGCCGCGCCGCGAGCCTCACGGATCCAACTTCCATCGCTGTTGTCGTAGTCGGTGATGATTGGATTCGTTCCGCCAGGTGGACTTCTCGAGGTGACGCGCGAGAGATCGTCGTACTGAAAGGTCGTGGTTCGACCGCCGACGGTCTCGGATGCAACCGTGCCGTCCGCATTGATTGTGCGAGTGAGCGTCGTCAGCGGCGTTGACACTTGCACCTCTCGACCGCGGCTGTAGCCGTAGGTGGTGGTCATTCCACGACGTGTAAGCGATACAACGTTTCCACCGTCGTCACGCGCATAGACAATCGTCAGCGCCCACGGATACGAGCCCGCCTCAGTAGCCCATGACAGGAACCCGGTGTTGTCGTAGGCAAAATCACGGTGAAACGATTCAGCGCCGACCGTGACTCTCGCGGTCGCAGTCAGACACGGGATGAACGGTTGATTTCGATAGTGAACGTAAAGTCGTTCGACAGTGCGCGTGAGCTCGCCAATCTCGGTAACTGCTGTCGCGCAGTGGTATTGGGCCGTGAAGGCGTCCGCGGTGTCGTACGAGAATGTCGTCGAGTACGTGTGACCCCCGCGATCGATCCGCCGGCTCGACAACTCCGCGGAACGATACGTGTTGCCGACGACAGGCAGCTCTACGTAGTTTCGATAATCGTCCTCGAATGTGGTGGCGCCGGTGGAATCCTGAATCGTGAGACGTGTAAGCCCGTACGGACCCTCGATGATGGTAGCCGGGTGCGCGACTCCAAGTGGACCGTAGTAATAGGTCAATCGCGCGCTGGGCGTTTGAATCGTAGTCTGATGACAAAAGGTGTCGCCTGAATACCAGTCGCACCGGATGGACCAATTTCCGCTGCTGGAGGTCGCACCGCGATCAACGACGTCGCGAGCATTGAGAAGTGCGCGCGTGAGTTCCGGCTGCCCGTCGAGAACGAAATGTTTGATTTCGTATCCGTAGTCGATGCGACCTCCGTGCGGCGTCGTGAGGTGGGCTAACCGGCGATAGCCCTCGAAATCTTCGTAATCGAAACGCCAGTGCGGGCCGGCAGGCGGCGTGAGCTGTTTCAGCCGGCCAGTCGAGTCCTCGGGATCGCCTTCGTACGTGTAGCGCCACACACGATCATGGCTTCCGTCGTTGAACGTCATCGTGGTCGGCAGGTTCGTCCTGTCGTTCATTGCGAAGAGCACCGTGCGTGGTGGCTCGTTCTTCAGGATCTGTTGAACCTCGAGCGCTCCGGTTGACCATGTCAGGGTTACAAGGTTTCCGTACCCGTCGGCGATCTGTGTCAACCGCCAAGTGGCCGAGTCGTAGGTGCAGATCGTTCCGTCTGGCAGCTCCAGGGTGTGTGTGTCGCGGTGATATCGCCAGAACCGGCTTGTCCACACTTCGTTCATCGTGTTCTGGTTATTCGAAAAAGGAGTTTGGGTAAAAACGGTGCGATACCTCGCGCCGTCGGCCATTTCCAGAATCGGAGTGATGGCGCGTGTCGCGTCAAGGGTGTTCTGAACCGCGCTGCCGGGCGTCGGCCACGATTGCTCCTGAAGAACCTTCATCGGCACACCGGCAATCCCAAACCTCCACATCGCATTGCCCGTATCGGATTCCGAGTTGTAGGTCAGCTGAAATCGGAGGTCGTGGCCGGCATTTCCTGGAAGCACGAGATCCGTCAGCGTCACGATGAGATTGCTCGCTTGTGTGTCTATCTGTTCGAACGGCTGCAGGCGGAGGTAGTCACGGTGCTGCTGGACACCGATGCGATCGAGCTCCAACGTTGTCTGGCCGGCGGCCTGGGAAGCAAACGGGGAAACGAGAAGAGCGAGGACGACGGAGAGGCGTGACATTGCATCTCTTCCGCCCGACCCCTGCCGTGCACAATGCCCGGCACCCCAAGCTTCTCATCGTCCGCAACGGACGCAAGCCCTTTCTCGCGCCTTCAAGAAATCGCTGTGCAGCGTGCTCGCAGAATGTGCGAACACGCTTTCGTTTCCGCGTACGTGATTCCGGGAACTGCCCTCGTGAACGATGTGGATGCGACCGAAAAACTAGATAGATGCGTGGAAGCCCGCGTTTCGTGTCGGCAGTTACCGCCGCAGCGATCGCGGTCTCGGCGTGTTCCACCGCGCCGGAGTTCGACATCGTGATATCCGGCGGAACAGTGATTGACGGAACCGGCGCGGAACCTCGCCCCGCCGACGTCGGCATCAAGGGCGACCGGATCGTTGCGATCGGGGACCTGACAAATCGCGGTGCCTCGGATCGGATCGATGCGACGGGAAGGATGGTGACACCCGGCTTCATCGACATCATGGGCCGGTCTGGTGTGAGCCTTCTCTCAAACGGTCTCGCGGAGAGTCATCTTCGACAGGGAATCACCACTGAGCTGCTCGTCGATCGCAGCCCTGCGTTCTGGACGGCGGGGATCGCCGACCAAGACGCCTTGCGTGTGGCAGGCGTGACGTTCGACTGGCGAGGCTTCGACGGCTACTTTGAAAAACTTGCTTCGCGCGGCACCGCGATCAATGTGGGAACGCTCGCGGCCTTGTCGCTCGCCAGCCGCGACATCGAAGCATTCGTTGATGAGGCAATGCGCGACGGCGCCTGGGGCGTCGTCGACGATAGTGGCATCATCGCGGACGATGTGGGAATCGCAGCTGCTGTCGGGCGTTCGAACGGCGTGCTCATGCTGCCTGCTGCCAGCGCCGTGCTTGCGAGTGACGACGCGTTCTTTGCAACGGCGGCTGCCGCGCGTCGCATCGTGATTGCCGACCTCGCTCGAGTGGCGTCGGGAGCGCCGTACGCGGAACTCAACAGACGAATTTCGCAAGCGGCTCAACGCAACGTCGCCGTGTACGGGACGGTGATCCCCGTACTTCAACCGCAGACGGATTCGTCCGTGCTGGAGGCGCTTCGTTACGGCGGCGTGATGATCGCCACTGACAGCCAAGCTGCAACCGTTGGCCGCAGCCACTCGGACGCAGCGTTCGGTGCATTCCCGCGATTGCTCGGCTCGATGGTGCGTGACGAGCATCTGATGGAACTGAAGGAGGCAGTCCGCCGCAGCACGTCACTGCCGGCAACTGTCTTCAACATCCCGCAGCGCGGCATCCTTCGCGAGAATTACTTCGCCGACATCGTCGTCTTCGACGCTTCCACGATCGCGGACCGATCGACATCGGAAAAGCCGAACCAGTTTCCCACCGGGATCGACTACGTTCTCGTGAACGGCGTTGTCACAGCGACGCCACACGGCCTGACGGGCGCACGGCCCGGCTACGGTCTGCGCAACCGCACCCAGCGATAGTCAGGTCACCGCGGACCTAGAAGGTCCGCGCCGCTATGTCCGGACTCCCCCCGCAGCATCGTAGAGCGCAAGATGACGCTCCCACATGTGGCGCGGTGTGAGCTGGCGCTCCCAGCACTCACGCGATTGGCGGCCAAGCGACCGGAGCCTCGATTCTTCAAGCGAAGCGACATGCGCAAGGCTGGCGGCGATCGTCGCCGGTTCGAGGTCGCGGAGCATCATGCATCCGGCGCCCAGGCGTTCGAAGGCACGATTGCCGCCGACCGCGTGGAGCAGCAACGGCTTGCCCGCTTCCGCGGCTTCAATGGTCGACAGATCGAAGAGACTGAACCGGTTCACGTTGATCAGGAAGTCGACCGACGAAAAGAGCGCCGCGACGTCGTCGACGCGTCCAAGCGCGCGAATGAGCGGATGTTCCGGCACCTTCGACGTGGGAGGGCCGGCGACCGCGATCGCGAGATTCACGCCCGGCGACAGCCTTTCCGTTGCGGCGAGAAGTGCATCGAAGCCTCTGTACGGTTCGGCGCTGCCGAGATAGAGGCCGACGCGTGTTCCCGGTGATCGCGGACCTAGAAGGTCCGCCCCGCTCGTGCCAAAGTCCGCACCGCTCGGGAATGGATCCGCGCCGCCGCGCCTGGGCGCCGCTGCTCCGCTCAGCACGAACTGCGCGCGATCCGCCAGCGCCTCGAAGTGCGAATCGATGATCCGGAAGCTCTCTGTTGCCTCAGGGCACGGAAAGACCAGGCGATCGACGCGTGACCACACGTCGAGTTCCCAGCCGATCCACGTGTGCACATCGGGATAGTCAAGAAACGACCGCCAGTCGGCCTCGGGAATGCCCCAGCTCCAGACCGCATACAAAACGATCGGCGTCACTCCATGGCACATCATCCAGACCTGCTGACTGCCGCTCCGCTGCCGTAGCGCCGACTCCGCCGAGAAGGGATCGTGGGTGAAAATCACCTCCGCCCCCGCACTCGACGCCAGGCTCGCCTGCGACTCCGCGCATGTATCGGTCGCGATATCGCGCAGCATCCGATCGACCAGTCCGCCGGGAGCCGAGAGCTCCTTGTCTGACGGTCGGTAGAATTTCGGACCGATCACTTTTCGGCGCAGTCTGGTGAGAAGACCGAGTGGCGGCGGTGGCGGACGCTTCGGCACCGGCGTCGATGCAGGCGGAAACCGCACCACATGACGCGGCTGTGGATCCGTGGAAGCGCCTGACTGGAGTTGATGCAGATAACCCGCGGGGCCGCCAATCCGTCGTGGCGGTGGACCGACGTGCGCGACGATCATCTAGTGGACCGTATCAACTGCTGCACTATTGGTCACGACAGCCCTTCGAACGCGATCGTGCTGGCCGCGACAACGACGCGGCCAGTCCTGACTTGGGAAGGACATACCACGAGAGGTGCGGCGTTGATTCTAGACGATGGACTTCGCGTTACCGCGTACACTCATTCGTGGGTGGACTTCCGGCCGGGCATTGTCTTCTCGCTCAAGAATCGCCGCTTCGATCACTGGACGCCGCAGTATCTCCGCTACCGGCTTCAGGCGGCGATTCGCGCGGCGCTGCGTCCTGAAGAACCGTCGCTGACGCCGCAGGCCGTGCGCGAGCTCGATCGTCGTCTGACGCATGACATGGTCGGCGTCGAATGGGGCAGCGGCAACACGACACGGTTTTTTGCGCGACGGACCAGGCACCTTACGAGCTTCGAGACAGATACGTCCTATTACCACTGGGTCGCTGGAACGCTGCGGGCCGAAGGACTCGACAACGTGGATTACAGGCTGATTCCGCACGACTTCGAAGATGAAGATGACGAGGAAGAGATGCATCGAAATCCGGTCGTCGTGGCTGCGGATCCATTCGCCGACGAGTCATTCGATTACGCGCTCATCGATTCGGCTCCACGAGGGTGTCTCTCGCGCCGCGTCGCAGCGAAAATCAAGCCTGGAGGTCTTCTGATCCTCGACAATGCGAACTGGTATCTGCCCCCTCCTGCAACGTTGCGTCCCCTCGCGCCGGGTTCCGTGTCGCAGGTGCTTGGTACTCCGGGCAGTACGGTGACGCATCATGAATGCTGGCCCGCGTTCGCACGGCTCATTGCCAACTGGACCGCGCTCTGGTCGTCGAACGGCGTTCAGATGACACTCGTCTTGATTAAGCCTCGAGCATGATGGCGTGGGATGCGGAGCGTCTGACCAAGCAGATTACGATCCTGGCGCTCACGGCTGCCATTCCGCTTCACCTCTTCATTGACCCTGTCGCTGGATTGAGTGTTCGCACAGCGGCGGCGATCGCATTCGCCGCGAGCCTGTTTTTCGCAAAGCGATGGCCTCTCACGCCAGCCATTGTCGCGACCGCCGCTGCGATCGCGCCGGTCGGCCTTGCCGCTCTCAACGGCATGGTGGCGTTGAACGTCTTCTACACCGTGATTCTGACCGGTCTGTTCGGGGCACTGCTTCCGACGCTGCCACGCGGCGGATGGCGGTTGCCTTCATCCTGGCGGTTTCCGATTGTGGCGTGGGCGCTGACGCTCTCCTTGGGCTGGCCGGTGATGATCGTTCGCGAATCGGGGCTTCGCCTCGGCACGCTGCGCGACACGGGCACACTCGATTCGTGGGCACTGCTCACGACGCCGCAGGTGGAAAGCTGGATTCTGTATGTTGCGATTACGCAGCTGGCGGGGATCCTGTGGCTCGATTGGTTATTTGGACCGGGATTCGGGATTCGCCCATCGACAAGCTCGGGGCGCCCTGAGGCTCTCGAAGGGCGGATCCCGAATCCCGTCCATGGGCTTTGGATAGGTGTCACCCTCGCCAGCATCGTTGCAATCGTTCAGGGCACGATTGCGATGTCCTTTCTCAACGCCGAGCCGTGGATCGGCTTAAGGCGGGCGGCCGGGACGATGCTCGACGCCAACGCGTATGGCGCGGTTGCTGCCGTGGCAGGGCCGCTTGCGTTCGTGTCACTTCCCCAGCTGCTGAACCGTCACATTCGAACATTGCAGGCGTCAGCGCTCGCTATCAACTGGGCTGGCGCCTGGATGTCCGGATCGCGAACGGCATTGCTGTGCGGTGTGTTCGGCACGCTGCTGCTTGCCTACGAGCTGGTCCGGAACAGCGCGCGCGACGAGACCGCATCGCGCCGCAACTGGTCGCTGCTCGCTGGTGTCGCCGCGGTCGTGCTGGTGCTGACGATCGGTGCGGGTGCGATTGGACCGCTCGAACGCATGCGCACCACCGGCGCACCGGTGCAGGAACTGTGGACCCGCGGCGGCTACGGATCGGTCGCTACCCTCATGGTGCGCGACTACCCGCTTACCGGCGTCGGAATCGGAAGCTTCAACTGGATGGCGCCCGACTACTGGCGCGAGATCGCGAACGACAAACTGCCGTTCGACAATGCGCAGAACTGGTGGCGCCATCAAGTCGCCGAACTCGGCCTGGTCGCGTCGCTTCCAATGCTGTTCTGGTCGGTGTGGATGGCGTGGCTTGTGGTTACCAGACACGCCGGTGCCGCGCATCGGCTTGAAACACAGACGCTGCGCGGGCTGCTGCTCGGCATCGGCGCCGCATCGCTTGTCGGAATGCCGACGCAGAACCCAATCGTGCTGTTGATGTTCTTTTACTGCGTAGCGCGATTCGAAATCCTCACGCGATCGGAAGGCGGACCTGAAGGTCCGCCTCTACGAACCAATGCACGTCGAATCCCGAATCCCGAATCCCGAATCCCGGCCGTTGCCTGGGCAGCGGCGTTCCTGATCGCCATCAGTTACGCCGGCGCTCACCTGGTGCTCGCGCGCGGTCCCCTCAAGCCGCTCGAGCGTGCGGCGCGCACGAACCGCGATTACATCATTGGGACGTATCCATCGGAACCGCTTCCGCAGGGACAGTTCCGCTGGACCCGCAGGCGCGCGACGTTTGCGCTCGCGGCGCAAACGACGCATTTGATGATTCGCTACCACGTCGAACACCCTGATGTCGGCACCGATCCCGTGCGGCTTCGCATCTCGACTCCCTGTCAGACGATCGTCGATCG
>Ga0075418_10006014_pt1 | contig 13699 bp, 11 predicted proteins | sample SoiMetdeltSBSDD2_FD_81776 | JGI IMG/M metagenome (GOLD analysis project Ga0075418, IMG submission 81776) | Bulk soil microbial communities from a Populus tree surrounding site in Tennessee, USA - Soil MetaG P. deltoides SBSDD2 | ecosystem: Environmental > Terrestrial > Soil > Tree plantation...
CAGCGACGCCGCGCGCATCTGCTCGCCGAAACCCGGCAGTTCCTTGTGGCAGCAGTCGGCGATCGCCTCCGGCGTGACGTCCCGCACCGCGGGCCCCGTTCCGCCGGTCGTGCAGACGAGGCAACAGCCGCCCGCCGCAAGCTCGCGCAACACCGCGGCGATGCGCGGGCGCTCGTCGGCGATCAGGCGCTTCTCGTAGTCGCACGCCGTCGCGAGATAGTCGCGCAATGCTTGCTCGATCGCGGGGCCGGACTCGTCGGCATAGACACCGTGGCTCGCGCGATCACTGACCGTCACGATGCCGATCTTCGGTCGCATGCCCCTCTCCCTCAGCCCTGCGGCGGCTGCGGTGTCGGCGGCTGGGCCCCAGGCGCTTGCGGCGCTGCGGGCTGTGCCGTCGCCTGCTGAGGCGTCGCCGAGGGCTTCGGCGGCTGCGCGGCCGCGTGCGGCTCGAGCCCTGCAGCAGGCGGCTCTTCCTGCGTCGTGTTCTGCCCCGAGGCGACGAGGCGCTTGATGTGGATGCGGAACTCGCCGCGCTCTTCGGGCTCGGCGAGGCGCCAGCGGCCCATGTGCCGGCGCCGATCGATCGCAGCGCCCTGCATCATCACGGACGTCACGTGTTTGCCCTGCGGTGTGAACACGTGCACGCGGCCCTTGCCGCCGAGCACGACGACCGTGTTCTGGTCGAGATCCCAGAGGATCGCATCGTCGCTCGCTTCGCCGGCGTCGGGATACGCGCGCGAGGTCGGGCGATCCCCGGCATCACTGCGTTCGAGCCCGTGCTGCGTGCGGCGACCTGCGTTGCGCGTGCGGGTCTGCAGGCGCTGGGCGAGATCGTTGAGCAGCGGCAGCACGAACGCCTCCTCGTCGACCTCCCCTTGCGTCGATTGCCCCTGCAAGCGCATCGCTTCGACGTCGAGCTGGCGTTGGAACCGGCTCAGGATCTGCATCAGCGACGGATCGGCGAGATCCATCGGATCTACGGCCCCCACCGGGTGCAGCCGCAGCCTCACGCGCCCTTCGAGCGAGGTGCCGCGCAGCAGCTGGAAGCTGAACGCGCACTTGCCTGCGGCGCCAAGCACGCGGAACAGGCCCGCATCCACCTGGCCGAGGATCTTGAACACGGGCGAGTTACCGCCGAACTCGGCGAGTTGCTGCGTGCGCAGCACGCGGCCCATCGTGACCCTCGTGAGCACGATGTCCTCGCCGGCGAGCAGGCGATCGATGTGCGGGTTCTTGCGCTCGATCGCCATCGTGACGAAGTCGGTGAACACGGGCCTGCCCGTCGAGTTGTAGCCGTCGAAGACGTGGCGCGGCTCGGTCGGTCGGCAGCCCTCCGCGTGCGAGCTGCCCTCGAAGTAGCTGTAGACGGCTCCAGGTCGCAGCGCGCGTTCGTGTTCGCGCACCTCGCGCACGCGCTGCAGGATCTGTTCGACTGCGGTGCCCGCGGCGTGCCGCACGTCGTTGCCGCGGTCGAGCGGCACGCGCAGGTTCAGGTCGAGATAGCGCGGCATCGCGAGCGGGTCGACACCTTCGACGCGCAACAGGGCCTGCGCCATTTCGGCGAGCGCGGTCACGGCCTGCATCGCGCAATGCTGCGAATCGCGATGCCGGTCGCGATGGAAGTCGCCGCGACCGCGGCCATGCTGGTCGTGCCGATGGCGTTCGGGACCGCGCGGTGGCCGCTGCTCGCGCGGGCTGCCCGGCGTGATCACCTGCCCCGCCGTCGCGCCTGTGGCTTCGGCTCCGGGCGCCGCCGCCTCGGCCGGTCCAGCCTCGGCCGGTCCATCGGTCGGACCTCGGCCGAGGCCGCGACCCCTTCCGCGGCGGCGCCGGCGCCGGCGGCGGTGGTCGCCCTCCTGCGGACTTCCCTCTCCTGCGGGGGCGTCCGAGGTGGGAGCCGACGGGGACGCAGGCAGCTCTCCTGCTCCCGCCTCGATCACGGGCGTGGTGGGCGGCGAAGTGCTTGCGGCGCCAGGGGCCTCGATGGCGGCAGCAGGGGCGGGCGTCGGCTCGCTCGGGGATTCGGGCTCGTTCACGGGCCGTACAACGATGCGCAGAACGGCCCGCGCGAACAAGCCCGTAGCACGCATTTCCCTTCGCGGGTCGCACCTGCTTAGATCGCGCCTGCAATGCCGCGCATCCACGATTCGATCCTGCCAGTCGTCGGCGATACGCCGATCGTCCGGCTCGCCCGCATCGGCCGCCACCTGGACCAGGAACTGCTCGGCAAGTGCGAGTTCCTCAATCCGGGCGGCTCCGTCAAGGACCGCATCGGGGTCCGCATGCTGCTCGACGCCGAGCAGCAGGGTCGCATCAAGCCCGGCGACACGCTGATCGAACCGACCTCGGGCAACACCGGCATCGGCCTCGCACTGGCCGCGGCCGTGCGCGGCTACCGCGTCATCATCACGCTGCCCGAGAAGATGTCGCGCGAGAAACAGGTCGTGCTCGAAGCGCTGGGCGCCGAGATCATCCGCACGCCGACCGAAGCCGCGTGGGATGCTCCCGAGAGCCACATCGGCGTGGCCAGGCGGCTGCGCGACGTGATCCCGAACTCGCACATCCTCGATCAGTACTCGAACCCCAGCAATCCGCTCGCGCACGAAGAAGGTACGGGCAAAGAGATCTGCGACCAGCTCGACAACAAGGTTGCAGCCGTGGTGTTGACCGCCGGCACGGGGGGCACGGTCACCGGTGTGGCCCGCACGGTGAAACGGCGCGTGCCCGGCTGCCAGATCATCGCGGTCGACCCCGAAGGCTCGATCCTGGCCGGGCCCGGCCCGATCAAGACCTACAAGGTCGAGGGTATCGGCTACGACTTCATCCCCGACGTGCTCGACGTGAACCTCGTCGACCGCTGGATCAAGTCGAACGACAAGGACAGCTTCCGCACAGCGCGCCAGTTGATCCGCCAGGAAGGCCTCCTGGTCGGCGGCTCGTCGGGCGCCTGCGTGTGGGCCGCGCTGCAGGTCGCGAGGGACTTCGGCAAGGGCGCGCGCATCGTGACGATCCTCGCCGACAGTGTGCGCAACTACCTGACCAAGTTCGTCGACGACCGCTGGATGCGCGAGAACGGCTTCCTCGAGGAGGACTGGGCCGTCGGCACGATCGCCGAGCTGCTGCGCGCGATGCCACGCCGCGAAGTCGTGACCGTCGACGTCGCCGACCCGCTCAGCAAGGCCGTCACGCTGTTCAAGGAGCGCGGCTTCTCACAGCTGCCCGTGACCGATCGCGGCAGGCTCGCGGGCATCCTGACCGAAGCCGACGCGCTGCGTGTGCTCGTCGAAGGCGTCGCCACGGGCAAGACCTCCATTGCCGAGGTCATGGTGCGCAAGGTATCGACGGTCGCCCCGCACGCGCCGGCCAGCGACCTGCCGAAGATCTTCGAACGCGGCGAGGTCGCCCTCGTCGTCGACGACACGCGCACCGTGCTCGGCATCGTCACCAAGCTCGACCTCATCGAACACTTGACCAGAAAGCCAGGCGTATGAGCATGAACTTCGCTCGCGAACAATCGCTGCTGCGGCAGCGACTGCAAGCCCAGGGCTCGCCGGCCCTGGCGGCCGCACGCCAACAGGAGCTCGGCACCGCGACGACGTTCCTCGGCGCCGGTGACGACGCCATTGCGGCAGCGGCCACCGATCTCGCCGCCATGCATCCGCAGATGGGCCGCGCGCAGATGACGGCGTTCGTTCGCACGCTCTGGCAGAGCAAGATCTACGAACTGCGCGCGGTCGGCATCGAGCTGCTCGCAGCGCGCGCGGCGCTGCTCGAGCCGGCCGACCTGACGTTCCTCGAGGGACTACTCGCTGACAGCGAAGTCGATGCGCTCGCGCAGCGGCTCGCCGGAGACGTGATCGGCGTGCTCGTCAGCAAGCACAAGAAACTGTGGAAGGACCTGCGCCGGTTCGCGGCGGCGTCGCAGGACGTGCTGCGGCGGGCCGCCGTGCGCGCGTCGCGGTTGCCGCTCGTCGACGACAGCGAGGCGTTCCCGCGGTTCGTCGAGCTGGCCGAGCCGCTACTGGCCGTGCCCGATCAGAGGCTGCAGCAGGCCATCGACGAGCTGTTGACTGCGGCCGCGGCCACGCACGGCGATGCCGTGAAGGAGTTCGCCGCGCGGTTCGGGCGAAGCGTGAAGCTGCCGAAGAAGAAGGCCGGCAAACCGGCGGCGAAGCCAGGGGCGGCTGCAGGAGGGGTGTCGCCGGCGAAACAGAAGTCGAAGCTGGCGCCAGCCGCGAAGCACGCAGCAGCCAACAAGCGCGCGGGCGAGAAGTAAGCCGACGGTCGCCGCGTTGCGGCGGTGAGGACACCCTATGGAAACCGCCGCAGCGGCGCTGGATGGTGGTTTCGCCGGTTGCGGTCGCCGCGTTGCGGCGGTGAGGACACTCAGCCGCCGGCCTTCTTCACCAACTCCTGGTTGTCCGGGTGCCGCCGTGCGCCCTTCTTCCAGATCTCCTTCGCCTTGGCCGACTCGCCGCGCTGTTCGAGCACGTTGCCGAGGTACAGGTAGGTCTGCGCCTGGTGCGCCTCGACGGGCTGCTTCTCCTGCTGCTGCACGAGGATTTCGAAGTGCGAGATTGCCTCCTTCTCCTTGCCGAGGAACTTGGGCCAGAACGTGTAGCTCAAGGCCTTCGTGAAGCGCGCTTCCCAATGGTTCTCGTCGAGCGCGAGCACCTTGTCGTAGACCCCGTCGGCCTTCATCGAGTACTCGTACTTGCTCTGATCCATCTGCAGGTAGGCCATGTAGGCCTGGGCCAGATTCATCTGCGACGGGATGTCGTTCGGGTTCGCCTTGGCGATGTCCTCGAACTTCTTGACGATCTCGTCCATGCGGCCGGCGGCGAACGCCTTCTTCCACAGCGCCGCGTTGTCTCCCTCCCAGAAACTCGCCCCCACGAGCTTCTTGAAGTCCGTCTCGAGGTCGAAGGTCGCAGCCGAGGTGGCGGCAAGAGAAGCTGTCTCGCCGTCGCCGCGCTTCTTCAGGTAGGCCTCGACGGCTGCCGCGACCTGATCGCTCGAAACCGCTGGCACTGCAGTGCGGTCGTTCTCGAGCATCACCGCCGGTGCGGGCGCCTTCACCATGGCTTCGAGCTTGCCCTGCAGCGCCGTGTTGGCCTTGGTCAGCTCGGCAACGGTGCTCTGCAGCTCGGCGAAGCTCGCAGCGTTGACCGGCGAGGTCTCGGCGACAGGGCGCAGCGCCAATGAGACGACGACTGCGCCGACCGAAGAGAGGGCGATGGAGGCGAGGATGATCGAGGGACTGTTCATGTTCGCACGACGAATGCTGCCGCGAGTCTAGACTATTTTCGCGGAGAAGAGCCAGCAGCTGTTGCTGCGTTTGCACCAGCATGGCGGCCCGAGCGCGCTTTGGGCACCATGCCCGCATGCAGGTCTACGACACCCACTGCCACCTCGGCCTCGATGGCAAGGTCGATCCGGCCCTCGAGCACGCGCGTGCGCTGGCCGCAGAGGTGACCCGGCTCCTCGTCGTCGGTGTCGACGCTGCGTCGAGCCGCGCCGCGCGGGAGCTGAGCCACCTGCCCGGCGTGCGCTGGAGCACCGGCCTGCATCCGAACGACAGCACGCGCCTGCAGGCCGAGTGGGGCGAGATCGAAGCACTCGCGCGCGATCCCGAGTGCACCGCGATCGGCGAGACGGGTCTCGACTGCTTCCGCGACAAGGCACCGCTCGACCAGCAGGAACGCTCGCTGCTGGCCCACCTCGGCCTCGCGCGCGAGCTCGATCTGCCGGTGATCTTCCACTGCCGCGAGGCGTTCGCGCCGTTGTTCGCGGTGCTGCGCTCGCAGCCGCCCGTGCGCGGCGTCATGCACTGCTTTTCGGGCAACCTCGACGATGCCAGGGTCGCGCTCGACCTCGGCCTCTACCTCTCGTTCGCGGGCCCGCTGACCTACCCCAAGAACGAGAGCCTTCGCGCGATCGCAAGCTGGGCGCCCGCCGAACGCATCCTCGTCGAGACCGATGCGCCGTTCCTGCCACCGCAGCGGCACCGCGGCCAGCGCAACGAACCGGCGCTCGTCGTCGAGACGCTGCAGGCACTCGCAACCGCGCGCGGCATCCCGCTCGCCTCGGCTGCGGCACTCACGTTTGAGAACGCGACCGCCCTGTTCGGGTGAGGACGGCTACCGCGGCGGCTGTGCCCATTGCTGCAATGCCTGCATCACGGCCGGCTCCGTCGGGGCACGTTGCTGTGCTTGCAACAGCTCGCGCCGCGCTTCGGCATGGCGGCCGAGGTCCCTGAGCACCGCGGCGCGATCGAGCCGCACCGTGAAGTGGTCGAGCCCGCGCGCGATGCTCGCGTCGAGGTGGGCCAGCGCACCCTCGAGATCCCCGAGACCGCGGCGAGCCGCGGCCGCGAGCCGGTAGACGTAGCCCTTCGGCTGAGCGATCTGCAGACAGGACAACGCCTGCCGTTCCGCGACTTCGAAGTACTCGCGTTCGCCCGTCGAGCGGCCGGCCTGCAGTCTGGCTTGTGCCTGTAGCGTGCGTGCCCACGCGTCCTCGCTGCCCCTGGCGGCGAGCATGTCGGTGACGAGGAGCGCGCGGAACGGTTGGGCCTGTGAGTCGGGCAGCGAGATCAGCGCTTCGGCGTAGTTGGCCAGCACCTCGTAGTGCGCCGGGCACAGCAGGTGGGCGCGCGCGAGCGGCTCGATCGCCGCGGCCACGTCGCCGTAGCGCCAGATCGCCGAGCCGAGCCCCCACCACGCGCGGAACGAGTTGGGCTCGCGCACAGCCACGTTCTGCCACAGGATCCGTTCGTCGCGGTATTCGAGCGAACGCGCCGCCGACGCCGCGATGCCGAGCAGCACGAGTACGCCGAACGCGGCGCGTAGCCGTCGCACGCTCGCGAACGGCAACATCCTGCGGACTGCGCGCGCGCGCGGCAGCAGCGCGACGGCGAGCAGGCAGAGGCCGAGCATCACGGCATACAGGCGGTGTTCGGCCATCGGCATGTTCAACGGGATCACGATCCACGGCAGCGAGAGACCCCACGCGATCGTCACCGCGAGACGCCGTTGGCCCGCCGTCGGCCCGCGCCACAGCGCGGCCGCGGTGCCGGCGAACAGGCCGCCCCAGCCGAGCAGCACGAGCGGGTCGAGGAACGTGTGCCGGTACGACACCGGCGGATCGAACGACAACCCGACCGGCACGACGGCCTGCAGCAGCGCCTTCGGCAGCAGCGTGCCCATCGTCGCGAGTTGCACGAGCAGCGAACGGCCGTGGCCGAGCATCGGATCGCCGGCTTCGCGGCCGAGCAGCGACGCCCCTACCTGGCCGAGCAGCAGCTTGCGCAACACGAGATAGCCGAGTGCTACCGCGAGGGCCGGGACCACACCGGCGACCGCCCGGCGCCAGTGGGTCCCGCTCCAGCGTTCGTGCCGCAACAGGAAGGCCTGGGCCAGCATGAGCCCCGGCAACAGCACGCCGGTCTCCTTGCTGCCGCAGGCGAGCACGGCCCCCACGACCGTGCCCGACAGGAACAGCGGCTCGTGCCTGCGGTGCCACCGCCAGTGACAACAGAGGCCGACGAGCAGGCCCAGCGCACACAGCAGTTCGCTGCGAGCACAGACGAGATTGACCGCCTCGGACGCCAGCGGATGCACGGCAAACAGGCTCGCGACCGCGAATGCCGCCATGGTGCGACGCGTCACCTCTCGAAGCCACACGAACAACAGCGCCGCGACGCCCGCGTGCAACAACACGTTGCCGGCCTTCACGAGCGCCACGGCTTCGCCGATCGCGAGGTTCGCGGCAAAGCTCAGCAACAACACGGGGCGATACATGCGGCCCGAGCCGGGACTGAACGCCGACGGATCGCTGAGCAGGCGCCACCACGAGAGGTCCTGCTGCAAGGCGGGGTTCGCGGCAATCGAATGCCAGTCGTCGAACACGTATTCGCCGCCGAGTGCGGCGCCATAGGCAAGGCACGCGAGCGCGGCGACGCAGGGGAGCAGCCACCGGCGGCACAGCGCGGCCCGATCACGCGGTCTCGCAACCCGATGGCCCAGTCCCGCCCCGCTCACGGTGCCACCGCGGCGGTGCTTCGATCGAGTAGTTGCAGCAACGCCTGCCAGCGTTGGGCCGTGCGTGCGGTCGAGAAGCTGCGCTCGTAGGCGGCGCAGGCTGCGGCCGCGGCTGCGGCCACGAGTGTGGGCTCGGCTGCGAGCCGCGACAGCTCGCGCGCGAGCGCGGCGGCGTGACCCGCGGGAACCAGGAACACCGCGCCGCTGCCGTCGAGCCAGCGACAGACGGCTGGGGTGTCGGCCGTGATCACGGGCCGCCCCGCAGCGAGCGCGTGCACGACCTTCCAGGGCACCACACGCTGCGCCTTCCCGCTGTCGCCGAACACGCCGGCTGCGAGCTGGCATTGCGCGAGCAGTTGCTGCAACCGCGCGCGGTCGACGAACACCGGCTCGAGCTGCAATCGCGCGCCGAGCGTGGCCTGCGCGTGCTGCCGTTCGGCCGCGGTGCCGCCGACGAGGGTCAGATGCACGGCCGGAACGGCCGCCACGGCGTCGAGCAACGTGCGCAACCCGTGCAGCGGAACACCCGTGCCGAAGAACAGCACGCGCAGCCTGCCGTCGCCCGAGGGTTGCCAGGGCTCCGGCTGCTGCGCATCGGGGTCGCTGACGGGCAGCCAGTGAAAGCGCTCGGCCGGCAGGCCGGTCAACGCGGCGACGTAGGCGGCGTTCTCGGGCGTGTCGAGCAGCACGAGGTCGGCCGCGGCACACGCGCGCGTGTCGAGCCGCTGCAGCCAGCGCGCCGCGAGCGACCCCGGGGCGACGACACGCCGGTCCTCGACGACGGTGTCGTAGGCCGACAGGAACAGGTCGAGCACGACGGGCACGTCGGTCGCTGCCTTGACCGCAGCGACCAGCGCATGTCCCGGATACGGAACGACGATGCAGCGCGGCCGCGCAGCGAGCACGGCGGCGCGTGTCTGGCGCGCGAGGTCCCTGCGCTGGGCCCACTGTCGCAGCAGCAACGCTGGCCAACGCCACGGCGCGCGGAGCAGTCCCTGCTTGCTGCGGCCGAGGCCCGGCAAACGGCACTCGCGCACCTCTACGCCGGCATGCACCAGACCCTGCCGCAGCGAGGTCGTGCGCGGGTAGCCCGGGCCTTCGTCCCAGGCACCGCAGAAGAGCACCGAGCCCTGCATGCAGCTCACCGCGCGTGATCGCGCGACATCCCCTGGAAACGCAACGATGCGATCTGCTCCGCGATGAGCCCGAGCGCGAACAGGATGCCCGCCTGGCTGAACAGCATCACGGCCATGTTCGTGAAGCGCCCTTCGGTCAGCCAAGTGTAGAGATACCACGAAGCACCGAGCGCCGCGATCGCCACGGACACGGGCAAGAACACGCGCAGCGGAGCGAACATCGTCGCAATGCGAAGGATGATCAGGAAGAAGCGGCTGCCATCGGCCAGCAGACGGATGTGGCTCTTGCCCCGACGCGGCCGCACGGCGAACGGATGGAACGCGACGGACCACCCGCCGCGCAGCATCGACATCGTGATCGTCGTCGGGTAGCTGAACGTGTTCGGCAACAACCAGACGAGGTCCTTCGCGACATCGGCGCGCACGAGCCGGAAACCGCTCGTCAGATCGGGGATCGAACGGCCCGACACGTAGCTCGCGAAGCGGTTGTAGATCCGGTTCGCGAGATTGCGGTGCACGCTGCCGCCCTTGCCGCCGCGCGAGCCGACGACCATGTCGTGGCGTTCGGCCAGCGCGAGCATGGCCTCCAACTCCGCGGGCGGATGCTGGCCGTCGCCGTCGAGCAGCAGGATCCAGTCGCCCCTGGCCTCGCGGATGCCGCGCTTGACCGCTGCGCCGTTGCCCAGGCTCTCGGCATGGCGCACGACCAAAGCACCGCATGCCGCCGCGAGTTGCGGCGTCTCGTCGGTCGAGCCATCGTCGACGACGATGACCTCGAAGGCCGTGAGCTTCGCGCTGCGCAGCGCGGTATCGAGCTCCGCGAGCAGGGCCGACAAGTTTGCAGCCTCGTTGCGAGCCGGCACGACCACGGACAAGCGCTCCACGCGCGGCCCGTGACACGGCGCGCTGGGCACAGGGGCCCGCGCCACCGGAGTTTCCGTGCGATGGCGCGGCCGTTCCCCGGTGGCCATCAGCGTGAACAGGGCGTCGGGGAGCGTTTCGAGCGCAGGGTGCTGTGGCTGTGCCGACATGCCCCTGCTATCGGCGATTCCTCACTGCGAGCCTGAGCGCATCGCGATGCCGATCACTGCACGACGAGCCAACGGTTGCCGTCCTGGCCGATCGTGTTCGCTGCGACGGGCAAACTCATCAAGGCCGAGCCGCTGACACGATAGGCGGCGTTGAAGGCCGGCACGGGCGACGTGCCCGAATAGGCAACGGCGCTTCCGCTCGTCATCAGCGTGTCACCGCTCTGGTAGGTGAAGAACGTGCGCCTGCCCGAGTTGCCGTAGACGATCGGCCACGCGTAGCAGCACCACAGCGTCTCGGCCCAAGTGGAGTCGACCGGGGGTGTGCCAGGGCCGCCGCCGAGCGAAGCGGCTTCGACGCTGCCGGTCAGCGCAGTGTCCGGCAGGAACATGCAGAACAGGTATCCCGAGCGCGCGACACAGGACTGCGCGTTGATGTTGCCGAACGCTGTCGACAGTGTAGGCGGGTCGAGCGTCAGCGTGGCGCTGCCGCGCACCGGGACCGCACCGGAAAGCTCCCCGAAGAAGCCATACTCGCCGAGGCCATTGCTGTTCGCGTCGATCACGCCCGAGCTTTGGCATTGCGCCTGGGCAGACTGGATGTTCTTGAGCGTCGCGATCGCGGCCGACTCGTTGGCGTTCAAGCGTGCCGAAAGAAGATTCGGGATCGCAATGGCCGCGATGATGGCGATGATCGCAACGACGATCATCAATTCGATCAGTGTGAAGCCACGTTCGCTGCTGGCCATGGTTGCCTCGCTAGTGTCTCGCGCCGGCCCTCCGTGCTCTTTCGCTCCGCATCCTGCGAGAGCGTCCCCTTCAGAGCATCCAGAGCTTCCCCGAGCGCGAGCACAGGATAGCGTCATCGGCTCGATTGCGCGGCGATCCTGAGTCTCGAAGTCCCCCACTGGGACAGCCGCGCGGTCTCCTTTCCCGCTGATGCCTGTTTCGCCCCGTCCGGGGACGTCGCCTTGCGCGGATGACAGATCACTGAAACGACGACGCCCACGGCTTGCTGACGCAGGCCGTGGGCGTTCGTCGCACCAACCACGCGGCGTGAACCGCGCGGTCAGAGACCATCAGTTCACAACCCTCCAAGAGTTGCCGTCCTGGCCCGTCGTGTTCGCGGCGACGGGCATGGCCATCGACATGGTGCCGTTCCGGAAGGCGGCGTTGAACGGCGGCGTGACGAGCGTGCCGTTGTAGCTCGAGTTGCTCGTGGCCAACACGTCACCACTCTGGTTGATGAAGAACGAGCGCTTGCCCGAGTTGCCCAGGACCTGCGGCCAGGCGTAGCAGCACCAGAGCGTCTCCGCCTGCTGCGCGTCGACCGGGGGCGTGCCCGCGCCACCACCAACCGTCGCCGCTTCGAAGCAGCCCTGCTGGGCAGCCTCGGGCAGCCACATCATGAAAACGTAACCCGAGCGAGTCACGGTCGACTGCGCGGTGACGTTGCCGAACGCCGTGGAGAGCACAGGCGGGCTGATGGTCAGCGTGCTACCGCGGACCGGGACCTTGCCCGACAGCTCCGCGAAGAAGCCGTACTCGCCCTGGCCATTTCCGTTGGCGTCGATCGCGCCGGATGCCTGGCATTGCGCCTGACCCGACGAGATGTTCTTCAGCGTCGCGATGGCCGCCGACTCGTTGGCGTTCAAACGCGCCGCGAGCAGGTTCGGAATCGCAATAGACGCGATGATTGCGATGATCGCGACAACGATCATCAATTCGATAAGTGTAAAGCCCTGTTCCCGCTTGGACATTGGTTTCTCTCCCTGACAACCTTTTCCGTTGCAACGGCCGACGTGACCGCCGCTTGTTTCCCCTCTTTCTGTCTTCCCGACCCTTCGGTCAGCGACCCGATGTCGCCGCCAGCGGGGCAGAGAGTCTTTGGAAGCGCCAGTCCTTGGCGATCGCCGACCAGGCACCGGCTTCTTCCCGAATCCGGCGCCTCACCTCGGCCGGCGAGGCCTTGGCTGCACGCTCCAACAACTCCCAACACGTATCGATCTCGCCTTGCTGCAACTTGAGGCGGGCCCGGTGGTAGTCCGCAATTGGGACCTCTTTCGCGGCCTTCTCGAAGGCTTTGTCGGCTTTGACGCCACTGCCGAGCTGCTCGAACTCGAGGCCCGCCTGGAGCCATGCCATCGGCGAATCGCCGGCTCCGCGCAACATCGTCTCGAGCAGCTGCTCGGCCTCGACGCGACGACCGAGCTCGCGCAGGACCGCCGCCTCCTCGATCGAACGTTGGTGCGCGTAGCGATCGTCGAGCGCCTTCCGGTGCGCGCGGAAGACCTCGAGAGCCCGTTCGCGGAAGCCGGCCCGGGCCAGCATGCGTGCTTCGTTGAACGTGAGCACGTCGCGCTGTTCGGCCGCGCAATCGCTGCAGCTCTGCGCGCGGTGGTAGGTCTCGGCGGCCTCCGCGTACTTGCCGCGCAGCATCAGCGCAAAACCCTGGAACTCCACGGTGCAGGCCATGCCGGGCTGCTGACGTTCGACGGAAGCGAGGTGTGCCTCGGCTTCGGCGATCAGATTCTCCCGCTGGTCGAGGGCTTTGCCCTGCTTGTCCGTGGCAGGGATGGCATACGCCATCTTGAGCTGTATTTCGGCACTGGCAAGCAGCGTGTAGACGTCAGCACCCCTATCGGTCTTCACCCATGCGACGCCGATGCCGCTCAGCACGAAGCTGGCGGCACCGTAAAGTAGTACTCGCTTGCTGCGGTTGTGCATACGTAACCTCGCCGGGTCTCAGCCGCCGGCCAACTTCTCCTGCAGCTTGAAGATCGGCAGGAACACCGCGAGCACGATGCCACCGACGATGACGCCCATGATCGCGATCATGATCGGCTCGATCATCGACGTGAGGCCCTTGACCTCCGCCTCGACCTGCTGGTCGTAGAAGTCGGCGATCTTCTCGAGCAGCGTGTCGAGTGCACCGGAGCGTTCGCCGATGCCGATCATCTTGGTGACCATCGGCGGGAAGACGGGCGACTTCGAGAACGGTTCAGCCAGGCTCTCGCCGCTGCGCACGCTGTCGCGCGCGCTGTCGACGATCCGCGAGATCACGAGGTTGCCCGACGTGTCGGAGACGATCTCCATGGCGGCCAGGATCGGCACGCCGCTCTTCACGAGCGTCGCGAACGTGCGCGAGAAACGCGACAGACAGACCTTCTTGAACAGGATGCCGAAGATCGGCAGCTTCAGCAACGTCACGTCCTTCAGGTAGGCACCGTTCGGAGTCTTGCAGGCCATCTTGAGCGCGACGATGGCGCCGGCCATCGTGCCGAAGACCAGATACCAGTAGTCGCGCATGAAGAACGCGACGTCCATGATCATCACGGTCAGCGCCGGCAGCTCGACTTCGAGCGATTCGAACACGGGCTTGAACGACGGCACGATGCCGATCATCAAGAACGACGCGATGCCGAGGACCAGCACGAGGGAGACGACCGGGTAGGTCATCGCCGACTTGATCTCGGCGCGCAGGTGTGCG
>Ga0075418_10006016_pt1 | contig 13698 bp, 10 predicted proteins | sample SoiMetdeltSBSDD2_FD_81776 | JGI IMG/M metagenome (GOLD analysis project Ga0075418, IMG submission 81776) | Bulk soil microbial communities from a Populus tree surrounding site in Tennessee, USA - Soil MetaG P. deltoides SBSDD2 | ecosystem: Environmental > Terrestrial > Soil > Tree plantation...
CGGAGAAGGGACATGCGGATCTCATCGAGGCGCTCGGGATCGCCGCCTCACGCGGGTGCCGAATGTCGGCCGTACTCGTCGGCGACGGACCGGAACGGCAACGGCTGGTCGATCGCATTCGAGCGCTGGGATTGCAGGAATCCGTCCATCTGCTCGGGTATCTCAGCCAGCCGGAGCGCGTGCTGGAGGAGACCGATCTCGCCGTCCTGCCATCGCATACCGAAGGCCTGCCGAATGCCGCGCTCGAAGCGCTCGTCATGGAAGTGCCGGTACTGGCGACGCGCGTCGGCGGCACGCCCGAAGTCATCACGGACGGGGAGACCGGGCGTCTCGTGGAGCCGCGGTCTCCGGCGGCGCTCGCCGACGCGCTGATCGACTTCGCCGAGGACCCTCAACGCTGGAAGCTGATGGCGCAGCGCGGCCGGCTCGAGGTCGAGAGCCGGTTCAATTTCCAGGCGCGGACGCGCGAACTCGAAGCGATCTACCTCGAGCTGGCGCACGGGAGCCGCGCATGATCTACTACGGCCTGCTCGCGTTCTTCGCACTCGAATACATCCGCCCAGGATCCTACCTCCCGGCGCTGAACGCCCTGCATCTGAACACGCTCGTGCCGGCGCTGATTTGTGCCAAGACGTTTTTGGGCGAGGCGCCGGTCACCACCCAGGACGCGCTTGCCGACAAGAACACCAAGCGGATTGGTACGCTGATCGCGCTGATTCTGCTCTCGGTCCTCACCGCCGACGTGACCGAGTACGCCTACAACAAGTTCATCGCCGTGATCGGCTATGTCCTGGTCTTCTGGGTCATCAACAAGCAGATCGTCGACCTCAGGCAGCTGAAGGGAATTTTCAAGGCGCTCGTGCTCGTGCACGTCGTCATCGGGGCGCTTACGCCGGAGATGTTCACCAGCGGGCAGCGGACCTACATCGCCTCCGGGTCGTTCCTTGGCGACGGCAACGACTTCGCGCTGTCGGTCAACATCGCGGTGCCGATGTGCCTCTTCTTGCTGACGAACGAGACGAAGATGCGGCAGAAGCTCTTCTGGGGCGCCGCGCTGCTGTTTCTTGTCTTCGCGATCGTGGCGACGCAGTCACGCGGCGGCACACTGGCACTGGTTGCGGTCGGCCTGTACTACTGGGCCAAGAGCAATCGAAAGGGCATCACCGCGCTGATGGGGCTACTGGCGATCGCGGTCGTGTTCGCGCTCGCGCCGTCCGGCTACTTCGAGCGCATGCACAACGTCGCCAATACGGAAGAGGGATCGGCGCAGGGGCGCATTCAGGCGTGGTCAGCGGGGTTGCGCATGGCCGCGGACCATCCGCTCCTCGGCGTCGGCGCCGGCCACTTTTTTATGGTGTACGGCTCCAGGTACGGGAAGGAAGGCGCGCCGTGGCAGAACGCTCACTCGATTTATTTCCAGATTCTGGCCGAGCTCGGCATCCCAGGCATCCTGACGCTGCTCTGGTGCATCTTCGGCAATCTGCTCGAGAACCGGAAGGTACTTCACGAAATTCGCGCGCGTGACCCGGACGGCTCGGTGCTCACCGCGCAGCTGCTGGCCAGCACCAGTGCTACGATGATCGCGTTCGCCGCGGGGGGTGCGTTTCTAAGCGCTGTCTACTACCCGCACATCTTCATGGTCGCGGCGGTCATGACGGCGTCGCGCCGCATCGCGCTGCGACAGGCGGAGCATGCTGCGGGAGCAACCGCGCCGGTGCCGGCAGCAAGTCACATCACGATTCACCCGGCCTTGCGACGGCGGCCGAAGCTCGCCATGGGGGAGACCGGCGAGAACAAGACGGCCGGTGGGCGGCGCCCCGGTGGCGGAGCGCTGAAGCCCGTATGAGCCCACGACAAAAACTCTCGTACACGATCAAGCGCGGCATCGCCCAAGTGCTCTACGCCCTCGGGGTGCTGCAGCTGCTGCAGGCGATCAAGCTGCGGAATCGGACGGTGGTCCTGATGTACCACCGTGTGCTGACGACCGACGAGCGGCAGAACGCGGGCTCGCACCCGGCGCTTGTCGTCGATCGCCGCACATTCGCACGGCAGATGGCGTTGCTGAAGAAGCGGTTCGTCGTCTTGTCCGTCGCCGAGCTGGCCAGCTATGTCGAGCGGCGGCACCCACTGCCGTCGTCCTCATGCTTGGTGACGTTCGACGATGGCTGGAGGGATAACTACGATAATGCGCTGCCGATTCTGTCCGAGCTACGCATCCCGAGCCTGATTTTCCTGCCAATGAACTTCATCGGCCGGCGCCGGGTGTTCTGGCAGGAAGCGCTCGTCCAGCTGCTCAGCCGCGCGGTCGCCGTGGTGCGCGACCCACCGGCGCGACGGCCAGCGATCGAGAAGCTCGTGTCTGCGTTGGCGGAGCAGGTCGGCGTGCCACTGGACGATCTCGCGTCGACCGATGGCTTCATCGACTGGACGCATGTCGACGCGATGACCCGGCAGGGGGTCACCTTTGGCGGCCATGGCCTGGATCACCTGCTGCTCACCCAGGTGTCCGACGCGCAGGCGGACGCGGAGATTGACGGTTCCAAAGCGGCGCTCGACGAGAGGCTGGCCGAGCCGACGCCGACATTTTCGTACCCGAATGGGTACTGGTCGCCGCGTCTGGCGGAGCGGGTCAGGCACGCCGGCTACCGCCTGGCATTCGGTGCGATGGGGGGTCCGATGACGAGCGGTGACGACCCGTGGACACTACGGCGCGTTAACATTCACGAGAGCGTCACCGATACCGACGCGTTGTTTCTGGCCAGACTGGTGGGGTTGTTCTGATGGCCGGTCTGGAGACCCACGCGACATGCGACCGCTCGACCCGAAGGAATTGATGCTTATGCCGCGATCGATCCCCGTGACGTTCACGAACCGCAAGGGTCTGAAGCTGTTCGGCATCCTCGAGATGCCCGCATCGCCAACGGTGCAGGATCTGGCGGTACTGATGTTGTCGCCAGGCGTGAAGATGCGCGTCGGGCCGCAGTGCCTCTATCGCACCATGACCACCGAGTTCCTCCAGTTCGGAATCCCTGTCCTGCGATTCGATTGTCACGGGCTCGGAGACTCCGAGGGCACGCTGCCGGAGGAGCTGCTGCGCGACGTGTACAACCACATCGAAGTCGGCCGGTTCGTCGACGACACGGTCGACGCGATGGACTGGATGCAGCGGGAACACGGTACGCGGCGTTTCATCCTGTCGGGTCTGTGCGGCGGCGCGATCACCGGACTGCTGGCGGGCGAGCGCGACCGCCGCGTCGTCGGTCTGTTGGGGCTCGGTCTGACGGCCGTGCTGGCCTCGCGCGCGGCAGACGCGTCGCGCTACATGACGGAGGGAGAGCTGCAGGGTGCGCGGCAGATGTATCTCCGCCGCCTCTTGAGCCCGCAGGCCTGGTACCGGTTGTTCACGTTGAAGGCGGATTATCGGCTGATCGGCCGCTTGATCGCGCAGACATTCCGGCCGAAGCGTCAGGCGCAGGCGCCCGCGCCGCCGCCGCCCGACGACAACGCCAACCCGCGCTTCCCGCCGGCGTTCTTCTCGATGCTGTCGACAGGACGACCGATGCTGCTGGTGTTCGGCGGCTCCGATCGGCTGCAGTGGGAGTTCGAGGAGAAGTTCGTGGCGCGACACCGCGAGCAGCTGGCGTCCTTCCCACCTCTGTGGGACGTGCACGTTGTACCTCAGGCGAACCACGTACTTTCAGCAAGCGAGTGGCAGCGCGAGATGCTGGACGTGTCGCGCGCGTGGCTGCAGCGGCATTTCGCGCCGTCGCCGGCCGCGGGCCCGGCCGCTGTGGCGGCAACGTCGGTGGTGGGGCACCCCGTATGATGGCGCGCAAACGTTCTCGCGCCACAGAGCCTGGCCAGCGCGGCAGTTCACGTTGAATGACTTCTCAATCCGTCAATGTTCTGATCGTCGCGTCGCACCTCTGGATCGGCGGGGCGGAAACGGTGATCCGCCACCTCGCGTTGGGCCTGGATAGGCGGCGCTTCAACGTGACTGTGTGCACGTTGAAGGACCGTGGACGCATTGGCGACGAGCTCGCCAACGCCGGCGTCGACATCGTCACGCTGCCGCAGCCTCCGGCGGGGAAGGTCGACTACCTGACGTTCAGAAAACTGCTGCACGTCGTGCGCGAGCGAAAGATCGACGTGGTGCACACACACACCACGCACGGGCTGCTGGACGCGTGCCTGTGCAAGCTGCTGAAGCCAGGGCTGCGCGTCCTGCACACGTTTCATTTCGGCAACTATCCACACACGCAGCCACGCTTGATTCTGATCGAACGCATCTTCTCGCGGGTTGCCGATCGCATCTTCGCGGTTGGCCGCGCGCAGCGAAGCACGCTTCAGCGGGTGTTCGGCTTCTCCGACGCGAAGATCGGCACGATCTGGAACGGTGTCCCGTGGCCGAGCGGAGACGTCGACGCGGAGTTCCGGATAAAAGCGAACGCCGTCAACCGGCCGTTGGTCGGTACGATTGCCACCTTCATCGACCAGAAAGGGCTGTTTGATCTGCTCGACGTCGCTCGCCGGATCAAGGATAGCGGCCGCGACGTTGCCTTCGCCGTCGTGGGCGAGGGATTTCTGCGTCCACAGCTCGAGGCCAGGCGGCGCGAGCTCGGCCTCGACGGCGATGTCTACCTGCCCGGCTGGATCACCAATGCTGCCGATCTGGTGATGCCAACGTTCGACGTGTTCTTTCAGCCTTCGCACTGGGAGGCCATGTCGGTCGTCATTCTGGAAGCGATGGCAGCGGGGAAGCCCGTGGTGGCTACGCGGGTCGGTGAAAATCCGACGGTCATCGAGGACGAGGTGGACGGTCTACTCGTGCAGTCGAGTGACATCGACGATATGACGGCGGCCCTGTGCCGGGTGATCGACGACGCGTCGTTCGCCGCCCGGCTTGGCGCCGCTGCCCGTCAGAAGGTCGCGCAGCAGTTCTCGGTTGAGCACATGGCGCGTGCCTACGAACAGGTCTATCTCGAACTGGCGGGAGCTCAGTGAACCAGTGGACGCGGCCGCTCGGCGTGTTCGACGTGTCGAGCCCGATAGCCCGATGAGAGTGCTCTTCCTGTCGCAAATCGTTCCGTATCCGCCCCACGGCGGCGTGCTGCAGCGCGGCTTCAACATCCTGCGTGAACTCGGCAACCTCGCCGACGTGCATCTGCTCGCCTTCATGCATCCGGACGCGCTGCCGACGCCGGACACACTCGCCGAGAGCCGCGAGGTGCTTGGACGCTTCTGCCGAACGGTCGAGTACTTTCCGCTGTGGGTAAAGAAGTCGCCGCTCCACAAGGCCGCAGGCCTCGGGCTCAGCCTTTTCTCGCGCGCACCGTTCGGCGCCATTGCGCACCGTTCACGCGCGTTCGGCGAGCGGGTCTCAGCAGAGACGCGCGCAAGCCGGTTCGACGTCGTCCACGTCGACACCATCGGGCTGTCGCCGTTTGTCGATCTCGAACATCCGCCCGCGGCGACCGTGCTGACCCACCACAACATCGAATCCATGTTGATGGGGCGCCGCTCGCAGGTGCAGTCGGGTCGGGCAGCGCGGGCGTTTCTGGCGCGCGAAGCGGTCAAGCTGGAACAGGCGGAACGGCGGATTCCGCCGCAATTCGATTTGAATATCGTGATGTCGGAAAGCGACGGCCGCGCGTTGGCGGAGCTGGCGCCCGAAGCTCGCTCGGCGGTCGTGCCGAACGGCGTCGACACGAGCTATTTCACCCCAGCACTCAATCGCGAGACGCCGGCCCTCATCTATGGGGGCGGCATGAACATGTTCGCCAACTGCGACGCGGTGATGTATTTCCTCACCGAGGTGTGGCCGGCGATTCAAGCGGTCCGCCCCGACCTCCGGTTCTTCGCGGTGGGACAGGATCCGCCGCGGGAGCTGTTGGCCATGTCGGAACGCGACCCGCGCATCGTGGTGACCGGCTACGTCAAGGACATCCGTGAGTACATCGCGCAAGCCGCGGTCTACGTTGTGCCGCTCCGCGTCGGCGGCGGCACGAGACTGAAGGTGCTCGACGCGATGGCGATGGGAAAGGCGATGGTGTCCACGTCAACCGGCTGTGAAGGCATCAACGTGACGCCGGGCGAGCACCTGCTAATCTCCGATACGCCCCAAGCGTTCGCCAATGCCACGCTCGCGCTGCTGGACGATCCTGCGCGCCGTCAGTCGCTTGGACAGGCGGCCAGAGCCCTCGTCGAGCACGAGTATGCCTGGCCGGTGGTCGGCCGTCAGCTCATCGACGGGTATCAGGAGGCCATTCGAGTGAGGGCGAGCAAGTCATGAACCACTACCTTGCCACGATGTACGCCGCCACGCCGACCTGGGTGCAGAATCTGATCCTCACTGGCTTCAGCGCACGTCTGGAACGCGAACGCTATGGCGGCCGCTATCCGGAGTTTCGCGATCTGCTGGCACGGACCGAATGGTTGCCGCATGCCGAACTGCAGGCGTATCAGGACGAGCGCCTTCGCGCCGTTGTCGCCTATGCGTACGAGAACGTCCCGTACTACCGACGCAGCTTCGACGAGCGCAAGCTGAAGCCGTCCGACATTGGCGGACGGGAGGATCTCACGAAACTCCCGCTCCTCACGCGCGATGACATCCGGCGGAATTTTGATGATTTACGGTCGCGAACCGTCTCCGCCAAGGCTCTGCGAACAGGACACACCAGCGGGACCACCGGCACTCCGCTGACTGTCGGCTACGACAAAGAGACGGTGTGGATGACGTATGCGGTGTTCGACCGTCATTACCGCTGGGCAAGCTGTAAGCTCGGACGTGACGGTAACCGGATCGCCGTCGCGCGCGGCAACGTCATCGTGCCGCTGACGCAGCGCAGGCCGCCATTCTGGCGCCTGAACAGCCTACAGCATCAACTCCTGCTGTCGTCGTTCCACATGTCGAAGGAAAACCTGCCGTACTACTTCGAGGAACTGGATCGATTCAAGCCTGAAGTCGTGGACGGCTACCCGTCCACACTGTACCTGCTCGCCAAGTTCCTCAAGTCGATTGGCAGGACGTTCCCGGTGCGCGCGGCGATTACCTCCTCGGAGACGCTCTACGACTTTCAACGTCAAGCGATCGAAGAGAGCTTTGCATGCCGTGTCTTCGACTACTACGCGCTGGCCGAGCGCGTGGCCTTCTCGCACGAATGCGAACGCCACCAGGGCCATCATCTCGCGATGGAGTACGGATTCACGGAAATCGTTGGCGATGACGGTGAGCCGCAGCCGAGGGGATCGGCCGGCAAGCTGGTGAGCACGGGACTGCACAATCTCGCAATGCCGCTCATCCGCTACGTCACGAACGACGTTTCGAGCTTGCGTAGAGAATTCTGCGGGTGCGGCCGCGGTCTCGAGCTCATGGAAGACGTGACCACCAAGGCCGAGGACGTGCTGACGTTGAAGGACGGCCGCATGATCTCTCCCTCGGTTCTCACGCACCCATTCAAACCGCTCGACTCGATCGAGGGATCGCAGATCGTCCAGACCGCTCCTGACGCGGTGACGGTGCGCATCGTCGCCGGTTCCGGTTACCACGACGCGCTCACGACGCACCTGGTCACTGAACTGCAGGCGCGGCTCGGCCAGGACGTGCGGATCGATGTTCAGCTGGTGGACGCGCTCGAGTATTCGAAGAACGGCAAATTCAAGTGGGTCATCTCACATGTGCCGCTCGGGATCTAGCGACGCCCTTGTTCGCCTCGGGCTTCGGCGATCCACGACCGGCGGGCCGGTCAGGCTTGACGTCGGATCGCTGATGTCCGCGCTTGCCGATCTGCGCGGCGTGCGACCCGGTCAGATTGCCGTTGCCGTCGACGATCCGGTCGCCAGGTTTGCCGACGAGGTTGTCGGTGACGACGACGCGCGCCGGCGCGGTCACGTCCTCGAAGAAGATGTGCGTGCCGGGGTCGTCGTTGACGATGACATTCTGCTGGAAGTAGAACGGGCCGTCGGCCTCGTCGGTGTTGTAGACGAGGACGCGGCCGACCAGCGTGTTGCGATAAATGTGAATCACGCCGGCGGCACCGTTCTGATTGAGCTCGAGCGCCACCGGGTTGTAGTTCCCGTCGGCGGTGTAGTTCTTAATGTTGCGGACGTTGTAGACGCGATTGAACAGGATCTCAGCGGAGCGCAGCACCAGCATGTTGCCGGCAATCGCGCGGCGCGCCAGGTCGTGGAACGTGTTGCCGCGCACGGTGACCCGGCGCATCTCGCCGCCCTTGATGAATACGCCACCGTCGTCTGCAGTCCCGTTGGACGAGTAGACCGTGTGGCACACGTTGTCCTCGATGAGGATGTGCTGCACAGAATACAGCTCGACACACATCCCGCCGTCGATGTCCGACAGCACGTTGTCCTGAATGGTGATGCCCCAGCCCATCGAACTGCCGGCGCCGCCGCTGGCGTAGAACGTGATCATGCCGGCGTTGGCGCTGCGCACAGTCGGACCTTGGGTCGTCCAGGTGCCGCGTCGGAATACCTGGTAGTTGCCCGCGCCCTCGGTGCGCACGCCGTGGATGGCCACGTTGACGATCCGCAGGCCGTCCCAGTAGACATTGTTGGCCGGGCCGTAGAAGGCGATGTGCGCGCCGCGGTTGCAGGGACGCGGCCCCATCGGCTTCGCAGCGGCCTGGCAGCGGCCGTCGATCGTCGGCGTCTGTCCGGGGAAGGCCAGCCAGGCGACTGGCTTGGTGGCCTCGGAGATCGGCATTCGGCCGAGCGAGTAGCCGTCGTAGGCGCCGACGTTCTCGAGGAATCCGTCGATGTTGTAAGTGCCCTGCTTGAAGTAGACGATCTTGCGCGCGTGCGTCGCGATCAATTTGGTCGCAGCCGTATCGCCAGAGTAGATGTCGCGGATGCGCCGGAACGGGTTGTCGATCGTGCCGGTGCCTGGAGAGGGCGCGTCGAATTCGCGTCCGTTGACGGCATCTACGAACAGAAAGCGGCCAGCGTCAACGCGGATCGTCCACGTGGACGAGACTACGCTGCCCTCTTGATCGGTCACGGTGAGCGACGGCGTCACGTGCGCACCGGCCGGCGGGTTGGGCCAAGAGACCGTTCCGCTGGCCGCATCGATCGTCATGCCGGCGGGGGCGTTCGAGAGCGCGTACTTATAAGGGAAGGCGCCGCCAATCACCGCCGCTCGGATGTTGTATTCGAGGCCTGGGTAAGCCCAAAACACGCGATGGTGCTCGCCGATTGGGGGCGCGCCGGGTTCGGAGGCGGTGCCGGCTGCGCGCGGATGCATCAGCTCGAGGGGATAGTTCGCGGCGCTGGCTGCAACAGGCAGCGCGCAGAGAAGCGTGGCGCCGATCGCCGCTCGTCCTGTCAATTGCGTCAGAGTGGTTTGGATTTTCTTTAACCGTGTCACATTCATCTCCTGTCCGCACTCTGCTGATCACCGCCGGGTCCACGCATCGCGAGCCCTGGTGGTGGAACTTTGTCGATCACGAGGCCCAGCCGTGCCTGCTGGAACACCAGACGGTGATCGTCGAGAACGGACGCCTGTCCCGGCTCCTGTCCTTCGAGACCGCCGCCCTGTTCTGGCGGGTAGTCTCGATTCTATTCTCCGGCCGGCGCCGTTACTACGCCGTTTACACGTTCGAGTGTGGCTGGCTGTCGTTCGCGATCGCCTTTATACAGACGATCACGTTCTACCATCGGCCGCGCCACGTCATTCTGCAGTTCATCATGCGCGAAAAGCGCCCGACGTGGCAGTCCCGGCTGAAATACGTCTTCATGCGGTTCTGTTTCTCATCCGTATATCTGTGCGTCTGTTCGTCGCGTGCCGAGTGCAGCTACTACGCCAAGGTGTTCGGATGGCCGGCCTCGAAGCTCGCCTACATTCCGCTTCACACCGATCCGCGGTTGCTCGAGCACGAAACCTCGGATGGAGACTTCGTGCTCGCGGCAGGCCGTACGCTGCGTGATTATCCGACGCTGATCGAGGCGTTCAAGACGATCGACACGCCGTTAGTGATCGTCGCAGGCAAGGCGAGCGCCGATCTCGCGGCGAGCGCCAACGTCTTGTTCCGCTTCGACATTCCAGGCACGGAGCTGATCGACTTGATGGCTCGCAGTTTCGCTGTCGCCCTGCCGCTCGAAGAGCGCGAGATTTCAACTGGCCAGAGCGTCCTGCTACAGGCAATGACCCTCGGCAAGCCGGTGATCGCCACGCACGTCAACGGCACCGCCGATTACATCGATCACATGGAGACAGGGATTCTGGTGCCGCCGCGGGATCCGCAGGCGTTCCGCGAGGCGGTGCAGCTGCTGGCCGGCGATGCGGCGCTGCGCGAGCGTCTGGGCAAGGCGGCCCGGGCTCGAGTGGAGGCCGAGTTTCTGCCGCGACACTACGCCCAGGCAGTCGCGCAAGCCATGGCGCTCACCGCCGAACAGCGCGGGGGTCGCCCGTCGACGGAGGCGGCACGCGCGTGACACTGTTGGATGTCCAAAAGGCGCTCATCAAGTTTTGGCCGGTTCGCGCGCTTGTCGGTCTGTTCTTCCTGACGCGCGGCCTGATCTTGCTCCCGTTCTCGCCCTACCGGGCGATCGGCGACGTGTGCCGCGTGCATCGCGTTTCCGGCATCGAGCCGATGCGCCGGCTGGCGTTCCGGACGATCAAGGGCTACGCCTTCGATCCATCGGCGGGCCAGGGCCGGCTCATGAAGGCTTTCCTCGAGAGCGACGCGTCCGTGCGCGCCGGGAACCGCATCATCAAGCGAGAGGCCGAGTTCGACTCGATGTTCCGGGACATCATGGTAATGAAGGCGCCCGTCAACGGCGAGAAAGGCGTGATCGTGCTGGAATACACCGCACGGTTCGACCTGTTCGTCGCGCTGTTCGATTTCGATCGGATCATTCGCGACTACTACATCGTCCTCGAGCCGTGCTGGTCGGGCTACGCCGATCCAAGCATTCTGATGTTCGCCAATACCAAGACGGACGTCGTCGTGCAGGCGGCCGAGCAGGCCGACTACGACTTCATCGCGGCCCTGAACTGCAATCTGAAGCCGATCAAGCTCGGCTCATCCGACTGGATCGACGCCGACCTTTTCACGGCGCCCGCCGACGGCACGCCCCGACCGTACGACTTGATCATGGTGGCGAACTGGGGCAAGCACAAGAACCATCGGAAGCTGTTCGAGGCACTGCAGCACGTGCGGCACCGGCCGGTTTCGGTGCTGCTAGTCGGCGTTGACTGGGCCGGACGCACCGGCGAGGACATCCTCGCCGAGATGCGAGAGTTCGACCTGCCGCACGTGACGGTGGAGCTGAAGACGAACATCCCGGCGAACGAGGTGGCCAAAGCGCTCCGCGAGTCGAAAGTGTTCCTGCTGCTCTCGGAGAAGGAGGGCAGCAACCGCGCGATCGTCGAGGCGCTGTTCGCCAATACGCCCGTCATCCTCTACGACAAGTTCATCGGCGGCGCGCAGAACAAGGTCAATCCGCAGACCGGCATGCTGTCTTCGTTCGAGGAATTGGCCGGCGCCATCGACAAGATGCTCGATGAACGCGAGCGCTTCACGCCGCGGGCGTGGGCGCTACAGGGTACCGGCTCGCGCAACACAACGGCCAGGCTGAATGCGATGCTCAAACAGATCGCCGAATCGCGGGGCGAGACCTGGAACGTCAGCATCGTCGAGAAGGTGAACAACCCGAACTTCAATTACAGAGACCCAGACGCGCTGCCACGTGAGCAGCAAGGACCGGGTATCGCGCGCGCCTATCTTCGTGATGAAGTGCGCTCACGGGTATGAGCCGGATCGCGGTAATCATCGTGAACTATAACGGCGGCGCGATGCTGCGGGACTGCCTCGCAGCGCTCGGGGCGCAGACGATGCGCCCGGCGCGCGTGTTGGTGGTCGACAACGGAAGCAGGGATGGATCGGTGGAGGCGTGCCGGCCGGATTTCCCCTGGGTGGAGTTCCACTCGATGGGCGCGAATCTGGGGTTCGCGCGCGGCAACAACGTCGCCATCGACATGGTTGCCGATTGCGACTGGATAGCGCTGCTCAACCCGGACGCCTTTCCCGAGCCGCAGTGGATCGAGGCGTTGCAGCGGGCGACGCGCACATTTCCGGACACCGACCTCTTCGCCTCGTGCATGATATCGGCGGTCGATCCCGGCATCATCGACGGGGCCGGCGACGCCTATCGCGTCGACGGTTTGGCGTGGCCGCGATTTCAAGGCGCGTCAACCTCGCGGTTGCCGCAGCAGCCAGAAGAGGTCTTCTCGCCGTCGGCAGGCGCGGGCTTCTACCGTCGCAGTGTGTTGGTCGAGGTGGGAGGATTCTGCGAGCGTTTCTTCTGTTACTACGAAGACGTCGATCTGGGATTCCGGCTGCGCCTGCGGGGCAGCCGCTGCCGCTATATCCCCGATGCCGTCGTGCGTCACATGGGGTCAGCGATCTCCGGCGGCAAGGCGAGCGAGTTCTCCGTGTACCATGCGCATCGAAACTTCGTGTGGACCTACGCCCGCAACATGCCTGGCTGGTACGTGTGGTTCTATTTACCGGCTCACATCGCGGCCAACCTGACGTCGATGGTTCTCTTCATTCGCAAGGGACAAGGACGCGTCATCCTGAAGGCCAAGCGCGATGCGCTCGTGGGGCTCCCCGCGACCCTGCGCGAACGCAGACGCGTGCAGGGCATCCGTGCGACTCCGTCCGCTTCAGTTGTCGCCTCCATGGAGCGCGGCAGCCTTCTCACCACGCTCTTTCGACGAGCGACTCGATCCTTCCGCCACGCTGCCGCGCGCTAACGACGGTTGTACCTACGGCGTGCGAAAGCTCCCCAACTGGTCCATTTTAATGGGGTTGACTGGCATCGTTGTTGCTCAACCTCGTGGCAAAACTGAAATCCAAGTGCGCAAAACCTTGGGAAATCATGCCCTAGGCCGGCGGGACAGTGTAAAACCGTCGGTGGGGTGACAATTCTGGCCGGCAAATTCGTGTAAATCACGGGAGCAGGCAGGACCAAGGGGTTCAAGCGCGTTCGACTAACGTGGAGATGACATGCCGCGACGAGTTTTACTGCTGATATTGATGATTGTGGGAATCAGTGCCCGGCCAGCCCTGGCGGCATTTGATCCTAGCGAATACCGCGCCAATACGTATGGCCCTCCGACTCATTACTGCGATCCGACCAGGGCGCTGAACAATCCGGGGAGCGGCACGTTGAGCAACCCCTGGAACCTCGACCAGGCCATGCGGCTGGCGGTGGCTGGCAACGTCGTCGGCATTCTTCCCGGCGTCAGCGTACGGCTGCCGTCGACGAACAACGACAACATCGCCACCTTCCGTCCACATAACTCGGGCACCGCCACGAACCGGATCGTCTACGTGACGCGGTTCGCCGCCGTAGCACTGCCTAACGTCGCGACCAATCCCAATCGTACGCAGTTGCGTCATGACGGCACGCGCGCAGTCGCGACCGGAGGGAGCGAAACCGGGACGGGCAGTGCGATGATGGGTTCGTTCAACACGAACTACGTCACTTTCGACGGCTTCTTCATCGACATGGCGGAAGCGCAGCCGAAGAGCGACGGCGGCGTGATTCGACCCGAGAACTCGACGGGCACGCATTTCCGCAACTTCGAGATCAAGGGCACGCGCACGAACATGGGCACCAACCCCGTGCTCTACCGGCCGAACAACGCGCGAGACACGGTCCTGAGCAATTTCC
>Ga0075418_10006017_pt1 | contig 13698 bp, 8 predicted proteins | sample SoiMetdeltSBSDD2_FD_81776 | JGI IMG/M metagenome (GOLD analysis project Ga0075418, IMG submission 81776) | Bulk soil microbial communities from a Populus tree surrounding site in Tennessee, USA - Soil MetaG P. deltoides SBSDD2 | ecosystem: Environmental > Terrestrial > Soil > Tree plantation...
GCAACGTTCGAGGGAACGCGCGCGGTGGCGCCGGGACCACGCGGACCACTCTGTTCTCGATGGTGACGCGGTCTTTCGAGAAGACGGAGGAGCGGGAGGAGGCACGCAGCCGGAGAGGCGGCGCCAAGGGTATTCCGGGCAGGGTCATCATCCTGGCCGCAAACGCCGCGAGTGGCATCCGCTGCGGATGAGGTGCGGCGATTCCCCAGATGTGCATGGACACCGCCCCCAGCAAGACCACCACGGCCCGAACGACTCGGGCCGGATAGGGAGCCACCCTCTCACCGTTGACCTGGATGGGTTGGGAAACTGCCGGGATGAATGGCAAAACCCGGGGACTTGCCTTCGCCGATCTCATGATCGCCCTGTCGAATCCTCTCGATCTCGCAAGAACGCTCACTGCAATCCGCGCACCGCGAGGCAGGGCCCAATACGTGCGCGCTCCTCCCAGGAATGCGCGCGATTTTCACGGCTCCAACCGGTCGTGTCACGACGGTGCGACGCGTTTTCCTATTGAGGGAAAAGATGTGCCTAGATTTCTGACCCCGAGTGGGCCTGCGGGCTACGAGAAATGAGTCCGCATGAAGCGGACGTTCTGAGTGTGGCTCTCGAGGAGCGGCTGACCTTTCGGCACCGCGCCCTCGATCTGGATCCAGCCGCCATAGCCGATGTCGTCGAGCGCCCTGCGGACCCCCGGGAAATCGATGCGGCCCTGTCCGAGCAGGAAGCCGTTCTCCTTCGCGTGGAATTCGCAGATCCGATCGCGACCGAGCTGGCGGATCTCGGCGAGGATGTCGTAGCCCATCTGCGTCGAGTTGGCGAGGTCGTAATAGACCTGCACGTTGCGTGAGCCCACCGCCTCGAGGATGCGGAGGTGGTCTGGTGCGCTCAGCCATGACTCGATCCCGAGGACGACCCCCTGGCGTTCCGCCTTGGGCGCGACGCGCTTCAGGCGGTTGATGACTTCGGCCTGTCCTTCAGGGTCGCCGCGCAGGTCACCCTTCTCGAAGAAGGCGAGCAGGATCACCCGGACGTCGACCGCGCGGGCGACGTCGATGCTGTCGCTGACCCACTGCTCGGTGCGCGGATCCGACTTGTAGGGCACCTGGTTCATCAGGTCCAGCGCCACGCCGCCAATCCGCACTCCCGCCGCCGCGGCGGCGTCGCGATACGCCCGCTGCACGTCGGGACGGCGAAGCTGCAGGTCGTTGTCCACGCTGCCCATCGAGACCTGCACGCCATCGAGCCCGAGCTGCCTCGCAACGCCGAGAGCATCGGTCCTGGCGCGCTGCCCGAGCGACCAGTCACAGGCGCCGATGCGAAAACGCCCCGCTTGGGCGGACGCAGGTGAGATCCCCAACGCCTGGAGGCCGGCGAGCCCCACCGTCGCTCGAAGCACATCCCGGCGTGTCACAGTGGACGGGGCGAATCGTCCACCTTCGCGCCTCGCGCTACGGCGGACACGTGTGCGACTCATCAGCGCCTCTGGAGAAAGGCCACGATGTCGGCGATGTCCTGTTCGGTCAGGGCGAGCGAGAGCGGATCGGGCATCAGGCTCGGCTTCAACGGAATTCGGCCGTCGAGATCGCCGGCGGCGATGCTCCGAGTGCGGCCATAGCCATCACGAATCGAGATCGTTGCGCCCTCGGACTGGAGGAACCCGATTATCGGCTCGCCCTTGCGCGGGACGAAGAGCTCCGCCCCGTAGCCGAACGCAATCCCGGCGCTCGGAGTGACGATCGCCTCGATCAGCCCGTTGCGATCGAACTTCCGGTCGATATCGGTCAGATCGGGACCGACCTCCGCGCCCGCGGATGCTCCGCGGCGGTGGCAGGTCGAGCAGGCGCCCATGAAGCGGCTCTCGCCTCGGACCGCATCGCCGGTTCGGTTGGCGATCTCGCCGGCCGTCATCCTTGGCTGCCCCCCGGGACGCGCGAAGTATCCTGACGCAGCCGTACGCACGGCGCGATCGGGATTGCTGAAGATGACCGACCCGATGGCTTCGCGCAGCTGATACGCGACCTTGTCCTGAGAAGCGAGCTGGATCAGCAGCTGCGCCCCCGCCGGATCGTTCGCCATGGCGATGGCCGCCTCGATCCGGCGATCGATCGGCGCGCCGTCGTCGACGGCGAGCGAGCGGCGCTCGACCATGCCGGCGAGCGAGGTCGGTTTCGAGTCAGGTGCGTCCGCGGTCCAGCCGCTCACGGGATAGCGATACCAGTCGTTGCTCTTCCGGTAGGTCATCCACCACGCGGCCTGCGAGGCGACCTCGCGGACCGGGCTGTGGGTCAGTGCCGCCATGGCCTGTGCCGCTCGCGGGTCGTTGATGAAGGCGAGCGCGACCAGCGCCTGTTGCCGGGCCTCGGTGGACAGCGTGGGGGCCGCTGCTCGCGCGGCGAATGCGTCGATCGAGCTGACTGGATGCAGCCGCCACGCGATGCCCGCGACGCGCGCGTCCCAGGCGAGCGGATCCTGCCGTGGCAACGACGACAAGACGGCGGAGTAGACGGCCTCTTCTTTGCCCTCCGCACCAGTCCCCAGCGCCTCGAGATACCAGCGATCCACGCCGTCGAACGCGGCGGCCAGCTTCACAAGGATGTCGCGCGACTGCTCGATCGCCACGCCGTTGAGCGAGAGCGCCACCTCCCGCCGGACTGCGCTCGACGCATCCGCCGACAACCGCCGCGCCTCGGGGAGCACGGCTGGCTTTGCCTTGCGTAAGGCTCTGAACGCCGTGAGACGAATCTGTGGATCAGAATCCCCGAGCAGGCGCTCGACCTCGCGCAGGCCCGACTGTCCGAGCGCGGCGAGCAACCAGATCGCACGCGCGCGATGGAAGGGGTTGGCATCGGCGACGAGCTGCCTCACTGCTGGCACCGAGCTCTCGGCGCCGGCCCTGAGCCGATCGAATGCGGCTCCGCGCACGTTGATCGCCGGACTGAGCAGTCCCTGGGTTTGGCCCGCCGTCGTGGTCAGGTCGACCGGCGCTGGCGTCAGCCGTTTTCCCCTGGGCGCAATTCGATAGATGCGCCCATAGCCCTGGCGGTCCCGCATCTGATGTCCGCCGACGACTGGATCGAACCAGTCCGCAACATAGATGGCTCCATCCGGTCCAACCGCGACGTCGCTCGGCCGGAACCACTTGCGTCGATCCTGATCGACCTGGTTCCAGATGTAGTTCGGGTTGGGCGCTGGCAGGCTGGAGAGGAATTCGAATCGCTCGAGCGCGAATCCTGCGCCCTGCGGCTTCACATGAAATCCGAACACGACATTCCGGCCGGCATCCGCGCTCAGGAGGAGCCCTCGATATCGCGGCCCGAGCGCATCGCCCTCGTAGCGCACCACACCGGCTGGCGCACCAGCACCCGTATTGTCTCCCGCCGGCAGCACACCGGGGTCGGCCTGGTGCCAGTGCGCGGTGAACGTGTCCTGGCCCGGGCGCCGATCCGGCTGCCAGAAGCGGGTGCCGTCGGCGCTGAAGTACCCGGCGTTGGCGCCCTCCATCAGCCACGTCATCCGGCAGGTCATCACCTGATCGTCGTTGTCGTTCTGCCAGAGATCGCCGAACGAGTCGATCGCCAGTTCGTACGCGTTCCTGAAGTTGTGCGCGAGAACGGTGAGGCCGGTTCCGTCCGGCTGCATTCGCAGCGCCAGACCTCCAGTCCACACCCGGCCGCCATCGCTCACCATGCCTCCCTGGTTCTTCAGGTTGTAGGGCGTGCCGCCGGTGTAGAGGCTGCCGGCACGCAGCGTCCAGCCCGAGCGATCGGTCACGATGTGCGGCCCGGCATTGCCGGTGTTGAAATACCAGCGGCCGTCCGGCCCCGCCACGAGCGCGTGCAGCCCGTGATCGTGATCGAAGCCGCCGAACCCGGTCAGCAGGATCTCCTTCCCGTCGGGCACGTCATCACCGTTCCCGTCGGTGTAGACGACGAGATGCGGCGAGGCGGAGACGACCACCCGCGAGCCGATCACCGCGAGACCGAGCGGGGCGCGAAGGTCCTTGTCCTGGACGAAGACCTTGCTGCTGTCCGCGCGGCCGTCGTGGTCGGTGTCCGAGAGAATCATGATCCGATCGCCGGCAGGATGGTTGAGCGGGTCCGCCTTCGCGTTGTTGAACCCGCGGTAGTTCACGGCCTCGGCCACCCAGACCCGCCCGCGCGCATCCACGTCGATGTTGGTGGGGTTGAAGAACATGGGTGATTCGGCCCACAGGCTGATCTCGAGATCCTCGGGCAGCGTGAACTGATCGCCGAGGTGCTGGCCGGTGGGCTGGGAGCCTGTCGCGAGCAGCGCGAGGATCAGGATGATCAGGCGACGCATGGGCACGAAGTATAGTCGTCCGCGGTTCGCGGGTTCGCGCGTGCTCCTCCTACTTGCGCGGCGCCGCCAGCAGCTTCACATCCACCGCATTCCCCATCGCGAGATAGCCCGCGCGGTTTGGATGCAGGCCGTCGCCCGGACCGCCGATGCTGCTGTTGGGTTGAAACTCCGGGCGAAGCCCGCCAGTGCCGGGATCGCGGGTCGCGGCATCGAAATCGATGACGCCGTCGAACAGGTCGCTGGATCTGATGAACGCGTTGACCGCCTGGCGGCGGGCGTCGACGTCGGCGGTGCCGGCCGCCGCCGTGGAGCCGAGCGCCGACGTGATCGTGCCCATCAGGATGCGAGTGCCGTGTGCGCGGATGCGGCGTACGCCTTCTTTGATCCCGTCAATCACCGCCTCGGCGCTGGCGCCCGAGGACAGGTCGTTGATGCCTTCCAGCCAGATGATGGTCGAGAGTCCTGAGAGTGACAGGACGTCACGGTCGAGGCGATCGAGCGCTGATGGACCACCCGCGAACGGCGTCTTCGTATCGTACGGGTTCGGGCCGGTGATTCGATTGCCGCCGATGCCGGCGTTCACCACAGCGAACCGCGATCCAGACGCGGCGCGAAGCCGGCGGGACAGGATGTCCGGCCAGCGGTCGTCTCCATTCAGGGTTGATCCGGTGCCGTCGGTAATCGAGTCGCCGAAGCAGGCGATCACCCGCAGGTCGTCCGGCACCCGCGCCTCCACGGCGTCGAGGAAGTACCACGACGTGGTGCTGAACGGAAACGCGGCATCGGATTCTTCCGCGCCATGACTTCCGGCACCCGGCGCCGACACGTACGACGTCTGCAGCGCCTTCGCGTGCCAGGTCATCGGTCCGGACGATTCAACCACGTGAAAACTGACGGCGAGCTTTCGTCCATCCAGCAAGGCGAGTGACGCACGTGTGACAAGCGGCAGCGCAACCGGATCGCTGAACGCCGATTGCCCGGGCGGCAGCGTGATCGCATTCCTGCCGCCGTTGAACGTTACACGGCGGTTCGTACCCGAGACGACACTCGCGGCCGCTCCCTGCAGGCCCGCAAACACATCGTCGAGGGTCACGGCTCGAGTTCCGAACACGTTGGAAAAGCGGAGTCGCGCTTGTGCACCCCAGGCGGAGGGTCTGACGATCAATCGAAAGGTCTGATCGTGCGCGCCCCGATCCGGCGATTCGAACACGCTCTCGAGAACTGGTTGCGCGACAGGATTCCCCGACGGATACGGACCATGAACGGAGGCGGTCCACACGGCGACCCATCTGTCCCCTCGGGGAACCTGAGTGCCCTGAATTGTGGCGACAGAGAAGAGGATCACGAGCAACGACGCAGCGGTTCGTGCCATATGAACGGTGGGTTCAGCCGACCGTCGTTTCGAGTCACTTCGGACGGCGTATACAGAATTGCAATTGATTGGATGAGCCGGTTTCGCACACGAGAAAAATCATTATTGCTGTGCTTTGCCAGCCGGACTGTTTGTGAGATTATCTTGTGCCGCTTCGACGGGTATCCGTCACGGTATGTAAAGAAAATCCCTCCCAAGTTCATCCCCAGGCGCTATCGGGCCGAGCTGCGATCGGACGAGCGCACGGATTCGTTTCGGTTGCAGCTCGTTCGTCCCTGACGGGCGAACGGACGTCGCCGCATGTCGCGGAGACGACTCGATAAGGGGAACGTCTCAATGCCGGCCCGCGCCCGCCTGGTGTCCCGTCTGCGTTTGTCGCTTCTCGCCACGCTCTTCGTGGTGGCCGCCCTTACACCTGCTTCCATCACCGTGGACGCAGCGCCCGGAGCGTCTCGCAAACTCGCTCCGGTTGCCAAACAGCGTGCTGCTCGTGCAGCCGGTCAATCGACGGTGATCGTCCGCATTGCCGATCGCAACGCGGCGCGTTCGGCCATCCTTGCCGTCGGTGGAAAGCTGGGCCGGTCGCTGCCGGGCATCTCGAGCCAGGTTGCCACGGTGCCTGATGCGGCTCTCGCGCAGCTTGCGGAGAGCGACGCGATTGAACGGATCTCGATCGATGGCATCGCCGTGGGTGCCACGGAGCGGACCGGCGCGACAGTCGGCGCGACGCAAATCAGGCAGCAGCTTGGGCTCGACGGCGCGGGCATCGGTGTGGCGGTGATCGACTCCGGCATCGCGTATCACGACGACCTCGCGGACGCCGCGGGTCCGCAGCGCGTGGATCGCTTCGTCGATTTCATCGCTGGTGGCGGAACGCCATACGACGACTACGGCCACGGGACCCACATCGCCGGCATCATCGCCGGCAACGGTCATGATTCGGACGGACGACGGACCGGAATGGCTCCGGCGGCGAGGCTGATCGTGCTCAAGGCACTCGACTCGGCCGGCAACGGTCACGTCAGTGACGTGGTCGCCGCGATCGAGTACGCCGTTGCGCATCGCGACGAACTGAACATCCGCGTCATCAACCTCTCGATTGCCACACCGGTGTACGAATCGTACGAAACCGACCCCCTCACCCTGGCGGCGAAGAATGCGGTCGAAGCCGGGATCGTGGTGGTCGCGGCCGGCGGGAACAACGGCGCTAGCCCTGGAGGCTCGACTCGCTACGGCGGAATCACCGCGCCAGGCAACGCGCCGTGGGTGCTGACCGTTGGTGGATCGTCGCACATGGGCACGACGACGCGTGACGACGATACGGTGGCGAGATACAGCTCGCGGGGGCCCACCGCGATCGATGCGGCCGCGAAGCCGGACGTCCTGGCCCCGAGCATCGGCATCGAGTCCCTGGCGGTGCCGGGCAGCACGCTGTACCAGTGGGGGACGCCCTATCTGCTGCCGGGCACTGTCGCAAATCCAGAGCTCCCGTATCTCAGTCTGAGTGGAACGAGTATGGCGGCGCCCGTGGTGGCGGGCACCGTCGCACTGATGGTGCAGGCGAATCCGCAACTGACGCCGAATGAAGTGAAAGCGATCCTGCAGTACACGGCGGAAGTGAACGCCTACGCCGATCCATTGACCCAGGGCGCGGGCTTTCTCAACGCGAAGGGGGCGGTGCAGCTGGCCAAATACCTCGCGGCCCCGGCGACGACCAGTTATCCGAACACGACCGGCTGGAGCCGGCGCTTGATCTGGGGGAACTACCTGGTGAAAAGCGGGCGCCTCACGCACCAGGCGAGCGCCTGGAGCACCGATGTCGTCTGGGGCACGAGGACGCTGCCATCCGGCGCGCCGGTCGAGTGGGGCATCGTGTGTGCGAACTGGTCCTGCAGCAATGTCGCGGGTCCGTGGACGTGGACAGGCTCGGCACGGAACGTTGTCTGGGGGGATCTCTGCGGGGGCGGCGAATGCACTCAGACCTGGAGCCTCGCCGCGGTGAGCGGCACGAGCGATGGTGACACGGTCGTCTGGGGAACCACCGACGACGGTGAAACGGTGGTGTGGGGAACGATCGACGACGGGGAGACCGTGGTCTGGGGTACCGCCGACGAAGGAGAGACGGTCGTCTGGGGCACCAGCTGCTCGAGTGAAAGCTGTCTTCCGGTGATCTGGAGACCATAGTTCCATGAACTCTGCAGCCCTGGACGAGACGATCAGGACGGCGCCGATCCGGGATCTGGAAGACGAGACTGTCGCGATGCCGCGACAGGCGGGGCTCGCGTGGATCGACCTCCCGCCCATTGCCCAGGCCTACGTCATCATCGTTGGCTGCGCCGGGGCCTATGCGCTGTTTCGGTCGCTGCCCCCGACGTTCAATCAACCGCTGCTCTTCGGCGGCCTGCTGGTCGCGGCCTGCCTCACCTCGTTGTGGAAGGTCAACCTGCCGCTGCCCCTCACCAGCGGCTCGACGCTGTCGGTGTCCTACGCCGCCGATCTCATGGCGCTGCTGCTGCTGGGTCCGCAGCACGCCGTCGTGATCGCCGTCGCCGGCGTGCTCGCGCAGTGCACGATCAAGGTCAAGGCCCCGTACCCGGTGTATCGCACGCTGTTCAGCATGGCCGCGGAAGCGATTGCGATGATGGCGACGGGCGTCGTGTACACCACCCTGGGTGGCCCGATCGAACCGATGCAGTTCGGTCTCCTGGCGAGGCCGCTGGTCGGGGCCATCACCACCTACTTTGTCGTCAACACCGGCCTGATCGCCGGCGCGATTGCGGCATCGTCGGCGCGGTCGTTGTGGCGGGTGTGGCGCGACGACTTTCTGTGGAGCAGCGCCAGCTTCATGGTGGCGGGCACGGCCGGTGCAGTTGCCGCGGTCGTGGTTGCGCGGGGAGAGCACTGGAAGGCCGTCCTGATGATGGCTCCGATCTATCTCACCTACCGCACGTATCGGGTGTTCATCGGCCGGCTCGAGGATCAGCGGCGGCACACGGCGGAAACGCAGCGCCTGCACAAGGCGACGGTCGATGCCCTGGAATCGGCGCGGCGCGCCGAGTCGGCGCTCGCGGGTGAGAAGCAGCGTCTCGCTGCGACGGTCGCGGAGCTCACGCGCCTCGAGCAGGCGCAGAAGCAGATGCTGCGCCGCGAAACCGCCGCGCGCGCCACCGCGGAGGAGTCGAGCCGGCTGAAGGACCAGTTCCTGGCGATGGTGTCGCACGAGCTCCGCACGCCTCTGAGCGCCGTCGTGGGATGGTCCGACATGCTGCGCAGCGGCAAGTTGCCGGCGACCGATCGTGAGAAGGCCGCCGACGCGATCTATTCAAATGCCCGGCGTCAGGCGCGCATGATCGACGAGCTGCTGGACGTCGCGCGGATCACCTCGGGGAAGCTTCGTCTCGAACGGACCGCGGTGAACCTGGCGCAGGTCGTCCGCGATGCGCTCGATGTCGTGCAGGTGGCGGCTGACGCGAAAGGCGTCCAGATCGGGCGTTCGATCGATCAGTCGATCGGAACCATCTACGGCGACGGCGGCCGGCTGCAGCAGATCGCGTGGAACCTGCTCTCGAACGCCGTCAAGTTCACACCGGCCGGAGGACAAGTCCAGCTCGATCTGCGGCGTTGCCAGAACATCGCGCAGCTCAGGGTCACCGACAATGGCGTGGGCGTTCCGGCGGATTTTCTGCCGTTCGTGTTCGAGCCGTTCAGCCAGGCGGACGCATCGACGCGACGCGTGTACGGAGGGCTCGGGCTCGGATTGTCGATCGTGCGGCAGCTGGTCGAAGCTCACGGCGGAAACATCAGTGTGACCAGTGATGGCGAAGGCCGCGGCTCCGCGTTCACCGTGCAACTGCCGCTCGTGTCGATGCCGTTCGAGCAGGGGGTGCCGCGTGACGTCGCGGCAGAGGAACCCCATGCGCCGTCGCTGGAAGGGCTGTGCGTCCTGGTGGTCGATGACGACGTGGAAAATCGCGATGCGCTCGCTGCCAACCTGGCGAGCGAGCGGGCGCACGTCCTGGCGGCCGGATCCGCCGCGGAGGCGCTCGAGGTGCTGAAGTCGTCGCGGGTCGACGTGCTCTTGTCCGACATCGCGATGCCGCTCGAGGATGGCTACACGCTGATCCGCAAAGTCCGGGCACTGGACGGCGCGGCGGCGAAAACGCCGGCCGCGGCTCTGACGGCGCTGGCGCGCGACGAAGATCGCCAGCAGTCTCTGGATGCCGGATTTCAGCTCCACCTCGCGAAGCCGATCGATTCGGCGGCGCTGATTGCGGCGGTCGCCAGTCTCAAGTCGCTGATTTCTCCACCTTCCTGATCCCCAGGCCCCGACGGCCGCACCGGCCCGCATCGCGAACCACGACGCACGAGCCAACCGACCAACGTGGTCTCGTCGTTCCACCGCGAAGCGGCCTCGTGAGGTCGTGGGGTCCGTTCGTCCGCCAAAATAGCGACAGTTGACAATGTGACAGTAACTGTCTATATTCGGATTCGTGAGCGACGCAGTCCTCTACGCCATCGGTGATCTGGCTGATCTGGGCGGCGTATCCCGGCGCACCGTCCGGTACTACGTCCAGGAAGGCCTGCTGCCGGCTCCCCTCGGTCTGGGCCGAGGCAATCACTACGGACCGGCGCACCTCGAGCAGCTCCTGAAGGTCAAGGCGATGCAGGAGGCCGGCCGGACGCTCGAAGAGATTAAACACGCGCTCAGCGGCACGCGAGCGCGTCCGCCGCAGGCGGCCGAGTTACCGCGCGCGCTGGACCGATCCGTCTGGCGCCGAATCACCGTCGCGCCTGGCGTCGAGGTGCATGTTGCGGGTGGGGTCCGTCTTCCTTCATCCGGCAAATTGAACGAGCTCGTGGCCTGGTGCCGCGCACATTTTCATTCCGTCATGGAAGAAGAGGACTCTGATGCCTGAATCCGTTGCGGTTCCCAGGGCCGGGTTGTTCACGGGCACCAAAGGCGCGGTGCCTCTCACCGGCGTCACCGTGGACGCGGAGATCTCGAATCTCTGCGCGCGAGTGACGGTCGGCCAGCGCTACGTCAATACCGAGGCGACACCGATCGAAGCGGTCTACGTGTTTCCTCTCGACGAAGCGTCCGCGGTCTGCGGATTCGAAGCCGTCGTCGACGGCACGCTCGTCGTCGGCGAAGTGAAAGAGCGGGACGAGGCGTTCAAGATCTACGACGAGGCGATGGAGCAGGGGCACGGGGCGTTCCTGCTCGACGAGGAGCGTCCGGACGTGTTCCAGGCGAGCGTTGGGAATCTGCCGCCGGGCAAGGAAGTCCTGCTGAAGCTCACCTACGTCAGCGAGTTGTCGATCGCCGACGGCAGCATCCGCTTCGTCGTTCCTACGACGGTTTCGCCTCGCTATGCACCGCTTCAGGACCGGTCGGGGGTGGGGCGACCCGACTCGGAGGCGCTGAACCCGCCGGTTTCATGGACCGTTCCTTACGGTCTCACCCTGACCGTGCGGCTGGCCCTGACCGGTGCGATCGGACGGGTCGAGTCGCCGTCACATCCGATTGCGATTGCCATGAATGGCGGCGAGGCGACGGTCACCCTCGCGCAGCGCGAGGCGGCGCTCGACCAGGATTTCGTGCTTGCGATCGAGGCCCCTGCGCTCGCCGCACCGCAGGCGTGGCTCGAGCAAAACGACGACGGGGATGATGCAGTGGCGATTGCGTTCGCGCCTGCACCGGGGGCGGAAGCGTCGCCGGCCGAAGTGATCTTCCTGGTCGATCGCTCCGGCTCCATGGCGGGCAGTTCAATCGAAGAGGTCCGGAACGCGCTTCAGTTGTGCCTTCGGTCGCTGGTGCCGGGCTCCTACTTCAACATCATCGGCTTCGGGACGCAGATCGACATGCTGTTTCCGCAGAGCCGCCCGTACGACGAAGGCAGTCTCGCGGCGGCGAGTGCGCACGTTTCAGGGGTGCAGGCCGATCTCGGGGGAACCGAGATTCTGCCGGCGCTCGAAGCGGCCTTCAACCAGCCGCGGCCGACCTCGATGGCACGCCAGATCGTGGTCGTGACCGACGGCGAGGTCACCAACACCGACGCGGTGCTCGCGTTCGTGAGGAAGCAGGAGGCGTACGCGCGGGTCTTCACGTTCGGGATCGGAGCCGGACCCAGTCACCATTTGGTTCGCGGCCTCGCGCGCGCGGGCGGTGGCGCTGCTGAATTCATCATGCCGGGCGAACGCGCGGCGGCAAAGGTCACGCGACAACTGACGAGGGTACTGACACTGGCGCTCACGAACGTGCGCCTGGACTGGGGTCGACTCGAGGTGACGCAGGCGCCCTCGGTCGTGCCGCCGGTCTTCGGTGATGGCCGGCTGCTCGTGTATGGACTTGTCAAGACGCCGAGAGAGAGACAGCAACAGACGACGATCAGGCTGCAGGCGGATTCGTCGTCGGGCCCGGTCGCGTACGACGTGAGGCTGGACCCTTCGCAGACAACCGGTCACACGCACAGGACGGTTGCCACGCTGATGGCCCGGGCACGAATCCGCGAGCTCGAGGAGCATCCCGAATGGATCGCGGCACGGGGATCGAGGCAGACCAATCGCAAGGCCAACAGTCACGTAAAGGAGATCATCGAGCTGAGCCTGCGCTATGGCCTGATGTCACGGGAGACCTCATATGTCGCGGTCGAGCGGCGGGATGCTCCCGTTCTCGGCGACATCCAGCTTCGGAGGATCCCCGTTGCGCTGACCAGGGGCTGGGGCGACGCGGCCCGGGTCGGCTTTGGCGGAATGCACCTGATGGCTGACACCGCGACGATTGAGCCCACCGCTCTCGTATTGGGAGGCCGGGTCACTGGCGCTCTCGGGCGCCGGAGCATGTCGCCGCCGCCCGAGAGGAGCCTGCGGCCCGGGCGGAGCCTGTTCTCGCGCGTGTTCAGCAAGAACACCGCGCCGTCAGGCCCTGAGCCACAGTCCATCGCTCCCGAGTCGGGCGCCCTTCACGTGGCTCCAACCGATCCGATCCAGCGGCTGATTGCACTTCAGCACGCTGACGGGTCCTGGGACCTGACCGGGGAGCTGGCCGAGGCCGTAGGCGGGCGGCTCGCAGATCTCGAGAAGGCTCTAAAGATCATCGCTCCCGCAGCCGCTGCCACCCGTCAGGCATGGGCGACCGCACTCGCGCTGAGCTGGCTCGAGAGGAACGCCGTCCACGCCGCCGGTGACTGGCGGCTGCTTGCGCTCAAGGCGCGGCGCTGGCTCGACGGTCTGTCCATCGCCCCGTCCGGGGGGCGCTCATGGCTCGACGCGGCGCGTGACGAGCTCGCCCATCTGCCGCCGCTGGCACGGCCTGTCGGGTGAGGCCGACACGGCTGCGCTGAATTTTTTTGACGGGGTCTTCTGCCCGTGTCGAGAAACGAGAACCGGCTCCGACTTACGGATGAACGCGGGGACAATCCCGCCAAGCTCGAGGAGCCGGACGTGCCGACGATTACACCGTTTCTCTGGTTCGACACCCAGGCCGAAGAGGCCATGAACTTCTATGCTTCGATCTTCGAGCGTTCCAGGGTCCTGAGCGTCAGCCGCGCGCACGGGCGGGTGATGTCGGGGACCTTCGAGCTGGAAGGTCAGAAGTTCATGGCGCTGAACGCCGGGCCGCATCACACGTTCAACGAGGCCGTATCGTTTTTCGTCGGATGCGAGACGCAGGAAGAGATCGATCGCCTTTGGGACAAGCTCAGCGCCGACGGCGGGTCGCCCGGCCGATGCGGCTGGCTGAAGGACAAGTTCGGGCTGTCATGGCAGATCATCCCGAACGCGCTCGGGCCGATGCTGTCCGACCGCGACCCCGGCAAGGCGAAGCGCACGCTCGATGCCATGCTGCAGATGGACAAGCTGGATCTCGCGAAACTCAGGGCGGCGCACTCAGGGAGCTGACGCCTCCCATTGCCAACATTGCCAACATTGCCAAGATTGCCAACATTAGTCGTTGCCACGTTCACGCTCCTGCCACATAGACGGGATTGCCATCCTGGCTGCGA
>Ga0075418_10006018_pt1 | contig 13698 bp, 10 predicted proteins | sample SoiMetdeltSBSDD2_FD_81776 | JGI IMG/M metagenome (GOLD analysis project Ga0075418, IMG submission 81776) | Bulk soil microbial communities from a Populus tree surrounding site in Tennessee, USA - Soil MetaG P. deltoides SBSDD2 | ecosystem: Environmental > Terrestrial > Soil > Tree plantation...
CGTGGGGACAAGTTGCCGAAGCTCGGGTAGCGGCGCTCCAGGTAGTAGTCGCGCTCTTCCTCCGGGATGTCCCTTGCCGCACGGCGATCGCCCTGCTGCTTCGGCACCCAGATGCGTCCGTCGTTGCGCAGTGACTCGGACATGAGGGTGAGCTTCGACTGGTACTCGCCGGCGACGGGGATGCAGGTCGGGTGGATCTGCGTGAAGCAGGGGTTGGCGAAGAAAGCGCCACGCTTCCAGGCGCGAAAGGTGGCGGTGACGTTGCAGCCCTTGGCATTGGTCGAGAGATAGAAGACGTTGCCATAACCCCCCGTGGCCAGTAGCACCGCCTGTGCCGACCAGGACTTCACCTCGCCACTCACGAGGTCGCGGGTGACGATGCCGGCGGCGCGACCGTCGGCAACGACGAGGTCGAGCATCTCAGTGCGCGCGTGCATGCGCACCTTGCCGGCGCCCACCTGCCGCGACAGCGCCTGGTAGGCGCCGAGGAGTAGCTGCTGCCCGGTCTGGCCCCGGGCATAGAAGGTGCGCGATACCTGGGCGCCGCCAAAGGAGCGATTCGCCAGCTGGCCGCCGTACTCCCGCGCGAAGGGCACCCCCTGGGCGACGCACTGATCGATGATGCTGGTGCTGATCTGGGCCAGGCGGTGGACGTTGGATTCGCGGGCGCGGAAGTCGCCGCCCTTCACCGTGTCGTAGAACAAGCGCAGCACGCTGTCGCCGTCGTTCTGGTAGTTCTTCGCCGCGTTGATCCCGCCCTGGGCGGCGATGCTGTGGGCGCGCCGGGCGCTGTCCTGGTAGCAGAAGCAGTCGACCTCGTAGCCCAGCTCGGCGAGCGACGCCGCTGCGGCCCCACCCGCCAGGCCCGACCCCACGACGATGACGCTGAACTTGCGCTTGTTCGCCGGGTTGACGAGCTTCATCTCGAAGCGCGCTTTGTCCCAGCGTTCGGCGAGCGGCCCGGTGGGGCAGCGTGACTCGAGCAGCCTGGTGTCCGTGGTGGGGCTCATGGCCCTCCTCCTGCTGGCGGGGCGACGAGACCGAGGAGCACGGCGACGGGAATCGAGATGTAACCCAGGGTGAGCAACGTCGCCAGCACCGGCCCCAACCATCGTAGGTTCTTGCTGTAGCGCGGATGGCCGAGGCCGAGGGTCTGCAGGAAGCCGCCGATGCCATGGCTCAGGTGCATCCCTAAGAGCACCATGGACAGCGTGTAGACGAGAGCGATCCACGGTTGTTGGAAGCTACCGACCACCATGGAATAGACATCGACGTGTCCTTCCACCTCGTGCACGTACTGCGTGTGCACGTTGCGGAAGGTGAAGTGCATCAGGTGGTAGACGACGTAGAGGGCGATGGCTCCGCCGCTCAGCTGGAGCGTCCGCGCCGTCCAGCTCGCCGCCTGGGCCCGGAGCTTGACATAGCGTTGCGGCCGCGCCGTCCGGTTGAGGATGGCGACGCGGATGGCGGCGAGAATGTGGAGGAGGACGCAGGCGATGAGACCGAGACGCAAGATCCAGAGCAAGCGCGGCACCGAGTGCAGTTTCCGGGCGTAATGATTGAGGGCTTCCGGGCCGAGGAAGACCTGGAGGTTGCCGAGCAGGTGACCGATGACGAAGAGAAGGAGAACGATGCCGGTGACCGCCATCACCAGCTTCGCGCCGATGGAGGAACGCAAGGCGTCGAGCGCCGATGTCATGGACCGTCCTCGTGCACTCGGATCCGGACGTCCCGGAGACAGCCAAGGTGCCAGCCCGGCGCGGCGCCGGCACACCGGCGGTCCACGCTACGGTCTCGGCGCGGTGAAGGCAAGGGGGTCAGTTGTAGTGGCGCACCTGGGGCCAGAGGTTTTCCATGGGTCGCTTCAGGTGGCGGGCGATCCAGATGGGCTTGTCGTTCTCGTACGGCATGCAATCGCTGCAGGTGTAGGTCGTGGCGAGCTCGGCGCTCTCGAACACCTCCTGGAGATCCTCGAGGTCGCCGTCGATGACGATGACGACATCACCGCGGCAGCCGCGCGGTCCCCACAAGAAGTAGCTGTTGTGCCCCGAGAGCGCCTTCGGCAGGCCGAGGCTGGGGCCGTAGAAATCGATCGCACCCGCCTGGCCGTAGTTCTGGCCGAAGACACAGAGGCCTTGCCGTTCTTCCGGCGTGAGACTGTCGGCGACTCGCGCCACGGTTTCGGCCAGCTCGCGCCAGCCGATGCGATCGGCGAAGAACTGCGGCAAGCGGCCCATCTCGTGGTTCTCTTCCGCCGGCGTCGAGAGACCGAGGCGCGCAGCGTAGGCCACGTAAGCTTCGGTCGGGAGAAGCGGCTTGGCCCGGGGCGTGAGCGCGAGGCCGACGCCGGTGCAGGCGACGAGGAGAACGGCGCGGATCCAACCAAGGCGCCGAGGCGCGGTGACGTGGCCGGCGACGACGCTGCCCGCGGCGAAGAGAAGCGTGAAGAGGGGCGAGAGGTAGTAGGGCTTGGACCGCTGCGACAGAAGCAGGCCGGTGATGACGAGGCTCGCCCAGCCGAGGGCGCGGTAAGGCTTCCCCGCCGGTCGAACGAGGAGGAACACGAGACCGGCGAGCACGATGGGTACGGCCGACGGGTTCATCTGCAAGGTCCAGGTGCGCAGGGTGTCGAAGAGCGAGAGTGGCGCGTTCTTGCTCCCCATGGCATGGGCCATGAACTCGTGGGCGGGCCAACCGTGTACTGCTTGCCAGAGGCAGTGCGGCAAGAAGAGGAGAAGGGCGAGCGCGCCACCGAGCCAGAGCCAGGGGAGGCGAAACTGCTGCCACTCGCGGGCGAGGAGCAATCCGGCGGCGACGCCAGCGCCCAAGAAGCCCATGCTCAGCTTGTTCTCGAGGCCGAGGCCGGCAACAAGACCGAAGAGCAGCCAGTCGCGAGGCGCGCCACCCTCGAGAATCCGGAGCAGGAGGAAGAACGCTGCTGCCCAGAGGAGCACGTCGAAGGCATTCATGGAAAGAATGCTGAAGATCGAAACGTACACCGGAGCCACCGCCGCGAGCACGGCTGCCAGCGACACGGCGAAGCGGCCGCCACCGAGCCGGCGCGCCATTCCTGCCGTCAGAGCCACGGTGCCACCGGCAGCGAGAGCGGGCAGGAAGCGCAGTCCCAGCAGGGATGTGCCGAAGAGGTGGCGGGCGAGCCAGGCGGTATAACCGACGAGGGGCGGCTGGTCGACATAGCCGAGGCCGAGGTGGTCGGAACAAGCGAGGTAGTAGAGCTCGTCGCGGAAGATACCGCCGCGTGCCGCGGTGAGCAGATGGAAGAGCGTGGTGGCGCCGGCGATCCACCAGGGGAGGCGCGTCGCGTTCCTCACCGGGAGCGCATCCAGGCGTCGATGCCGAAGGCGGCGCGCGTGCCCTCGGCGACGGCGTTCACCACCTCCAGGCCGCCGTTGGCGCAATCGCCGCCGGCGAAGAGACCGGGGACGGAGGTCATCCCCGTCTCCGCGTCCACCACCACGCGACCCCCATCGAGCGCGAGGCCCTGGATCGCCCCGAGCCACTCGCCCAACTTCTCCTGGCCGGTGGCGGCGATCACCATGTCCACCTCGAGAACGAAGTCGCTGCCCGGGACGGGCTCGGGCCGGGCGCGGCCGCGGGCGTCGGGAGGCCCGAGGCGCATGCACTGGCAGCGCAGGCCGGCCACACCGCCGTCGCCCAGGATTTCGCTCGGTGCGGCGAGCCACTGGAAGACGACGCCGTCTCGCTTCGCCAGCTCGATCTCGTAGTGAAACGCGGGCATCTCGGCTTCGCTGCGCCGATAGACGATCCAGGTGCGCTCGGCGCCGAGGCGCACCGCCGCCGTCGCCGCGTCGATGGCGGTGTTGCCGCCGCCGATGACGGCGACGCGACGGCCGACGGGGACATCACCGTAGGGCCGCGTCTTGTAGTCGCGGATGAAATGGAGAGCGTCGACGACGCCGTTCTTGTCGGCGCCGGGAATTTCGAGACGGTGCGTTCCCCCGAGACCGATGCCGAGGAAGACGGCGTCGTGATCCTGGCGCAGCGAGTCGAGCGTCAGCTGCGTTCCCACCTCCACGCCGCAGCGGAATTCGGCCCCCAGGGAACGGACGAACTCGATTTCCCGCAGGCTGTCCTCGGGTGTCATCTTGTATTGGGCGATGCCGTAGGTGTTGAGGCCTCCCGGCTCGGGGTTGCGGTCGAAGACCACGGCGGCGTAGCCCAGACGGCGGAGCGCCGCGGCACAGCCGAGAGACGCGGGACCGGCGCCGACGAGGGCGACGCGGTGGCCGTTGGCCGGCGGCAGGGGGAACAGCGCCGGCATGCCGCGCTCGAAGTACCAATCGGTGGCGAAGCGCTGCAGGCGGCCGATCTCCACGGGCTTCTCCAGATTGTGGTGCAGCACGCAGGCGCCCTCGCAGAGCACCTCCACCGGACAGACCCGAGCGCAGCTCGCACCCAAGGGATTCGCGTCCAGGATGACCCGGGCGGCGCCACGGACGTTCTCGTTGCGGATCTTCTGGATGAAGCTCGGGACGTCGATGTGCGTCGGGCAGGCGGTGATGCACGGCGCCTCGAAGCAGAAGAGGCAGCGGGAGGATTCGACGAACGCCTGGGCCGAGGTGAGGGGCTTCTGGATGTCGGCGAAGTTGCAGGCGTACTGGACGTCCGTGAGCCGGGGGGCGCGGTTCTTCATTCACGGCCTCGCGGGAACGGCCCGGGCGGCGGCTCCGGGCAGCGCTTCAAACCATCCATGGTAGACGATGCCGCGGGGCCCGACCAAGGGTGGATGGTTGGGCCGGACCGCAGAGGCGCGGCGAGGACAGAATAAACCGGGCCCGGCCGTGGGGGGCCGGGCCCGGAAGCAGAGCCGTTCGAGACCAGGTGCTGCCGCCGCGTGGGGCGGTCGCTACGAACGGCTCCTCGGCGTCGACCGGATGATGTTTCTCAGTAGGGGCTCGTGGAGCTCCCGGTCGGGCTCTTCTCGGACTTGGCCGGAGCAGCAGCGATCGGGATGCCCAGCTTCGCCATGGTCTTCTCGTCCGGTTGGCCGGTGACGGGCAGCTGATTGGTGTGTTGATAATGGCGTAGGGCTTCGCGGGTCTTCTCGCCGAAGACGCCATCCACTTTGCCCTTGAAGTCGCCGCTCTTCACCAGGGCATTCTGCAAAGCGAGGGTCTGCTCCTTGTTCAGCTGCATGTGATGCATCTCCTTCTTGTTCGATGCGCTCGTCTTGCTTGCGGCGCTCGTCGCCGAGTTGGCGCTGCCGACGGCCGGCTGCCGTTTGCCCGTGGCCGGGGTGGTTCCTCCCGCCAGCGCCACGCTCGTCACGAGCAGGACGCCGACGCACAGTATGAGAATGTTGCGCGGTCGCATGAGCCTCAACCTCCTGGGGCGGCGGGCGCTGCGCCACCTCGGTGACTTGTGTACGGGTCCAGGGCGGGGCGGGTGGCGTGAACCCGGGGGAGCCCCGCCGGACCCGACACAGTGGATCGAAGAGCGACTTCCGCGCCAATCCGCGCCCTCGACGGTAACGTGCGCACCGTGCGCGACTTCCGGCCTGGTGGCGACTTTGCTTGCCGCGCGGCGCGCGTGTCCACTTTCGCCTCGCTCGTGCCGGCCACGTCGCGATCCGGCGCGCGGCTCGCGCCGGCGCGCACTGGGGAGATTCGCCACGCCGTGGCATCCTGGGACCGACTTGCGAGGGCGTCCGTACCAGGTCTAACGTCTAGAATTCGGGTCGACCGAGCCGCTCCCTAAAGGGACCCATGAAGCTCGCGAGCAAGCTGACGCTGGTCTTGGTCCTGGCGATGTGCGTCGTCCTGGCGCTCGACGCCTGGGTGGGCATCTGGCGCGAGACGCGTCTCCTCGAAGCGGACATGCGCACGGACGAGCGCGACACCGGCCGCGCTCTGGCCACGGCCCTCGCCGACGTCCTGCAGCGGGAGGGATTGTCGCGCGCCCTGCTGCTCGTCCAGCACGCCAACGACCGCGCCTCCAGGCTGCATTTCCGCTGGGTCGAACCGGAAGCAGCGGCGGGCAGTGCTTTCGCCCCGCGCCTGCCGCAAGCCGAGCTCGCCGGCTTGGGGAAGGACGAGGTGGTGACGCGCCCGTTGCGCGCCGAGGACGGGAGAGACCGGTTGTTCACGTATATCCCGGTGCAGGTGGAAGGCCAGCTCCGTGGTGCCCTGGAGGTCTCGGAGCCGCTGCAGGCCAAGCAGCGTTATCTCCGCTCGCTGGCGGTGCACCGGCTCATCACCACGGCGACTCTCGCGGCGCTCTTCAGCCTCCTGGCGGGCGTGCTCGGCGCCTGGCTCGTGGGACGGCCGATCCAGGGCTTGGTGGACAAGGCGCGACGCGCCGGCGCCGGGGATCTTTCCGGGCCGCTCGCCCTGCGGCAGCGAGACGAGATCGGCATGCTCGCCCGCGAGCTCGATGCGATGTGCGAGCGCCTCGATGCAGCGCACAAGCAGCTGGTGTCGGAAACCGCGGCGCGCATCGCCGCGCTGGAGCAGCTGCGTCACGCCGACCGTCTGGCCACGGTGGGACAGCTCGCGGCCGGGGTGGCGCACGAGCTCGGGACGCCGCTCAACGTGGTGTCGCAGCGCGCCAAGATGATCTCCACCGGAGAGGTGACGGGCGCCGAGGCCGCCGACGGCGCCCGCATCGTCTTCGAACAGGCGCAGCGCATCACCGGCGTCATCCGCCAGCTGCTCGACCTGACGCGCCGGCGCACGCCGGAGGCCGCGCCCCAGGATCTCCGCCGCCTCGCCGAGCGGACCCTGGCGTTGCTCGCGCCGCTGGCCAAGAAGCGTGGCGTGGAGGTACGACTCGAGGGGGACGCGGGGCCGCTCGTCGGGCTCGTGGACGGCGGGCAGATGGAGCAGGTGCTCACCAATCTGGTCGTGAACGCGCTCCAGTCGATGCGCGCCGGTGGCGTGGTGCAGGTGCAACTCGGGCGCGAACGCCTGCAGCCGCCGGCGGAGGTCGGTGGCGCCGTGGCCGAGTATCTCACCTTGTCGGTGCGCGACGAAGGCGACGGGATCGCGCCGGAAAACCTGCCCCACATCTTCGACCCCTTCTTCACCACCAAGGAGGTGGGGGAAGGCACGGGAATGGGTCTGGCGGTGGCCTACGGCATCGTGCGGGACCATGGCGGCTGGATCAGCGTCGAGTCGCACCGTGGGAAGGGCAGCTGCTTCGGCATCCACCTGCCAGGCGAAGCGCTGGAGATGGGGGTGCCGGCCGCCGGGGCCGCTGCGGCTCGGGGAGGTCGGGCGTGAACGGTCGGGTGCTCGTCGTCGACGACGACCAGAACATGTGCGAGATGCTGGCGGAGTCTCTCGGGCGCCGCGGCATCACCGCGCTGTGGCGCCTCTCCGCCGACACGGCTCTCGAACTCCTCGCCGCCGAGGACTTCGACGTGGTGCTCACGGACATCAAGATGCAAGGCACGAATGGTCTCGAGCTGTGCACGCGGGTCGCCGCCAACCGACCCGACGTGCCGGTGATCGTCATCACTTCCTTCGGCAGCTTCGAGAGTGCCGTCGCCGCCATCCGCGCCGGTGCCTACGACTTCATCACCAAGCCGGTGGAGGTCGAGGCGCTGGTGCTGGCGCTGGAACGGGCGGCGCAGCACCGCGCCTTGCGCGAGGAGGTCAAGCGCCTGCGGCGGGCGGTGGGGGAGTCGCAGTTGTTCGGCGAGCTCGTAGGCGGGAGCCCGGCGATGCGCAAGCTCTACGGCCTTCTCGAGCGCGTCGCCGAGACGGACGCCTCGGTGCTCATCACTGGCGAGAGCGGCACGGGCAAGGAGCTGGTGGCGCAAGCGCTGCACCGCCGCGGCCGGCGCAGCGCCGGGCCCTTCGTCGCGGTCAACTGCGCCGCCATGCCCGAGACCCTGCTGGAAAGCGAGCTCTTCGGCCATGCCCGCGGCGCCTTCACCGACGCCCGGACCGCCCGCGCCGGTCTCTTCCAGCAGGCCCACGGCGGCACGCTCTTCCTCGACGAGATCGGTGACATGCCGGTCGGTCTGCAGCCCAAGCTGCTGCGCGCTCTCCAAGAACGGAAGATCCGTCCGCTCGGCGGCGACACCGAAACCCCCATCGACGTGCGTCTCATCGCCGCCACGAACATCGACCTGGAAGCCGCGGTGGAGGAGAAGCGCTTCCGCGAGGATCTCTTCTTCCGCATCAGCGTCATCCCCATCGAGGTGCCGCCGCTGCGCCTGCGCGGCAACGACATCCTGCTCCTGGCGCAGCGCTTCCTCGAGGACTGCGCTGCCCAGGCCGGCAAGCGTGTCGCGGGTTTGTCGGGAGCCGCGGCGGAGAAGTTGCTGGCCTATGCCTGGCCGGGGAACGTGCGCGAGCTGCGCAACTCGATCGAGCGCGCCGTGGCGCTGGCGCGCTTCGAGCAGATCACTCTCGACGATCTGCCCGAAAAGGTCCGGGACTCCCGGCGGACGCAGATCGTCCTCGCCAGCGACGATCCGTCCGAGCTGGTGCCGCTCGATCAGGTCGAGCGGCGCTACATCCGCCGTGTCCTCGAAGCGGCGGGCGGCAACAAGACGCTGGCGGCCCGCATCCTCGGTCTCGATCGCAAGACGCTGTATCGCAAGCTGGAGAGCTGGGCCGACGACGAATCCGAGACCGGAGCGTCTTGAAGCTGCCGTGACTCAACGCCCGGCGACGATCTCGTGCAAGATCGCCTCGGCGATGGCTCCATAGTTGCCGCCGATCCGATGTCCGCCATGGAGGCCCACGCTCTCCACCAAACCGGGATCCAGATCCTTGCACAGTGCATCGTCGTCCTCGGCGCCATAGAAGCAGAGCATGCGCAGGCCGCGCAGCTTCTCCACCTCCGGGCGCACCGGGAGCGACGGCGGGCGGTGCGCGCCCCCCAGCCAGCCGGAGACACGGAGCTCGAAGTCGGCGCTCGATCCCAGGCCGAGAAAGGCGACGAGGGCGATGCGCCGCTTCAGATCCGCAGGCAGGCGCTCCACCACGAAGGGGAGGACGTCGGCGCCCATCGAGTAGCCGATGAGGATGGCGCGCTCCTTCTTCCAGGCCGTCAAATAGTGACGCAGGATGCTCTCGACGTCAGCGGCGATGGCATCCGGCGTACGGGGATTCCAGAAGTAGTGCAGCGAGTTGAGGACGACGACCGGAGTCCCGTGCTGCGCGAGCATCGTGGCAATCCCGTGGTCGGTGACGCCGTAGCCGCCGTCCCCGGTCAAATGCAACGCCAGAAGATCCGACTCGGGAGGGTGCGGCGCGACTTCGGTGAGCGGCAGATGCTCGAGCTCGGGGGCCGCGAGTGTCTGGGGCGTGGCCGCGACCGGTGCTGGCGCCACCGCGCTCTTGGGTGGCTCACCTGTTGTACTGGCGCCGCTTGCTGCCGGCGGCACCTGCAGGCGCATGCCCACCGCGGACGGATCAGGACGGGCCGAGAGGCGCTCGAATGCCGCCTTGAACTGGGGCATCCAGTGGCTGGGCACCGAGTAGCCGTGCCCGACCTTGGGCAGCATGACGACCTCGGCGCCATGCACCTTCTTCACGTAAGCGAGCGTGCTCTCCGGATCGCAGACTTGGTCGATCGTTCCCTGCAGAGCGATCCACGGCACCTCGAGAGCTGCGTCCGGGAGCACGATCAGGCCGGTGCCGCGGGGAGTCGGTCGTGTGGCGAGCCCACTACCCGGGCACAGCGGGTGGGTCACCGCCAGGTCGGGGCAGAAGCCCAAGCTGATGGCACCACGGAAGGCGGCCGGCGGAGCCTGCGCGATCGCCGCGTAGACGAGCGTGGCCCCGGACGAGTAGCCCACGAGCACCGGCGTCACGTAGCGCCCGAAGCCCCGGCTCTTCTGCACCGCCTGGCTCAGCGCCTCGAAATCCGCCGCGGGGTAGAGGCAACGCTCGGAGCTCTGCCGCAGCTCCTTCAGGTAATGGGTGATGTCGATGCCCGCGACCAGCGCGTTCAACGCCGCCAGCTCGCGCGCCATGTCCACCACTCCCTGGTTCCAGCCGCCGTCCCCGGAGACGAAGAGCACGACGCGCGCGGGAGAAGGAAACTGCTGGTAGAGGTGGACCCGACCGAACCGGCCGACAGACAAGGAATCCTCGCTGGCGGCGGAGGCCGCTGCCATGCTTGCCAAGAACAGCACCGATAGAACCGCAGCCCGCATCGGTTCCCTCTTTCACCTCGGCTACACCGATCATAGCCCCGCCCGGTCCGGCCGTGGCGTCCTGCCCCGCGGGGCAGAATTCCTCGACCCGGCGCGGGCCCAGGCGCCGCGACCGGAGAAAACACCCGCCCTCGCGCTCCTTGGACGCAGCGGGGCGCACCGCCACGGGCTCGGGCGCGCGGCGCGCCGCTCTCGCTGCCCTGCCGCTGGTATGTCGCATGCAACGCGAGGGGCAGCACGGGAGGTGCATCATGACAGAGACGCGGGTCCGTCCGCGGCGGGCGAAGGAGCGCCGTGGCATGCACGTTTCGCGGCGGGCGCGGGTGCTGCTCGCCGAGGACGACGACGAGATGCGCTATCTCCTCGCCGGCGCATTGCTCAAGCAGGGACACGACGTCGTGCCCATGCCGAATGGATTGCAGCTCCTCGAAGAGGTCGCCACCTCGGAGCGACGGGGCGACCCGGTGGACGTCGTGATCACCGACGTCCGCATGCCGGGCGTCACGGGACTCGAGGCCCTCGAATGGCTGCGCGAACTGGGTTGCCGCGCTCCGCTGCTCGTCATTACCGCCTTTGGTGATGAGCCGACTCATGCGGAAGCGCGGCGACTCGGCGCCACGGCAGTGCTCGACAAGCCCTTCGACATGGAGGTCCTGACTCGTCTCGTGGAAGAGGTCCTCGCATGTCCCGAGTGATGGAGTCCGTCACGCCACGGCCGCGGGCGGAACCCGCGCTCCTCACCCCGGGCGCCCGCCTGGTGCTCGCCGAGGACGACCTGGAAATGCGGCGGCTGCTCGCGTGGAGCCTGCGGCGCGCCGGCTACGAGGTCGTCGAGGCGGGCAACGGCTCCGAACTCCTGGAGCGGGTCGAGGACTGCGAGCGCAACGCCACCCCGGCGCAGCTCGTGATCACCGACCTCCGCATGCCGGGGGTCACCGGGCTGCAGGCCATCGAGTACCTGCGGCAGAGCGGCCGCTCCATCCCTGTCATCTTGATCACGGCCTTCGGCGATCCTACCCTCCACCAGCGCGCGCCCCGCTTCGGGGCCTGCGCCGTCCTGGACAAGCCCTTCGAGTCCGAGCAGCTCGAAGCGCTCATCGACCGGTGGTCGCGACCAGCGCACGGGCGCTGAGGTTCCGGCCCAGCCTCCTGCCGGACCCTCGGGGCGCCTCCTGGTGTGCCGACTGCCGGCGTCGAGCTCTGGCAGGGTCGGATCGCCATGCGAGGCGAGAGTCTGCAGCGGGTGGCCCGCCGCGACTGGCCGCTCTGGCTGGTCGCCGGCGCGACCTTCGCCAACGGCGCCCTCGGCGTCCTGCACTCGCTGTTCACCCGTGTGCCGGAGTCGCCGCGACTCGGTGCCGTCCTGCCCTTCGGGTTGCACCACTGGAGCAGGCTCCTCACCCTGGCCACCGGCTTCCTGCTCCTGTATCTCGCCCATCACCTGCGGCGGCGGCGGCGAGCGGCCTGGTGGCTGGCGACGATCGCCTCGGTCGTGGCCGCCGCGGCCCATCTCGGGCGTGGCCACCACACGACGCTGGCGGTCGCCCCCGGCACCACCGCCGTGCTCCTCCTCCTGTTCCGCCGGCGTTTCACCGTGCACTACGAGCCTGTCAGCGTGGCGCGCGGCGTGGGGCTCGTCGTAATCAGCCTGGTCGCCGCGCTCGCCTACGGCACGCTGGGGTTCTGGCTCCTCGACCGGCGCGACTTCGGCATCAACTTCCGTCTCCACGATGCCTGGATCCGCATCCTGCGCCAGTACTCGCTGGCGGGGAATCCGGACTTGGTGCCGCACACACGCCACGCGCGCTGGTTCCTGGATTCGCTGCAGTTCCTCGGTCTCACGGCCGGGCTCATCGCGGTGTACTCGCTCTTCCGGCCGCTGGCCTTTCGCTTGCGGACGTTGCCGCATGAACGAGCCCAGGCCGCGGAGATCCTCGCGGTGCACGGGAGGTCCGCCCTGGACCACTTCAAGCTCTGGCCGGACAAATCGTTCTACTTCTCCCCCTCGGGGCGTTCGTTCATCGCCTATCGAGCCGCGCTCGGGTGTGCCATCAGCCTGGGCGATCCCGCCGGTCCGCCCGACGAGCTGGAGGAAACGGTGCGGCGTTTCGCCAGCTTCTGCGCCGACAACGGCTGGCAGCTCGCCTTCCATCAGACGCTGCCCGACGCCTTGCCGCTGTATCGCCAGCTCGGCATGCACGAGCTCAAGGTGGGCGAAGAAGCCTTGGTGGATCTGCAGGTGTTCATCACGCGGACGCAGGAAGCGAGCGGCTTCCAGCGCGTGCGCCGGCGGGCCCAAACGCTCGGCTTGCGGGTGACGCGACACGAGCCGCCGCATCCGGAGGTTCTCTTCGACGAGGTGCAACGGATCTCCAACGAGTGGCTGTCGCTCCCGGGCCGGCGCGAGCGTAGCTTCACCCTCGGTCGCTTCGACCACGCCCACACGAGCCAAACGCCGTTCTTCGTGGTCCGCGACCGCTCGGGAAGCGGCCTCGGTTTCGTCAACCTGATCCCTTGCTACCCGGAGGGCGACAGCACCATCGACCTCATGCGCCATCGAGTGGAGGTGCCCAACGGGACCATGGACTTCCTCTTCCTGGAGGTCTTGCTGGCCCTCTCGGCGCGGTATCGTCGCTTCAGCCTCGGGCTCGCACCACTCTCCGGTGTCGGGGACCGCCCCGGGGCGCCGCTCGAGGAGCGCGCCGTGCACCAGGTCTACGAGCGGCTGAACCGCTTCTTCTCTTACAAAGGATTGCGGGCGTACAAGGCCAAGTTCGAACCCGCTTGGGAGGAGCGTTTCCTCGTCTACGAGGGCGGACCGGCAGGTTTGGTGCGCGCGGGACTGGCGCTGACGCGGGTGACGGAGGGATGAAGGAAGAAGGCAAGAGCACGCGGCGCGGTAAGGGCGTGGTCCTGGTGCTGGTGTGTGCGCTCCTCGGTATCCTCTTGGCGTCGATGGACGCGCGCGATGCGGCCCAGGTGCTGCATCAAGCCCGCTGGATCTACGTGCCCGTGGCGGTCCTCTGCACCGCCCTCTCTTATGGTTGTCTGAGCGGCGGCTACACGGCCATCCACCGTGTCTTCGGCATCCGCTTGCCGCGGCGCGATCTGCTCGAGATCGGCTTCATCTCCTTCGCCCTCAACAACCTGCTCTCGATCGGGGGAACTGCCGGCTACTCGCTCCGCCTCGTTCTCCTGCGCCGCCGCGGCCTCGCGGCGGGGGACGTGCTCGCCGCTTCCCTGGTGCACTCCTATCTCAACCACATCGTGATGATGTCGCTCCTGCCACTCGGGTTGCTGTATCTCCTGCTCCGCCACCCTCTCGGGCGCACTCAGACGGAGTCCCTCGCCGCCGCCTCGGCGCTCGCGCTTCTCCTTCTCGCGGGCAGCACCGTGCTCCTGGGGCACCGTGCGGCGCGATCCAAGGCAGCGCGGTTCGTCGGCGCCGCCTCCCGGCGCCTGCTCCGGCGCGATGTCGAGCCCGTCCTCCGTCATCTGGATGCGACACTCGGCGCCGGAATGGATGCCATCCGCGCCCGCCC
>Ga0075418_10006021_pt1 | contig 13695 bp, 14 predicted proteins | sample SoiMetdeltSBSDD2_FD_81776 | JGI IMG/M metagenome (GOLD analysis project Ga0075418, IMG submission 81776) | Bulk soil microbial communities from a Populus tree surrounding site in Tennessee, USA - Soil MetaG P. deltoides SBSDD2 | ecosystem: Environmental > Terrestrial > Soil > Tree plantation...
GCCGACAAGGCCCACTGCCTCTCGAGCGCTTTGCGCGGGTGATCCAGATCAACCTGATTGGCACGTTCAATGTCATACGCCTGGCAGCCGCCCGCATGATGCAGAATACCCCGAATACTGAGGACGAGCGTGGTGTCATTATCAATACCGCGTCTGTCGCGGCCTTCGAAGGCCAGATTGGCCAGCCAGCCTATGCGGCTTCCAAAGCCGGGGTCGCTGGGATGACCCTGCCGATTGCCCGCGAGTTCGCCTCCCACGGTATTCGCGTCGTAGCCATTGCGCCCGGGGTCTTTGATACGCCCATGGTCGCTGACCTGCCAGAGCCGGCCCGGCAAGCGCTGAGTGCCGCTGTGCCCTTTCCCAAACGTCTGGGACGACCCGACGAGTACGCAGCTCTGGCACGGCATATTGTCGAAAATGTCATGCTCAATGGTGAGACCATCCGTCTGGATGGGGCCCTGCGTATGGGCCCACGTTAGGAGAGGACACGGGTTGTGAGGCACACCCGTTATGTTACATGGGCGCGGTGCTGGGGCTGTCTGCTGGGACTGTGCATGACTCTGGCACTGATAGGCTGCCCCTCTACACATTGGACGAATCCCACGAAACCGTCCACCGCTTTTGCCGATGATGCAATGGCCTGCGAGGTCGAGGCTATGCAAGCCCCGACGAGCTCCGATGTGTTTGACGCCGACCACTACAATACCTATCTCGCCTGTTTACGCGGTAAAGGCTGGGAGCTGGAGCAGCATCCCTAGAGCGCTCTGGACGCCTCTGCATCTACACCTTCATGATACTGCCAAGACCAAAGAAAGCTGAGATACGGGCAAAAATATCGCCCTGGGTATGCTGCATATGGAGACGCCTGGCCTCAGCATCGAGTCCTTCACGGGCCGCGTCATGCTCCATACGACGGCGTGCTAAGACATGCGAGATGTGCTCGGCAATTTCTGGGCGTTTCTGTAAAATGTCATGAAAGGCATCTTTGTCGATCCGGTAACACTCCACGTCTTCCAGTGCCACCACGGTTGCCGAGCGCTTATCACCCGTCATCAACGACATCTCACCGAAAAAGTCGCCTGCGTGCAGTGTGGCTATGACCCTGCGTGGGGCATCAGCCACAGAGATAGCGACTTCAGCCGACCCCCTCGTCAGAATGTAGAGCGAATGTGCCTCGGCTCCCTGACGTGTCATCGCCTCGCCCTTGGCAAACGGCGCAGGATGCAAGCGCTCGGCCAAGACGTGCCGCTCGTCCTCGTTCAGCGTGTGGAACAGTTCCACACCAGCCAGGGCTGCCAGTCGCTGCGCCACTTCTTTTTGCAGATGCAGGTCTCTATGCACGGTACTATCTTCGGTAACGAACACGCTCTGAGCCGGGATCGATAGGGAAATGCCATGCCGCTTGAGGGCAAAGTAGATACGCGTACGGATCAGCGAATCGGTGGGATCATCCGCTGCGAGGTCGGTGAGCCAGTACCGTACCGCATACTGGCAATAGCTCTCTTTGAAATCAAACAGAATACTATGCGCGCGCGGCTCCTCGGCCACCCCTGGAATGGGCTCAGCCTGCAGGGCGTCATTAACGGCGCTGATCACCTCCGTGGGGGCAATACGGAAGTCCACGTTAAAATACACCCACTGACGGTGCAGGACAGGCTGACCAGTGCGCCTCCCGAGCACCAGCACCTGGCCTTTCATCAAGATGCTGTTGGGAATGACCAGTGTATCCCAGTTCCGCGTTTCGAGAGCCGTGTGCCGCCAACGAATCTCTTTGACCCTCCCCACCTGCTGGTCTACCCTCACCCAATCACCAACATTGATGGTTTTTTCCATCTGTAACGCCAGCCCACCCATAATGTTGCCAAGGGTGTCTTGCAGTGAGAAACCAATCACCGCGGTCAAGACCGCCGAAGTCGTGATCAAACCCGTGAAACTGACGCCGTTGTGGGCAAGCAGCGCAAAGCCTACGCCGATGTAGGCGCAAGCGACCACCAGGTCGCGTAAAATACGCGGGGTGTGCAGGTGCGCCAGGGTGAGAGCAACATCAAACACGACGAGGCTGGCCAGATTCACGATCGCAATACCACCACATACCAGCGCCACCCAGTACACCGTTGTCGCCCCCGCCGGCAACCCCATAGCTGCCAGGAGACTGGAAGTGAGCAGCAGCAGTAGGGCGACACTAAATAACCACGCCGCGGTGCGAATGCGGCCCCGGGCCATCGGGGCGCAAATCATGAGGAGGAGTGCCAGCAACACAAAAACAACCGTCACACTCCCAAGGTTTTCGTGCTGGGCAATCTCTTGCAGATTGCGCCAGACATTGTGCAGCGTGAATCCAGGCTGAAGCTGTACAGAGAGGAATACCAAAAGGCCAGAAGCGTTTGATAAGGGAAGCCAGGAGTCCATAGCGTCTCTGCCCTCCTCAGGGTTAAGCTCTCTCTCCTCCAAGGAGACCATCCAGAAAGTCCGTGGCGAGCGGTTCACTCGGTGGTGCCGCTGGATACGCCTGCATGAGATATTCCTGCCCGAGGATGGCAACAGCAGTAGCCCATGGCACTTGGTCGAACATCCAGTCCGGGGTCATTTGCGTGCGGTGGCTGCGCATGCTGGTGAGTATCTGCTCCAGGTAGGGCGTGACGTCGAGCCGCACATGCATCTGTGCCAGTGGCACCCCTTGCTGGCGCAGTTCCGGAGCAGGTATGGGCACCTCGATGCCAGCCTGTCTGAGCAGGGCGGTACGGTGCATACGGTGCCCTTGCACACGGGCAACGTAAAACAGCCGCAGGGGTTGGCACGGAGAGAGCCCGCCCTGCTCCTGCTCTGGGAAGGCAGTAGGATCACCGGCCATATGCACCGCGGCAGTCGTATGACGCGAAATAGCCTTATGATCCTTATGCCCCGAAATGCCATCGGGCTCAAACGTCAGGACGATGTGCGGCTGGAAGCGCCGGATCTCCTCGACTAGGCGTTGTATGACCTGCCAGGGAGGCGCCTGTACAAAGGCGTTCGGATGATACTGCGCTGGCGAATCTCCCCAGCCAGAATCGCGATAGCCCAGCATGACAGGTTCTTGCAGGCCCAGTACCGCACACGAGCGTCGCAGTTCCTCGTGCCGTACCTGTCCTAAGGTCGCGCGGGTAGCGACCCCTGGTTGACGAATATCGCCTTCCTCACCACACGTCGCACACACCAGGCGTACCTGCACCCCACGGGCAGTACTGGCTGCCAGCACCCCAGAGGCCGTAAAGGCCTCGTCATCGGGGTGCGCAAAGCAGGCCAGCAGGCGTAACTGCGCCATGCCGTCTCTCCTCCTTCACCTCGAAATCAGTGGTTCTATGCACCCTGTCTTAGGTTGACGCTGTTAGTGTAGCACAGAGTCCCCTGGCAGCGTGTCAGCGGTCTGATCCTGACGCCGCTGGCGCACGGCTTCAAAGAGGAGAATGGAGGCAGCCTGGGCGACATTCAAGGAATCGACCTGGCCGGCCATAGGGATGCGGATGGGGATCTCATTGTGCCAGATTGCACTCACACCAGTATGCTCAGCACCCATGATCAGCGCACTAGGGAGACGCAGATCAATCTCAGTATAGCACTGACTGGCTGAGGGTGTAGCCACAAGAATCTGTATGTGGCGCTGGCGGAGCCAATCCAACACCTCTGGCGCCGTGGCGCTGGCGATGGGGACAGTGCAAAAGGCGCCTTGACTGGCGCGGATGACATTCGGATTCCAGATGTCTGTCTGGCTATCGCAGACGATGAGGCCGGTGACGCCAGCCGCATCGGCAGAGCGCAGAATAGCCCCCAGATTGCCTGGTTTCTCGAGTCCTTCAGTCACCACGTAAAGCGGTAGGCCCCGCGCAGGGAGAGCTGTTAAGTGCCCCTGAGGCTGAGAGGCAACGCCCAGGACACCATCGGGGTTGTCGCCATAGCCAATTTTGTGAAAGACTGCAGCGCTGACCTCCTGCAGTGTGATCCCAGCAACACGAGCACGTTGTAGGAGGTCGGCATAGGTATGGGCGACCTCTGCGGTGAAGTAGAGGGTAATGACCGGAAACGTATTGTGCAGTGCCAGGTGCAGGGCGCGAGCCCCATCAATAAGCACCAGCTGTTGCCGATCGCGGGCGCGACGCTGGCGCAGTTTCACCAGATTTTTGACGGTAGGATTGTGCAGGCTGGTGATGGTCTGGACCATGGCCCTTAGTCTCTGCTCCAGCGTGCGAGTGCGCCACTCGGGAGTACGCGTGTGCCATCGCTGTGTGGAATGACCATCTCCATACTCGTAAAGAGACCACGGTGGTTCCCAAGCATATCAGCCAGAAGGTGGGCAAGGACTAAGGGAGTGACGCCAGGCGTGTGGGCACTCAACAGCACACACAGCGGCTCGTCACTGAGCACCTGGCTGCAGAGGTCAAGGAGCGCGGGCAAGTCGCGCTCCAGCTTCCAGACCTCACCTTTACTACCGCGGCCAAAAGAGGGCGGATCCAATACAATGGCATCATACTTATTACCGCGGCGCACCTCACGGGTGAGAAATTTCGTCACGTCTTCCACGACCCAGCGGATGCGCGCCGCGCCTAGATCAGAGAGCTGGGCGTTGTCGCGGGCCCAGGCAACGATGCCTTCCGCCGCGTCCAGATGCACCACGCTCGCCCCGGCTGCCGCGGCTGCCAGTGACATCCCACCGGTGTAGGCAAAAGCGTTGAGGAGACGTATGGGCCGTCTGGCATCTTGTATGTACTGACGTAGCCACTGCCAGTGTGGCCCGTGCTCGGCAAAAAAGCCCAGATGACCAAAATCCGTCAAGCGCACTTTCAGGGTAAGATCACAGTGCGTCACGACCCAGGTCAAAGGCAGCTTGGACGTGTAAGTCCACGTACCACCGCCCGAACTCTGACGATGATACCGGGCTACCGCCGTGTCCCAGACCTCCGCGGGGTAGGAGGGACGCCATAGCGCCTGCGGCGCCGGCCGTACCAGACGATACGGCCCGACCTGTTCCAATTTAGCGCCATGGCCCGTGTCTAACAGTTGATACCCAGAGGCGTCTGGCCCCCCCCTGTTAGCGATGTCGAAAGTTGGGCTTACGCTTGTTGATAAAGGCGTCGACACCTTCGCGCACATCCTCGGTTTGAAACACTTTGGCGAACAGGTCAGCCTCAATCTGTAAGCCGGCGTCCAGGGTAGTATCCAGTCCCCGATTGACGGCCTCCTGGATATAGCGCAGCGCCACGCCGGCCATCCCAGCCATACTCTGACCCATCTGCTTGGCAGCCGCAAGGGCTTCACCGGCTGGCACAATTTTGTTCGCCAGCCCAATACGATAGGCTTCCTGAGCGCTTACAGGATCGCCAACGTACATCAGTTCTTTGGCAATGCCAGCCCCTACCAACCGGGGCAGGCGTTGTGTCCCACCAGCGCCAGGGAACAAGCCGAGTTTAATTTCAGGTTGCCCCAGCTGGGCGTTGGCGGCGACGATGCGCAGGTCACAGGCTATGGCCAACTCCAGGCCACCACCGAGCGCCAGACCATTGACCGCCGCAATGGTTGGCTTGCCCAGATGCGCAATCTTGCCCAGGCTTGCATGCAGGAGCCGCGTCAGCCGTTCAGCCGCACCGGGCGCCATGAGGTTGGGAAATTCTTTGATGTCGAAACCAGCACAAAAGGCGCGCTCGCCCTGACCGGTCACAATCGCGACCACGACATCAGCATCGATGGCTAAAGCAGTGAAGCAAGCGTCAAGTTCCGCGGCCATGTGCGGATGTAAGACGTTCAGGGGAGGATTGGTCAGGGTGACAATGGCCAACGGGCCATCTTTCTCGAGGCGGATCATACGCCAATCTGTTGCCATACCGGCGTCTCCTGGGATACAGGGGCTAGCAATGAGGGCTTACGTGCTGCGTACAGTGTGGCGATGCCACCAGAGAGGGCCTCAGCAGAGATATCTGTAAAACCACCACGCTGCAAGAGCGTGGTGAGATCCGACTGCGGACGAAAGGCCAGCACAGAGTCACGCAGATAACGATACGCGTCCCACTCACCACAGAGGGGCCAGGCAATAAGTGGGAGGATATAACGTAAATACCCCTCGTACACCATCCTCAACCCGCGGCCCTGCGGCCAGCTAAATTCGACGAGGCAGAGATGCCCTGCCGGGCGCAGCACGCGATAACACTCTGCCAGGCCCGCTGCAGGATTGGCAAAGTTGCGGACGCCAAACATCATCGTCACCGCATCAAAACTCTTCTCGGGATGCGGCAAGCAATGGGCATCCCCGACGCAGAGATACACGCGCTGTACCGGCGCAGCCGTGGCCAGACGTTGCCGGCCTACGCGCAGCATGGTCTCGGTGAAATCGACCCCAATCAGGCATGTGGTTGAGGGGCAGCACTGTGCCAGCTGCGCCATGACGCCACCGGTGCCACAGGCCACATCCAGGACCGTCTGGGTCGTATGGCGTGCCACGTATTGCGCCAGACGCCGGCGCCAGACCTGATCCAGACCGGCACTGATCACCGTGTTGGTCAGGTCGTAGCGCAACGCGATGCGGCTAAACATGCCGCAGAGCCACTGTGGTGTCACACCAGCAAGCATGCCATGCCTCGTACGGCAGATGGGGCGGTTAGGTTGATTGATCGCGCAGAAACTTCTTGATCTCCTCAACGTAGCCCTGAATCTGCTGCATGTTTGGGTTCACCGCAATGGCCCGTTCGAAGTAGTCGAGAGCCTTCGGAAGATTACGGAGCCCTAAATAGCACAGGCCCGCACCGCTGAGAGCACCAAAATGGACAGAGTTGAGGGCAATGGTCTTGTCGCAATCACGGATCGATTTTTCGTACTCCTGCATCAGGTAGTAGGTCGTCGCCCGTTTGTTATAGCCTTCGGCAAAATCCGGGGCCATCTCGATCACTTCGGTGAAAATGGCCACAGCCTCTTCGAAGGCACCACGCTGCATGGCCATAAGACCATCGTGTAAGCGTGCGTCCACGTCGAGCTTCCCAGAGCGATGCCACACACTCCAGAGGGCTTGCTCCGCTGTCTCGCGCACGAGGGCATCATTGTCACGCAACGCCTGGGCCAGCGCTGGGGCAGCCCGTTGATCGCCGATCTGGGCCAGCACTTCAATAGCGTGCCGGCGTTCTGATGTCGTGCCCTTCTGCAGCAGCGTAATGGCATGGCTGACCGGTTCGGCAGCCCCATTACGCGATACCATAGCCAGTATGAACATGCTGGCTGCCAGCCCTACCAGGCTCGCTCCGGTTGTGAACATCCTCTGCCCTCCCTCGGCATTGCTACATGACCCCTGACGCTCACAGATACAGGGAGCATTGTCCTGCAGGTGCAAGCCCGTCCTGCCGGCCTGGGCACCCCTGAGCGCTGCGGGGTGTCAGATGACCCTTGGGGTGGCAGTGTACCACCGTCACGTGGCAAGCTCAATGCTGGTCTCTAGCACCTCCCTGCTGGTGCGGCTGGTTTTGACCACCATGAGCACGGCATGCTATAGTGCACCCTGTAGGAAACGCGTGTGCCTAGGAGGTTATGGCACAATCTGGAGAGATGTGAAGGAGATGCTATGGCAGAAGCACGATCATCAGTATACGAACATTTTCCCCAGTTGGGGCGACTGCGTGATGAGGTACTCTTTGGTGACGTGTGGGAGCAACCGGAGTTGTCGAAACGGGATCGCAGTCTGATTACTGTAGCCACCTTGACTGCCCTCTATCGGACGGATGAATTGCGGGGGCATATACGACGGGCCTTGCAGAATGGAGTGACCAAAGACGAAATCCACGGGCTCATTACCCATCTGGCGTTCTATGCGGGCTGGCCGACCGCTGTGAATGCAGGGCGGGTAGCGCTGGAGGTGTTTGAGGAAAGCTAAAGACCATCAAAGGGCAGGGGCATCTCGTCTGCGTAGAGTGTACGTCACCTGCCCGAGGCTCTGGCTTTAAGGATGCATAGCGTTGCACGCCCTACTGATGTCATTCGACCCTCCTACCTTCCAGGTCCCATATGCCGCTTTGGCGCACTGGCGCCCTGTAACCCGCCACTCTCAGTGAAGGGTCTAAAGAAGTACAAAATGTTTTCACTACCCTCACTAAGAAGGAGAAGAAAGATGAAACGTTCCTATTCTCTGACGCTAGGGTTTGCTGTCCTGGCGCTCACGGGTGTACTCAGTCTCACCACCTCCGCCTGGGCCAGAGCACCGCGGCAGGGCTTTGACCATATGTCGCAGCTCAAAGAGAAAATCGATGCTCTGAACCTGGACGACACCACGCATACCGCTATCTACAAGGCCCTTGATGAAGGGCGCGTAGCACAGGACGACATACGCAGCCACCTCCGGAAGGCGCGCCAGGAGCTGCGCGCCATGTTGCAGAAGGACAATCCGCCTGAAGACCAGGTCCTGGCACAGTCCGAGGTCATTGGCGGGCTCGAAACCAAACAGCGCAAGCAGGCGCTGCACACATTGCTCACCGTACGGTCGCTGCTCACCCCCGAGCAGCGCGTCAGCCTCAGGGAGGCTATGCGGCCTCACGGCCCCTTGAAGCACGATCAAGAGCGCTAAAGCGTTGGTGGAGGCGCGGGGCGGAACGCTTCCGCCCCGCCTCAGGCAGCCCATCAGGGTCGGGACATCGGCGCCATGGCAACCATTGGAGGCACAAGGGGTATGATGGAAGAGGCTCTGGTACAGGAGCCCCCTACTGTGGCACTGGAACTGGAACAGCGCTTCCACCTGTTCGTAGCCTCGCACCGCGAGCGGGCACGGCGCCTGGCGTGGCGCCTGGTTGGAGGTGACGCCGCCGCCGCAGAGGACGTAATCCAGGAGGCGTTCATCAAGGCGTATCGTGCCCTGGGCCAGTTTCGGGAGGAGGCCAGCCTGGCCACGTGGTTTTACCGGATCGTGGTGCACCAGGCGCATAACTACTGTCGCTGGCGGACGGTGCGAGAGACCTGGAGTGCGCTCTGGCACGGTGGGCTCCCGCCCGCTGCGGTGCAAGAATCCGGAGATCCACTGCTCAGACGTCGTATTACCAAGGCGCTGGCGCAGCTCAGCCGCAGCCAGAAGGAGGCCTTTGTGTTAGTGCATATGGAGGGTTTCAGTGTACGCGAGGCCGCGGCTTTGATAGGGAAACCAGAGGGCACGGTGAAGAGCCATTTGCACCGGGCGCTCCAGGCACTGCGGAGCGAGCTTGCCGATCTTGCTGAAGACACGGGAGGGAATGCACCATGACACCACCGCGAGACGAAGGGTCACAGCTGGACCACGTTGACGAGCAGTTCGTGAGGCGCCTCGCGGCCCACTATGCCCCAAAGCCGCTGACTCCGGCAAGGCGCGTGGCGTTGGATGAAGTGCTCTGGGCACGACTGCAGAGGCAGCCGCGTCTGACGCGACTCACACCCGCTCTCGCGCCGCTCATGATGGCCATACTTATTACCTGTTTAAGTTGGTCTAACCTGTTCATGCCGCCAGCGCACCAGGGCGGTCCAAGTGTCAACATTTCAGCTCTATCCAGTACCGAACCCTGGGAGTATGAATTGCTCTACGCGCGTGAACTCACCGGTACCGCTGAGCAGGATGACGGGGCGATACTGCCGGACGACTATCTCGTCATCGCCCGGGTATTCTTGGATAAGTGATGCTCTCCAGGCGCAGTGCCTCAAGCATAGGGTTGTCGACGGGACCGGCAAGCGCCAATGGTATTGGAAGGAGATTCTATGCGTGTACACACCACCGTTAACGTCCTCGTGGTGTGTGTGCTGCTGACCGTCCTCACTACTCTGGACATCAGGCGTGCAGAAGCCCAGAGGCCATCCAGAGACGCCAGTGCGCACCTAGACCGCTTCATCACCGCCTATTCGGAGCAACTGGCTCTCGACAAAGAGACCCTGACGACGATACACACGCTTGTTGAGGCATCGCGGGCACAAGAAGAGGCACTCCGGACAGAACTGCGCCAGGCACAAGCCCAGATGCGCACGCTGCTCTCCCAGGAGGTGCCGAATACGGCTGCGGTGATGCAACAGGCCGACACCATTGGCTCTCTCGAGCTTGCAAGCCGCAAACAGCGCTTGCAGGTAATGTTGCGGATTCGGGCCCTGTTGACGCCAGCGCAGCGGCAGGAGTTAATGCGACTTCAGGAGACATGGCACACACGCCGCAGGCCGGCTATCATGCAGGCGTGCCAGGCCGAGGGCACGGCTCTCTGCCCAGATGCAGCCCCAGGGCGTCCACACCTCGAATGCCTGTACGAGCACATGGCGGAACTCTCTGAAGCGTGTCGTATGGCGATCCAGAATGGTAGGGGAGATGATCGTTAACTCTGCCAGGACGATGCTGGCGATTTCTCGGGCATTTGTATGAGGTAGAGCTTTGGATTTGACAGGATATTCTTTCTGTTCTATGTTGAGATGAGTGTGCAGCAACTATTCCCTTCATGTGCTCTACGCCGTCTTAGCTGATCGAGTGTTGGAGGTCGTCGCCGCCGCACTTTGTAAGTCATGGATACACGTGATACGCTTTAACATTCCTCAACATGACTCGTATACGGGTGCTGGACATGGATCTTGAAAAACCAACCTTAGAACAATCCCAGAAGATAGAGCAATCTCGAGAGATAGGATTCCTCTCTACACCGCTAGAAAGCATAGAGAGCACTGGCAGCAAACGAGCTAAACGTCGCAGGTGGCCCTGGCTACTGGTGTTCTGCCTGATCGTCGCTGCGGCTTATGTGCTCCTCCTCCGCATGGGACAGGCTGAAAAGATTGAGGCGTGGAAGACAAGCCTGACCCAGATGATAATGGTGGCCTATGAGAAGCTCCCCCTGCCCGGTCGGCAAACGACGCCGAGTAGCCAGGTCCCAGAAAAGCCAGGCTCGGGCAGCAAGACCGCAGGGACACCAGCGCCCCGTACGACTCCCACTGTCCCAGTCGTGACCTCGGCGGCCAGGGCTGGGAATCTCAATATCTACTTAACTGGCCTCGGGACTGTTACGGCGTTAAACACGGTGACAATCCGCACCAGGGTCGATGGGCATCTGGTCAAAGTGGCGTTTCAGGAAGGACAAATCGTCCGCCAGGGTGACTTGCTCGCGGAAATCGATCCGCGGCCATTTCAAGTGCAACTCGCCCAGGCCGAGGGACAACTGGCCAAAGATGAAGCCATGCTCAAGAATGCTAAGGTGGATTTCGAACGCTACAAATTGCTTCTGTCGCAAGACTCTGTCTCACAACAGCAACTTGATACCCAGATAGCCACGGTGCAGCAGCTCGATGGTGTCATCAAGAGCGATCAGGCGCAGATCGACACCGCCAAGCTGCAATTATCCTACAGCCGCATTACCGCCCCTATCACCGGGCGCATTGGGCTGCGGTTGATCGACCAGGGCAACATGATACGCGCCAATGACCCCAACAATGGCCTGGCGGTGATCACGCAGCTACAGCCCATCGCCATACTTTTCACCATTCCGGAAGATCAGCTCCAACAGGTACTCCCAAAGATGCAAGCTGGCCAGCCACTCGTTGTGGAGGCCTATAACCGTGATCTGAAACAGAAACTGGCCACAGGCAAGCTGCTCACCATCGATAATCAGATCGATCCGAACACTGGCACAATCAAGTGCAAGGCGGTTTTCGCCAACGACGATAATGTCCTGTTTCCGAATCAGTTCGTGAATGCACGGCTATTAGTTGATACAAAAAAGAACGCTACCATTGTGTCCACCGCGGCGCCCCAGCGCAGTCCACAAGGGACGTTTGTCTATGTGGTTAAAGACGACAGCACAGTAGATATGCGCAAGGTCGTAGTCGGCCCAACTGAAGGCGATGAAGTCGTCATCGAGAGCGGCCTCACTCCGGGAGAGGCAGTCGTTATTGAGGGCGTGGACAGATTGCAGCGGGGCACGAAAGTCGCAGCGCGTACGGCCGACGGCGGTAACGTAAAGGGAAATTAATGAATCCCTCCCGACCCTTCATTCTGCGACCGGTCGCGACCTCACTGCTCATGGCAGCTATCCTGCTCGCTGGTGCTGTCGCCTATTACCAGCTCCCGGTGTCGGCGTTACCCCAAGTAGATTACCCCACGATCCAGGTGCTGACGTTTTATCCAGGGGCTAGCCCGGAGGTGGTAGCGTCGGCCATCACGGCGCCTCTCGAGCGGCAGTTCGGACAGGTACCTGGCTTGAAGCAGATGACGTCCACCAGTTCGGCAGGCAGTTCAGTGATTACCCTGCAATTTGTGCTGGAACTCAACATCGACGTGGCGCAACAGGACGTCCAGGCAGCCATTAACGCGGCCACGACCTACCTGCCGCGCGACCTGCCTAACCCGCCGATCTACAGTAAGGTCAATCCCGCCGATGCGCCGATTCTCACCCTGGCTTTAACCTCGAAGACGTTGCCCCTGGTGAAGGTACAGGATCTGGCCGATACGCGCCTGGCGCAGAAGATCTCGCAGCTGCCAGGCGTTGGTCTGGTGAGTATCAGCGGTGGCCAGAAGCCAGCAGTGCGCGTCCAGGCGAATCCCACGGCGCTCAGTTCGTACGGTCTCACGTTGGAAGACCTGCGTGTGGCCATTGCACAGGCCAATGTCAACCAGGCGAAGGGTGTCTTTGATGGCAAACGTCAGGCTTACACAATCGGGGCGAACGATCAGCTCCTGTCCAGTAGCGATTACAGTGCCTTGATCATTGCCTCCCGGAACGGCGCGCCCGTGCGCCTCTCCGATGTTGCCGAGGTCATCGACAGTGCTGAGAACGTCAAGCAGGCGGCCTGGATGAATGCGGTGCCGGCCATCATTGTCAATGTGCAGCGGCAGCCCGGTGCTAACATTATCAAAGTGGTTGATAGTATCAAAGAGCTGCTACCCAAGCTTAAGGCGTCCCTGCCCACGTCGGTGGAGATGGCCATCTTGACCGACCGCACCAGCACCATCCGCGCCTCGGTCGAGGACGTGCAGTTCACGCTGATGCTGGCCATCGCGCTGATCGTGATGGTGATGTTTCTCTTCGTGCGCACCCTTGCCGCCACGGTGATTCCCAGCGTGGCCGTGCCCCTGTCACTGGTAGGCACGTTCGGTGTGATGTATTTCCTGGGATATAGCCTGAACAACCTCACGCTTATGGCACTGACCATCGCGACCGGGTTTGTGGTCGATGACGCTATCGTGATGATCGAGAATATTGTGCGCTACATTGAAGAAGGCGACCCACCGCTACAGGCTGCTCTCAAAGGGGCTGAACAGATCGGCTTCACCATCCTCTCCCTCACCATTTCACTCATTGCCGTGCTCATCCCCCTCCTCTTCATGGGTGACATCGTGGGCCGTCTGTTCCGCGAATTTGCCGTGACGTTGAGTGTCACTATTCTCGTGTCCGCCTTCGTCTCACTGACGCTGACGCCCATGATGTGCGCGCGCATGCTGCGTCACAAGCCGGAATCGGAGCAGGGCTGGTTCTATCGTGCCTCTGAGCGTGTCTTCAACGGCATCATCGCTTTCTACGGCATGACGCTGCGCTGGGTACTGCGCCACCGCATTGCCACGCTCGTGGTCGCCATTGCCACGCTCGTAACGACGATATGGCTGTACATCATCGTGCCCAAGGGTTTTTTCCCGGTGCAGGATACCGGCGTTATCCTGGGCATTTCTGAGGCGCCCCAGACGGTGTCCTTCGCTGCCATGGCCGAACGTCA
>Ga0075418_10006022_pt1 | contig 13695 bp, 7 predicted proteins | sample SoiMetdeltSBSDD2_FD_81776 | JGI IMG/M metagenome (GOLD analysis project Ga0075418, IMG submission 81776) | Bulk soil microbial communities from a Populus tree surrounding site in Tennessee, USA - Soil MetaG P. deltoides SBSDD2 | ecosystem: Environmental > Terrestrial > Soil > Tree plantation...
GCGTTCAACCGTTCGCGGGCGAGGCTCTCGGCGAACGCGCTCTCGAACGTCCGAACCCTGGCGACCGCGAGATTGGGATCGAGGCGATGAACCGCGTCAACGGCAGCGGCCGTCACGGACGTTGGCACGTTCGTGCGGGCGATCAGCGTCATCCCGGTCTCAATCAGCTGACTGTGACTGTAGTAAATGGTCGGCTGCGCGTTGTCGCGCACCGAGCCCTCGTTCACGTTCGCGACGACGCCGATAATCGGCGCGTAGGGATTGTCCCGCTGCATGAGGACCGACAAGTTCGCGCTCAGCGGATCGATCTCTGAAAGATAGGCGCGAACAAACGCGTCGTTGACGATAAATCCCGGCGTAGGATTCGCCGTGTCGGCGTACGTGAACTCGCGACCGCGCAACACAGGGATGCGGAGAGTTTTGAAGAGGCCGGGCGTCACCACGCGGATGACGGCGCTCGGCCGATCGTTTATCGGCAGTTCCGGCGTCCCTTGCCGATGAAAGGCGGTACCGCCGCGTGGGGAACCAATCACGGCAAGGCTGTTCGCCGCCGCTGCTGACTCGACGCCGGGCAATGCTGCGATTGCCTCGATGGCCTGCCGGTAGAACTGGACGCGACGCTGGGGGTCATATCGCGCGCCCGGCAGATTCACCTCCATGGTCACGACATTCTGTCGATCCAGCCCAATCTTGGCACTGTTCAGTGCCAGAACCGTTCGTACGAGCAGGCCGGCGCCACAGAGCAGCATGACCGTCATGGCGACCTGGCACACGACGAGCGCTTGCCGGACTCGCGGTGCGTGCGTGACGTTCAAGCCGCTGCTGCGTATGGACGAGACGAGGGACTCGCGCGCGACCAGCGCCGCCGGCGCAAGTCCGACGATCAACCCTGTCAGCATGGAGAGCCCCACCGCGTAGACCATCACGCGAAAATCGATCGAGAGTTCCGGCACTCGCAATAGATTTGGCGGCGCGAACGCCACCAGCCCGTCGAGGCTTGCCCACGCAACGGCGATGCCGAGCACGCCGCCCACTCCAGCCAGCAGCAAGCTCTCGACCATCAATTGGCGCACGATGGCCATGCGTCCAGCGCCGAGCGACGTGCGGATCGCGATCTCGTGCCGGCGGGACGCGCCCCTCGCCAGCAGCAGACTCGCAACGTTGAAGCAGACGATCGCGAGCAGCACACCAACGGCGGCATAGAGGACCTTCAGCGAGGTCTGCACCTGGCCGGTCAACTCCTCGCGGAGAGGCACGAGCACGACCGACGTGTTTTTGTTGAAGACATAGGTTTTCGCCAGGCGCTCGGCGATGCCTGCCATCTCTGCTTGTGCCGACTCGAACGTGGCGCGTGGCGCGATTCGCGCAACTGTGTTGATAAAACGCCCCGCGGTCTCGCGCCACGCCTGGCCGCGATCGAGTTGAAGCGGGCTCCATAGATCGACGCGCGGATCGAGAAAGCGGAAGCCGGCCGGCATGATGCCGATGACTTCAACGGGAGTGTCGTTCAGCTGAATGACGCGGCCCACGATCGAAGGATCGCCGCCAAAGCGGCCCTGCCACAGCTGATGGCCGAGAACGGCCACCCGCGGTGCGTTCGGGCGATCGTCGTCGGGCAACACGGTTCGGCCATACAGAGGCCGGACGCCGAGCAGCGGAAAGAACTCGTGCGACACGGCCTGCACGGCCAGTCGGACGGGTTCGCCCGCTCCTGTCAGTGTCTGAGAGGTCTGGCGCCACGCGGCAACAGCCTCGAGCTGCCGGCTGTCGCGCTGCCAATCGAACCAGTTGGCGGGCGAGACGGAGTGCCCCAAGCGGCGAGTGTTCATCGACGCGCCGCCAAATCCGGCCAGAAACGATTCATACACCGCGACGACTTTGTCGCCGTTGGGATACGGCATCGGCCGAAGCAGGAGTTGGTCGACGATGGAAAAGATAGCGACGTTGCCGCCGATGCCAAGCGCGAGCGTGAGCACCACGGCGGTCGTGAACCCCGGGTTCTTTCTGAGGCCGCGGGCTGAATGTCGGAGGTCGCGCGCGAGATCCTCGAGTCGTTGGCCGATCCGGACGTCGTGGCCGCGTTCCTTGAGTCGCCGGATGTCGCCAAATCGCGCCCGCGCGGCGCGTTGCGCATCCGCCTCGCTCATACCGCCGCGAACGTATTCTCTGGCGAGCGCGTCGATGTGGAACGTCATCTCGCGGTCCATGTCGCTATCGCGTGCGCCCCACGCGAACAGCGAGATGAGCTGGCGAATGAAGCGAGGAGGTCGTGGCATGTCAGGCTCCCTGCTCGATAGCTCGAAGCACTTTCGTGATGGCCCTGGATAGCCGTACCCAGCCCTCCAACTCCGCGTCTGCAGCGGCTCGGCCCTTGCGGGTCAGCTTGTAGAACTTGGCGTTGCGGTTGTTCTCGGTCGTGCGCCACTCGGAGGTAATGAGCCCTTGCTCTTCCAGGCGGTACAGCGCCGGATACAACGACCCCTCCTCAATCTTCAGCACGTCGTCCGACAGCTGATGAATCCGCGTGGCGATGCCGTATCCGTGGTTGGGGCCAGGGTCGAGGGTCTTGAGAATGAGGAGATCGAGCGTGCCCTGCAGAAGGTCGAAGCGTCTGACGGCCATCGTGTTCAGCTTCCCTAGACCGTCAAGGGTAATCCATCGGGCCGGCAAAGGGAAGAGCACCGTTGGGCGAGGACGGACTATGATCAACGTCGCATGAGCTCGTTACGGAAATTTCTCCTTGTCCTTCTCCTGATTACGGCGCCGACTCTAGTAGAGTCGCCGTCCGCGCAGCGCGGTCAGCGTGGATGGCCGGCGATCACTGCCGAGACCAAGCCGTGGACCCGATGGTGGTGGCAGGGAAGCGCGGTCGATCGCGCGTCGCTCACCGCACAGCTCGAAGCGATGGCCGCTCGCGGCCTTGGCGGAGTGGAAGTCACGCCGATCTACGGCGTGTGTGGCGTGGAAGCTCGCTTCATTCAATACCTTTCGCCACAGTGGATGGCGATGTTGGATCACACGCTTCGTGAGGCCACCCGATTGAAGCTCAGGGTGGACATGGCCACCGGAACGGGATGGCCATTCGGCGGGCCGTGGGTGGGCGACGAGACCGCACCGCGATCGCTTTCGTACAAGACGTGGACGCTGAGCACCGGGGAACGACTCACCGAACGGATCACGCTGCGGCAGGCACCGCTCGTGCGAGCGATCGGGAACCAGGTTCACGTCGTTAACGAGGGCGCCCCTGGCGACCCGCCGCGCGGCAGTGCCTCATCGGCCCCCGTCATCAAGCCAGATGTGCGGCCCCTCGAGATCAACGATCTTGTCGAACCGGTAGCGGCCAATCGCAACCTGCAGGCCCTGGCGCTCGAGCAGGTGAAGTATCCGCGCGACTTGCCGCTAACAGTGCTGATGGCCTATTCCGACGGTGGGGATGCCGTCGACTTGACACCGCGCGTTCAGAAGGATGGCACCCTGGACTGGACCGCACCTCAAGGCCGCTGGACGCTCTATGCGTTGTTTGCCGGCTGGCACGGCAAGCTCGTGGAGCGCGCCGCGCCGGGTGGCGAAGGCAACGTGATCGATCACTTTTCGACGGACGCCATCAAGCAATACCTTCTGCCGTTCGATCGCGCGTTCGCCGGAAAGAACCTTAATGGCCTTCGCGCCTTCTTCAACGACTCGTACGAAGTCGACGATGCGACGGGGGAGGCGGACTGGACGCCGCTGTTCCTCACGGAGTTCGAGAAGCGTCGAGGCTACGATCTTCGTCGTTACCTTCCGGCGCTCTTGGGGCCGGATGCTGGTGATGTCACCGCACGAGTGCGAGCAGATTATCGCGAAACGATTTCGGATTTGCTGCTGGACACGTTCACGACCGAGTGGTCGGCGTGGGCAACGCGGCATGGCCGTCAGGTGCGCAACCAGGCACACGGATCACCAGCGAGCCTCCTGGATCTTTATGCGGCAAGCGACATCCCGGAAACCGAAGGCGCGGAAATTCAGCGCTTCAAGTGGGCAACGTCCGCGGCCCATGTGGCCGGCCGCCGGCTCGTTGGTGCCGAGGCGGCTACATGGCTCGGCGAGCACTTCCGCGTCCGCCTTGCCGACGTCCGGGCGGCCGTCGATCGCTTCTTCGTCTCGGGCGTCAACCACATCGTCTATCACGGCACGGCGTACTCGCCTCCGGGGGATCCATGGCCGGGTTGGCAGTTCTACGCAAGCGTTGAGTTCAATCCGCAGAATGCGTGGTGGGACGACTTCAGTGCGCTCAATGCGTACGTGGCGCGCGTCCAGTCGTTCCTGCAATCCGGTCGACCCGATAACGATGTTCTGCTCTATTACCCGTTTTATGAGTCGCTGACGGTTCGCGGGAAGTCCCGCCTTGCGCATTTCGGCGGTGCTGCGCCACCGGCGCAGGGCACGAGCTTCGAGAAAGCCGCCGAGACGCTTCAGGCACGCGGCTTCACCTACGATTTCATATCCGATCGTCAAGTTCGCCGCTTGAAGATCGCGGGAGATCGTCTGACGAGCGAAGGAGGAAGTTCGTACCGGACGATCGTGCTGCCCGCATCGAGCTACGTTTCGCTCGACACTGTCCAGCAGATCATCGAGCTCGCGCGCAGCGGTGCGATCGTTGTGTCTCTCGAACGTTGGCCGTCGGACGTCAGCGGCCTTGCCGATCTCGAGACGAGACGGGCACGACTCAAGGCTGCCATCGACGCAGTGACATTCGGGCCGGCCGATGCCAACGGCATTCGAGAAGCCGTCGTCGGTCGGGGACGCATCGTGCAGGGACCGGATCTCGAGCGCCTGCTCGCCCGCGTCACCGTGCGGCGCGAACCGATGGTGGACCGCGGGCTTCAGTTCGCGCGTCGCGTTGACGACATGGGCCGCATCTACTTCGTGAGCAACCCTGGTGACAAGGCAATCGACGCCTGGGTACCGATCGATAGCCAAGCCGAGACAGTCATGGGATTCGACGCGATGACGGGGCGCCACGGACGGCTAATGGCGCGCCCCACCGGATCTCCGCGCCAGGTCTACCTCCAGCTGCCGCCCGGCGGATCGCTCATCGTCGCCGAATCCCCGGCACCCGTGCGCCAGGCCTTCGATGTGTATCTCGCTGCTGGCAACGGGATCGACATACCCGGGCCATGGACGCTGCGATTTCTGAAAGGTGGTCCGCGCCTGCCGCAACGCCGGACCACCGACAAGCTCGTGTCGTGGACGACGTTCGGTAATGATGCGGAAGTGTTCTCTGGAACGGCCTCCTACGTGACGACGTTTCCACGACCGAAAGCGGGGGCGTGGCAGCTCGACCTCGGCCGGGTTGCGGAGAGCGCGCGAATTCGGATCAACGGCCGCGAGATCGCGACGCTGATTGGGCCGCCGTATCGCGTCGTACTCGACTCGTCGCAGCTACCGACGACGAATACGCTCGAAGTGTGGGTCACGAATCTTTCGGCGAATCGGATCAGAGACCTCGATCGGCGCGGCGTCACGTGGAAGAAGTTCTACAACGTGAATTTCCCGGCGCGTTCCCCCGAGAACCGCGGCGCGGACGGTCTCTTCACCGCCGCGCGGTGGGAGCCGCTCGAGTCGGGCCTGTTAGGCCCGGTGACGCTCACCCCGGTCACGATCATGCGTACTGAGCAAACCGTCTCCGCACCGGTCCGCAACGCGGACGAGCGAGCTGCCGCACCGCCCCTCGTCGACCACCATCAGCATTTGTTTGGGCCGACGGCGGTCGAACTCGCGCCGACGATCCAGCCGGTTGACGCCGAGAAGCTCATCGCACTGCTCGATGCCGCGGGCATCACACGCGCCGTCGTGTTGTCGCTCGCATATCAGCTCGGCAACCCAAACCGGCCGCCAGTGGAGAACGAATACGCGCGCGTGAAGGCCGAGAATGATTGGACCGCCCAGCAAGTGGCGCGCTATCCCGATCGCCTGCGAGGATTCTGCAGTATCAACCCGCTCAAGGATTACGCCCTCGAAGAAATCGAGCGTTGCTCGAAGGATCCGCAATTGCGCTACGGCCTCAAGATGCATTTCGGCAATTCAGACGTGCTGCTCGACAATCCGGATCACCTCTCGCGGTTGCGTGCCGTCTTCAGCGCCGCTAATCGCCACCGTATGGCGATCGTCGTGCACATGCGCCCATCAGTGACTCGCAAGCGCGAGTACGGCCCCAGCTACGCGCGCGCGTTTCTGGAAGAACTGATGCCGATGGCGCCAGACGTGCCTGTGCAAGTCGCGCACCTCGCCGGGGCCGGGAGCTACGCCGCAGGCCCCATCGACGAAGCTCTCGGCGTGCTCGCCGCGGCGCTCTCACAACGCGATCCGCGCGTCAAGAATCTCTATATCGATGTGTCGGGGGTCGCGGGGCTCGGCGATTGGCGAACGCACGCCGCGCTCATCGCCCGCCGGATTCGCGAGATCGGCGTCGACCGGATTCTCTATGGGTCCGATGGCGCAGGCGGCGCCAATCCCGCTCCGAAAGAGGGGTGGGCGTTTTTTCGCGAGCTTCCGCTCACGGAAGAGGAATTCAGAACAATCGCCAACAACGTCGCGCCGTATCTCCGTTAGCGGCTACGTCAATTCTTTGCCGGGGGAAACACGGTCTTCCAATCGTCGCGCATGCTGACGACGGTCCACTTCCGCGCGATGGCCTCGTCCCACCCGATGCTGAACTTCTGCAGCTTGTCGTCCCGGTCGTACGCAAACTCGCGTGCGCCATCGTCGTGATGCACGAACAGCGCGAAGCGCCCGCCGGGGCCAGCCGTCGCCCACTGCAACATCTGAAGGTCACCGTCTGAGTTTCCAAACGCGGCAATCGGCCGCCGGCCGATGCGCGTGTGAATACCCACGGGCTTACCTTCCTTATCGTCGATCAGTTCGATCTCCGGCGACTTGATCAGTACGGGTCGACCGTCTCGCACTTCGAGTTTCAACTTGCCGCTGCTTCCGATGACTTGCTCCGGTGGGATGCCGTAGACGCGTTCCGCCCACGCGCGCATGAACTCCACGCCGCCGCCGGACGCGATATAGGTCTTGAACCCGTTCCCGCGCAGGTAGGTGAGGAGCTCGAGCATCGGCTGATACACCATCTCGGTGTAGAGCCGCTTGGTTTGCGGATGACGCGCCGTTGCGATCCACTCTCGAACGGCGTTCGTGAATTCTTCGGTGGTCATACCCGCGTGGGTCACCGTGATCAACTGGACGATGCCTTGTTCGCCGCTCGCGAGCACGCGAGCCATGTCACCTTCTAGCAGTGACGCGAAGGGCTCTTTGGTGCGCCACTCGGGATGCTTCGATGCCAGCGCTTTGACCCGATCGAACGCGAAGACAACTTGAAACGGTAACGGCTTCTCGGCCCAGAGCGTGCCGTCGTTGTCAAAAGTGGCGATTCGTTCGGCCGGGGCCACGAAATCGGGCCCACCTTCCCGAGTCACGCGTCCCACGAACTCGACGATGGCGCGCTTGGCTGGCCCGTCGTTCCAGGACCGAAGCACGTCATCAGCGGAGGGTGTTTGAGTTGCGCTGCTCGCGGGTGACGCGGAAGGCGTGGGATCAGGCTGCTGACTACACGCGACAACCAACGACGCGACCAGGATGTACAGCGTTCGCCTCATTCGTCTCATTGGAACAGCGTAACGACGTCAGCTTCCCTTGACAATCGAAAGGAACAATGTCTACGCTTCTTTCGTCCATCGAAAGGAGAGCCGTGGCGACCGAAAAAGGAGACCTCCTCCAAGGCACGCTCGACATGCTGGTCCTCAAAGCCCTGCAGCTGGAACCGATGCACGGGTGGGGAATCACCGAGCGGATCGAGCAGTGGTCCGAGAACGTGCTCCAACTGGGGCAGGGCACTTTGTATCCGGCGCTCTATCGCCTCGAACGGCAGGAACTGATCCGATCGGAGTGGCGCGTCACCGAGAACAACCGCCGCGCGCGGTATTACTCGCTCACGCGCGCGGGTCGCCGCCAGCTCAGCGACGAGCTCGCACAATGGCGTCGCATGTCACGCGCGGTAAACCTTGTGCTCGAAGCCTCCATCGAATAGCTGAGGCAATCTCATGAAATGGATCACACAGGCCTGGCAATGGACGCGCTCCATCGCCCGGCGGCGCACGCTCGAAGGCGGAATCGACGACGAGATGCGATTTCATATCGAGCAGCTGACCGAGAAGCTTCGTCAACGTGGACTGAGTCCGGAGGAGGCGCGGCGCCAGGCGATGCTGAAGTTCGGTGGACTGGAAGGCCTGAAAGACAGCACGCGCGACGAGATCCGGCCGGCGCTCCTCGAGGACTCGATACGAGACGTCCGTCACGGCGTGAGGCTGCTTTTGCGCGCGCCGGGGTTTACCGCGGCGGCCATACTGACGCTTGCGCTTGGCATTGGCGCAACGGCAGCGATCTTCAGCGTCGTGCGAACCGTCATGCTGCGGCCGCTGCCGTATCGTGAGCCAGAACGGCTTGTGTCGGTATGGGAGACGAACCGGGGGGGCACGGTGCGCAACGTGATTGCGCCGGCGAACTTCGTCGAGTGGCGTCAGCGGACGCAAACGCTCGAGCATCTCGGCATGGTCGGCCCAGCCAATCTGGCGATGATGGTCAACGGCCAGCCGGATGACGTCTCGGGCCTGACCGCGTCGGCTGACGTGTTCCGCGCCCTCGGCGTGCAACCCGCGTTCGGGCGCGCCTACACGGACGAAGAGGACTACGGCGGCAAAGACGGCGTCATCATACTGAGTCACGAGTTCTGGCAGGGGCGCCTGGGTGGCCGCCCGGAGGTGCTCGGCTCGACGCTGACCACAGCCAGTGGCCCTCGCACGGTTATCGGCGTCATGCCTCCAGGCTTCACCATCGTCGGTCAGAGCGCTGACTTCTTGATTCCGTACGGCCAGACTTTCGAGCAACTTCGTGCGGTGCGTGGCCGCGGCAGCTCGTACGGTCTGGCCCGTTTACGCAACGGTGTCTCGTTCGAGCAAGCGTTCAACGAGATGCGCACCATCTACGCCCAGCTCGAAAAAGAGGTGCCAGAACGCAACGCCAGGCGCACGGTCATGATGTTCTCCCTCCAGGAGCAGATGGTTGGTGAGCTCCGTCCCGCCATGTTCGCGCTGGTCGGCGCCGTCGGGCTGATGCTGCTCGTCGCTTGCGTGAACGTTGCAAACCTGTTGCTGGCTCGCAGCGCGGCGCGCGAGCGCGAGATTGCGATGCGGATGGCGCTCGGCGCAAAACGCGGCCGCCTGGTTCGGCAGATGCTCACGGAAAGCCTGGTCCTCGCGACTGCCGGCGGCCTCGCCGGAGTGCTGGTTGCAAGCTTCTGCCATCGTGGGCTGCTGGCGCTCGTCGGCGATCGCATTCCCATCCCTCGACTCGAGCAGCTCTCGCTCGACCTGCCCGTCTTCGCGTTCACGATGGCGGTCGCGCTGGCGACCGGCATCGCTTTCGGCGTCGTGCCGGCACTGGTCTCGACGCGCGACGGCAGCGACGCCTTGCGCGACGGTGGACGGCACGGCGGCGGCCGCCGCTTGAATCGTGTCCTTCGCACGCTCGTCGTGGCGGAAGTCGCGCTGTCGCTCGTGCTACTCGCCGGTGCTGGGTTGTTGATGCGCAGCTTCGTCAAGCTGCAGAACGTGGATCCCGGCTTCAACGCCGAAGGCGTGCTCACGGCGGGCGTGCAGCTTCCTGCGACGCGCTATGAGCTGCCGCAGGCAGAAAGCTTCTTCCGCGAATCGTTGTCGCGCATCGCCGCGCTGCCTGGTGTTCAGCAGGCAGCCGGATCATCGTGTCTGCCCGTTCCGTTCACGTGCGTCGGCACGAGCTTCTGGCGCGTGGATCTGCCGAAGCCGCCCGATGGTCAGCTCTCATCCAGCCAAGTGAGGCCGGTCACACCGGGATTCTTCAAGGCGCTCAGCATTCCGCAGGTGGCGGGGCGAGACTTCACCGATTCCGACACCGTTGACGCGCCGCCAGTGGCGATCGTCAGCGAAGAGCTCGTACGACAACAGTTCGCCGATGGGAGTCCCGTCGGTCGCCGCCTTCGCATCAACCTTCAGCACGCCAGCGGCAAGGACGATGTCGAATGGACGATCGTCGGCGTGGTGGGGAACACTAGATCGACGCTGGATGGGCCGGTCCGCCAGACGATCTTCGTCCCGAGAACACAACGTCCTGGTTTTGGCATGACCTTCTTCGTCCGCACGGCGCAGGAACCCTCGTCGCTTGCGAGCGCGGTGACTGGCACCATTCGCGGTATGGAACCTGAAGCGCCAATCGGCGTCAGCACGCTCGAGGAGGTCGTCGGCAACTCGATCGCGCGTCCGCGCGCGATGTCGCTACTGGTCGGGGCGTTCGCGCTCGTCGCGCTTGTCCTCGCCGCTGTGGGCGTCTACGGAGTGATGGCGTATTCCGTGCGGCAGCGCACGCAGGAGATTGGCGTTCGCATGGCGCTCGGCGCGAGCGCGCCGGCCGTGTTCAGGCTCGTCATCGGCGAGGCGCTGCGGCTGGTCGTGGTCGGCGTCGGTGTCGGTCTCGTCGCGGCGGCACTGCTGACACGCCTGCTCACGCGACTGCTGTACGGCGTCGGGCCGTTCGATCCGTGGACGTTTGCGGCAACCGCGCTGATCCTGCTCGCGGTTGCGACCATCGCCACATACGTCCCGGCACGCCGCGGCATGCGCATGGCGCCGGTCGACGCGCTGCGAACGAGCTAGTTGGGGTCAGACCCCAGCCCGAGTTGGGGTCTGACCCCAAAGCCCGCAGAAAGTGCGCAGTTATTGCAACATGCGATCAGTTTTTGGCAAAAGTGGGGTCAGACCCCAGCCGCACGCGTTTCTGCGCTCACGAGATGTGAGCTACTCATAACGCAGCGCGCGAATGGGGTCAACGCTGGACGCACGGCGCGCCGGCAGCCACGCGGCAAACAGGCTGACGGCTACAAGAACCAGGACGGCCGTCACCACACTGATCGGATGGCTCCCGCCGTGGCTAGGTCACCATCCTATTTCGTGCTAAGGTTCCCGGCCATGGCCGAGAATCACCTGTCCCGACGCGACTTTCTGGCTTCCGGCGCGGTCATGGCGGCCAGCGCCACGATGCACGCACAGGGATCGGCGTCACACGGGCGATCGCAGCCACCGCCGCGGAGCAACCCTGCGGAACCTATCCGCATCCTGACCGCGACGGCATTCGAGCCGCACGAACTGGAGAAGATCAAAAGCGCAGCGCCCAACATCGAGCTGATCGCGGTGAAGTCGCCCGCCGAGTTCCGCCAGCGACTGCCCGAGGCCGAAGTGATTATCGGAAACCTCACCGGCGCCGATCTCGCATCCGCGTCGAAAGTGCGATGGGTGCAAACTGGTGCGGCCGGCGTCGAGTCGATCGACAAGGCCTTCATGGCCAGCCCGATCGTCCTCACTAACTGCGCGCGCATTTTCGCGCCGGCGATCACGGAAACGGCGATGGGCTTCCTGATCTGCCTCACTCGCGGCATCACGACACTCTACATGCCGCAATTCGCCAAACGGCAGATGAAGGGGGTCGGCACCGTCAAGTCAGCGGATCACGTCGAGCTTGCCGGTAAGACGATGGGGATCGTCGGCATGGGCGGGATTGGCAGCACGCTGGCGCGCCGCGCGCACTACGGATTCGACATGAAAGTCGTCGGAACGGACGCGCGCCCGTTACCGAAGCCCGAGTACGTGGCGGAGCTCCACGATCCGTCCTGGTTTCAGACGATGGTGCCGCAGGTGGACGTGCTCGTCGCGGCCGCGCCACAGACGCCGTTGACCGAGCGCATGTTCAACGAGCAGGTGTTCCGCAGCATGAAGAAGACCGGCTACTTCCTGGCGCTGTCGCGCGGAACGCTGTTCGACGACATGGCACTGGTCAAGGCGTTACAGGAGGGGTGGATTGCGGGCGCCGGCCTCGATGTGTTTCCGCAGGAGCCGCCGCCCGTCGATCATCCGATCTTCGATTGTCGCAACGTCGTGATGACGGCGCACACATCAGGATGGAGTCCAGACCGTCAGGTGCGCCTCATCAACCTCTACGCGGAAAACGTCCGGCGCTACGCTATCGGCGCGCCGCTCATCAACGTCGTCGATAAGCACGCGGGCTATTGAGCTCGCGGCTGTACTGCGAGTTGTCGCTGGCGCGAAGCATCGCCGCCTCACGGTTGATCGCCTCGTAGCGATTGCCCGGGCTTGGGTGATCGCTCAGCCACTCCGGACCTCCATTGCCGCCGCGCTGCGCGATGGTCTGAAACATGTTCGCCATCTCGCGCGGATCGTAGCCGGCGCGGGCCATGATTTGCGCGCCCAGCAGGTCGGCCTCGCGCTCGTACTCACGGCTGTATTTCAGAAAGTACGTGCCCAGCCCGATCTGCGATCCGTTGGCGACGATGCTGCCCGTGCGGCCGCCGATGAGCGAGCCGATTACTTGTCCGGCCAGCGCGCCAATTTGAAACTTCTGGCCTTTGGTCGCCTGCGCCGTGCCGTGCCGCAGCGCGACGTGACTGAGCTCGTGCGCGATCACGCCAGCCACCTCGCCGTTACTTCGCGCCGCGTCGAGCATTCCACGGTTCACGAAGATCGGGCCACCTGGCAGCGCAAACGCGTTGATGTCCTTGCGATCGACGACTTCGAACGTGTATCGAAATCCCGGTTGACGGAGCCGTGCCGGAATTGCCGACACGAGCCGCTGACCGATGCCTTCGACGTAGTCCTGCGTTCTGCCGTCGCGAATGATCGGCAGCTGTTGACGGACTTCGGCTGCCGCCCGCCTACCCAATTCGACGTCTTGAGCAGGTGAGAACCTGTTGGTGTGCGGATCGATGCGCGTCTGCGCGTCGGCCGCGAGCGGTATCGAAAGGGTGGCGACGAGCGCCAGCACCAGGTGTCGTTTCGAGCGAAGGGTCGTGCGAGTCATGCCCCGGTATGGGCAAGCTCGAAGCCAGCCTGATTAGGGACGAAATGCAGCCAAAAGTGACGTTTTGGCGTCGCGGAACGGCCGGGGTGTCCTCCGGCGTGAACAGTGCTGAGCCAGTTAATAAATCTGCTGAGTTTTGGCGACGACGACTTTCGGAGGTGTCACGCCTGCGGCGATCATCACGTCGCGAATCGCTGCCTCTGTCTCCGCCGATGGTTTGAAGTTGCCGAATCGATAGCCGACGGCAATTGCCAGCGGGGTCCATCCGAACTTGTTCTCCCGATTCCACACGGTGACTTTGGCGCCTTTGGACGTGAGCAGCTTCACGACCTTCGGGAGATTTTTGTAGGCCGCGGAATGCACGGCGGTTTCGCCGTTGATATCCACAGCGTTCACGTCGGCGCCCAGGTCGAGCGCGACCTGCACCGCCTCCAACACCTCGGCTTCGGTGCCCGCGTCTTCACCCGGTGATCTCGTGGCCAGGCCGGCGGTCATCATCAGGGGCGTGCTTTTCTCGACGTTCGTCAGCGAAGGATCGGCGCCAAGCTTCGCCAGCGTCCGCATCAATTCTGCGTCTGCGGTCAGCGCTGCCAACATGAACGGCGTCGCGCCCAGCTCGTTCATGCGGGTGTTGTTCAGGTTGGCCTTCTTCGTCATCTTCGCGTTCAGGTTCGCGCCGCGCGCCGCGAGCTTCTTCACCAGCTCGATGCTGCTCAGGTTTCCAGATCCTTCGGGTGCGGGATCGTTGTCGCC
>Ga0075418_10006023_pt1 | contig 13692 bp, 16 predicted proteins | sample SoiMetdeltSBSDD2_FD_81776 | JGI IMG/M metagenome (GOLD analysis project Ga0075418, IMG submission 81776) | Bulk soil microbial communities from a Populus tree surrounding site in Tennessee, USA - Soil MetaG P. deltoides SBSDD2 | ecosystem: Environmental > Terrestrial > Soil > Tree plantation...
AGGCACCGCCCGACCGTGCGGACCTCCTCCGGGTAGCCCGGCGCGGGGGCGCGGGCGCACTCCCGTGCCTGCTCGTCGTCCGTGAGGCCGGCGAGGATGCCGCGCACCACCGCCTGGCGGTCGGCCCGCGCCGCCAGCACGTCGTCCAGGGACGGCCGGGCGTCGAGCTGGACGCCGAGCTCGAGTGCGTCGCCGGGCGGGTAGGAGCTGTGGGTGAACCCGAGCGGATGGTAGGGCCGGGGCTCGTCGAGCACGGTGCGCATCGCCCAGGCGTCGGTGCAGAAGACGAGGTGCCGCAACGTCTCGACGAGCGACCACTCCTCGTCGACCTGTTTCTGCGTCGCCTCCTCGCCCAGCGCCCGGCCCCGGTCGACGGTCGCGGCCCACAGCGACTCGATCGTGGCCCACATCGCCCGCAGGTCGTCGGCGGACCGGGCCTCGCGCAGCTGGGCCCGCTCGGGGTGCCGGCGGTCGAGCTCGGCCTCCACCAGCGGGGCGATGTCGACCTCGTTGACGACGAAGTTCCCGACGAGCCCGGAGATGTTCACGTCGGTCAGCCAGGCGTCGGCGACCTTGACCCCCCGGAAGTCGCAGTCCCGGAAGATCGCGTCCCTCAGGTCGACGCCGGTGAACCGCGCGCCGCGGAGCTCGTCGGTGTCGGTGTGTTCGGTTGCCACCCCGCCATTGTCCACGACCCGGTGGGCTCCGGTTCCGCGGCGCAGCGGGCGCGGGCCTCGGCGATCAGCGGGGCCTCGCCGGCGGCCAGGCGCAGGGTCGTCAGCATGGTCAGCGCCGCGGGGCGGACCAGTGCGAGGTCGAGCAGGCCCGGCTGGCGCAGCCCCAGCATGTCGCGGGCCCAGCCGGGCAGGATGCCGACGGCGGCCTGGACCACCACCTGGTGGGCGCCGGCCATCACCGGGTTGGCCCGGCGGGGCATCGGCCGGGTCAGGAACTCGACGGCGTCGAGGCACTGCTCGCCCGCCTCGAGCTCCGGCCGCATCCGCCGAAAGTAGGCCCGGATCGCGACCCGGCTGCGCGGGATCTCCTCGGCGCCCAGCCGCTCGGCGATCACGCCCATCTCGTGGACGTAGCGGTCGGCCTGGTCGCCCCGGACCGGGAACGGGTTGTAGCGCTGGTGGGCCTTCAGGAAGTTGACGACCTCGGTGGCGTGGACCCACGTCACCAGGCCGGGGTCGGCGGCGTCGTAGGGGCGGCCGTCGGGGGCGGTGCCCCGGACCTTGCGGTGCACGCCCTTCACCAGCTTGATGAGCCGCTCGGCCGCCTCGGTCGAGCCGTAGGTGGTACCGGTCACGAACGAGCCGGTGCGGCTCAGCCGGCCGAGCGGGTCCGACCGGTAGTTCGAGTGGTCGGCGACCCCCGCCATCGCCAGCGGGTGCAGCGTCTGGAGCAGCAAGGCGGCCAGCCCGCCGATGAGCATCGCCGGGTCGGCGTGGACCCGCCAGGTCGCGCTGCCGGGGCCGAACAGGCCGGGGTCGCCGGGCGGATCGGTGTACTGCTCGAACGGCAGGCGGTCGACCGACAGCGAGGCGGCGATCGGGGCGATCAGTTGCTGGCGCAGCACGCCGCCCACCATCGGGATGGCGCCCAGGCTCGGCAGGGAGACCATCGGCCGAGTGTGCCGCCGCCCCGGCGTCCGCCACAAGATGGCCGCCGTGCTCTAATCGCGCCATGACACCGACCGAGCCTGGGTACTCCGACCTCGCCGAGCACGTCTCCGCCATGTCCGACGAGCCGCTCGTCGAGGGCGACACCCCGCTGTCCGTGCTGATGCTGGTCAAGCTGCGGGACAGCGAGGGCGACGTCGTGTGGGGCGTGCGCTACGCGGGCGATCCGCTGTCGTCCGAGGAGCAGCTCGGCGCCCTGACCGGCTTCGCCGAGTCGATCAAGCGGGAGCTGGCGTCGGACTGGGAGTAGGGCGGGTCACTCAGACGTCGAACGGCTCGCTGCACAGCAGCGTCTGGCGGGCCGCGTTCTCCTCGCTGTGGGGCACGGCCCAGCGCCCCGCGCCCAGCGGGCGCGCCGCCTCGATGGCGTCCGGCGGGGCGACGCCCAGGCAGAACACCGCCCGGGCGGGATCCTCCGGCAGCTCGTCGCCTCCGCCCTCGGGGGCGGCCGGGCCGTAGGTGAACGGCAGCGTGACGCTGTCGGTGCGGGCCTCGCTGGCCCCGGGCTCCAGCCCGCCGGCCGTGACCATGTAGTCCTGCACGCCCTCGACGTCGCCGGGCACCGGGAACAGGCGGCGGGACACCTCGACCACGCCACCCTCGCGGCCGGTCACGTAGGCGCCCCGGAGCGGCTCGCCCTCGGCCTCGTCGCCCCGGACGTTGTCGAACACCAGCAGCGGGTCCTCGCCGTCGTTGGTCACGGTCCAGGAGATGCGCACGCCGGCGTCGACCGGCTCGACGGTCACGTCGAGCGAGGCGTCGGCGGCGGGCGTGTCGCCGTCCGGTCGCTCGCCGGGCCCGGCGTCGTCCCCGCCGCCGCAGGCGGACGCGACCAGCACCGCGACCAGCGCCGCCGTCACCCGGGCCCGGGTCATGGCGGCCAGCCGTAGGTCGTGCGGTCGGGCAGGCCCATCTCCCGGCGCAGGCCGTTCTCGGTGTAGGTGATCGGGTGGTCGGGGTCGACCTGCTCGGGCGTGGACGGGTCGCCGTCGTGGTCGACCGGCAGGCCCACCGCCTGGCGCTCGCGGGTGTTCACCGGCCCGTTGGGCTCGGGGTACGTGCCGTCGATCGACGTCTCGTAGCCGTAGTCGTACTGGTGGGCCATCTCGTGGAACAGCACCACCACCGGCGGGACCTCCTGCCAGTGGATGGTCGTCGGGTGCGGCGTGTAGGACCCGCCGTACATCTCGGTGATGGCCCGGCTCTGCTCGATCCCGTTGGTGCGCCACAGGTCGAGGGGCCCGGACTCGTAGCACGCCGAGCTGTTGTCGGTGCCCGGGTACTCGCGGATGGTGATCGTGTCGCCCTGGTAGGCGATGCCGCCGAGGACCGGCCAGTCGGCGGCGATGGCCTTGGTGTCCTCGTGGATGTCGTCGAGGGCGAGCAGCATGCTGCGCCCCTCGGGCGAGGACCGCAGCATCTCCAGGTCGGCGAGGATGCGCTGCTGGAACCGGGGCGAGCCCTCGATGCGCAGGGCGCTGTCGCCCGGCAGCCCGCTCAGGTCGACCGTGATCGTGGCGGTGGTCGACCGGCCCATCACGGAGTCGGTCGTGTCCGACCCGGGCTGCACGTAGGCGGTGTTGGTGCCGTGGTGGTCGGTGACGCGGTCGTCGCCGTCGCCGGCGTAGATGACGTCGTCGCCGCCCTGGCCGTCGAGCCGGTCACCGCCAGCCCCGCCGGACACGATGTCGGCCTGGGCGCCGCCCAGGACGGTGTCGGCGCCCTGGCCGCCGTCGAGGTGGTCGCGGCCCGCGCCGCCCCGCACGGTGTCGTCGCCGTCGCCGGCGTAGACGACGTCGTGGCCGTCGCCGCCGTCGAGGTCGTCGTCACCGCTGAACCCGTCGAGGTAGTCGCGGTCGGCGCCGCCCCGGATCGCGTCGTCCCCGGCCCCGCCCTCCAGCTGGTCGCGGCCACCCTGGCCCTCCAGCGTGAAGTCCACGTCGACGTCGGTGCCGATCTCGATCGTGTCGTTGCCGCCGCCCACCCGGATCATCACGTTGCCGGCGGCGACGCCGGTCAGAATCTGCTCGACGCCGTTGACCGTGATCCTGATACCGCCGGGCACCGAGACGACCGTGACCTCGTCGTCGCCGTCCCCGGTGTCGACGACGATCCGGCCGTTCACGTGCATCACGGTGAACGTGCCGTTGCCGAGGCGGGGGACCGAGGCCAGCGCGCTGTCGTCGACCCGGCCGTCGCCGTCGGGGTCGGCGGCCTGGAACGCCCGGCCCACGTCGCCCACCCACGACGCCAGGTGGCGGCCGATGCCGTAGAGGTCGAGCACGTCCCAGCCGATGTAGGGCACCGACGGGCAGAACCGCTGGGCGTCGGGGTCGGTCCGCACGGCGTGCAGCGCCGACATCAGCGCCAGCGCGGGGTCGTAGAGGCCGGCGAGGGCGTCGTTCGTCGCGGTCTCGAAGGCCACGAGCTTGCCGGGCTGCGCGCTGCTGGTCGCCACGGCCGGCGATCGTAGGGTCCGCGGCCCCGAGACTCAGCGCGCCCACTACGGTCGCCGGCCGTGGCCTACCCGTCGCACATGCAACCGCTGCCCTTCCCGACCGCGGCCGTGCAGGCGGCCGCCGACCAGTGCCGGTCGATGGCGACCCTGGTCGACGGGCGCATGGCGATCGCGTCCGCCGCCGCGGTCGAGGCCCGGGCCGGCTGGGCCGGCGTCTACGCCGACGACTTCGGCATCGCCTGGCCAGACACCGAGACGTCGGCCACCGAGCTGTCCGAGCGGCTGCGGCGGCTGGCGGGCGAGCTCGACGACGCCGTCGACGCCGCGGCCGAGGAGAACGGGCGGCGGGCCGGGCTGCGGGCGCAGTACGACTGCGAGCACGACCCGGACCGGCCGCGCAACCTCCCCTGCTGAGTCAAAGCACGACGACGCTGCGCAGCACCTCGCCGCGGTCCATCTTGGCGAAGGCGCCCTCCACGCCGTCGAGCCCGATCGTCTCGGACACGAAGGCGTCGAGCGGCAGCCGGCCCTGGAGGTGCAGGTCGATCAGCGCCGGGAAGTCTCGGGAGGGGAGGCAGTCGCCGTACCAGCTGGGCTTGAGGGCGCCGCCCCGGCCGAAGAACTCGATCATGGGGATGTCGGGGAAGCGCATCTCGGGCGTCGGCACCCCCACCTGCACGACGGTGCCGGCCAGGTCCCGGGCGAAGAACGCCTGCTCCAGCACGGCCGGGTGGCCGACCGCCTCGATGCACACGTCGGCGCCGACCCCGCCGGTGGCGTCGCGCACCGCCTCGATCGGGTCGGCGGCGCGGGCGTTGACCGTGTGGGTGGCGCCGAAGCCCTTGGCCCACTCCAGCTTCCGGTCGTCGAGGTCGACGGCGATGATCGTGGTGGCCCCGGCCAGCCGGGCGCCAGCGATGGCGGCGTCGCCGACCCCGCCGCAGCCGAACACGGCCACGCTGTCGCCGGTCCCACACCGCCGGTGTGGATGGCGGCGCCGATGCCGGCCATGACCCCACACCCCAGCAGTCCCGCCACCTCGGGTGGCGCCGCCCGGTCGACCGGCGTGCACTGGCCGGCCGCCACCAGCGTCTTGTCGGCGAACGCCCCGATGCCGAGCGCCGGCGACAGCGTCGTCCCGTCGGTCAGCGTCATCTTCTGGGTGGCGTTGTGGGTGGCGAAGCACAGGTGGTGCCGGCCGCGGCGGCAGGCCCGGCATTGACCGCACACGGCCCGCCAGTTGAGGACGACGTAGTCGCCCGGGCTGACGTCGGCGACGCCGTCGCCCACCGCCTCGACCAGGCCGGCGGCCTCGTGGCCCAGCAGGAACGGGAAGTCGTCGTTGATGCCGCCCTCGCGGTAGTGGAGGTCGGTGTGGCACACGCCGCACGCCTGCACGGCCACCAGCGCCTCGCCCGGGCCGGGATCGGGCACGACGACCGTCTCGATCGTCACCGGCTCGCCCTTGCCCCGCGCGATCACCCCGCGTACCTCGTGCGCCATCGTGTCCCCCTCGTCGGGCCGTTGCGGCTCCGACCCTAGGACGGCTCAGGTGGTCGCGTCGGGTACCGGCGTGCGGGACGTGATGGCGATCCGGTTCCAGGCGTTGATGACGACGACCGTGAACACGAGGGCGGCCACCTCGTCGGGGGCGAAGTGGCGCTGCGCCTCCTCCACGACGCCGTCGGGCACGTGGTCCTCGCCGAGCAGCGTGATGGCCTCGGTCAGCGCCAGCGCGGCCCGCTCGCGGTCGGTGAAGTGGTGGACCTCGCGCCAGGCCTGGAGCACGTCCAGGCGGCGCTGATCCTCGCCGTCCCTGCGGGCTTCGCGGGCGTGGAGGTCCAGGCAGTAGGCGCAGCCGTTGAGCTGCGAGGCCCGCAGCTTGAGCAGGTGGGCGAGGCGGGCGTCGATGGGGCCGTCGACCACGGCCCGGTGGAAGGCCTGCATGGCCCGGTAGCCGTCGGGCCAGGGGCGGACGAGGTCGAGGCGCGGGCGGGGCGCGGCGGGGGCGTCGGTCACGGTCATGGTCCGGACGGTACCGAGGCATTGGACCAGTTGCATGGGCCAGTTCGCAGCCGGTTCACTGGTCCAGTGGTGGACTTGATGCTCGACGTGGACCCGGCCGGCGGGCGCCGCGACGGCATCGAGCGGGCGCTGAGGACCGCCATCCGATCCGGGCGGCTGGCGGCCGGGACCGCGCTGCCGGCGAGCCGCGCCCTGGCCGCCGACCTGGGCGTGGCCCGGGGCACCGTGGTCGACGCCTACGGCCAGCTGGTGGCCGAGGGCTACCTGGCGGCGCGGCCCGGTGGCCGGACCGTCGTGGCCTCGCTGCCCTCGGTCGAGCCGTCGCCGCCGCCCGCGCCGCGGTCCCCGCCGCCCGCGGTCGACCTCCGGGCGGGGGCGCCGGACCTGTCGCTCTTCCCCGCGGCCCGGTGGGCCGCCGCGCTGCGGGCGGTGCTGCGCTCGGAGTCGGTCGACGCGCTCGACTACGCCCCGCCCCGGGGCCGACCGGAGCTCGCCGAGGCGCTCGCCGCCTATCTGGGCCGCAGCCGGGGCGTCGTCGCCCGGCCGGCGCAGGTGGTGGTGTGCGCGGGCGTCGACCACGCCCTGGCGGTCCTCGCCCGGGCGCTGGGCGACCGCGGGCCGCTGGCGCTGGAGGACCCGTGCCTCCACTTCCACCGGACGATCGTGGCCGGTGCGGGTGCGTCCGTGGTCCCGGCCCCGGTGGATGGCGACGGCGTCGTGGTGGAGGCGCTGGCGGATGCGGGCACGGCCGTGGTCACGCCGGCCCGCCAGGCGGTGCTGGGCGTGACGCTGGCTCCCGCCCGACGGACGGCCCTGCTGGCCTGGGCCCGGGCCGGCGACCGGGTCGTGGTGGAGGACGACTACGACGGCGAGCTGCGCTACGACCGCCAGCCCATCGGGGCGCTCCAGGGCCTCGACCCGGAGCGGGTCGTGTACCTCGGGACGCTGAGCAAGAGCCTGGCCCCGGGGCTGCGGCTGGCGTGGGCGGTCGTGCCGGACGGCCTGGCCGGGGCGGTCGACGCCGTGCTGGGCACGCACAGCCCGGTGTCGTCGCTCGACCAGCTCGTCGTGGCCGAGCTGCTGGGCTCGCAGGCGTTCGACCGCCACCTGCGGCGGCTGCGGGCGACCTACCGGCGGCGTCGGGACGAGTTCGTGGACCGGCTGGCGGCGGCCGCACCGCGGGTCGGGGTCGACGGCGTGGCCGCCGGGCTGCACGCGCTGGTCGGCTGGCCGCCGGGCATCACGACCGAAGCCGCAGTCATGGCCGAGGCCGAGGCCCGGGGGATCGGCGTGACCCCGCTGGCCCCGGGCTGGCACGGCGACCCGCGAGGCGAGGGCGTCATGGTCGGCTACGGGCGGCCGCCGGCCCACGACCTGCGGCGGTGCTACGGCGCGTTCGCGGTGCTCATGGCCGACATCACCCGGTAGGCAGCATCGCCCGGACGGCGTCGATGGTGTCAGCCTCGTCCGGGCCCTTGTCGTCCCGGTAGCGGCGGACGCGGGCGAAGCGCAGCGCCACCCCACCCGCATAGCGGGTCGAGGTCTGGACGCCGTCGAGCGCGATCTCCACCACCTGCTCGGGCCGGACCGTGACCACCCAGTCGCCCTTGTCGGTCGCGATGTCGAGGAAGCGCTCCGTCTGCCAGGTTAGCAGCTCGTCGGTGAGGCCCTTGAACGTCTTGCCGACCATGACGAAGCCGCCCTCGGGGTCGCGGGCGCCGAGGTGCAGGTTCGACAGCCAGCCCCGCCGGCGGCCGCTGCCCCATTCGACGGCCAGCACGACGAGGTCGAGCGTGTGCACCGGCTTGACCTTGCGCCAGGCCCCGCCCCGCCGACCGGCGTCGTAGGTCGAGGCGGCGTCCTTGACCATGACGCCCTCGTGCCCCCCGGCCAGCGCGTCGTCGAGGACCCGCTGCGCCTCGGCCGGGTCGGCCGTGATGACGCCGGGGATGCGCCAGGGCCCGGCCACCCGCTCCAGCGCCACCAGCCGCTCGGCGAGGGGGCGGTCGACCAGGTCCTCGCCGTCGAGGTGCAGCAGGTCGAAGAACCGGGACTGGAGGCCGGCGCCGGACACGCCGTCCTCGCGGCCGAACGCGCTCATGGTGTCCTGGAAGGTCCGGGGCAGCTCGTCCTCGCCCACGCCGACGGCCTCGCCGTCGAGCACCAGCCGGGTGGCGGGCAGCGAGCGGGCCAGGTCGACGATGCCGGGGAGGCGGTCGGTGACGTCGTTGAGGTTGCGCGTGTAGATGCGCACCTGGTCGCCGGAGCGGTGGACCTGGATGCGGGCGCCGTCGAGCTTCCACTCGACCGAGGCGAGGCCGCCATCGGTCCCGCCGGTGGCGAGGGCGAGGGCCTCGGTGACGTCGCCGGCGGTCTGGGCCAGCATCGGCTGGATGCCGCGGAGGACGGACAGGCCGACGGCGCTCAGGCCGGCCTCGCCCTCGGCCCTGGCCAGGGCGGCCACCCGGGGCAGGTCGCCGGCGAGCATGGCGGCCCGGCGCACGGCGGCCAGCGGGACGCCGTAGGCCTTGGCGGTGGCGTCGGTGACCAGGCCCTCGAGCGCGCCGTGGCGCAGCTCGCCGACCAGGAGGCGGCGCAGCAGGTCCTGCTCGCCCTCGGTGGCCCGGGACAGGAGGCCGACCAGCAGGTCGGACCGAGACTTCTGCGACCCGGCCCCGTGGAGGTCGGCCAGTTCGGTCAGCGTGCGGTCGACCTCGAGGATCGTCAGCGACGGCTCGGTCGCCGGCTCGGCCTCGGTCGAGGCCACCGTCCGATAGCCGACGCCGATGCGCCCCTGGCGGGCGGTGCCGGAGAGGATGGCGACGACGATCGGGATCTCCTCGTCGCTCAGCCGCGCCAGCAGGTCGGCCAGCGCCGCGACCTTGGTCGAGCGGGCCCGGGTGGCGACGACGGCGTCGGCGGTGGCGACGAGGTCGGCGAGCAGGGTGTCGTCGGGCACCGTGACATCCTGCCCGGTGGGCGGCGTGTCATCCTGCCCGCTCGGGAAAGGGGGACGACGCCGGGCCGTTGGTACCTTCCCGCCGTGGACTTCTCGACGATGATGGCGCTCGAGCCCCATGGGACCGACGTGTGGGTCGGCGCCGGGCCGCGGTACCCGTGGGGCGGGCTGTACGGGGGCCAGATCGTGGCCCAGGGCCTGCGCGCGGGCACGTTCACGGTCGACGCCGACTTCCGGGTCCACTCGCTGCACGCCTACTTCATCCGCTCGGGCGACCACACCGAGCCGATCCGGTTCGAGGTCGACCGGGTCCGCAACGGGCGCTCGTTCCTGACCCGCCGGGTCACCGCCCGCCAGTCGGTCGGCGTGATCCTGGAGATGACCGCGTCCTACCAGCTCGACGAGGACGCCCCCGAGGTGCAGACGGCCACGATCCCCGCCACCAAGGCGCCCGAGGACCTCGACGACGACACCTGGGGCTCGCTGTTCGAGCGCCGCACCGCCCACCGCCGCCGCGGCGAGGTCAGCGGCTGGCTGCGGGTGGTGGCCGAGATCGGTGACGACGACCCCGTGCTCCAGGCCTGCGCGCTGGCCTACCTGTCCGACGACATGCCGACCGAGGCCGTCGTGTCGCTGCACCCCGACGCTAACCCCGAGAAGCCGTTCGAGGACCAGTTCATGTCGGCCAGCCTCGACCACGCCATCTACTTCCACCGGCCGGTGCACGCCGACGAGTGGAACCTCCAGACCTTCACCTGCCACGGGCTGATGAGCTCGCGGGGCGTCAGCGTGGGCTACGTCTTCACCCGGGACGGCACCCACGTCGCCACCGTCGTGCAGGAGGTGCTGCTGCGCAAGCTGCGGCGCCTGCCGCGCTGAGCTGGGCGTGCTCAGCGCCGCCGTCCCCTCAGCCGCACGGTCGGGAAGTACGTCCGATACCGGGCCGCGTCCCGGGTGAGCAGCGCCAGACCTGCCACTGGCGCCAATCGCCGTCACTTCTTCTCGACGACGACCACACCCTCCCCGGGCTTCCACGTGCGCACGGTCATGACGTCGTCGCCCACGCCCACCGAGGACGCGCCCAGCAGGTCGACGTCGAACGCGTCGAACGTCCCGACCTCGAACCGGTAGCCCACCGACTTGAAGATGTCGTCGGAGAACCGGGCCAGCGTGTCCGGGTCGGTCACCTCGGTGGCGGTGCCCCACAGCTTCACATCGCCCTCGGTCACCATCTTGTCGGCGGTGGCCGTGTGGAGCGCGAGGCGCCCGTCCCGCTTGAGGTCGCGGGACTTGGTCGCGTCGGGCATCATTCCCAGCCACAGCCGGTCGTCGTGCAGCACCAGCTTGCCGTCGGCCAGCACCGGCTCCATTGGGCTGATGCGGGGGAAGCCGTCGGCCCGGATGGTGGCCAGCATCATCAGGCCGGTGGCCGCCAGCCGCTTCTCCGCCAGGGCGGCGACCTCGGGTGCCTCAGCTGCGAACTCTGTCCAGGTGGCCATGCCCGGACCGTACGCCCGGGGTGTGACACGGCCAAGGGGCTGCCGCCCGCCCCGTACGCTCCGCTCGCGTGAGCGAGGGAGCGGCCGGGGCGACGCTGCCGGCGCTGTGCGCCCGGGCGTTGCTCGGACTGGGCGCCTGCTACGCCACCGGCCGGGTACCACCGCTGGGGCTGCGGTCGAACCTGTTGCGGGTGCTCGGGGACAGCGACGGCGGCATCCGGCGTGGTGACGCCTTCGTCGCCGCCCACGTTTCGCGCCGGGCGCTCGACGGGTACGTCGCCGCCGGGCTCGGGGCGGGGCTCGTGGACGCAGGCGACGGCCGGCGCGGCGCGATCGTACGGCTCACCCCGCTTGGCGAGGCCGCGCTCGCCGCCGGCGGGACCGCTCTCGACCGCTCCGAGGCCGCGTGGGCGGGGGGCGCTGTCCGCGAAGGCCTGGAGGACCTGGTCGGCCGCTTCGAGTTGGAGCTGCCCCACTACCCGGCCACGTACGGGCTGGCGGACGTCAGCATCACCGGCGGCCTGCTCCGCCGGCCCGACCCCGGCGCGCCGGCGGTCCCAGCGCATGGCCAGGACTGGCGCCCGAGCCGCCGCGCTGGCCCGGAGTCGGCGGCCGGGCTGCCGCTCGCCGCGCTCGTGTCCCAGGCGCTCGTCGCCTTCGCGATCGACTACGAGGGAGCCGGGGTCAACGCGCCGCTCGGCACCGCCGCGGTGCTCGACGCGCTCGCCACGCGGGGCCCGCTGCCCGAGCGGTCGCTGCCGCCGGTCCACGCATGGCGTCCCGGGCGCGGGTGGGTGACGACCGAGACCGGTGCCCGGGAGCGGGGCAAGCTCGTGCGGCTCACGGGCCAGGGCGCGGCGACCGCCGCTGAGTACCCGCGGGTGACGGCCGAGGTCGAGGCGGCTTGGCGCGACCGGTTCGGCGCCGAACGACTCCGTGCGGTGCGGACCGCGCTCCGGGATGCCACCAGCGACTGGGCGCCCGGCCCGGCGGGCGAACCGTACGTGACCTGGGTCGCCGGCCTGGCCGCGCCCTAGGTGTTGGCCCCGATCGCGGCCCGGACCACCGCGGCCATGCCGTCCATGCCCCGGGCGTTGGGGTGGACCGGGGCGGCGGGGTTGGCGGGGACGAGCGGCTCGACCCAGCGGGTCCCCGCGCCGCGGCAGGCGTCCCGCCCGATGCTGGGCCCGTAGGTGTCGACGTACACGGCGCCGTTGCTCGCGGCCTGGGCGGCCAGCATGGCGTTGAGCCGCTTCTCCGTCGATCGCAGGTAGGCCACGTCGTTCCAGCCGATCGGCAGCGACGGCCAGCAGCCGAAGCCCGTGTCCGGCAGGATCGCCGGGTAGCCGACGACGAACACCGCGGCGCCCGGGGCCCGCTGGTGGATGCCCTGGATCACCCCGGCGACCTTGGGGGCAGTCGCCTGGATGCGGCCGGCCAGCTCGTCGACGCCGTTGACCACGTAGCGGTCTCGGCAGGGCGTGGCGAACGGGTTGAGCGTGACGCAGCTCTCGATGATCGACGAGAAGCCGATGTCGTTGCCGCCGAGGCCGAGCGTGACCACGGTCGTGGCCGGCGTCAGGGCGTCGAACTGCGGCGGGTTCGGCCCCGGCGTCACGCCCTGGGCCGACGTCATGTCGCCCGTGTCGGCGCCGCTGCAGCTGACGTCGGCGAAGCTGGCGAACCCCATCGCCCGCTGGACCTCGGCCGGGTAGTCCTGGTCGGACCGCAGGCAGCCGAGCGGCGCCAGCGACTGGTTGGGGATGAGCGGCCCCGCGGTGTACGAGTCACCCAACGCCACGTAGCGGCCCGCCGTCTGGGCCGACGCCGGCCCCGCCGGCAGCACCACGGCAACGGCCGCCGCGCACGTAGCTGCGGCGGCGGCGAGCAGGAGGCGGTTCCTTCCCATGCTGACCCCCCTCGGTCGGCGTGCCCGCACGGTGAGTTGTCGTGCGGGCACTGTGAACTACGTCACACACGCCGTCAAGCGCCGATCGCGGTGGTGGACTGGCGCCGTGGTCGACGCCGCCGCGCCCGACATGGTCCCTCCCGCCCGCCACCTGCTGCGGGCCAAGGACCTCGCCGACCGCCGCTACGCCGAGCAGCTGGCCGTGGGCGACCTGGCGCGGGCCGCCCACCTGTCGCCGGCCCACTTCAGCCGGGAGTTCCGGCGGGCGTTCGGCGAGTCGCCGCACCAGTACCTGCTGACCCGGCGCCTGGAGCGGGCCGCCGCCCTGCTGCGCACGACCGACTGGTCGGTCGCCCGCGTGTGCGTCTCGGTCGGCCTGACCAGCGTCGGCTCGTTCACCACCAGCTTCCGGCGCATGTTCGGCAAGACCCCCACGGCCTACCGGGCCGCGTTCCCGCCGGCGGGCACCTGGGCCCGGGTCCCGGCCTGCCTGCTGCGTTTCCACGGCCGCCCCCGACACCGCACGTTTCGAGAAGACGGGGCCGGCGCCGCTCCTTAGGTTCGTCTCCGCAGGGATCGGACGACGAAGGAGACGACGATGATCCGCATCGCGAACGCCCAGGTCTGGGTGCACGACCAGGACGAGGCGCTGAAGTTCTACACGGACAAGCTCGGCATGGAGGTCCGGGCCGACGTGACCGTGGCCGAGATGGGCGACTTCCGGTGGCTGAACGTCGGGCCCGTCGGCCAGCCGGAGGTCGGCATCGTGCTCATGGCGATCCCGGGCCCGCCCATGCTCGACCACGAGGGCGCCGAGCAGGTCCGCGAGCTCACCGCCAAGGGCATGGCCGCCACGGTGTTCCTCACCACCGAGGACTGCCAGGCGAGCTACGACGAGCTGCGCGACCGCGGCGTCGAGTTCGTGGAGCCGCCGACCCGCCAGCCCTACGGCATCGACGCCGCCTTCCGGGACCCGTCGGGCAACAACTTCCGGCTGACCCAGATCATGGAGACGGCCTGAGGTCTCGCTGACATCGCCGTCATCGGGGCCGTCGCCGGCACTATCGTGCGGTCATGGCGACGGCCCCCGCGGTGGACGACATCGAACTGACCGACCTCGACTGGTGGACCGAAGGGCTCGACAAGCGGGCGGCGGC
>Ga0075418_10006024_pt1 | contig 13692 bp, 13 predicted proteins | sample SoiMetdeltSBSDD2_FD_81776 | JGI IMG/M metagenome (GOLD analysis project Ga0075418, IMG submission 81776) | Bulk soil microbial communities from a Populus tree surrounding site in Tennessee, USA - Soil MetaG P. deltoides SBSDD2 | ecosystem: Environmental > Terrestrial > Soil > Tree plantation...
CGCGGAGCTGGTGGAAAGCGTCCTCGGCACCATGCGCTCCCGTGCCGAGGGCGAACAGGTCCACGTCGATCTCGCCGTCGCGGCGGAGCTGGTGCTCCCGCGCCACTAAACGCCACGGGCATCCGAGCCTGTCCGAGGGCGAGAGGCGGCGCTCCTGGCGCGCTCTCCGGCGCGCTCGTCACTCGACACGCGGCCTGCTCGACGCTCGTCTCGTCTCAGCCTTCCAGTGCCTGCGCGAAATCCTCGCAGAGCTCGTCCACCGACTCGATGCCGACCGAGACGCGCACCAGATCTTCGGTCAAGCCGAGCTTCTCGCGCGCCGCCACCGGCAGGCCGAGATGGGAGCTGCGGGCTGGGCGCACGACGAGGGACTCCGTGCACCCCAGGCTCGCGGCGTGCAGGGGGATGCGGAGGCGCTGGAGCATGCGCTCGGCTGTCGGAGCGTCGGCGGCGTAGAAGGAGAGCATGCCGCCGCAACCGCTGAAGAGCCGGCGGGCGCGCTGGAACCCCGGGTCGGTTTCGAGCCCGGGATATTGCACCCGTCGCACTCGCGGGTGGCCGGCGAGGAAGCGCGCCAGGCGCAGAGCGTTGTCGTTCTGCCGCTGCACCCGGAGCACCAACGTCTTCAGCCCGCGTTCCAGGAGGAAGCAGGCGTGCGGGTCGAGCGCGCCGCCCAGGTGGTTCAGCTTGTGACGCACGCGCTCCACCTTCTCTGCTGCACCCACCACGACGCCGGCCACGATATCGCTGTGGCCGTTCAGGTACTTGGTGGCGCTGTGCACCACTAGGTCGAAGCCGAGCTCGAGGGGCCGGAAGTTGACCGGCGTGGCGAAGGTGTTGTCGATGACACTGACCAGACCGTGCTGCCGCGCGAACGCCACCGCAGCCTCGAGTTCGCCCACCTCCATCAGCGGGTTGGAGATGCTCTCCACGTAGAGGATGCGGGTGTTGCGGCGTAACCCCGCCTCCCAGCCCGCAGGATCGGCCATGTCGATGGGGGTGTGCTGGATCTGCAGGCCCGGAGCGTCGTCGTTGAGGAAGTTCTGCGTGCCGCCGTAGAGCGCGCGGTGGGCGAGCACGTGTTCTCCGGCCCCGACGAAACTGAGCAGGACGCTGGTGATGGCGGCCATGCCGCTCGCGGTCACCAAGGCATCCTCGCCGCCTTCGAGTGCCGCCAGCCGGCGGTGCAGGAGGAGGTGGTTCGGCGAGTTGTTGAGCCGGATGTAGCGCACCGCCGCGTAAGAGTCTTCGTCTGCCATGAGATAGTTCGCCGTTTGGAAGATCGGGGAGACGACGGCCCCGGCCTGTCGCGCCTCCGATTGACCGGCGTGGATGACGTTGGTCTCGATGCTCTTGAAACGGCGATAGGCTGCTTCCACGGCGGATCCTCCTCGCGCTGAAAAGTGCGTAGACCACGCAGGAACGGATTATATCCCTCGACGGACCGGGCGTCGCGACAGCAAAACGGCGCGCCGAGGGAGGATCGACTGGCGCGCTCTCCGAAGTGCGTGTAAGATGATGTTCTCGCCCGGCTCCGAAGAGCCTGCCGCCGTTCCCTGGGGAGTGCCGGAGACCCGCATGCCCACCAAGCTGCACACCGTATGCAATCGTGACTGTCCCGATGCCTGCGGCATCGTGGCCACGGTGGAAGATGGCCGCGTTCTCACCATCGGCGGCGATCCGGAGCATCCCGTCACCCGCGGCTTCCTCTGCGAACGCACCAGCCGCTTCCTGCAGCGTCAGTATGACCCGTCGCGCCTCGTGCGCCCGCTGCTGCGGCACAACGGCTCCTTCGCCGAGGTGGGCTGGGACGAGGCCCTGGACTTCATCGCTGCCGGCCTCGAGCGCATCCGTCGCGAGTCCGGACCCGAAGCAGTGCTGCACTACCGCTCCGGGGGTTCCCTCGGCGCGCTCAAGGTGGTGAACGACTGGTTCTTCGAGTGTTTTGGCGGCGCCCGGGTGAAGAAGGGCGACATCTGCTCCGGTGCGGGCGAGTCGGCGCAAGTCCAGGACATGGGCGTGAGCGATTCCAGCGACCTCGAGGATCTCCTGCACAGCCGCTGCATTCTGCTCTGGGGCAAGGGGGTCACCACTTCCTTCGTGCACATGCTGCCGGTGCTGAAGGCAGCGCGAAAGCGTGGAACCGTCGTCGTTCTCATCGATCCGGCACCGGGGAAGACGGCCCGCTTCGTCGATCTCGTCCTGCGCCCCCGGCCGGGGACGGACCGCTTCCTCGCCTTGGGGCTAGCGCAATGGCTCGACGCCCACGATGCGGTCGACCCCACGCTGCCCGATTGGTCGGTGGGGCACGCTCGGCTGCTCGAGCTGGCCCGCTCACGCTCGCTGGAGGACTGGGCCCAGGCCGCGGAGGTGCCCGCGTCGGCGCTGGAGCAGGTGGCCGAGCTCTTCGGCACGGGCAAGCCCGCGAACATCCAGGTGGGGTGGGGCCTGCAGCGCCGGCGCCACGGCGGTGTCACCGTTCGTCTTCTCGATGCCCTCGGCGCCCTGAGCGGCAACCTCGGTGTTTCCGGCGGCGGCGTTACTTTTTATTACAAGCGCCGACGCGCTTTCGACACGGCGCGCTGGGGCGCCCCGGAGTCGCGTCGCGGCATTCCGGAGCCGCTCCTCGGGCAAGGGATTCTGGAAGCCGTCGATCCACCCGTCCGCGCCGTCGTCGTCGACAACGGCAATCCCGTGGCGATGCTGCCGGATTCCCACACCGTGGCCCGGGCGCTCGCATCGCGGGAACTCGTCGTCGTCATCGATCAATTCATGACCGACACCGCGTCTTGCGCCCACGTCGTGCTACCGGTGACGACCATGCTGGAGGAAGAGGATCTGCTGGGTGCCTACGGGCACCATTATCTGCGGATGGCGCAGCCGGTGGCGCGACGACCGGAAGGCGTCCGGTCGGATCTCGAGATCTACCAGGCTCTGGCCGACCGTCTCGGTTTCGGAGCGCGGATGGCCGGCTCGGCACGGGAGTGGTGCGAGCGGTTGCTCGCGCCCTTGGCCGGCCAGGTGGATCTGGACGAGATGCAGAGGCGCGCGGTGCGGAACCCTCTGGCGCCCCGGGTGATCTTCGCCGACCGGAAGTTCCCGACCCCGGACGGGAGGTTCCACTTCGTCGAGGAAGTTTCGCTCGCCCCGGAAACCTCCGACCCCGAGTTCCCCTTGACCCTCGGCTCCTTCTCCACGCCGGAGGCGCAATCGTCGCAGTGGTCGCGTCCCATCGCCGGCCGGCCGTTGCCGGTGCGCTGTCATCCGAGCGCGGCGCCCTGGGCCGAGGCAGGCGAGACCGTCCGCCTGCGCAGCCGACTCGGCACCATGGAGGTGCGGCTGGTGCTGGACGACGCGGTGCACCCGAGCCTCGTCTGCATCCCCAAGGGTGGCTGGCTCGTGCACGGGCAGGCGGCCAACAGTCTGCTGCGGGCGACCACCACCGACATCGGCCTCGGCGCCGCCTATTACGATGAGCCGGTGCGCCTCGAGCCCCTTTCCGCTTTTGACTTGAACCTGTGACTCCCGCCTTCCGCCCCTGACGCATGAACCCGTGACTCGCGCCTTCCGCCTCGACGGTTGCATCCCTCGCTCTTCGAGTTCCTCGCCGCCGCCCGCAACCCAGCCCGCCCGTCCGCGCGCGCCCTCCGTGCGTTTCTGGGCCGCGCGGGGAGCCGCTCTCGGCTTTGTTGCGCAAAGCACTTGACAGCACTCCAGAGAGCGCGCAACCTTTCTGTATGTCGGCTCAGCCGCCACCCCTGCGACCGGTGCCGGAACCGCGTTCGCTGCACCACCATGCGCTGAACGATCTTCGCTTCATCCGTCAGACGATGGAGCGAGCCGCCTCCTTCACCGCGGTCCCGGGATGGGGTGGTGTGGCGGTGGGTCTGACTGCGTTCGGCGCCGCGGGCATCGCGGCGCAGCAGGCGAGCGCCTCGACCTGGCTCGGTGTCTGGCTGGCCGAGGCCGCGGTGGCGGCCGCCATCGGGACCTGGGCCACGGTGCGGAAGGCGCGGGCGGTCGGGCTCTCCCTGCTCCGCGGCGCCGGTCGCAAGTTCCTCTTCGGCCTGGGCCCGCCGATTCTCGCCGGAGGAGTGCTGACGCTGGCGCTCTTCCGCTTGGGGGCGACGCACGCGTTGCCCGGGATGTGGCTCCTCATGTATGGCGTCGGCACGGTCGCCGCTGGCACTTTCTCGGTCCGTGTCGTGCCGGTGATGGGGTTTTGTTTCATGCTCCTCGGCATGGCGACGCTGCTCTTGCCGGCGGCCTGGGGCAATGCCTGCATGGCAATCGGCTTCGGCGGCCTGCACTTGGTGTTTGGTTGGATCATCGCTCGGAGGCACGGTGGCTAGAGAGAGCGGAGCATCGCGCAGCGGCGCACGCAAGACCACGGGGGAGACGAAGCCGAACGGCGTGGCGCGCGTGGCCAACCGGGAGGCACAGCAGCTCGACCGGGTCATCCACGAACGCATTCGGCTCGGCATCGTCAGCGCCCTGGCCGCCAACGAGTCGCTCTCGTTCGGCGAGCTCAAGGATCTCCTCCAGGCCACCGACGGCAATCTGAGCGTGCACGCGCGCAAGCTGGAAGAGGCGCAGTACATCGCGTGCACCAAGTATTTCGAGGGCCGGGTGCCGCGCACGCGCTACCGCCTGACACCAGCAGGACGGCGTGCCTTCGAGAGCTATCTCAACCACATGGAAGCGCTCATCCGCGTCATGCGGCGGAAGCAGGGGTGAAGCCGTTGCCGGAAGCACTCGAACCGGGCGGCGCCGGGCGGAGTGGTGCGCTGCGCAGCAGCGATGCGCCACGGCACGGAGTGGCCGGAGGCCGCAACGAATGGGAGGGCGAGCCTCCCCGGGGCGCGCTGCACGTGGCGATCATCATGGATGGCAGCGGCCGTTGGGCCGAGGCGCGGAGCCGCCCGCGGCTCGACGGTCACCGTGCGGGCGAACAAGTCGTGCGGAAGCTAGTGGCGGCAGCGCCGGCTCTCGGGATCGGCACGCTCACGCTCTTCGCTTTCTCCTCCGACAACTGGAAGCGCCCGATCGGCGAAGTGAACGCGCTGCTCTGCCTGCTCCGCGATTTCCTCTTGGACTGGCGCGGCGAGGCGCTTGCCCGCGACATCCGGATCGAGGTGCTGGGCCGTCGCGATCGGCTGTCGCCGGGGTTGCGGGCTGCCGTGGACGCGGCCCGCGCCGCGACCGCGGGCAGCCATGGCCTGCACCTGCGGCTCGCCATCGACTATTCCGGGCGGGACGCCATTCTGCGCGCCGCGCGCCGACTGGCCGGCGGCTGCACGGAATCCGGCCCTTCCGAGAGCGACCGGGTCGCCGATCACGACGCCTTCGCCCGGGCTCTCGCCGACGATGAAGCCGCTGGCCTTCCCGCGCCGGCGGTGGATCTCCTGGTGCGCACGGGCGGGGAACAGAGGCTGAGCGATTTCCTCCTCTGGGAAAGCGCCTACGCCGAGCTCTACTTCACCAAGAAGATGTGGCCCGACTTCGGCGTCGCCGACCTGCGCGCCGCCGTGGACGAGTTCCGCGCCCGGGAGCGGCGCTTCGGCTGCCTCCCCGGCGCCCGCTCCTGAGTTCGAGCCCTGCTTTCGCGCTTCCGTTCCTGCCCGGTGCGATACCGGTACAGCTTCGCCCCGCAGCGTCGCGGGTCAGCATGCCGAGCGCGGCGAAGACCTCTCAGCTACTCGGCAGCAAGCGTCGGAAAGGAAGAAGGCCGCCGGACCGAAGTCCGGCGGCCTTCTCGTATGGGGTGGACGATGGGACTCGAACCCACAACAACTAGGACCACAACCTAGGGCTCTGCCAATTGAGCTACGCCCACCGTGATCCGAGCACGCGACCGCGAGGCCGTTGCCCTGGAGCGGGAACTCTACCAGATCCCCGAGAGAACAAGAAGGCGCAGCGGGAAAGACCAGCGGGGAAAAGACCTTTCGAGAAAGTCTCGATGGCGCTACGGTCCGACGCCGGGCGGCCCCCTTCCGGAGACCGATGCAGCTCGAAGTCCTGTTCGAGGACAACCATTGTCTGGCGTTGAACAAGCCGGCGGGGATGCTGGTCCAGGGCGACCGGACCGGTGACCCGACGCTCGCCGACGCCGCCGGGTCGTACTTGCGCCAGCGGTATGGCAAACCCGGACGCGTGTTCGTCGGCGTCGTGCACCGGCTGGATCGGCCGGTCTCCGGTGTGGTGCTGCTGGCGCGTACCAGCAAGGCCGCTTCGAGGCTCGCCGAGCAGTTCCGGCGCGGCAGCGTCGGCAAGCGCTACCTGGCCCTGGTGGAGCAGGCGCCGCAAGCGCCGTCCGGAACCCTCGTGCACCATCTGGCCAAGGACGAGGCCACGAACCGGACGCGCGTGGTCGGCGCCCGTCACGCTGGAGCGCGGCTCGCGCGCTTGCGCTATCGTGTCGTGACCCAGCACCCCGGCGGTGCGCTCCTGGAAGTGGAGCCCGAGACCGGTCGCTCGCACCAGATCCGGGTGCAGCTCGCCGCCTGCGGCGCCATCATCGTCGGTGACGTGCGCTACGGCTCGCGCCGGCGCCTCGGCAACATGCTGGCGCTTCACGCGTCGCAGCTCGAGTTCGAGCACCCGACGCGGGAGGAGCGGCTCCGGGTCGAAGCGCCTTTGCCCGCGAGCTGGCAGTTGCTGCTGCAGGGTGGCTGAAACAGGAGGCACATGGTACGGCTGACGCGCATCTACACCCGCGGCGGCGATCGCGGCATGACCTCCCTCGGCGACGGCACGCGGGTGCCCAAGACGCACCGGCGCATCACGGCCTACGGCACGGTGGACGAGCTGAACAGCGTACTCGGAGTCGCTGCCGCACTGCGTGGCCTCGCCGCGGTGGATCGGGAGTTGTTGCGGCGCCTGCAGAACGACCTCTTCGACCTGGGTGCCGATCTCTGCGTGCCCCGTCGGGCCCACGAAGACTCGGCCCGGCACCTGCGCATCGTGCCGGAGCAGGTGGCGGTTCTCGAAGCCGCCATCGACGAGCGCAACGAGCGCTTGCAGCCGCTCAAGAGCTTCGTCCTTCCGGGGGGCACGGCCTCGGCTGCCGCACTGCACCAAGCACGCACCGTCTGCCGGCGGGCCGAGATCGAGGTGGCACGCCTGCTCGAAATGGAGCCTGAGGCGGTGGGCGAGCAAGTGCTGCCGTACCTGAACCGGCTTTCCGATCTCCTCTTCGTCATGGCGCGGTGCGCCAACCACATGGGCCGGAGCGATGTGCTCTGGCGGCCCGGTGCTGGTCGGAGTTCCCAGGCGGTGCCGGTGCGGAAGTCACGATCGCAGGGTCGCCGAGGAGCGCGGCCCGACGAGCGGCGAAGCAAGCGTCCCCGCGCGCGACGAAGCGAGGCGGCAGGCCGCCGCTCTCCACGACGACGTCGCTGATTTCGCCGTTGCGGTGGAAGACAAAGAGATCGACGGCGAGCAACCAGCGTGAAAACGAAGACGGGGAGCTTTGCGCTCCCCGTCGGCCGGGCCTCTGCACCTCGGCGTCAGTGCAGCGCCTCCTTGCTGCTTCGGCCGTGAGGGATTCTCACGGGACCGCCGCGGCGCGGTCAAGCGCACCTTGCCGAATGCAACGCGCTGCGCCGACGCGCCGCGCGCCGAGTGGCCGAAAACCTGACAAGAACTCGTCTCCACACGCGCGGACGGCGTCAGGACCGGGCGTGGCTGTCCGGAAAGCGCCCCGCAAACCCGCTCCCCGTAAGGAAACGCGGGGTACGAGGATCATTCCACCGGGGGCGTGAAAGCTTCGCCGCGCAGTCCCTTGGACACTTCGGCCGCGAAGGCCGTGACATTCCACCACGGCCCGGGAGCGCCTTTGTACTCGTGCATCCAAAAACCGGGACGAGGGAGGCGCTTCTCCCACACTGCTTTCTTGTCGTAGAGAAGGAAGACGTCGTAGAGGCGCAGATTGACGTCGAAGGTGATGGCGTCGAGAAGCTGCGCATTGAGCAACCGCTGCGGATCCCAGAAATGAGTCACCCGCGGGTCGTTGCATCGCGCCGCCGCTGCCGCCACGGCGGTCTCGTCGTCCTTGTCCAGGACTTTGAGCCAAATGAGAATGACGGCGATATCGGCGGACGGATTCTTCGCCAGGATTTCGCGCTGTAGCTCACCGGCGTTCGCGAGACAGCGCGGGCAGGACGGCGCCAGGAAAGCCACGACCCGCACCTTCTGGGAAGCGTTGTTGAAGGGCTCCCGTGCCGTGAGCCGGTTCTCCAGCAAACGGTACGCCGCCGCCCCGGACGGCGCCGGGGCGGGAGGGGGAGAGGGCGTTTGCGACGCTGCGGCAGGCGGCGGCGTGGCAGGCGACGAGGACGCAGGCGACGTCCCGGCCGGCGTTGCCGGCGCAGCCGCGGCGAGGTCGAGCGTCTCCCGTGCTCCCCGCAGGGCGGGCGCCGGCGCCGCGACCACGAGGGCCGTGGCCGCCGAGAACAGGCCTAGAGCCAAGCGGGCGCCGGCCGAGACCGGTGCAGCGGGAATGCGCATGTGCGGGCCTCCGCTTCGGGAAGTGGTGTCGTCAAGAAAGTTAGCCAACGCCGCAGGCCGAGACAAGAGGGGGTTGCTTGCGGCGAGAGCCGCGGACTAGTCAGAATGCTCCCCGCCGGTGCAGTCGCGCGGCCTGGCGCCGAGGGCACGATCGCGACAGGCTCTTGGCGGGTGTCTCCACCCACCGGGACATTTCATTCGACCGCGTTTCATGAGGTCTGCATGGGAACCAGCGCCGACGACGCGCTTCAGAACATCGAAGCGGCACTCCAAGAAGGCGACTACGAGCAGGCGGTCAACCTGGCGGCGAAGGCAGCCCGGCGGTTTCCCACCGATCCGGACGTACAGGCCGCCTATGGCGAGGCCCTCTGGTCCATGGATGAGGTGGAAGCAGCCCGCGCCGCCTTCGAGACCGCAGTGCAGCTGGCGCCACAATCCGGAATGTTGTGGGCGGACTTGGCGAACGTTCGTCTGGCCCTCACGGAGTTCGAGGCGGCCGGGGAGGCAGCGACGCGCTCCATGACTCTGGAGGTCAACGCGGACGCCCTGGAGATCCTCTGCCGCCTCGCCGAGCGCGACGGCGACCTGAAGAAGGCCGACGCCCTCGCCCGTCGGGCGCAGAAGCTGGATCCGGAAGAGTTCCCGCTGCCCCATCGGGTGAGCGAGGCGGAATTCCACTCCCTGGTGGCGCAAGCGGCGGCAGAGATCCCAGAGCAATTCCAGAATGCCCTGGCCGGAGAGGTGGCGCTCTTGTTGGCGCCGGTGCCGCCGCTCGAGGTGTTGCGTGCCGAGTCGCCGCCCCTCGACCCTCTCCTCCTCGGCTTGTACGAAGGGGTGCCCCTGCCCGAGCGCGATGGCCTGTCCGGGCGGCCCGCGCTACCCGACCGCATCCATCTTTTCCAGCACAACCTGGAACACGTCGCCACGAGTCGCGACGAGCTCATCGAGCAGATCCGCATCACCGTGTTCCACGAGGTGGGGCACTATTTCGGCTTCAGCGACGAGGAGCTGGAAGAGCGCGACTTCGGCTGAAGCCAGAGTCACGGCTCCGACGGGCGGGACGTCACGCCCGTAGGCTGCGAACACGAGGAGGATCGCCATGGCGGAGAAGCTGCCGGACATCATCGAGGGGATCCGGGCCGAGCATCCCGAACTGTGGGATGCGTACACGCACTTGGAGGAGAAGGCCGCAGCCACTGGCCCCCTGGACAAGAAGACGCAGCGGCTGGTGAAGCTGGCGCTCGCTCTCGGGGCGCGCGAGCAGGGCGCAGTGCACTCGCACACGCGCCGCGCCCTGCGACAAGGGATCACGCGGGTCGAGCTGCTGCAGGTGGCGGCTCTCGGCATCACCACCCTCGGCTGGCCACACGCCACGGCGGGCCGGTCCTGGATCCTCGACATCGTGGAGAGCGGCGACAGCGCACCCTGAAGGCTGCTGGATCTCGCTCCAGGGTCGTGGCACGGCGACGGGTACGATGGAGAGTGGCGCCGAGTCGCCGATCCCGGCCGGCGGCTGGCCCCGCAGTCGAGAGGCAGGATGATCAAGGCGCAGGCCAGGGAGTACACTGATTCTGGGAACGAAGCATGGACTGCGCGCTGACGACCATGACACTCCAAGGAGAGCCGTGCAGGCAAGGTTCGATGTCGATCGGTTCATCGACGAAGTAAAGCGTGCCCGACGTGAAGCGCACAGCCAGAAGGCCGTGGATGAGGTACTCGCTCGCGCTGTCGCGGAACCCAGGTCGGTCCTCCTCGGCCTCGGGGAACCGTCGGAAGCCGGGCTCCACACGCTGTACCGGGCCGATGATCTGACCATTCTCAATGTGGTCTGGGCCCCGCTCATGGTGCTCTTGCCCCACAATCACAACATGTGGGCCTCGATCGGCATCTATACAGGCCGGGAGGACAACATCCTCTGGAAGAAAACCGGAGCGGAGGTCGAAGCGGTGAGAGCGGCATCGCTGTCGGAGAAGGAAGTGTTCCCTCTCGGGAAGGAAGCGATCCACTCCGTGACCAACCCCATCGAGCGCCTCACCGGCGCCATCCACATCTACGGGGGAGACTTCTTCGGCGTGCCACGCAGCGAATGGGATCCGGAGTCGCTGCGGGAACGGCCCTGGGACGTCGAAGCCACCCGCAGGCGCTTCGAAGCAGCGAACCGCGCTTCCAGGACGGCCGCTAGCGCGCCCTTGCACCAAGTGCATCTGAGATCTGCCGCTCGCGCGATGGTTCACCGGCGCTGCCACTGCTGGGCCCGGGACCTGACAGGTCAAGCCTCGAGCGCGCGACCGGCGCGTTGCAAGGCTTCGCCGAAGCGCTGGGCATAATCGCTGCTCGGCAGGATCGAAGCGAGCAGTTCGCCGGCAACGGGGAGCGTCTCCTCCGGGGGCAGGCAGTAGCGCATGAGCAGGAAGCGCTCGCGGTCACGCGCCACCTCGCCGCTCACGTCCTTCCCGTGCAGCACGACCGCGGCGATGTGGTAGGCCAGACGCTCGAAGTCGGGCTCGGCGAGGCCGAAGCGGGTCATCTCTTGCACGCCGAGACGGATGCCGCTCGAGTCGATGAAGCTCGTGTCGTCGGGCAGCGCCTGGTAGTTGGTGAGGATGTTGTTCTGCTCCAGCCGCCGGGCGACCTCCTCGCCGGTGCCGTGGGCGCGGACGCGCAGCAGCACCTGGTGAGTGTGGGTGAAGCCGTCGGCGCGATCGCCTTCCACTTGCAGCCCGGCTGCGTCCAGGGCGCGAGCGAAGGCGCGGGCGTTGCGCAGCACCGCCTTCTGATACTCCCCCTTGAAGGCATTCATCTCGTACGTTGCCAGCAGCAGGCCGAGGAGCGTACCCAGATGGTGATTGCTGGTGGAACCAGGGAAGGCGCGGCTCTTGATCTCCAACCAGAGCTTGCGCAGCGGCGACTCCTTGTCGAAGTTGGAAACCACGACGCCCCGCTGCGGGCCGAAGAAGGTCTTGTGGGTGCTCCCGGTCACCACGTCGGCGCCCTCCTCGAGGGGCGCCTGGAAGGCGCCGTAGAGGCCGAGCACATGGGCCATGTCGTAGTGCAGCAGCGGGCGCGGTTCCCGGTCGCGCACCATCGTCGCCACCTCGCGCACCGGCTCCGGGTAGAGGAACATGCTCTTGCCGAAGACGACGAGTTCCGGCCTGTGTTCCTGCAGCAGCTCACCGAGCTGTGAGAGATCGGTGCGGTAGGGGTTGTCGGCGCGCAAGGGGAAATGCACGACCCGCTCGCGTCCTGTCTCCGGGTCGAAATCGATGCAGTGGAACAGGGCGCCCATGGGCTGTGCGCTCAGGTGGCCGCCCTTGGTGAGGTCGTTGTTCAAAACCTGCCGCAAGCGTCGCGGCGCCTTGCCGCCGGACTCGGTGCTGCGCCAGCGCAGCATCGCCTTGAAGACGACCTCGTTGGCCATCTGGCCACTGATAGGGCGCAGCTCCGCCTCCTCGCAGGCGAAGAAGCGGCAGATTTCGCGGCGCGCCTCCTCTTCCACTTCCTGGATGAAATCGGTGCCCTGGTAGAAGTAGATCTCCCGCCCCTTCAGGGTGCGGTGCTCGGCGTAGCGACCCGCTGGGTCGGCGATCTCGCACAGCTTGACCAGAAGGCTCGGGGTCGTTTCCGAGGGGATCAGGTTGAAGCAGCGGCGCTGCCGCCAGAGGTTGTTCTGGACCGTGCGTCGAGCGAGGGCGGCGACGCGCCCATGCAGTTCGGACATCAGTTCCCTCCCTGAGGGCTCCCGCCCAAGTGCAGGACGACTTCCTCGATGCGCACCCGTTCGTACTGCCGGCAGCGTTCGTGCACCTCCAGCACGCCGCGCAGATCGCCTCGGGCAGTGCACCAGCCGTGCAGAAAACCGCGAACCAACAGCGGGTCGGTTTCCAGGGTGATCTTCACGCAGGCGCTCACGCCGCCTCCGTCGCGTTCTCAGCGGAAGAAGACGAGGGTCAGGAGCACGAACACCGGCACCAGGAGCGGCAAGGACCAGCGAAAGAGGTAACCGAGGAAACTGGGCATGGCCACGCCGCGTTGCTCCGCGATGGATCGTACCATGAAGTTCGGAGCGTTGCCGATGTAGGTGTTGGCGCCCATGAAGACCGCGCCGCAGGAGATGGCGGCGAGCAGAGTTCCCTGTTCCGTGCTCAACCGGTGCACGGCCTCGTGCGGCGTCCACCCCGGGAAGTGGGCACCGATCGCGGCGCTCAGGAAGGTGAGGTAGGTCGGCGCGTTGTCCAGGACCGAGGAGAAAGCACCGGTGACCCAGAAGTACTCGCCGGGCAGATCCACGTGCTGGACGAGGGGCGCCAAGGCGCCGCGCTCGCCGGCGAGGAGGATGGCGAGGGCGGGGATCATGGTCATGAAGATGCCGGCGAAGAGCCAGGCCACCTCGCGCATGGGAGCCCAAGTGAACTGGTTCGCCGCGCGCAGGGGCCGCGGCGTGAGCCGTAGGGAGGCGAGGCCGATGAGCACCAGTGCCGCATCGCGCAGCAGGTCTTGCAGCTCGAAACGAATGCCCACGAACTCGACCGCGCGCAGATGCACCAGACCCGAGAGCAGGACGCTGGCGAGGATGGCGAGCAAGAGCGGCAGGTTCACCAGCCCTTCGAGGCGGAGGGGCTCGTGCGGCGTCGGGACGAGGTGAACGGGGCCTTGTCGAAGGCTGGCGGCCGAGGCGGAGCCTTCACGGAGGAAGGCGCGGCGATCGATCCCGTAGTAGAGGGGCAAGAGCACGACGAGCAGGAAAAAGAACTGCGGCCAGAGGTGCAAGGTCCAGAAGAAGGGCACGCCATTCAGGAATCCCAGGAACAGCGGCGGATCTCCCAGCGGCGTGAGCACGCCGCCGATGTTGCTCACCAGGAAAATGAAAAAGATGACGGTGTGTGCCCGCTGTTGTCGGCGCTCCAGGCCGCGCAGCAGCGGCTGGATCAGCAGCATCGAGGCCCCGGTCGTGCCCACGCAGGAGGCGGCGAGGGTGCCGGCGAAGAGCAGCGCCAGATTGGCGCGCGGTGTCCCCGACATGGTGCCGCGCAGGACGATGCCACCGGCCACGGTGAACAGCGCCCAGAGCAAGACGATGAACGGCATGTATTCGTGCAGTGTGGTCACCAGGATGGCGTGGACCGCGTCACCCCTGCGAGCGAGCAGGAAGGGAACGGCGAAGATCAGGCCCCAGGCCACAGCCAC
>Ga0075418_10006025_pt1 | contig 13690 bp, 14 predicted proteins | sample SoiMetdeltSBSDD2_FD_81776 | JGI IMG/M metagenome (GOLD analysis project Ga0075418, IMG submission 81776) | Bulk soil microbial communities from a Populus tree surrounding site in Tennessee, USA - Soil MetaG P. deltoides SBSDD2 | ecosystem: Environmental > Terrestrial > Soil > Tree plantation...
ACCGGTCGAGCCGGATCAACCGTTCGAGGCATTAGCCGCTGATAGGTGTCGAAGATGGAAAGCCTGAACCGAGCGACGGGTTCGGGATCAATGATCCGAACTACAACCGCGAGCCCTAGCAAAGCTGCACCAAGCAGGAAGCCCGAAAAGGGTTGGCGCATCTTCATGCCGCCATGCGAAGACGATAACGCGACCTATTGGCCCGTCGAGGCATAAGGTTGTGCCAGGCGGGAATGTCAATCCATTGGCAGGGCGACCAATCATCTAACTCAATGTCGGCACGTATCGTCGAACCCATCCGCTGATCCTCCCCAAAAGTCGGATGTCGAGCGGCCTAGCGCATTCGGACCAGGAGCGGCATGCCGCCGGCTGGTCGGAGAGTGACCCGGCTCACCGCCTCGGGCTCGTGGTCGCATGTGGTCACAAAGGTTGCTGCGCGCACCAAGGTAGCCAAGATGGCAACACCCTCGATCAACGAGAACGCCATCCCGATGCAAATGCGTGGTCCGGCGCCGAACGGCATGTAGTAATAGCGTGGAATCTTGGCCTCGTTTTCCGGCGCAAATCGGGTCGGCTCGAAGTGGTCGGGATTGGACCACCGGCGCCTGTGGCGCTGAATGGCGTAGATCGGGATGATGATCTGAGTGCCGGCGCTGATGGGCACATCTGCCAGTTCGGTGTCGGCAGTCGCTTGCCGCGACATGATTGGTGCCGGCGGGTAGAGTCGCATGCTCTCCTTCAGCACCTGTGTGGTGATGACGAGCTTGTCGATATGCTCGGGCTTGATCCGGCCATCACCGACAACATTGCGCACCTCCTCCAAGATGCGGTTCTCCCAATCGGGTGCGCGGGCCAGCAGATATAGCGTCCAGGTGAGCGCTTTGGCGGTGGTCTCGTGACCGGCCAGAAAGAAGGTGAGGAGATTGTCGATCAGAAGCTCGTCCGGCATCTGCGCGCCAGTTTCTGGGCTCTTCGCATTTGCAAGCCGCTGCAGAAGATCGTCCTCGACCACAGCACTGGCACGCCGTTCGGCCACGAGGGCCGCCACTGCCGATCTCAGCCGGCGTCGGGCAAAATACATCTTGAGCTTGCCCGGGTGTGGCATCCACGATGGCAGACCGAAGTTGGCATAAGCCATCTGCCAGCCCAGCGGCTTCTGGTAGTCGACATTGGCGCGACCAATGAGCGGCCCCACATGCTCATCGCCGCCCGGGAGCAACGTGTGCGAGATCACATCGAAGGTGACCAGGGTCATGTCACGGTCGACGTCGCGGATCGCATCCGGGGCGTCCTCGCGCCATTGAGCCAGCAAGCGCTCGGCCGCCTCCGCCATTGTTGGCACGAAGCCAAGGAGGTCATGGTGACGGAATACGGGTGTTGCAGTCTGACGCTGCCATTTCCAGTCGGCGCCGTCAGCGGTAAGCACGCCCTTTCCGAGCAATGGTCCCAAAATGCGTTGAGTGATGGGTGTACGACGGAATGCGTCGTGCTTGTCGAGCAACACGGTCTTGATGAGGGACGGCTCCGTGATCCAGCACACCGTACGGCCGGCACGTCCGGCGAAGACTATCCCCTCCTCGTAGACCGAGGCGGGGAGGATGCGGAGAGGATTGCGCAACAGTGTTGCGAAGAACGACAGGCGGCCTACGGGCCCTTCGAGGGGAGGCACCCGCGCCGCATAGAGCGGTGCAACTCGCCGCGTGGCGAACCCTGGAGAGGGTTCAGGAGTATCGACAAGAGGGGTTGCGGCCATGTCCGTACCCACAACGATTTGCACGGCTCAACGTTGAGATGCTCGTGCCATTCTACTACACCCTCCGCCCCTGCCCTCATCGAGATCTTTCCGTGCGGCGTGGCCGTCTCTGCGTCCGGCTACCTTTACGGAAGCATTTTTACAGGCCGGGTTCGCCCCGCGTGCGCGTGTACTGCGCGCTCCACCTTTGTCGCTCCCAATCCGATGCCGGCACCGTAGGGCCGAAAGCGCGCCTGACTTGGAAGCCACGGAAAACGGTAAGGTCAGCTGCACCGAACTGCCAGGCGGGAATGTGGGCATGAGGCCCAGCGCTGGCGACGGCCACGCGGGCTGGCCCGAGACGCAGCGCTCACCGCCACGTTCTCCGTGCAGCTTCGATCCAGGCCGGTCAAACCCTTGAGCTTGCCGCTGCCATTCGGAGCAAGATAAAAACTGGAGTGCGCGAGCCTTGTGCCGATGGGGCTCCTGGCTGGCGTCGACGAACCAGCGCCTATGAGGGAAGTGATGGACAAGCCGGCTGTGCACGAAAGGAATAGCGATCAAGCCGCCTATTGGAACGGGCCGGCAGGGCAGCGCTGGATCACCCGACAAGAGACACTGGATGTCGTCCTCGAACCCATCTCCACAGTCTTGTTCGACCGTGCCCGTGTCATGGAAGGCGAGCGCGTCATAGATATCGGCTGTGGCTGTGGTACGACGACCTTCGACCTCGCCCGACGCGCAGGTCAAGGTGGTCGAGCGCTTGGCATCGACATTTCGGCGCCCATGCTTGCCCGGGCGCGCGAGCTTACGCCGGCGAACCTGGCACTCGACTTCGTTGAGGCTGACGCGACAATGCATCGGGCCCCGAGCCGCGCTACAGCGACTATTTGGTGTTCTCGGTCTTTCAGTGGGCGCGCCTCGGCAGTCCCCGAGACGTCGTCGCGCCCGGAACGGCACTTGCTGAGTGGCGCTCCCGGATGATCAAGCTCTTCGACGGGCTCGCCGACAAGTTCCCGGGCTATCCGAAAGAACGAACAGGTAGCCGCTAGTCTGCCTGGCTCGCAGGTGATTTAGAACGTCCTCGATACTGGGGCGGCCGCCCGAATTCTGCCTCTTGCCGCGGGCTTCTCTTGTCAGGCGGGCAGCGTTGGGGGTGCGGGCCAGGAGGGACAGATGTCGTATATCGATGTCGCCATACCGGCCATCATTGGCCTAGTGGCGCTCGTCCGGCCACAGCTCATGTTCTACGGCAGCCGCGCAACACCGGATGAGAAGAAGATTCGCATGCTGCGGTGGATCGGGGTGGTCCTGCTTATCGCGGCGCTGATCTACCTCGGCATCAAGCTCGCTGCAGCCTAACTCTTTGCATGCGCACCGGGGGCCCGGGGGAAATGGCGTTCCGTACGACTAACAGATGGGGCGCCATGGAGAGGGACCCACCGGTCGCGCGACTTCGTGAGCTTCTTCAATCGCTCGATATCGACGACAAGGAGCATCCCGATGTCGCGCTGACGCATGAATCGGGATGGTGCTTGAGCGCTTTTCCCTCGGGCTTGCTGGTGTGGGAAAACGACGAGACCAATAGCCTCCCACGCCACATGAAAGCCGTGCCTCGAGAAGAGGTCCTCCGCTTGTGGCTCAAATTGGCGCAAGGAGAGATAGCGACGATTGAAGCCCAGCCCTGGAAGAGCGGGTATGCCTGATCTCGTGATGCACGACACTTATTTTGTGTGGAGTTGGGTAAACTCGATCCTTGCGCACACGCGACGCACGCTCGCTTTCGAAACGCGCTCTGCCGCCCTAGAGTGCGATCTTGGACACTTCAGTCCTGAACTCATTGTAGAAAAGCATTGATTCAACCTTTCACGCGTTCTCCCGTGTCAAATCGCTCGCTCGGAAGGTACTTGGCCAAGCGGATGTCGGCGGTGCGCGCATGGGCTTCCATTCCCTCAAGCCGCGATATGCGCGCCGTAACCTCGGCCGCCTGCCCGCTTGCCTGCCGGCTCATGCGCTGCCAGGTGAGCGGCTTCAGGAACTTGTGTACAGACAGCCCTGCTGTGTATTTCGCCGCTCCTTTGGTCGGCAAGATGTGGTTGGGACCGGAGACTTTGTCGCCAAATGCGACAGTCGTTTCCTCGCCGAGAAAGAGCGAGCCATACTTGCTCAAATGCTCGAGCCACCAGTCAAGATCGGCGGCATGGACCTCAAGGTGCTCAGGTGCGTAGCGATCGGATAGCTCGACAATTTCCTCTCGCGATGCGCACAGCGCAATCTCGCCATAGTCACGCCATGCGGCGCCCGCGGCATCCTTCGCAGCGGCCGGAAGGTCATCGATCAGCGACGGAACCGCCCGCATGACACGCTGGGCCAGATTGTGTGAGGTCGTCATCAGCCAAGCGGGGCTCTCATGCCCGTGTTCGGCTTGACCAACCAGATCTGCAGCGACGATATCGGCGTCAGCGGTCTCATCCGCGATCACCGCGATCTCGGATGGCCCGGCGAACACATCAATGCCGACCGTGCCGAACAGCGCGCGCTTGGCTTCAGCCACGAACTTGTTGCCGGGACCCACGATGATATCCGCCGGCTTTCCCGTAAAAAGGCCATACGCCATCGCGGCGATTGCCTGCACCCCGCCCAGCGTCAGGATGATGTCGGCGCCCGCGACCCGCATGGCGTAAAGCACGTAGGGATGGATGCCCTCCCCTTGGAACGGCGTTGAGCAGGCAACAACCGTTTCCACCCCCGCTGCCTTCGCTGTGGCGATGGACATATAGGCTGAGGCAATGTGCGCGTAGCGGCCTGTCGGCACGTAGCAGCCCGCAACGCGGCAAGCCACGAGTCTCTGCCCGGCAACGAGTCCAGGCACAAGCTCCACTTGGAACTCCTTGATGCTATTGCGCTGCGCAAGCGCGAAGCTGCGGACTTGTGCCGTGGCCCACTCGATATCGCGCTTGATCGCCTGCGGGATATCGCGGGTACGCTCCTCAGCCTCCTGCGGCGAGACGGCAATGTCTCCGGACCATTGATCGAGCTTCAGCGCGTAGTCCCGCACCGCGGCTTCGCCGCGCCGCCCAATCTCCGCGAGCATCTCGGCCACGACCTTGCGCGCCGTCTCTGTCTCGGATTCGGGCGTTTTGCCGGCTTTCTTCAAATACGTGATGCCCATACGTCCACCTCGGTCCGCAGACACCGCAGGGCCGGAGCGCCGACTGCGCTCCGGCCGACGCTTGCAGAGCGGCACTCAGTTCGACTTGGTCGCCATTGCCTTGAGCGCGGGATCGGCGGCGACTTTCCTCATATACGTATCATCGATGAACGTCTTGGCGTCGGGGACCTCCGGGATCGTACCCACCGACTTCATGAACTCGCCGATATTCCCAAGCCACGTGTCCACATTCGACTTGCCGGCCGATCGGTCCATGTTCTTGATCTGCTCGTCGAGCGCGAACACGGGCCTGTCCGCAAACTCGGATTCCATTCCCTGGTCCGAGATCTCAACCCCGCCCTGCGCGTAGAACTTTTTCATCATCTCCCGTGCTTCCTTCGGGTTCGCCTTGATCCACGCCCACGCACGCAGGTAGACGGCCAAATACTTGACCACCAGCTCCGGTTTCTCCTTGGCGAAATCCGGCCGGGAAATCAGCGCGCCGGGCACGATCGCTCCAGCATCGTAGCCGCTGCACAGCAGCTTGGCGCCGCCCTTCTCCGCCAGCGTGTAGTTGTTCGGCGCCCATACGCCCGCGAAGTCGCCGTTGTTGGAGGTGATTGCGGAGATGATCTGCGCCTGGGCAAGGTTGACGAGTTGGACGTCGGCTTTGGCGACGCCCCACTTCTTGAGGCAGGCCTGCACCGCGTAGTCGCCGGTCGAGTTGCTTGTGAGCAGGATCTTCTGGCCCTTGATGCTGACCGGGTCCTTCTTCACGGCGTCGTATTTGTCGCCGCGGACCATCAGAACGTTCGCCTTCGACTCGTCGTTCGTAATCCCGATGGTGATAAGGCCGAACCGGGCCGCGCCGAGCACAGCCGGCACCGAGCCCACGCCGCCGACATCCCAAGACTTGGCCTGACCGGCTGCCACCTGCGGAGCGCCCGCGGGGAAGGTCGAGAATTCCGGAGCGAGCCCTGCCTCCGCCCAGAACTTCTTCTCCGTCGCGACATAGTAAGGCAAAGCCCAGTAGAGCGCCGGCTGGTAGCTGACCTTGATGGGCTCCAGCGTTTGCGCCTGTGTGGCATGCGGCCCCCCGGCGCTGAGCATCGCGGCCAGCGCCAGTCCAATCCTCATCCTTGCTTCCATGTACTTTCTCCTTGGTAGGGCGGCGCTGACTTTGGATCGGCGTCCGTGTCGCTGCCAGCATATAGCCCCTGGCCGAGTTCAGTGAACTGCGTCGATCTTCTCCTCGCGCAGGGATCTCCAAATATGCGTCCGCAAATGCACGAAGCTCTCCAGATCCATGACATCCTCGATCCGCTCGTGCTGGTTCCACTGCTCGCCAGCGCGCACGCTGCGCACATCGAGGATCTCCTTGATCCGTCCCGGCCGCCGCGTCATCACCGCGACGCGGTCGGCAAGGTAAACCGCCTCGTCCACGGCATGGGTGATGAATAGAACCGTGCGAGGATTGACGCGCGCGATCCGCACCAGCTCCTCCTGCATCACAATCCGCGTCTGAGCATCCAGTGCGCCGAACGGCTCGTCCATGAGCAGCGCTTCGGGATCCAACACATAGGCACGCGCGATCGCAACGCGCTGCTGCATCCCGCCCGAGAGCTGATGCGGGAACGCTGTCTCGTAGCCCTCGAGCCCCATCAGCTTGATGATCCCGGACACCCGTTCCTGGCGAGTGTTTGCCGGGACGCCCTGGTTGCGCAGGCCAAAGGCGATGTTGTCCGCCACGCTCTTCCACGGAAACAGGGCGAATTGCTGGAAGACGACGGCCCGGTCGGGACCAGGCCCAGTCACCGGCGCGCCGCCGACTGTCACGCGGCCGCTGGTCGGCACCTCGAAACCTGCGGCCAAACGCAGACAGGTGGTCTTGCCGCAGCCGGACGGGCCCACAAGCGCCACCACCTCCTTGTCCGCCACGGTCAGGTTGATGCCCTCCAGCGCCGGAAAGGACTTGCCGTCCCTTTCGAAGCGCCGGTGCACGTTCTCGAACACAATGGCGCTCATGCCAGCCCTCTTCTGCGGCGGACGAACGCCTCCATCTGGCGAAGCGCGACGTCGATCAGAAGGCCCACCAAACCGATTGCAATCATACCGGCGACGACAGTCGGTGTGGAAACGTTGCTCTGGCCTTGCACCATCATGTAGCCAACGCCCGCCGAGGCAACGATGAGCTCGGCGCCCACGAGCGATTGCCACCCGAGCCCGGCCCCCACACGCAGCCCCGCCACGATCGACGGGAACGACGCCGGCAGCAATACATCCACGATGGTGCGAAGATTGCTGGTTCCCAACATCTGGGCTGCCTCGATGTACTTGCCATCCACGTACCGGGCGCCGCGATAGGCGCTGATCAGGCAGGGCGGAAAGGCGCCGGAGAAAATGATCATGATGGGACCACCGATGCCGGTGCCGAACCAGAGTGCGGCGAAAGGCACCCAGGCGATCGGAGCAATGAAGCGCAGGCCATCGAAGATCGGCGTCACGATGTCATCGAGCCACCTGAACCAGCCCATGGCCATGCCCAGCGGCACTCCGACGGCGGCCGCGAGAAGGAAACCGTATGTGTATCGCTCGAGGCTCTTGGCCAGATGCATCGGCAGGGTCGCACCGGCGAACGGCTCCGTCAGCAAATGAAAGGTACGGGCAACAACATCGAGCGGCGTCGGCAGGAACTGCCGGGGTACCAGCCCGGATGCGGAAATCACAAACCAAAGCCCAAGAAACGACGCCAGGCCGACAATCCCCAGGATGAAGCCTTCGATCTTCGACAGCGGTAGGTTCACTGGGCTAGCCATCTTGCTAGCGTCCCAACGTCAAGGTGTCAGCCACGGCATCGTCCTTCGCTCCACCTCCGCGAGCAGGCGCGTGGTCCCCCAGCCCAACACTCCGACTGCCGCCATGCCGACCATCACCATCGCCGGATAGATGTCCTGCTGCGCCATGTTGAGAACGCGCCCGAGGCCGGCAAGCGCACCGACCAGCTCCGCCGCGACAAGTGTCGTCCAGGACGCCTGCAGCGACAGCCGCAGACCCGTGAAGATCATCGGCGCCGCGGCTGGGACCAACACCTCGCGCACAAAGCGCCACCGGCCCGTGCCAAGCATGCGCGCAGCCTCGATGATGTGGGATTCGATTGTGCGCACGCCCGTGAACGTGTTGATAACGGAGGGAACGAACGCCGCGAAGAAAATCACCATGATCTTCGCCGCATCCCCGAGACCGAGCCAGAGGATGGCAAGCGGAATCCAGGCCAGCGGCGGAATCGGGCGAATGAGCAGGAAGACGGGATTGATCAGCGCTTCAGCGCGCCGACTCCATCCCATCAGGAGGCCTAAGGGGACGCCGACCGCGATGGCGACGAGAAATCCCATGATCACAAGCTTGAGACTGTGCAGGGCGTGCTGGATCAATGTACCGTCGGCATACCCAACCGTCAGGATCTGCTTCGCCGATTGCCAGAACTGAAGAGGCGAGGGAAAACGGCCGGTGCTAATCGTGCCGGTGACCATCGTCAGCAGCGCCCACGCGATCAGGAGCACAGAAACCGTGGCAGCCCCAAGAACCAGCCGCCGCGATATTCGCATCGCCATTCCTCTCCGATCCCATCATTAGATAGCCCACCAAGTTGCAAAGGACCCGCCATGGCCGCTTGCCAGCTCAATACGCTCGAACCGCTACCTCCGCACCTTTGCGCTCGGCCGATAAGTACGCACTGTAAACCGTCGAGATGCAATCGGCCGCAAGGCGGCCATCGCTCTCCGGTGGTTCGCCCGTAACAGCTGCACGGTAGAACGCCTCGATCTCCTGCGGGAAGCCGGTGATGAAGTCCTCATCTGGCGCAGTGGGCGCCCAACCTTGCTTGGTGCCGATTTTCTCGACGACGTAAATGTCGCGAAACTGGTCTTCGGCGGGATTGTACGTCTGCATGGCCGTGTTCGGATTGATATTGCAGACCGTACGGTGGTTGTTGGCCATCACCTCCAGGCAGTTGTGAATGCCGCCCATGACGATCTCTGAGGCAAAAATGTCAGCGATGGTACCGTCCTCGAACACCATGTGGGTCGCCGAGAAGTCCTCGACATCGTGGTAGTCGGTCCGCAGAAACCCACGATCCACGAAACCGTCGAGCCGCGTCACGCTATGTGTCCGAGCGCTTACTGCTGCCGGCCGGATCGGTTTACCCCTGCGCGCCCGCCCTTCGACACTCTTAAGATAGAGAGCGGCGGTGAGCGGGTGGACCGCCTTGCCGATCAGCGCGCCGCCGCCGTTCAGGCGCCACACGCCGTAGGCCTTGCTGTGTGAACCGGAATGGGACTCCTCACCATGAATCCAAAGCACCTGTGCGCCGGTCTTCTCGATGATCTCGCGCTCCTTCTGGATGGCGGGCGCATAGACCCAGTTCTCGGCGTAGAAGATCATTGCCTTCGATTTTGCCTCGGCATCGAGCATGCGGTCGATGCTGGCCAGGGCACCGTCGAGCGCCCGCTGCATCGACGCGCCGGCGACATGAAAATCGGCCGTCCCGTCGCCGAACCAACCCGTCAGAGGCTTCTCAACGACGGCGTGCACGCCGCGTTCCAACGCGGACACCGCGATCGCCTCGTGCGCTGCCGGACTGGCGCAAACGTGCGCGACCTCCACCTGGTCCAGGAGTGCCTTCAGGGACGGGAATGTGCGCAGCCTCCGCGGCTCGGCAAAACGCCGGGCGTTTGCCTCGGTGGGAGAGTATATTCCGACAAGATCAACGTCCGCACCAAAGACGCGCTGGATACCTTCGTAGTGCAGATTGGCGGCGAAGCCGGATCCCACAATCCCACCGCGCACCTTCGGTTTATCGGTCATAGATATGCTCTCCCCATGAGCCCGTCAGCGTCCGCGACCCTTCTGGGAACGCTGCACCAGACCTCGCTACCTCGCACCGCGAACTTATAGACGGTCTTGCCAGAGTATCGGTCGCCCACGTTCAGCACTGTGCTGGGAAAATTCGGTTTGTTCGGCGAATCCGGAAAATGCTGTGGTTCCAGGCAGAACCCCGTGCGGAAGCCATAGACCGCGCCGCCCTTGCCGATGTCGCGCGGCGTCTTGCCCTCAAGCGAGTTGCCCGAGAAGAGCTGTAGGCCGGGCTCTGTGGACCACACCTCCATGATGCGTCCCGAAGTCGGCTCGTACACTCGCACGGCGAAGCTGAACTCGTTGTCCTTCTTGTTGAGCACGTAGTTGTGGTCGTAGCCACCGCCGAGCTTGAGTTGAACATAGTCGTGCTCGATGCGGCTGCCGAGTTTCTCAGGATCGGTGAAGTCCATGGGCGTGTCTCTGACCGGCCAGACTTCGCCCGTGGGAATCAGGGTCTCGTCGACGGGTGTAAAATTGTCGGCGTTGATGGTGAAGACGTGATCCAGCACGTCGCCTTTGCCCTGGCCTGCTAAGTTGAAGAAGGTGTGGGTGGTGAAGTTGACCACCGTTGATTTATCAAGCGCTACCGCATCGTATTCGATGCAGAATTCGTTCTTGTCCGTTACGGAATAAGCCACGCGCAGCGGCACGGTACCCGGGTAGTTCTCCTCGCCGTCCTTGAACACATATGTCATTTGCACCGCAGCGTCATTGATCTGCCTGGCGTCGAATACGACAAAGCGCGATCCCTTCTGCCCACCGTGCAAGGAATTGGGTCCGCTGTTAGCTGCCAATCTGTATTCCCTTCCGTTGAGGGTGAATTTCGCCTGGCCGATGCGGTTGGCGTAGCGGCCAATGAACGCGCCCATGGAGGACTGGCCAGCCCGAAGCGACTCGATCGACTCATAGCCGAGCGCCACGTCGCCAAGCGCGCCCTCGCGATCTGGGACGAGAATCTGTTGGACCTTGGCACCCCAATTGGTGATCTTCACCACCATGCTTTTCTGGTTCTTGATGGTGTAGAGGTCGACGTTCTTTCCGTCGATCTCGGCCTGATATTTTTTGCGATCGAGTTCCATGCACGACTCCGACGTGCAGCTTTGGCTGGATGCGCCTTTGCGACGGGTGAGCTGCACCTACTCCACCGCAGCCGATAGCTTCGCCAGGAAATCGCCTACGGCACCCTTCGCGATCCAGCGCAACACCGCGACGAGGTCGTGCTCAGCCCGTCCCACGCGGCATGGCTCTCCGGGACGTAGTTTGGAAACTCGGGATGGAGCCCGATCGGGTTCTGCAAGACCGCCGCGCTTACGCGCTTTGGCGCCATCTCGCACAGCTTTAGGCAATAGCTTGAGCCGATGCATCCACCAAGGGTGTGAAAGCGCCCGTAGCCGAGGTGATCCATGAGCGCCAGATGATCGCTGGCATAGGTGTGCCAGCCGTGATGTAAGGCGATGACGCCTCGTGAACGGCCAGCATTTCTCTGGTCCATGGCGACAACGCGATAGCGAGAAGCAAGCGCATCCGTCCAATCGTTCCAAGGCCGTGCCGGTCCTTCGGCCGGTGCGTGCCACATCTCGATACGCGACCGCAAACCACCGGGCGCAAACAGCAACACCGGGTATCCGCTTCCGAACTCTTCGAAGTAGATCTCGGCATCATCGCGCTTCAGCACCGGCATGGCTCGCTCCACTTTGGTCCGACTGCCATCCAAGACGCTAGCGCATCCTCGGCATCCGTGCAGCCGCTCCCTTCTTCTATGGCCGAAAAGGTGGCACTGTCATTCGGGACACTTGTGAGGAGGCGGCGCGATGAAGATCGGGTTCTTCGATGACTACAGGCTCGGTGTGGTCCTGGGCGACTCAATCGTCGATGTCTCATCGGCCGTCGCCGAGATCCCGCGCCTCGGGCCACATGATCTGATCAACGGCGTTATTGCCGGGTACCAGATCCACCGGCCGCGGCTCGAAGACGCCGCGAGCAGCGGCAAACTCATCCCGCTCGCCTCCGTGAAGCTCAGGGCACCGCTGCCGCGTCCCATCAACATCGATTGCATGGCCGTCAACTACATGGAGGACGGCACGCGCAAGGAGCCCGCACCCATCAACGCCTTCCACAAATCTCCCTCCTCCATCATCGGCCCCGGAGAGACGATGGTGCTGCCCGATGCGCCCGCGAGTGTCTTTGAAGGCGAGGCCGAGCTTGGCGTCGTGATCGGCAAGCGGGCCAGGAATGTGCACGCCGCCGACGCCATGGATGTCGTGTTCGGCTATGTCAATTTCATCGACGGCTCGGCGCGTGGCCTGCCCCCGCCAAACAATGTGTTCTTCCAGATGAAGTCGCGCGACACCTTCGCGCCGATCGGGCCCTGGCTCGTCACCAAGGATGAGATTCCAGATCCCCACAGGCTGCAGGTACGCCTCTGGAACAACGGCACACTCAGGCAGAACTTCAATACCTCCGACATGGCTCACCCGATTCCGCGCTGCATCGAGTGGGCAAGCGCGTTGCACACGCTGGAGCCCGGTGACATTCTGGCCAGCGGAACCAACCATCGCGGACTGCATGCCTTCCAGGATGGCGATCGCATCGAGCTCGAGATCGACGGCCTCGGCCGGCTCGCCTTCAGCATTAGCGACAGTCTGAAGCGGACCTGGAGCCGCGAGACGCGCCTCGAGCGTCAGGAAAAGGACCTCGATCCGATCGCGCCGCAGCTGAGCGGGAAATACGCCCCAGCCTAAAACGCTGGCTGTGGCTTTAGTGAGCAACGCTGACCTAAAACGACTTGAAGGTTTGCTCGACGCGCTGAAGGAAGCGCTTGCGGCTGGCATCGGTCGACCGCAGCATGTCGTAGTGCGCAAGGAATTGCGTTCGCGCCCCTGATGCGATGAGGCGCGTGAACCCACGCATCAGGACCTTCCTGCCGGGCTCTTGCATGTAGAGCCGTATGAACCACCACGGCGCATTGTAGGTGGTCACTACTGCGAACTTGCGGATGTTGGTGAGGCCGCGCCTGATCGCGCCGCCTTCCGGCGGATTGTGAAAGGCCACGCCTGGCAGCCAGATGCGATCAAACCAGCCCTTGAGGATGGCCGGCATGCCGTACCACCAGGTCGGAAAGCACAGCACGAGCGCGTCTGCCGCCTGGAGGCGTTGAACATGGGTCGCGACACCGGCGAAGTTACCGCCGCTGTTGTAATGCACCTCGCGCTCTTCGCGGGTGAGCACCGGCTGAAACTCCTCGGCATAGAGGTCGAGGTCATCGACTTGGTGGCCCGCCGCAGTAAGGGCCTCGACTACATGGCGATGAACGGCAGCGGCAAAGCTACTGGGAGATGGATGCGCGTAAACCACAAGGACACGCATGATGATCGACCTCGTCCAAGGCTAGCCGGCGTCCGCCCCCCTGCCCCAGCAGCCTAACAGTTGACCGCATTCCGGTTTGCCACAATATCTAGGGTAGTTCCCTGCGTATCGAGGACTATCCCTAGCCATGGCTCCCCGCTCCAACTGGAAGGGCTACCTCAAGCTCTCCCTCGTGTCCGCGTCCATCGCCATCTTCCCGGCCACCTCCTCTTCTGAAAAAGTCCGCTTCAATACCCTCAACCGCGCCACGGGCAATCGCCTCAAGCGCAAGATGGTCGATGCCGTCACCGAGGAGGAAGTGCCGACAGAGGAACAGATCAAAGGCTACGCCGTCGGCAAGGACACGTACGTGCAGGTCGAGGACGACGAGCTCGCCAACATCGCCATTGAGAGCACCCACACCGTCGACATCGAGAAGTTTGTCCCGAAGGCCTCCATCGACGATCGCTACCGCGACACGCCCTACTACCTCGCCCCCGAGGACCGGGTCGGCCAGGAGGCGTTCGCCGTCATCCGCGACGCCATGA
>Ga0075418_10006026_pt1 | contig 13688 bp, 10 predicted proteins | sample SoiMetdeltSBSDD2_FD_81776 | JGI IMG/M metagenome (GOLD analysis project Ga0075418, IMG submission 81776) | Bulk soil microbial communities from a Populus tree surrounding site in Tennessee, USA - Soil MetaG P. deltoides SBSDD2 | ecosystem: Environmental > Terrestrial > Soil > Tree plantation...
GACCCCAGTTGTACTGAACGGATCCACGGACGCCCTTTGTGTCGCGCTCGTTGATGAGATCCTGGCCGAAGCCGCCACGCTGCTCGTCGGTCAGCAGACGGCTGTCGGTCGAGCGGTAGACGACCGTGTTGGAGGCCTCGCGGATCGCCGAGAGGTCGGTGACTTCGCCGTTGTGAGCGAAGTACGCGACCTCGTAGAGACCGGCGCCCTGCAGTCTCGAGTAGTTCAAGGTGTAGTTATCGCCACCCTGCACACGCGCGCGATCACGGGCGTTGGTCAGGTTGCGATCGCGTCGGCCGCTGATGTCGGTCGGATCGTTGATGAAGGTGAAGCTGACCGAATCGTTGCTGCTCGGCGTCCATGTGCCTTTCGCGTAGCCCTGATCCTGCTCGTTCTTCACGGTCCGCATGAACTGCTGGGTGTCGAGGGTCGTCACGTCGTCTTCGCGCTCCAGCCTGCGATAGCTGCCGAAGAACCAGGCGCGGTCGCGCATGATCGGACCGCCAAAGGTGCCCGCCGCGTCGAAGGTCGAGAACTCTTCGTTCGGCGAGTTCTTGTTCTCGGCAACGAGGCCGCTGTTCTGGAAGAAATAGTTTGCAGAGCCGTGGAAGGCGTTGGTGCCCGACTTGGTGATCACACTCGACAGAAGACCGGGCGTTCCCACGAATTCGGCCGGGATCCCGCCGGTCAGCACTTTCTGCTCCTGGATGATCTCGGTGTTCAGGTTGGAGCCGAACGTGCCGCTCACCGGATCGGTCACGTTGATGCCATTGAAATAATAGAAGTTGTCGCTCGACACGCCGACGTTGCCGCCGATGTCGCTGTAGTTGACGCCCGATTTCGATGCCGGGTTACCAGGCTGTTGTGGATCGTCAGGAAGCACACCAGGCACGAGCTGCAGGTAGCTCTGATAGGAACGGCCCGTGGGTAGCGACTCGGTGAGCTGCAACGTGATGTCCTGGCCGGTCGTGGCGTTCCTGGTGTCGACGACGGGCGACTCGCTCAGGACCGTTACCTCTTCAGTGAGTCCACCGACGGCGAGCGCAATTCGAATCGATGCAGTTTGGCCAGAGCGCACGAGCACGTTCTCGTTGCGCGCAGGCTTGAAGCCGGCGAGCTGGGTCGTGACAACGTATTGGGCGGACGGTGCGAGACCCACAAGTACCGCACGGCCTTCCACATCCGTCACCGCTTCGCGCTTGGTGACCGTGTCGCCTGCCGTGGCGATGACTGTCACGCCAGGAACTGCGGCGCCGGACGAGTCCTGAATGACGACCTCGATGGTTCCAGTTTCCGTGACCTGGGCCACGGCTGGACTGCCGGCCACGAACAGCGCAATAGCTGCGACTGCAAAAGACCAGGCGATCTGCTGAATATTCTTCACTATTCCCTCCATACTGACCCGGTATTACTCAAAACGACACACGCCTACTCCGAGAGCGGCCGTTCGCCATTCATCCCCACCTATAACGAGGGCCTGAATGCTCATTTAAAGGGATGGCTGGCAGTAATGAGGTGTGAACGCACACATAGTGCCAGCGGCAGAGACGGTGGATCTGGGAGTCTAAAACGCTATCCAGCCCTTGTTATTGGCCATTTGTCACGGGTGTCCAATGTGTCGGAACGTTCCCACCCAACACATTGGATTCAACGATCCAGTTGATTGGATTCAAACTTGCGGAGCATCATCGTCCGACCGTTCTAAGTAACTCGCGTGCGGCCTTCGCCTCGCGTCCGGTCGCGGGCGCCTTCGCGATTAATTCGCTATACACCGCAATGGCTTTGTCCTTCTGACCACTCTGCTGAAACGCAATCCCCAGATTTAGGCGCGCCTCGTGAAAGTCTGACGAGGACTTCAGCGCCAACTCGAACCAGGGAATCGCCTCAGCGGGGCGTCCGCCCTGCACCAGCAGCACGCCGAGCCCGTTGGCCGCGTCAGCGTGCGCGGGATCGGCATCGAGGGCGCGACGATACGCGGTCTCGGCCTGCGCGAGCGAGCCAAGCTCGCGGCGTGCATTCCCGAGGTTGGCCCAGTAGGAGGCGTTCGACGGATCCGCCTGCGCGGCGCGCTCGAAGAATGGCGCCGCTTCGGATGCGCGTCCCGCGTCAGCATGGAGGAGTCCGAGTCCGTTCAAGGCCGCCGGATTGTTCGCTTCAACCGCCAGCGCGGCTTCCTCAGCGCGGCGCGCTTCGTCGGCATGTCCCGCGGTTCGCGCGGCGACCGCGAGCTCGTGATACACGGTCGCATCCGACGGCCAGCGCTCGACCGCTGCTCGATACACGCGGAGAGCCTCGCTGGCCTGCCCGGCATCCATCAGCGCTCTCGCATATGTCGATTGAAAAACTGGCCCCGCAGGAAATCGGGTCGCGAGCTCGCGCAGCGCCGGCAAGGCCGGGGAGGCACGTCCGTCATTGAGTTCCGTCAGCGCGGACTCGAACCGGTTCCACGCGTCAATCACGCGAGCAGGATTCGGTGCGCCCGCCGCGACCGGAGCAACTGGACCGCCGCTCGCGTATCCGAGAGCCCTCAGGCGCTCGCTCGCCTCCGTGCTGATAGCCTTCGACGACGGCTGCGCGGCCTTTACCGCCTTCATCGCCTGCAGCCTCGTCGTCATGCCCTGCACGATCCCATCGTGATCGGGGGCGACGTTCCGGCCTTCAGCAGGATCTGATTTCAGGTCGTAGAGCTCGGTCTCGGACGAGAGGACGAGCTTCCACTGCTCGCCTGACAACGACGCGATGGGATGCCAGCCGGCGGTCTGCCCGTACTCCGATTCGCTGTAGACGTCACGTTCCCTGGCGGCGGTCTCCAGCAAGTTGACCGCGTCCCCTGAGGGTGAGCCGATCCCTGCGTGCCTGAGGATGGTCGGGGCCACGTCAGCCAGCGACACAGGTGTCGAAATCTCACCGGGCGAGATGCCTGGACCGGCGATCACGAGCGGAACACGCAGCGTGGCATCGTAGGCGAGCATGCCGTGGGTCTGCTCGCCATGGTCGCCGAGCCCTTCGCCGTGATCGCCCATGACCGCGATGACGGTGCGATCGCTGTACCCGCGATCGCGAAGACGCTGGAGCAGACGCCCGGCCTGCGCATCCGAGTACGCGACCTCGCCGTCGTACGCGTTGCCGCCGGCCTTCGCGACGAATTCGGGCGGCGCGACGTACGGCGCATGCGGATCGTAGAGGTGAATCCAGAGGAAGAAGGGCGTCCGTGCCTGATCGAGCCACGCCAGTGCCGCATCGACGACCTCAGAGCCGCGACGTTCGGCCTCGAGGCGGCCCATCGCATCGGGATCGCGACGGACCTTGTCGTCATAAATATCGAAGCCCTCGGCAAGGCCGAAGCGCCGATCGAGCACGTAAGCGCCAACGAAGGCCGCCGTTTTATAGCCGTTCGTGCGCAGTGTTCGCGCGATTGGTTCGACACCATGGCGAAAGATCACACCGTTCTCACGGACGCCGTGCTCTGGTGGCAGGGTGCCGGTCATGATCGAAACGTGCGAGGGCAGCGTCAGCGGAACGGTAGCGCGGGCGTTGAGAAAGCGAACGCCGGATGCACTGAGGCCGTCCAGCGCAGGCGTGAGCCCGCGGCCGAGCCGATCGGCGCGGAGCGTGTCGATGGTGATGAAGACGATGCTGGGCTTTGGGGCAGGCTGGGAAGAGGCTGGCGGCGGGGTCGAGCCCGATCGGATGGCGAAATAGATGGCGATTCCCGCCAGGAGCAGAGCCGATCCGAGAAAGTACCGCTTCACGCGTAAGGCCTTCGACAAGCATATACGAGCCCTCACTGATGACCTGTCAGAGTCGGTCCCCGCCGGGCGTTCCGGCTCCAAGTAGTTGCAATTTCTGCACATAGCGAACTTTCAGCGAATAGGTGGCTGGCACCTCCCCGGGGCAGGTGCCAGCCACCTATTGCGGGAAGTTGCAGGGGTTGCGCAAATGATGTAGCATTACATCCGGATATACGGATGGATGTCGCAATTTTCGACGACCTGACGACTCTCGCCGATGCGACGCGGAGCCGCATGCTGTTGCTCCTCGAGCGCCACGAGCTGACTGTGTCGGAGCTCTGCACCATCCTTCAGCTGCCCCAGTCGACGGTCAGCCGCCACCTGAAAACGCTCTCCGACGCCAGCTGGGTGAGCTCGCGCCGCGACGGCACGAGCCGCTTCTACACGCTCGCACTCGACGATCGCGGCCCGGTCACGCGGCGGCTCTGGTCGCTCCTCCGCGAGCAGGTAGCAACAACGCCGGGCGCCGATCAGGACGCGCGACGCCTGTCGAGCGTGCTGGCGCGTCGTCAGACCAAGTCCCAGGAGTTCTTCGAGTCAGCCGCCGGACAATGGGACCGGCTCCGGCAAGAAATGTTCGGGCGGTCGTCTCACTTGCTCGCGCTTCCGGGCCTGCTCGACGCGAAGTGGGTGATCGGCGATCTCGGATGCGGCACCGGTCAGGTTGCCGCAGCGCTCGCTCCCTTCGTCGCACGAGTGATTGCGGTCGACCGGTCGAACGACATGTTGCAGACCGCGCGTCGGCGTCTGCAGGATTTTGCGAACGTCGACGTCCGTCGCGGCGAACTCGAAGCGGTGCCGATTGACGATGCCGAGCTCGATGCCGCGACGCTACTCCTCGTGCTCCATCACCTGCCGGATCCCGCAGCCGCGCTTGCCGAAGCCGGTCGCGTGTTGAAACCGGGCGGCCGTTTGCTGATCTGCGACATGCTCCCCCACGACCGCGAAGAGTATCGTCATCAGATGGGCCATGTGTGGCTGGGGTTCGATGAAGGGCAGATGAAGAAAATGCTCGCGCAAGCGGGACTCAACGACGCGAGGATCGTCACACTACCACTGGATTCGGACGCCAAGGGTCCTGCGCTGTTTGTGGCGAGCGTCAGCAAACCTGCGGCGTAGCGGCTGTTTTGTATGAACGTCTTGACGGTTTTCACAACGATCACGACGGCCGCGACGAGCACGACGTCATGTTGGTTTGGTGCGTCGTGTTCGTCGTGACCGTCGCGCTCGTCGCGCGGCCGTCGGCTCGTGCATGAATGTGAGTACGTTACTAGTGAGAGCGCTTTGGGGGGTTGAGCCCCAGGCGCGCACAATCAAAGAGGCCAGGAATGACTACAGCAGTTCGTGACATGCATGCGTTCGAAGCGTCGAAGAAAGTGGGACGCGAACCGTTCAAGGTGAAGGACCTCGCCCTCGCCGAGTTCGGGCGGAAGGAAATCCGGCTCGCCGAACAGGAGATGCCGGGGCTCATGGCGCTCCGCGAGCGCTACAAGGGCAAGCGGCCGCTCGCAGGCGCGAAGGTCATGGGCAGCCTGCACATGACGATTCAGACCGCCGTGCTGATCGAGACGCTCGCGGACCTCGGCGCCGACGTTCGCTGGGTTTCGTGCAACATCTTCTCGACGCAGGATCATGCGGCGGCCGCGGTAGTCGTTGGCCGTCCCGAGACAGGCGGAACGGCTGAGAACCCGAAAGGCACGCCCGTCTTCGCGTGGAAGGGCGAGACGCTCGACGAGTACTGGTGGTGCACGGGCGAAGCGCTGATGTGGCCGGACGGCAGCGGTCCGACGCAGATCGTCGACGACGGCGGTGACGCAACGTTGCTGGTGCACAAGGGCGTCGAATTCGAGAAGGCCGGCAAGGTGCCGGCGTTCAAGCCCGAGAGCGACCCCGAAGAGTGGGGCGTCATCCTCGAGTTCCTGCGCAAGAGCATCGCGGAGAGCCCGCAGCGCTGGACGAAGGTTGCGGGAGATCTGCGCGGCGTGAGCGAGGAGACGACGACCGGGGTTCACCGTCTTTATCAAATGATGGAAGCGGGCTCGCTGCTCTTCCCGGCCATCAACGTCAACGACTCGGTGACCAAGAGCAAGTTCGACAACATCTATGGCTGCCGCCACTCAGTGATCGACGGCCTCAATCGCGCCACCGACGTCATGCTCGGCGGCAAGGTGGCCGTGGTCTTCGGCTTCGGCGAGGTCGGCAAGGGCTGCGCGCAGGCACTGCGCGGCCAGGGCGCCCGCGTCATCGTCACCGAGATCGATCCGATCTGCGCGCTGCAGGCGGCGATGGAAGGCTACGAAGTCAACACGCTCGACAACGTCGTCTCGACCGCCGACATCTTCGTCACCGCCACCGGCAACCTCAACATCATCACCGCCGAGCACATGGCGAAGATGAAGGACAAGGCGATCGTCGGCAACATCGGCCACTTCGACAACGAGATCGACATGGCCGGCCTGAAGAAGGTCAAGGGTCTGGAGCGGATCAACATCAAGCCGCAGTACGACGAGTTCCGGTTCCCCGACGGCCACAGCGTAATGGTGCTGGCCGAAGGCCGTCTGATGAATCTCGGCTGCGCCACAGGCCACCCGAGCTTCGTGATGTCGGCGTCATTCTCGAACCAGGTGATCGCGCAGCTCGAGCTGCACCAGCACAACGACAAGTACGAGAACAAGGTGTACATCCTGCCGAAGCACCTCGACGAGGAGGTCGCCCGGCTCCACCTGGATCACCTCGGAGTGACGCTGACCAAGCTCTCCGACGAACAGGCCAAGTACATCGGCGTTCCGGTCCAAGGACCATACAAGCCGGAGCACTACCGGTACTGACTCTCCGCTGCCGTGGTTCGTGGTTCGTCGCTCGTCACTCGTAGATCCAATCGCAAGTCTTGGCTTGTCGAGCGACGAGCGACCAGCGACGAACCACGGCAGCGGTCCTTGTCTGTAGCGACGGCGAGTGTCAGTTTTTCCGCAACACGCGGCCCGGCAAAGCGGCGGTGAACTTCCCTTCCGAGACGACCGGCACGCCGTTGACGAGCACCCCCCACATGCCCTCTGCGAGCTGGTGCGGCTGCGTGTAGGTCGCGCGATCGCGGATTTTCGCGGGGTCGAAGATTGCGATGTCCGCCGCGGCGCCTTCGCGAATCACACCCCTGTCCTTCAGCCCGAAGACTGAAGCCGGCAGGCTGGTCATCGAACGGATGGCCTCCTCCAGCGTCGTCACGCCGCGCTCACGAACGTACAGGGCAAGCCGCCTGGCAAACGCGCCGTAGTTGCGGGGGTGAGGCTGTCCGGCATCCATCCGCACCAGGCCGCCGTCACTCGACACCATCGTGTAGGGCTTCCGCATGATGTGACGGATGTCCTCTTCCGACATGTTGAACGACACGATCGATACGTTCCCCTTCACCATCATGTCGATGGCAGCGATTTCGGGCGCGACCTTGCGCGCCTCGGCGATCTGCGCCAGCGTCTTGCCCTGGAGCGAGGGATCCGGCGAGAAGAACGCAATCTGAATCGCGGCCGCGCCGCCGCGGCGGCGCATGTTCTCGCGCACAGTCGCTTCGAGCGTCTGACGGGCCGCTTTCTTCTCGGGCGTCAGCGTCGCGACTGCGTCAGCCGCGTCCGGCAGTTCGATGCCGCCCGGCAACAAGGCGGCGCGCAGGCTGGTCGACGAGGCTTCGTACGGATACTGGTCAGCGAACACCTGCACGCCGCGGCTTCGCGCTTCCTCCATTCGCATCGTGGATGCGGTGGCGAGCCCCCAGTTGTCGGGGCCGAGCGCCTTCATGTGGCTGACGATGCCGATCAGCCGGCCCTCTTCGGCGATGCGAATCACTTCCTGGACCGCCGCGACCACGCCGATGTTGTAGTCACCTTCGTCGCGGATGTGGCTCGTATACACACCGCCGAACTCCCCCGCGACCGTGGCGAGTGCGATCACTTCCTCAGTCTTCGAATAGCTGCCAGGGGTGTAGAAGAGACCGCTCGAGAGCCCATAAGCGCCCTGCTCCATCGCACGCCTCACGAGCGCGCGCATCTTCTCGAGTTCCTCTGGCGTTGGCGCGCGGTTGTCGCGGCCGATCACGTTCGAACGCACGCTGCCATGACCGATCAGCAGCGCGACGTTCGGGCCGACGCCTCCCTTCTCCAGTTCCAGCCGTTGAGCGGCGAGATCGACGGGACCGCCGCCGTCAGGGTTGATGACGACGGTCGTGACACCCTGCGCGAGAATCGGCTGCGCTTGACGGAGCTCCGGCCGGCTCAAACCCTCGCTGGCGTGTGAATGAACATCGATGAACCCAGGCGTGACGAGGCGGTCTCCCGCGTCGATGACCGCCTTCGCCTTTGCATCAGGCAGTCGCCCCAATGCGGCGATGCGATCACCCGTGATTCCGATGTCGGTCTTGAGCCAGGGGTTCCCCGACCCATCCATTACACGACCGTTTCGAATCACAACATCGAACTGTGACGGCTGAGCTTGCCCTCCGGCGGTCGGGCCGACGGCAACTGACAGGAAAATCGCGGCGGCAACGACATGACGCATGGTGGAACATTCTACGCGCCTCTTTCCAAGCCGAACAGCAGGCACGTGTTGTGCACAGGAGTGAGGCCTAGCATAAGGTTCGTGCCTTCGCTGAAGGCGCGCAATGAAAGGTGGACCATGGCTGAAGCCACGATGAACCTCACGATGGCACGGAGCAAAAAAAGCGTCTGGGACGCGCCGAAACTCTCGACGAGAATATCTCAGTGCGATCAGGAGCGCTGGATGATGGCGGCGTGGGCTGCCGGTCTGGCGATGATGGGCATCCGGCGCGGCGGATTCAAGGGCAATGCGCTCGCAGCCGCCAGCGGCACATTAGCGATTCGCGCGGCAATGGGCCGTCGCGATCTGGCCTTCGCGCGCAACTGGATCGATCATCAGATGACAGAACGAGGTTGGCGGCTCCGCGACGTCGTCGAGCACGCATCTGAGGACTCGTTCCCCGCCAGCGACCCGCCATCGTGGACGAGCGCGGCTGTGAAGCCGAATCTACAGCACGCGGTAGCTGGACGGACATAACTGTTTCGAGGATGACGATCTCGAAAACGAAGGTCGACTGACGTGTGGGTTGTGCGATGGATATGGACCTTCGATTCCCGGCTGACGCACACGAGACGCGTGTCCGCAGCCGGCGAAACATCAGCGAAACTGAGCGCTGGGTTTCCGTCGCGGCCGGGGCGGTGATCACCGCCTACGGCGCTTCGCGCCGCCGCGCGGGCGGATGGGTGCTGGCGGGCCTCGGTGCCCTGCTCGTCCGGCGCGGCGTCACCGGCCACTGCCACACCTACGACTTCCTCGGCGTCAACACGGCGGGTACGGGCGATGACACCAGGCGCGTGCTTGGCGGGTCTGGCGGCGCCATGATCGACGAACGGATCACGATCAATCGGCCGATCGAGGAGCTCTATCGATTCTGGCGCAATCTCGAAAACCTTCCGCGATTCATACGTCACCTCGAATCGGTCGAAATCATCACGGAAACGCTGTCGCGATGGCGCGCGAAGTCACCCGCCAACACTGTCGTTGAATGGAATGCCGAGATCATCAACGAGGTGCCGAACCAGGTGATCGGCTGGCGCTCGATCGAGGGATCGGATCTGGTCAGCGCCGGCTCTGTCAATTTTGACGACGCGGGAAGCGGGCGCGGAACGGATGTTCGCGTCCGGATGCAATACAGTCCGCCAGGTGGCAAAGCGGGCGTCATGATCGCGAAATTGCTGGGCCGGGATCCGGCCCGGGAAATTCATGACGATCTCCGCCGGCTCAAGCAACTCGTCGAGACAGGCGAAAGCGCCACCGCAAGCGGAACACTCTGACTACAGCTGATTGTTCGAAGCGGCTGCGCGATCGGTCAGCACCGTCGCCAGTGACGGAGCCCACCGCGATCGACTCTGACGTCCAGGTTTCGATCGATCGCCTTCAGATGAGGAAGGCGCGGGAAGCAGCCGCGCCACGAGCATCATGACGCGAGCGAGCGCGGCCGGAGCGACCGCGTTGGCCATTATCGCCACTCGTGCAGGCGCCGTGATCGTGAGCTCGGGATCCCCATAGCGGCAAGCCTCGATGATCTGACGGGCGGCACGCTCCGCCGAGATCGACAATCCGGGCGTCGAGTCCGAGATCGCAAACCAGGCATACTCCGCCTCGTGCTGACCCTTGACCTGCGCGTTTGGCGGCGATCCCGTTCGCATCAGCCCTGGCGACACGGTCGTCACACGAATCCCGTACTGATTCAGCTCCGAGCGCACGCCATCCGAAAGCCCCGCCAACGCAAACTTGCTTGCCGAGTACGGCGCCATGTGTGGCACGGCTATGCGTCCGCCGATCGAGACGATGTTGACGATGCGGCCGAAGCCCCGCCGGCGCATCGACGGGATGATCTCCTGCATCAGATGCAACGGGCCCCAGAAATGTGTGGCCATCGCATTTTCGAAGTCCTCGTGCGTCATGTGTTCGAGCGGTCCGACCTGAATCACGCCAGCGTTGTTCACGAGCACGTCGATCGACGGCCATGCGTCAAGAATGCGGTCCATCGCGACGCGCACATCCGCACGGCGGCGAACGTCGCATCTGACCGTCATGACGTCCTGGGCGCCTTTCGAGACGAGCTGCGCACGGGCCCGCGCCAGCTCCGCCTCGTCGCGAGCCATCAGGCAGAGACGAGCTCCCTCAGCCGCGAACTGCCGCGCCAGCACGAGCCCCAGCCCACGGGATCCCCCGGTGATGACGACTGTCCGGCCGGTGAAATCGATCGCGTGACGCGTTCGCACCAGACGCCCGAGGGCGATCGTCGCCGCGGCGCCAGCGCCGAGACCGAGCAGGAAGTGCTGCTGCCTGTTCATACCGTCTCCTTCGAGATGACGACGCCGCGTCAGCGTTTCGCTGAGCGTGCCCGCCAACGTCGTTGTTGCATGAGGAGTGACGTGCTGGTCCTCGCCGTGAAGAGCCTGCAGAAAGTGCTCCAGCCAGAAACGTCGAGCTTCCAGCCGGACTGGGAATTGGGCGATCTCCGCCCGCCCCCTTACTCCTGGCGGCCTTTGCCCGCCAGACTGAGCGGTTTCGAACCATCCAGAGGGTTGCCAACGAAGGGTGTGTCCTGTTGCACGATCGGGACGAGTTGGTCGATCATGCCCTGCCGTGAACAACGACAAGACACTGACGTTCGAAGAATTCGAGAAAGTGGACGTGCGCGTGGGGCGGATCGTTCAAGCGGATGAGTTTCCGCAGGCGCGCAAACCCGCGTACAAGCTGTCGATCGACTTCGGTTCAGCGATAGGCACGAAGTCGTCGTCAGCGCAGCTGACGCGACACTACAGGCCAGACGAACTGATCGGAAAGCTCGTCGTGGCGGTTGTGAATTTTCCCCCGCGGCAGATCGGTCCCTTCATGTCGCAGGTGCTGACGCTGGGCGTCCCGGATGCGGACGGCGCCGTGGTGCTCCTCGAGCCCGAGCGCGACGTGCCGCTTGGCGGACGAATGTTCTGAACCGATCTGGCGCCGGCTACTTCATCTCTGAACGTGTTCCCGATGCTGTCAGCTCGCGCTCGGCTTTGAGCCAGTCTTCGAGATCACGCCCCTCTTCGCGTCCACGATTCACATACAACTCATAAGCGCGTTCGGCGATACGCTTCGGCTCGATGTTGGCTGACGCCGGCGTTTCAGCAATAGGCGCATCCTCGACGATCGCAACAGTCTTGCTACGAGACTTGGCCATACGATCACTCCTGGAGCAACTCGGGTGCCAGGCCTCACCGATCGAGCGCTCTCCGAACTTCCGCAATCAATTCCTCGCCGACGAACGGCTTGATCAGCACGGCGTGGCATCCCTCGCGATGAGCGCGAGCGATATCCGCCGGCGAAAAATAGCGACCGGTGATTGCGACGATCGGAATGCGATTGAGCCGGTCGTCGCGATGGAGTCGACGGCACAGCTCGTACCCATCGATTCCGGGGAGCCCGAGATCGGTCACGATGGCATCGGGGATGAGCTGCGTGGCCTTTTCAACCGCCTGCAATCCGTTGTGAGCTTCGGCAACGTCGAACCCGGCATGCTGGAGCTCAGACGCGTACAGACGGCGCGAGGCCTGATCGTCCTCGATGATCAGCACGAGCGGACGCCTGGAATCCAGACCGTTCATACCGACAGCGTGTGAACACGCAGCTTCGAGCCGCGCGGACTGCGACCCGTCGATCGCCACCGCCTCCCAATGTACTCTCAACTGCATGGAAATCTCATCACTGTGGCGCGACATTTCGTTCACGTTTTGCGCCGACTCATCCGCATTGCCGAAGCTGCACAGCCACGGTTAGACTTGGTCCCCAAGACGAACAGCACGGAGGCAGCAGAATGTTCAATTCACGTGGGACGGGTGTGCCGAGCGGACTCGTCGCGCTGGCTATTGTCGTGACGGCCGGCGCTGCATTCGCACAGGGTGCGAGACGCCCCGGCGCCAGCGAGCCGATCCCGTCAATCGAAGAACGAACGACCGGGATGAAGAAGATTGACGGCTTCTTCCCGCTCTACTGGGACGAGGCGGGAGGCCGGTTGTTTCTCGAGATCCCCCGGCTCAACACCGAGGTGCTTTACTCGACAGGCCTGGCGACCGGCCTGGGATCGAACGACATCGGCCTCGACCGTAGCATCCTGACGGGCTCGCGAATCATCAAGTTCGAACGCGCCGGCCCCCGCGTGCTGATGGTCCAGCCCAACTACCAGTTCCGGGCGATGACCACGAGCGAAGCTGAAGCACGCACCGTGCGCGATGCGTTCGCCCGTTCCGTGCTCTGGGGTTTCCAGATTGCCGCCGCGACCGGAGACCGCCTGGTTATTGACTACACCGAATACCTCGTCCGGGATGGCAACGACATGGCGGGACGCCTTCGTCCGGGCACATACCGATTCGAAGCGGGCAGGAGCTCCCTCTACATGCCGATGACCCTCGGCTTTCCGAAGAACACTGAAATGGAAGCCGAACTGACATTCGTCCGCCAGCCGGGTGCGGGCGGACCAGGCGGTGGCGGCGGCAGAGGAGGTGGTGGTGGTGGCGGCGGTGGTGCGTTTCTCGAAGGCGTCGGCAGCGTTGCGGCCACCGCGGAAGCCGCAAGCATCCGCGTGCATCATTCGATAGTCGAGCTACCCGACGCCAACTACAAACCGCGCAAGTACGATCCGCGAGGCGGTTTTGGAGACTTGTCGTACGAGAACTACGCCGCCCTGCCGGGCCAGCCGATGACTCAGCGCCTCATCCGGCGTCACCGGTTGCAGAAGAAGGATCCCGCCGCGAAGGTAAGCGATCCGGTCAAACCGATCATCTATTACCTCGATCCCGGCGCACCCGAACCGATTCGCTCGGCGCTGCTCGACGGCGCGCGCTGGTGGAACCAGGCGTTCGAAGCGGCCGGCTATCGCAACGCGTTTCAGGTCGAGCTGCTGCCCGACGGCGTCAGCCCGCTGGACATTCGTTACAACGTCATCAACTGGGTTCATCGTTCGACTCGCGGATGGAGCACCGGGGCAAGCGTGACCGATCCCCGCACCGGCGAAATCATCAAGGCCGTCGTCACGCTCGGATCGCTTCGGATCCGCCAGGACTACATGATCGCGGAAGGACTCCTGAGTCCCTACAAAACCGGGACCGAGACGCCGCCGGAACTGATGGCTTGGGGCCTCGCGCGCATCCGTCAGCTGGCGGCACACGAGGTCGGTCACACGCTGGGCATCGGACACAACTACTACGACAGCGAAGCGGGCCGGATCTCGGTCATGGATTACCCGCATCCGCTCGTCACGATGAAACCGGACAACACGTTCGACTATTCGAAAGTCTACGATGTCGGGATCGGCGCGTGGGACAA
>Ga0075418_10006028_pt1 | contig 13684 bp, 11 predicted proteins | sample SoiMetdeltSBSDD2_FD_81776 | JGI IMG/M metagenome (GOLD analysis project Ga0075418, IMG submission 81776) | Bulk soil microbial communities from a Populus tree surrounding site in Tennessee, USA - Soil MetaG P. deltoides SBSDD2 | ecosystem: Environmental > Terrestrial > Soil > Tree plantation...
GAGCGCCGCGCCGCCGCGCGCGACAAGTTGAAGCGTGGCGGCGGTTGATCCGCCTGTCGAGCCGGTACCGCGGCATGGTGCCGGATCAATCACGCTATGTCGTGAGAACACACACAGCACTCCACTGAAATCCCTCTGGCGATCTGGAACGCGTCTTGATGCTTCACCGCCCGTTCGGAACAACAAGGAGCACAGCTTATGAGCACTCTCGTGGCGGTGGTATTCGACGACGAGGCGACGGCGTTCGAGATGCGGGCGAAGCTCGCGAAGATGCAGAAGGACTATCTGATCGAGCTCGAGGACGCCGTGGTCGTAACCAGGGATCAGACAGGGAAGACGAGACTCGACCAGGCCGTCAGCCTGACGACAGCCGGAGCGGTCGGCGGCGGGTTCTGGGGTCTGCTCATCGGCCTGATCTTTCTCAATCCGCTGCTCGGCGCGATGCTCGGCGCTGGTGCCGGCGCGTTGTCGGGGAAATTGACCGACCTCGGGCTCGACGACAAGATGCTGAAAGACATCGGCAAGTCGTTCAAGCCGGGGACCTCGGGACTCTTCGTGCTCATCCGGCGCGCGACGACGGACAAGGTGCTCGCCGGGATGAAGGAATTCACCGGCAAAGGCAAGGTGTTCCAGACGTCACTCAACAAGGACGATGAGAAGGCGCTGCGCGAAGTACTGGAAGCAGGTCTGGCGCCTGCGTAGGTGTCACCGTTCTAAGCACGAATTGAAAGGATCAGTGTCATGGCTCACGCGCCCGCCGATTCGATGCACCTGACGCACACCTACCCGCATGAAAAGACGGGACTGGAGAGATTCCTGGACGTCGTGGAACGGGTGGGGAACATGGTTCCCCACCCGGCCGTGATCTTTGTGCTCCTGATCGGCCTCGTCATGTTGCTCTCGCACATCTTCTACTTGATGGGTGCGAGCGTCACGTATCAGGCAGTCAACATCGAGACGGACGCTATCGAAGAAACCACGACGGCGGTCCGCAGTCTGCTGACGGCGGACGGCATCCGGTTCATGTACGCCGGCGTCATCCAGAACTTCATGAACTTCACCGCGGTCGGCGTCATCATCGTCGCGATGCTCGGCGTCGGCGTCGCCGAAACGGCGGGCCTGATCAAGGCGATGATTCGCAAGCTCGTGATGGTCGCCCCGGCCGCCGCGCTGACCTACATCCTCGTCTTCATCGGGATCGTCTCGAGCATCGCGGCGGATGCCGGCTATCTGGTGCTGATTCCGCTGGCGGCGGCCGCGTACCTCAGCGTCGGCCGGCATCCGCTGGCGGGGCTTGCCGCGTCGTTCGCCGGCGTCGCGGCGGTCTTCAGCGTCAACATCTTCGTCAAGCCGCTCGACGGCATCCTCGTCGGGATTACGAACGATGCCATCGCGCTCATGAATCCGGGCCGCACGGTGTCCCTGACCTCGAATCTCTGGTTTTCGATCGCCTCGGTGATCCTCCTCACGGTGGTGGTGGCAGTGATCAGCGACAGGGTGATCGAGCCACGACTGGGCCCCTACACCGATGAATCCGACGAGGAGAGTGCCGGAGCCGGCGTCACAAAGGCCGAGGCGCGAGGTCTGAAGTACGCGACCTGGGGGATCCTCGGGATCCTGGTCTTCTTCGCGCTGCTGACGCTTCCCCCGGGCGCTCCGCTGCGCAATGCCGAGACGGGATCGCTCATCGCCGACTCGCCGTTCATGAACGGGTTGATCGTGTTCATCGCCCTGGTCTTTCTTGCGGCGGGAGCCGCGTACGGGCGTGGCGCCGGCACGATGAAGAGCTCCGTGGACGTCATCAAGGCCATGGAGAAGGCTGTCGCCGGCCTGGGCGGCCTGATCTTCCTCCTGTTCCTCATCAGCCAGTTCAACGCGTTCTTCACCTACACGAACATGGCGACGCTGGCGGCGGTGAAGCTGGGGGACACGCTCGAGGCCGCGGGGCTCGGTGCGCTGCCGCTGCTGGTCGGGTTCGTGTTCGTCGTCGGCGTCCTCGACCTGATCATGACCGGCGCGATTCCGAAGTGGGCGATCTTCGCGCCCATCTTCATCCCGTTGCTGATGCGGCTCAACGTCGACCCCGAAGCGGTCCTCGCCGCCTACCGGGTCGGTGATTCGCCGATCAACGCGGTCTCGCCCATGAATGCCTACTTCGGCCTCATCGTGTCGTTCGCGATGAAGTATCAGAAAGACGCGGGCGTCGGGACGGTGATCGCCCTGATGCTGCCGTATGTCGTCGTCCTCTTCATCGTGTGGCCGCTCCTGCTCGCGCTGTGGCACATTTTCGGGCTTCCATGGGGAATCTGAAGCGGGGGGAATCGTGATGCGCACGCCATTGGAACTGACGGTATCCACTTCGGCTCCAGAGAAAGTCGGGAGCGGTGTGTTGGTTGTGGGCGCTTTTGCAGATGGCCCACTCGCACGGCCGGCACAGACGGTCGACCGGGTGTCAAAGGGGCAGCTCTCGGCCGTGATGAAGCTCGGCGATCTCCGCGAGAAGGCCGGCTCGTCGCTGTGGCTCTACAAACTTCCGGAGATTGCGGCCGAGCGCGTGCTGCTGGTGAGCCTTGGCTCTCGCGAGCAGTTCGGCGACGAGGCGTTCCGAAACGCGCTAGGCGGTGCAGCGCGCGCGCTTGCCGAATGCGCCGCGCAGGAGGCGGCGGTGACGCTGACCGAGCTCGACCTGCCAGGCCGCTCGCTCGAGTGGCGCCTGCAGCAGGCAGCACGGGCGCTCGCGGACGGCCTGTATCGTTTCGACTTTCCCCATGCAGCCCCGCAAGTAGGCAACGAAGCGAAGAAGGAGCGGCGCCGCGGTCCGCGCCGCGTGTCGCTGCTGATTGGCGAAACGGTGCAGCCGGAACACGAGGCGGCGATTCGCCGCGGGCACGCCATTGCCGACGGGATGTCGCTTGCCAGAGATCTCGGGAACCTGCCGGGCAACGTCTGTCATCCCTCGTACCTTGCCGACACGGCGCGGTCGCTCGGCCGTGAATTCGGGCTCGACATCGAAGTGCTCGAGCGCGAGGACATGCGGGAGCTGGGCATGGGGGCGGCCCTGGCGGTAGGACAAGCCTCCGCGCAGCCGTGCAAGTTCATCGTTATGCAACACGCCGGCGGCGGATCGGCGAGGCCAATCGTGCTGATTGGAAAAGGGGTCACGTTCGATACCGGCGGGATCTCGCTGAAGCCAGGCGCCAACATGGACGAAATGAAGTTCGACATGTGCGGCGCCGCGAGCGTGTTCGGCGCGATGAAGACGATCGCACGGCTGCGCCTGCCAATGAACGTCGTCGGCATCGTGCCGGCAGTCGAGAACATGCCCGGCGGCAACGCCACGCGTCCTGGCGACGTGGTCACGTCGATGTCCGGCCAGACGATCGAGATCCTCAACACCGACGCGGAGGGCCGCTTGGCGCTGGCGGATGCGCTGACCTACGCGGAGCGCTTCGATCCTGCGTGTGTCGTCGATATCGCGACGCTCACCGGCGCGTGCGTCATTGCCCTGGGGAACCTCACGAGCGGACTGTTCGCCAACGACGACGCGCTCGCCGACGAGTTGATGCGCTGCGGCAGCGAGTCGGGCGACCGGGCGTGGCGGCTGCCGATGTTCGACGAGTATCAGGATCAGCTCAAGAGCAACTTTGCGGACATGAGCAACCTGGGCGGGCGCCCGGCGGGGGCGATCACCGCGGCGTGTTTCCTGGGCCGCTTCGCCCGCGGCTACAAATGGGCGCACCTCGATATCGCCGGCACCAATGCGGTGTCTGGCGAACGCAAAGGCGCCACCGGCCGTCCCGTGCCGCTGCTGACCGAGTTTCTGTTGGGGAGGGCCAGTCGCGCCGCGCAGCGCGCGGCGTGAACGAACAAGAGCTGAACGCGTCTTAGCGAGCTACCCATGCTGCAAGCGCATGGTCACGTTTTTCACCAACGCGGCCCCGAACGTCGCGGCGCGTGGCCAGCGATGGCTGACGGCCCGAGGGCGAATATTCTGGTCTACACGGCAGCAGCCTTTCTGACTGCGCTCGTCACGTACCTCCTCGTCGTCGGCGACCGGGTCATCAAACCGCTGGTCATCGCCATTCTGGCTTGGCATCTGATCAACGGCATGGTTACCGCGCTGGCGAACATCAGCGAGCGGATCCGGATTCGCGGCAAGGCGCTGCCGCGCTCGATTCGTTTTGTCGTCGCGTTGGGCGTCGTGATGGCGTTGCTGTACTGGATGGTCAAGGTGATGGTCGGCAACATGGGCGAGGTGATGGCAAAGGCCCCCGTTTACGAGCAGAACCTGCGTAATGCCGCAAACCTGTTGAACGGCTGGCTGGGCCTCGAGGAATTGAACAACGAGCAGCCGCTGTTCGAGGTAGGTCGCCTCACCGCCATGGTCCGCGGTCTTGCGCGGCAGGTGACCGGCATGCTCGGGAGCGGCGGCACGGTGGCGGTCTTCGTCCTCTTCCTGCTGCTCGAACAACACATGTTCAATCGAAAGATCTCGGTGCTGTTCCCGAATGCGGAGCGGGAGGCACGCGTGCGCCGGATCCTGCAGCAGATCGGGACCGAGATTCAGTCGTATCTGTGGATGAAAACCCTGATGGGCCTGCTGGTGACCGGCCTGAGTTATATGGTCATGAAAGCCGTCGGCGTCGATCTCGCCGAGTTCTGGGCGCTCCTGATCTTCGCGCTGAGCTATATCCCCTACATCGGGTCATGGCTCGGCGTGGTGTTTCCGACCGCGCTCGCGTTGGTCCAGTTCGAGACGCTGACGCCCTTTCTGATCACCGCTGGATTGCTGGCCATCATTCAGTTCACCTGCGGAAGCATTCTCGAGCCGCGGATCATGGGCAAAGGCCTCAACATCAGCCCGCTGATCATGTTGCTGTCGCTCTCTATCTGGGGCGCCCTCTGGGGCATCCTGGGAATGTTCCTCGCAGTGCCCCTCACGGTGGTCATGATGATCGTCTGCTCGCACTTCGAAGCCACCCGGCCGCTGGCGATCCTCCTGTCGGCCGACGGGACGGTCCGGACCTGACGGCCGTCAACCGGGGGATGCTCACGCATGCGTTCCATGGGCGACTACTTGTTCGCGGGGCCGGTGAACTGGACGCCAATCCTCGTGGCCGCTGTACCGACGCTCGCGGTCGCCTGGCTGGCATCCCGAATGGCAAGGCGGCTTGCCGCCTCGGTACTCGAGTCCGCTGTTGGAGACACGCTCCCAGGGACGAGTCCGCTGATTCGTTCACCGGTGCGGCTGGTGGGTGCCACCGCTTTCGTCCTGGTGTGGGTGGTCCTGATCTTTCCTGCATTCGAAATGGCCGGCCTCCATCCGAAGGTGGGGAGGACGGTGCGCGACCTGGCGACTTGGGCGTTCGGATCCGGCTTGCGAGTTATCCTCATCCTCGTCGTGGCGTACGGCCTGCGCCGGGCGACCCGATTACTCGTGCGGCGCTTCGAGCGTGAAGTCGAGCGCAATAGTACGACGGCGAACGAGATCGAGCAGGCGAAGCGGGCACAAACCCTCGGGTCGGCGATCAACAAGCTGTTCACCTCGCTGATTGCCGGGGTCGCCGTTGTGATGATCCTGAACGAGCTGGGCGCGAACATCGGACCTGTACTTACAGGTGCGGGCATTGCCGGCCTCGCACTCGGTTTTGCGGCGCAGACGGTGCTGCGCGATCTGATCAACGGCTTCTTTCTGATCCTCGAGGATCAGTTACGCGTCGGAGACGTCGCGGCAATCAACGGTACGGACGGAGTCGTCGAACATATCAATCTCAGAACCGTCGTGCTGCGCGATATCAGGGGGACTCTTCACGTCTTCCCAAACGGCGCGATCACCACTCTAGCCAATCAGAGCAAGGACTATTCCTTCTACGTCATCGACCTCCCCGTCTCCTATGACGAGGATCCGGATCGAGTGTTCGAGGTCGTGCGCGAGGTCGAGCAGGACATGCGCAGCGACACGAGGTTCGCGCCGCTGGTGAATGAGGTACAGACCCAGGGCGTCATCGCCTACAACGATTGGTCGATGCAGCTGCGCGTACGCATCAGGACACCACCGCAACAACAATGGGTAGTGGGCAGAGAGTTTCGCAAGCGTCTCAGGAAGGCGATGAATCGTCACGGCATCGCGGTGCCGTACCCCGTGTTCCGCCCGGTGGCCTGAACGGGGAGAGTCGCCCCTGCGTGAGCAGGATCGGTGCGGAACCGATTCAGTGGTTCGTCAACCGCTCAGGTGTGAGCAGTTCAGCCACCTCGTCACGCGTCAGCAGGCCGGACGACACGACGAGGTCCGCGATGTTCCGATTCGTCGCGAGCGCGGCCTTGACCAGCGTGGACGCCGCCGCGTATCCAATGTGGGGAACGAGCGCGGTGATCACGCCGGCCGAGGAGGCAGTCTGAGCGGCCAGGCGATCCCGGTTGGCGGTGATCCCTGCCACACAGTTCTCGCGCGGCGTCGTCATGGCTGCCGTCATCCACTGAAGACTCTCGAAAAGCACGTGAGCCATCACCGGGCCGAAGGCGTTCAATTGCAGTTGCCCGGCTTCCGCCGCCATGGTCAGCGTCACATCCGCACCGGTGACGACGAACGCGACCGAGTTCACGACCTCGGGGATCACCGGATTGACCTTACCTGGCATGATGCTGGATCCCGCCTGTCGTGCAGGAAGCGTGATCTCGCCCAGGCCGGCCTGTGGGCCCGAGCTGAGCAGCCGCACATCGTTGCAGATCTTCGACAGTTTCGTCGCGGTTCGCTTCAGCGCAGCCGAGAGCTCCATGAACACCGAGACGTCGGTAGTTGCTTCGACGAGATTGCGCGCCGTGACGATGTCGTATCCCGTGATCGCGGCAAGGTGCATTCGGACGGCCGTCGTGTATCCCGGGGCCGCGGCGATCCCGGTTCCGATCGCCGTCGCGCCCATGTTGGTCTCCCACAAGCGCCGCATGATCGTTTCGAAGCTCTCGGCATCCTCCGCAAGCGAGATCGCGAACGCCTCGAATTCCTGCTCGAGCGTCATCGGCACGGCGTCCTGCAGTTGCGTGCGGCCGACCTTGAGAACGCCGCGGAACTCCCGACCCTTGTCGTGAAACGCCTGACTCAAGTCCAGCAGTGCCGCGAGCAGCCGCTCGATGGAGAGACACAACCCTATTTTGAGGGCCGTCGGGTAGGTATCGTTGGTGCTTTGACTGCAGTTGACGTGATCGTTCGGGTCGAGATGCTGGTAGTCGCCCTTGGCGTGCCCCGCCAGCTCCAGTCCACGGTTCGCGATGACCTCGTTGACGTTCATGTTGGTCGACGTGCCCGCGCCGCCCTGCATGACGTCCACAATGAGCTGATCGCGAAGCGCGCCGTTCTTGATCTCCTCGCAGGCACGGTCGATCAAGTCAGCCTTGTCGTCATCGAGCGCGCCAATCTCTGCATTCGCGCGCGCGGCCGCCTGCTTCACGCAGGCATAGCCGAACATGAAATCCGGGTAGATCGAGATCGGCCTGCCGCTGATCGGGAAGTTATCCAGCGCGCGACTGACGTGGATGCCCCAGTAGGCACCGGCGGGAATCTTTTTGGGTCCCAGGCTGTCGGTCTCGACCCGCCACGCGGTCCCGTTGTCGGTCACGGTTCGAACGGCTCGTGAGAATGCTGTGTCCGCACGCTGATCCGCCATGGTGTCCTCTCATCCCGCCCAGTCGACCGGCGCTCGGGTCTGCCTCTCCGTCGCCGGCGTCACGTGCGCCGCTCCGTGGCCCGCGCCGCTCCACAACTGCACGAGTTCGATGCACATCTCGGTGGCACGGGTCATGTCCTGCACGCTGACCCACTCGTGCGGTCCGTGAATGTTCTGCATGCCGGTGAACAGGTTTGGCGTCGGCACGCCCATCTCCGTGAGGCGCGACCCATCGGTGCCGCCGCGCGTCGGCGTCGACAGCGGTGTGATGCCCAACCGGCGGCACGCCTCTCTGGCCAGTTCAACAGGACGCATGTCGTTCTCGAGCCAGTAGCGCATGTTCCGATACTGCTGCGTGATCGCGCAGGTAATGCGTGCCCGCGGCTCGCCCGCCTGAACTGTCGCACAGACCTGCTGGAGCAGGTCTCCATGCGACCGCAGGCCGTCCAGCTCGAAATCGCGAAGGATGAACTGCAGGTTAGCGGCCGCGGCTGTTCCGCTCATCTCGTACAAATGAATGAATCCCTGACGGCCGGCTGTCGTTTCCGGTGTGCGGGTGACCTGCGGCAGCGTCTCCACGATCCGGGCCGCGAGGTGCAGCGCGTTAACGAGTCTGTCCTTGGCCTGCCCCGGATGGATCGAGACACCCTGCACGTGAACGTCTGCTTTGTCCGCTGAGAACGTTTCGTACACGATTTCGCCCAGCTCAGCTCCATCCAGGGTGTACGCGATATCGGCGTCGAGATCACCCGGCAGATTCGCGTGCACGCCGCGGCCGATCTCCTCATCGGGCGTGAAACCGATGCGGATGCGGCCGTGCGGCAGATGCCGATTCTCGAGGAGGTGGCGGGCGGCGGTCATGATGATCGCCACGCCGGCTTTGTCGTCAGCCCCGAGAAGCGTCGTGCCGCTGGCGGTGACGATGTCGTCTCCCACTTTGGTTCCTAGGTACGGGAACTGTTGTGGCGACAGCACGACCGTAGGATCGTCGGGCAGGATGATGTCACCACCCGAATAGTTGCGATGGACGATCGGTTTCACGCCGGTGGCATTGAACCCAGGCGCCGTGTCCACGTGCGCGAGCAGCGCAATCGTCGGCGTGTCCGCGCCTGCAGTCGCCGGAACCGTTGCCAGCGCGCAGCCGTAGTCGGTCAAGCGCACGTGCTCGGCACCTATCGCCGTCAGCTCGTCGACCAGCATTCGGAGCAGGTCGTACTGCTTGTTCGTGCTCGGTGACGTCGTCGCTCGCTCGTCGGCTTGAGTATCGATGCGAGCGTAGCGGAGAAGACGCTCCTCGAGCTCGCGATCGAATGTGGTGTGACGGGCGGCGGGTCCCGTCGTGGGCTTAGTGATCGTCGTGCTGCCCATCGCGAACTTCCTCCTTGCGACGTCGCCTCTCGTGCGAGTTTCGTACCGCTTCGCTGCGTGACATGCGCCTCGCAACCTGAGAGGGCGTGAGGATCTCCAGTATCGATGAGCACGAGCGAGCGGACACGATATCTCGTGACATCACCTGTCGCTGAGCGCGGATCCCGGAAGGTGTTCCGGGCGCAGTGGCGATGATTTGCCGGGCATGGTTCTTGGACCACTGGGTCTGGCACGGTGATGGACGTCGAAGCGGCCGCGGAGATGTCATCGGAAAGTCGAGTGGAGCGAACGCGCCACTGGATCGACTTGCTCTCCGCATTGATTCTCGCTTGCGCGACCATCGCGACAGCGTGGAGTGCGTATCAATCAGCGCTCTGGGGCAGCCAGTACAGCGCTCACTCTTCCAAGTCGCTCGCGGCCGTTGTCAGGGTCAGCAAGCTCAGTACACTGGCGCTGCAGCGGACGACGGTTCACGCCAATCTCTTCGTGCATTGGATCATCGCGGTCAACAACGGGGACAGCACGAGTGCGGACTTCCTGCTCGCGCGATTCCCTGAGCCCTTGAAGGCGGCGACCATGGCCTGGCGCACCGCCAATCCTCAGGCCATTCCACTCGCGCCAGGATCCCCGTTCGAGATGGCGGAGTACGCGCTCCCGGAACGGATCGATGCCGACAAGTGGGAGCAAACAGCGAGCAGCGAGGCGGCCGCGGCTGAGAACGCGAGCGAGACGTCGAACCGCTACCTGCTTTTCACGATCATCTTCGCGTCCGTCCTGTTCTTCGCAGGCGTCAGCGGTAAGTGCCGTTGGAACGTCATGGACGTCACGCTGCTTATCTTTGGCACGATCACGCTGCTCAGCGGCGTGGCCGTGATGTTGTCGCTGCCGCGCGCCTGAACGCGGGCGCGAATGCCGCGCCCGATGGCGAGAGGTCCCGCGATTCCGCGTGGGTTGCGATGCAGATCGATGGGCTCGATGGGGGATGTTACGTGGCATGCGGGTCGCAACGCCGTGAATCCGCGAGGCGATCGATTGCACTGGACATAACCGCCGAGCTCCAAATAAATTCCGCCAATCACATCCGGGAGGTCCGCGATGGCTCGAGTGACACGAGAACGCGCGACGGCGCGCGCGCCGATAGTTAGTACCGTCGAGGCGCTGCTGCCGCAGCTGAAAGCCGAGCTCACCAGCCTGGTCCGCATCCCCTCGATCTCCGAAGCCGGGTTTTCCCCCGACCCGGTGCACGAGGCCCACGATTTCGTCGCCGACCTGCTGCGCCAGGCCGGCGTCCCGGAGGTCGGGCAGCTCGATCTCCCCAACACCTATCCGATCATCACCGGCGAGATCCCGGCGCCGTCGGGCGCGCCCACCGTCCTGCTCTACGGGCACTACGATGTCGTCCCGCCGGGCGACGAGTCGAAGTGGCACTCCCCGCCGTTCGAGCCGACCGAGAAGCAGGGCGCGCTGTACGGCCGCGGGGCGTCTGATTCCAAGGCCAATGTGCTGGCGCATGTCGGCGCGCTGCGCGCCTATGGGGGCAAGCCCCCGGTCGGCATCAAGGTGGTCATCGAAGGGCAGGAAGAAGTGGGCAGCGCGTTCAACACCTATCCGCCGCTCGATCCCGCCCGCTTCCACAGCGATGCGATGGTGATCGCGGATATGGGGAGCGTGCGGCCCGGGGTGCCGACCCTGACCGTCGCGTTGCGCGGGACGGCGGTGGTGACGATCGAGGTGAAGACGCTGGCCGGGCCCAAACACAGCGGCCAGTACGGGGGCGCGGCGCCCGATGCGTTGCTCGCGCTGCTGCGCGCCCTGGCCTCGCTGCACGACGCGGACGGCAACGTCGCGGTGGCCGGGCTGCGCCGCGAAGCCTGGACCGGCGCGGCGTATACCGACGCCGAATTCCGGGAGCTGGCCGAGCTGCAACCGGGGATGCCGTGCATCGGAACGGGCAGTCTGGGCGAACGGCTGTGGTCCGGGCCCGCGATCACGGTGACGGGGATCGACGTGCTGCCGGTCGAGCAGGCGGTCAATGCGGTCGTGCCGTACGCCCGGGCCAAGATCAACCTGCGCGTTCATCCGGCGCAGGAGGCCGACGACGCGCGCGCGGCGCTCATCGAGCACCTCAAGCAGAGCCGGCCGTTTGGCATTCCGCTGGAGGTCAAGCCCGGCGCGACCGGCAACGGCTTCGCGGCCAAGACCTCGGGGCCGGCGTACGACGCGGCCCGCGGGGCGCTCGCCACGGCGTGGGGCGGCGACACCGTCCACGTCGCCAGCGGCGGCTCCATCCCGCTCGTCAGCGCGCTGCACACCGCGGTCCCGGATGCCGAGATCCTCCTGCTCGGGGCGACCGACGGCTTCAGCAACATTCACGCGCCCAACGAACGCGTACTGCTCGACGAGTTCCGCAAGACCGTGATTGCCGAAGCGCTCTTCTTCGAGGAGTACGCCACTCGTTGGGCTGCCGCCAACGGGCGCGGGGCCTGAAACCTGCGGTCAGCGGCCGTCGGACGGGCGGCCGCTGGCCGGGCAACGAGCAATCACCCCCGGGGACCGATCGCTCGCGCCGGTTCACGGGTGGCCGCGACAGCCAAGTCACTCCGTACGACGCTTGGTGCATCGTGATGAGACTTCCTCATCACCGCCTGCGAAACCTCCTTCACGTACTCACGAGTCTCATGCGCACCATGCGTGACTTTGTCGCGGGTTGCACCGTAGGCGCGCTTCCCGCGCTCGGCCCAGTCACCGGCGGTACCCTTCACACGGCGATAGCCCGTTGCGCACGAGGTTTTCATGTTCGACAACTGATGGCCAACCTCGTGTCGCATTTGCGCTCCGCTGCGTGGTGCGAATAGCAATCCAACCCCGACGCCGACCGCTACTCCGGCCAGCACTCCTCTCGCGAACGGATGCCCAGTCTCATGATCGGCGACTGCTGCCGCTTCGTCCTGATGTTTCTCCTTCCGCATGGCGCCTCCTCGTCAACATGAACGCGATCCAGATGGCTGGCCACTTCGCAAGCTGCGTGCCGTAACACACTGATGAGGTGCTGTCGGAAACCTAGGCACAAAGTCCCAGAAAAAACCTGAAGGAATAAGACCATCGCCCAACTTGTGGCTGCCCCGGGCGGGAGATAGTGTGTCGATCTCGGTCGGCACGAAGCGGCAAAGGCTGCGCCGATGACAGAAGATCCGGAGGCGTTATGAGGTTGGGATCTTTACAACCATTTCAGGGGCCACTCGCAGAGCTGGCGCCACACGACGAATCGGTCGATCTCGTTGGAGAAAGCGAGATGCTTGTCCATGTACGGAGGCGGATGGCGCAAGTGGCTCCGACCAACGCCACGGTGCTCCTGCTCGGCGACACCGGAACCGGCAAGGGCGTTGCCGCTCGCTTGATCCATCAGCTCAGTCCCCGCCGCGACGCACACTTCGTTAGCGTCGATTGCACGTCCATTCCGGCGACCTTGATCGAGAGCGAGCTCTTTGGCCGCGAAAAAGGTGCATTCACTGACGCGCGTTCGACACAGCTCGGGCGTTGTGAGCTGGCCCACGGCGGCACGCTCTTCCTGGACGAAATCGGTGAGCTCCCGTCCGACATTCAGGCGAAGCTGCTCCGCGTCCTTCAGTACGGGCAATTCGAACGTCTGGGTTCGCCGCGGACGGTTCGTGTCGATGTGCGCATCATTGCGGCCACCAACCGCAGCCTGATCGACGAAGTCAAGGCGGGACGATTCCGGCGCGATCTCTACTACCGCCTGAATGTCTTCCCGATCACGATGCCACTGCTTCGGGAGCGCCGGAGCGACGTGCCGTCGTTGGCGAAGCACCTGATCGCACGTCTCGCGCGCAAGCACCACCGTGATATTGATTCCATTCCCACGGCGGTGTTCGAGACCCTGGCTGCGTACGACTGGCCTGGCAACGTTCGGGAGCTCGAGAACGTCCTGGAGCGCGCGATCATCACCACGCCGAACACGACGCTGGAGCTCGTGGAGGTGCTCACGCCCGACACCGCCGAGGCCTTCGCGCCACCCACCGACCTGATGGTGGATGTGGAACGCACCCATATCCTCCGGATGTTGCACGCCAGCGAGTGGCGGATCGAAGGTTCGCGCGGCGCCGCCCGGGCGCTCGGCCTGAAACCGAGCACGCTTCGCAGCCGCATGCGCCGGCTCGGCGTGACACGATTGCCCGCGATGCGCCGGGCGTCCAGCTCGTTGCAAGTGGCATGACGCGCGCAACCGCCGATTGGCGTGGTGTCCTATGGATTGCGAACCATGTGTTTTCGTCGTCGATGACGATCGGGCGCTGCTCACCGCCATCGAGCGCGTGCTTTCGTCCAGTGGGTACAAAGTTCACACCTTCTCGTCGCCGGCGTTCTTCCTTGAGGCGCTGCCGTATGAAGGCCCGGCTTGTCTGGTGCTCGATCTGCGGATGCCGGAGCTGAACGGGCTCGACGTGCAGGAATGGCTCTTGTTCAAGGACATCGCGATGCCGACCGTTTTCCTCAGCGGCGCGGCAGACGTGCCGTCAACCGCACGGGCGATGCGGAGGGGCGCCGTGGATTTCCTCGTCAAGCCGGTCGATGAGACAGAGCTACTCGAGGCTGTCTCGCGGGCGCTCGCGACAGCCGTCGAGAGCCGCCGTCGTCAC
>Ga0075418_10006029_pt1 | contig 13684 bp, 14 predicted proteins | sample SoiMetdeltSBSDD2_FD_81776 | JGI IMG/M metagenome (GOLD analysis project Ga0075418, IMG submission 81776) | Bulk soil microbial communities from a Populus tree surrounding site in Tennessee, USA - Soil MetaG P. deltoides SBSDD2 | ecosystem: Environmental > Terrestrial > Soil > Tree plantation...
CGAAGCCCGTGACGAGCGTGGTGCCGTAGCGCTCTTTGAACTCTTCGAAACGCGAACCATCCACGACGCGCGCGATGATTTCACGCACTTCGTATGGCTGCCGCGTGTCGGCGTTGACGATGCCGTAGATCTCACGAGCATCGTAGAGAGGATCCTCGGCGGCGATGACATCGCCGGGGATTCGCTTGACGGTGTTGAGCGTGCTCAGAATCGTCCGCGCAATGTGCAGCGCGTGCTCGTCGTCTTCCGCGAAGTAGTCGGCGACGCCGGACAGCCGCGTGTGGACGTCAGCTCCGCCCAATTCCTCCGCGGTCACTTCCTCGCCAGTGGCTGCCTTCACGAGCGGTGGTCCGCCGAGAAAGATGGTGCCCGTACCTTTGACGATCACCGTTTCGTCTGACATCGCAGGCACGTACGCGCCGCCCGCCGTGCACGACCCCATCACGACGGCCACCTGAGCAATTCGCTCGGCTGACATTCGCGCCTGGTTAAAGAAGATGCGGCCGAAGTGCTCGCGATCGGGAAACACGTCCGCCTGGAGCGGGAGGAATGCACCGCCCGAGTCGACGAGATACACGCATGGCAGGCGATTCTGAAGCGCGATCTCCTGCGCACGAAGATGCTTCTTGACGGTGATGGGGTAGTAGGTCCCGCCTTTGACCGTCGCGTCGTTCGCGACAATTACGACCTCGCGGCCCGAGACGCGACCGATGCCGGTCACGATGCCGGCGGAGGGCGCCTCGTTCTCGTACAGGTCCCACGCGGCAAGGGGAGACAACTCGAGAAACGACGAGTCCGTGTCGAGCAGCTTATCGATGCGCTCGCGGACGGGAAGCTTTCCCTGCTCGCGGTGGCGTTCCACATAACGCGGCCCGCCGCCCTCGCGCACCTTGTCGCGCCGCTCCTTCAGCTGCTCAACGAGCCGCTCCATGCGCGCCAGGTTCGTGCGGAAGCTCTCCGCGGACGGATCGATGTGGCTCTCAATAGGATCCATGGCAGCTGGGGCAGACCCCCTGGACCGTCAGAGCCCTACCATCCGCAGCAGTCGGTCTTGAAGCGGCACTGCGGACAACGCCAAACGGCGTGCATCCGGAACATCTCGGCGCCGCAGCGTTCACAGAGGACCTTGTCGTTCACCGGCTGCACGCGGCAGGAAGACGAGATGGGCTGGGGTAGGGAAGAGGTTCCGGGTTGAGTGGGGTCCGGCATTGGTCGGGATTATAACTGGCGCTCAACGAAAAACTGCTGTTCGCTCGCGACCAGGCTTAAATGCCCACCCACCTGGTCTAACTGTATGACTATTTGACATTACAATCTTGCGGATGGCTGGTCCGTTGTTCATTCTTTTGACGTAATTCGGCACGTGTGTATACTTTTCGGATGCCGTGACGGCCCTCAGGGGTCGTCAGGCCGGAGCGACGCACGGAAGGAAGGCTCAAAAAAAAGACGATGAACAACATCAAAAAGAAGAGCCGGGTGCTCGCGATAGACGACGAGCCGTCGATGATCGAGTGGCTCAAGATTCTGCTCGAGCACGAAGGCTATGAAGTCCGTACCGCGATGATCGGGACCAGGGGAGAAGAGATCTTCAAAACCTGGAAGCCCGACGTGGTCGTCACCGACATGATGCTTCCTGATGCCGATGGGCTGGAGTTGCTCAGGAAGTTCAAGCATGTCCATCCCGAAACCGAGGTGATCGTGGTCACCGGGCACGGCAGCGTGCCGAAAGCGGTCGAGGCGATGAAAGCCGGCGCGCACAGCTTTGTGGAAAAGCCGATTGAGCCGGACACACTGCTGGCGATGCTCGAGCGGGCCATCGAGCGGCGTGATCTCGTTGGCGAAAACCTGCTGTTGAAACAAAAGCTCGAGGGCCAATTCCGCTTCGGCAACATCATCGGCAAGAGCAAGAAGATGCACGAGGTGCTGGAGCTGGTTGAGAGCGTCGCCGGCAGCGACGCGAACATTCTTATTCAAGGTGAGAACGGCACGGGCAAGGAACTCATTGCGAACGCGCTGCATTACAACAGCAAGCGCGCGAAGGGCCCATTCATCAAGATCAACTGCGCCGCGATTCCCAAGGACCTCATCGAGTCAGAGCTGTTCGGCTACAAGAAGGGCGCGTTCACGGGCGCTCAGACCGATAAAGAAGGTTTGTTCGAATTGGCGGAGGGCGGCTCGCTCCTGCTCGATGAGATCGGCGAGATGCCGCCGTATCTGCAAACGAAGCTGCTGCGCGTGCTGCAGGAGCGCGAGTACCGCCCCATCGGCAGCGACCGCATCGTCCGGGTGGATTTCCGGCTGATCTGTGCGACCAACATCGATCTGGATGCTGCGCTCCGCGACGGCAAAGTGCGCGAAGACCTGTACTTCCGCATCAATACCATCACGTTGCGCGTGGCGCCGCTGCGCGAGCGGACCGAGGATATCCCGCTGCTCTGCGAACACTTCCTCGAGAAGTATCGCCAGCGGCATCAGCGCAATGTGAAGTCGATTTCTCCAGCGGCGTACCACCTCCTGATTCGGCACCGCTGGCCTGGGAACGTCCGCGAGCTGGAAAACGTCATCGAACGCGGGGTGCTCGTTGCGAAGGGGCCAGACATCGCGGTGACGGATCTGCCTGAAACGCTTCGCACGGAAACGACGAGGCCGGTCGATTTCGTCGTGCCCCCGCATCGCACGTTGGCCGAGATCGAGCGGATGGCGATTCTGCAGACACTGCAGCGGACCAACTGGAATAAGCAGGAGGCGGCACAGATCCTCGGACTGTATCGTCCAACGCTCTACAGCAAGATGAAGAAGCACGACATCCAGGACGGTGGCAAGAGCGCGCGGCGTGCGGCGCAGGCGTAGCAAGCTCGTCCATGCGATGGCATGAGGTTTGATGGTATTCAATTGGAAACTGATCGGTCGTTAGACCGAGCGGTTTCCCCGCGTAAGCGGACACAACAAGGAGGCGGACGTGGACGAGCGCTCACGTGTGTTGGCGGCAACATGCCTTGGCGCGGTGCTTGGTGGCGTGTGGGGCTGGCTTTACCTGACCGAAGGCGGTCGCCGCGTACGCGATCAGATCGAGCCGACGTTAGACGGCTTGATTGGCGAGATGTCCCGCGTCCGCGGAACCGTCGAGAAAGCCCGCTCGGCAGCCAATGAAGGATGGCGCTCGTTGAGCGACATCACCAGCGGCGGCCAAGGAGGGCGATGGTCGGCGTAGGAGGACCTCAATGGTGGTGGATCTCGAGACAACAAACTGGCTACTCGGCGTGCTCGCAGTCGCCTCGGCGGTTCAAACGCTCATCCTGATTGGCGTTGGTATTGCGGGGTACCGGTTGTATCGGCAGCTCTCGCAGACGGCAACGGAGCTGGAGTCTCGGCATGTCGCGCCGTTGCGGCAGCAACTGGATGGGATCCTCGGCGACGTGCACAGAATTACCGCCCGTGTCAGCCATCAAACAGAACGGGTCGATGACGCCATCACCGGCACCATCGACCGAGTGGATGAGACGGCGGAGCGCGTGAAGTACAGCGTGCGTGAGCAGGTCTCGCGCGCGACGGGGATCGTGCGCGGTATCCGCGCGGTGATCGCGTCACTGCTGACGACCGACTCGGTGCCGAAGTCGCACGCCGAGGCAGGCGGCCGGTTGTAGATGCCGCCCGATGGCTGCTCGATAACAACGTGATTTGATGAACGGCGCTGAGCGCCCTGCGTAGACACTGGAGGTATCAATGGCGTACGAATACGATCGCATCGAGCGTGAAGACGGCGTAAGCTCCTTCCTCATGGGGCTGCTCGCCGGTACCGTGCTCGGCGCGGGACTCGGCATGCTCTTCGCCCCGAAGGCCGGATCCGAAACGCGACGTCAGCTGACGGAGCAGGCGAACAAGCTTCGCAACACCGCGAACGATACATATAGCCAGGCGTCCGAGAAGGTTCAGCAGACCTATCATCAGGCGTCCGAGCGCGTCAGCCAGATGGTGGACCGCGGTCGCGAAGCGTACGAGCGCGCGCGTAACGCGGGTGAGCCAGCCACTGGTGTCACGAGCAGTCCGGCTGCAACTGGCACGACGGGTTATCCGAATCCGATCAACCGCCCGTAGCGCTCGTCGCCCGCGCGCAACCGAGTTCGACCGATGACGGAAGAGACTGCAACGAAAGTCGCCAACGTAGTCCTTGCCGCTGCCACCGTGGCAGCGGCATACGCCATCATCCGTACCCCGCCACTCCGGCGGATGGCCGGCGGATTGTTGCTGGCGGCCATCACCGGGACCGTGCCGAACTGGGTGAGCCGGGAAGTTCGGGAGGCTTGGAATGCCAGCGGCCGCGCGCAGCCCGGAGGCACCGCGCGCTAACGCCCCGCGCTATCATGACGATGTGAGCCAGCCGGCCATGCGACGCGACCGGCGCGTGCGCCGGGCGCTGGCGCGTGCGCATGCGGAAATTCGGCTGACCGCGCGGGCCATCTGGCGCGGCAGCGTCGGTATCTACAACAGCGACGATCTCACCTTCGCGTCGTCGATCGCCTACTATTCGCTGTTGTCGCTCTTTCCGTTCTTCCTGCTCGTATTCTCGATCATCGGCAGTGTGACCAACAGCGAGGCCGAACGGCAGGCCGTGCTCGGCTTCGTGCTGCGCTACTTCCCACGGCAATTCGATTTCGTGACCGACCAGCTGACTGCGATGCAGCAGGCGCACTTCCGCCTGGGGGTGCTCGGCAGCGTCCTGATGGTCTGGGCGGCCATGGGTGTGTTCGGCGCGATCACGTCCGCCGTGAATCATGCGTTTGGCGTCGAGCGCCAACCCAGCTACTTCAAGCACAAGCTGATCTCGTTTGTGATGCTGGCGGTGTCGGGCCTGCTGTTGCTCATCGGACTGATGGCCTACAGCGCCGTCAACGTCGTGGGCGCGCGGTGGTTTGCGGGCGTCATCGAAGGCTCTCCTCAGCTCCTTGTGCTGCAGAATTTTGCGATCCGATGGTCGACGACGCTCTTGTTCATCGTGGTTGTCGGACTCGTGTTTTACTTCGTGCCGAACGCCAAAGTCCGATTCCGCGATGTGTGGGTGGGCGCCGTGCTGACCGGGCTCCTCTGGCACGCGGCGCTGGCGGGATTCTCCCTCTACGTGCGGGATCTCACGAGGTTCCAGAACATCCATGGACAGATTGGTGCGGTCGTGGTGTTCCTGCTGTGGATCTACGTCTCCGCCGTCATCTTGCTCTACGGCGTCGAGGTGACGGCCGCGTACGCGCGGTTGCGGCGCCACCGGCCAGAACAAGTGCCCGCGGCGCCAGCACCACGGTAGTCGTTAGTCGTCAGTCGGTAGTCGGTAGTCGGTAGTCGGTAGTCGTGAGCCGTTAGTCGTGAGTCGTTAGTCGCTATGCGTTGTTTCGTTGGTGTGGCGCTCATTGCCGTTTCGTTTCAAGGTTTGTCGCTCATCTCCGTCAAGCAGGAGATCGAGCTGGGGCGGGAGGCGCAGCGGCAGGTTAAATCGAAGATTCCTCAGCTCAACGACGCGACCATTGTCAGCTACGTGCAGTCGCTCGGGCGCCGTCTGACGCCGCACGCTGGCGGGCCGCAGTATCCCTACAGTTTCTCGGTCGCCAACTATCGCGAGATCAACGCGTTTGCACTGCCTGGCGGGCCGGTGTGGATCAATCGCGGGACTCTCACGGCTGCGCAGAACGAGGCACAGGTCGTAAGCGTGCTTGCGCACGAGATCGCGCACATTTCCCAGCGTCATGCCGCGGATCAGCTGACCAAGAGCCTCGTCGCCAATGGGCTGCTCGGGCTGCTTGGCGCGTTACTAGGGAACGACAGCGGCGCTCGCGCCGCACAGATTGCCGCGCAGGCGCTGGCCGGTGGTTACATGCTGAAGTTCAGCCGAGACGACGAGCGCGAAGCCGACCGCGTGGGCGCACGCGTCATGCGGAACGCAGGATGGGATCCGCGCGAGATGATCGCGTTCATGGAGATCCTCCGCCAGCGGCAGGGGAGAGATCCGAGTTCCGTTGAAGTGTTCCTCTCATCGCATCCGGGACCTGCCGAACGTGTGCAGTTGCTTCGCACTGAACTTCGCGGCGTGTCAGGGGGCCGCAGGGATTCCGATCGATTGCGGCAAGTTCGCGCGCGACTGGCGAAGCTTCCGCCCGCAAAGCGGATGAAATGAATCGGCGCAACAGCACGCGCGCTACACAGTGTGACGCGGCCTACCCATCCGCCTTGCGAAGATCAGTGGCGGCCTTTACCTCAACTAGTGGAATCCGTGATTTTCACGCGGATTTGCGCGGAAAAGTCGTGGCATGGGCGTTGCTGTTTAGAGGGAAGTCGGGACGCTGGAAACAGCACCCGGCCTGCCGCTCCGGCGTTCCGCTGGGGCAACCCTCACGCCATCATCCTCCTGCCAATGGGCAGCAGGGAGAGTCTTCGGACCTCCCTGCCCTGTCATTTCTGATCGTCAACGGCGTTCCGCGGCGGAGCGGGAGGCGGGAGGTACGTCCGCGATCGGCTCAACATCCTGGCGTTTGCCAGGAACGCGGCGCCAAGCGCGCCGAAGGCGAGTCCGAGGCCGAGGCCAGTCGCGAGGGCGCCCGCAGTAAACGCCAGGAGCAGCGTAAGTGCTGCTCCCAGCCCGATCAGGATGATTCCGGCGCTTCGGTAGCGCAGCGACCCTTCGGTCTCAGAGCGTTCTCGGCCCAACCGTTTCTCAAAGCCGGCAGGGTCGACTTCTGGCGGAGGCACGAGCCCTCGCTCGATCATCGCGAGCCGCTCGCGATGTTCCATCTCGCGAATCTGGCGTCGGCTGGTCACGCTCATCCACATCACGGCCAGCGACGCCAGGACGATGAGCCCGACCACGACGATTCCCATTACCTCTCCATCCACAAGCACCCTCCAGCCCGAGTTGCCGGGCGTCAGCGTGTCCGGCATAGTCTGAGGCATTAGACTTGGGGCCTGAACTGATTGTTTCAGGGCCTGGGTGAAACAAAACCGGCGCTCCGGGGTTCTAAAGACGGTCGAGGACCTACGCTTCACAAGACGGGAAAGGCGGGTGGGTGTCGGAGGAAGTCGACGAGCGCGCGCTGATCGAGCGCTGCAGGGCGGGCGACGACACCGCGTTCGGCGAGCTTGTCGACACGTACAAGAACCTCGTCTACGGATTGGTCCATCGACTGGTTGGCGACCCGTCGCAGGCCGACGATCTGGCGCAGGAAGTGTTCTTGAGAGTTCATCGCGGGCTGCCGTACTTCCGCGGTGATGCGCGACTCTCGACGTGGATTTACCGCATCGTGCAGAACGTCTGTTTCGAGGCCCGGGCCAAGCGCGCATCGAGCGCGGCAGTCGTGGCGTCCGCGTATCATCACGATGGCCGCCCGATCGATCCCGGCAGGCCCGATTCAGCATTCGCCGACTTCGAGTTGCGGGACAGATTGGAAAAAGCCATCGCCCAACTGCCGGATCAGTACCGGGTCCTGATCGCGGCGCACTATTTGGATGGCATTCAGTACGAGGCGCTGGCCGAGGCACTCGACATGCCGCTTGGCACCGTCAAAACGCATTTGTATCGAGCGAAACGTCGTCTCAGAGAGTTGCTGGGCAGCTAGATCGTCGTAGACCATGACTTGCCGTGACGCACTGCATCTCGTCGAGGCGATAGCCGCGGGGGACCTCGAGGTCGAAGAGTCGGTGCGCGCGCACTTCGAGAGCTGCCCGGCGTGCGCATCCGCGCTGGCCGCGGCCCGCCGGATCGAACGCGCCCTCCAGGCTCGGCCTGCGCTGCCGGCACCACCTCGTTTTACCGCGAACGTGCTCGGACGCATCCGCACCGACCGCTGGCGCTCGGAGCAGCGCGTCGATCGGATCTTCAACGTCGCGATCGTCGTGGCCTCGCTGTCCGTGGTCGCCGGGCTGGCGGCGCTCGCGAATGTCGGCGCTGTGCTGTCAGCCGGCGGATGGATCTGGGGTGCGCTGGCCGAGCTCTCCGGGCAGCTCGTGCAACAAGCCGCACCGGCACTCCTGTCGTACGTGGCCGCCGCGTTCCTGCTCATGTCGACGTTGGCAATGTGGTGGTGGGCGGAGAGAAGACTATCGCTCTGACTTCACCATCCCCAGATTCTCGCTCCGCCGAGCGAAGACCTGCGCCGCGCCTTCAAACAACAGACGGCTACAGATCCAGCAGATCCCGAGCCACACGAGCATCAGAACTGGCGCGAGCGCTGGGCGGTGCAACAGCCCCGTCGCAAGCAGTGTCAGAAGAATCGATGGCGCACCGGCGACGGCGAACAGCAGAAGGCCAAGCAGATTAGCCGCGCCATGCGCGTTGCTGCCGCGTCCGATGCTGTTCAAGTCCACGGCCCGCGGAAAGATCGCCGAGAGGACGGCGACGCCCGGCGCGGCAAGCGTGTAGGTCGCAGCTAGTCCGAGCAGTAGTCCGATCCAGAGCGCTGGGTGTCCGCTCGGCAGCAACATCCAGGAGGCCGCCGCGCAGAAAAGCGTCGACGCACCAACGAGCAGTCCATTGGCGACGGCTTTTCCGACGAGCAGCTCGCGGCGCCCGAGCGGTGAGAGAAGCGCCAACGTCAGACCGGCGCGATCGATTGCGAACTGGTTGACGGCAAACGGCAGGATCGCCATCAGGCACGTGGCGGCGCTGACCGTCGCAAGTCCAAGCCCGCTGTTCAGCGTCGCGAATCCCGCGTCAAACGCGCCACCATTGCGGCGCAGCAGAATGGCAAACATGCCGAAGACGAGCAGTGGCGAGAGTAGCATCGACCGTCCGCGCGGCGTCCGCAGCGTCAGGCACAACTGCGCATGTGCCACCGCCATCGTCGCTCTCGACAGGCCAGGGATGCGGGCGCGGTCGAATAGCGTAGCGCGCGCCGCTTGCCGAGGCGCTGAGGATCCGGGCGAGCGGAGCAGTCCCGAAAAGGTGAGCATGCCCAGGGCATGCAGGATTGCCACTGACAACCCCAGGCCTGCGAGCGATGCCGCTGCAGTCGTCCGATCGCGATGCGCCGCGTAACGCATGCTTCGCACGTACAGCTCCGACGGCAGGAATCCGAACGCGCTCGAGGCAATTCGGATGCCTCGCTCGTTGAGATGCTCTTCACCCCGCGCCAGCCGCTCAGCCCGCGCACGCCGTTCGGCGAGGCGTTCCTCGCGAGTCCCAGACGGCGGTCCCATCAGACTCGGTAGCAGCCCGAGGAGCGGGACCACGACGATGAAGATCAGCGCGAGGAGCTCGCCTCGGCGCCTGTCGCGAAAAATGAGATGGAGGAACGACGCACAGAGCGTCGACATGCCGACGAGCGCCAATATCAGCAAGAGACCGGCGACGAGCGCCAGAACGGCGGCGACGACCGCACCGGCGACGAAAAGTCCGGCTGAGACGCCGGCCAGTGCCGCGACGGCCAGAAGCACCCAGGGCTCGCTGAACGCGCTGGCGGCATGCGCGATATAGAGCGTGCGACGATGGATGGGCAACAGCAAGAGACGGACGGTGTTCGTGCGCTCCATCGACGGCATGAGCAGTGGGCCCACCACGCAGAATGCCGAAGACACGAGCAACAGAATACGGAGCAGGTCAAACATTGCGACGCGATCCGGCCCCGGCAGCCAATAGCCCGCATACGCGCCGAGCGCGGCGAGGCCGACCGCTGACGGCGCCAGCAGCGTGAGCGCGATGATCGGCCCAATCTGTTCAATCGCGAGCGAGAACCTTTCGAGGGTGTCGCGAGCGCCGGTGCGCTCGAGCGAGTTCATCAACACTCGCCATCGCATCCACGCAAACGCACGCAGGGTTCGCCACATCTGCCGAATCAGATCCAGTCGAGCGCGATAGGCACGCGCGTGTCGCCGCCAACGAGCGTGATGAACAGTTCTTCAAGGCTTGCCGCGCCGGAGGCGCCGGCCCGCAATTCTTCGATGGGACCCTGGGCGACCAGCCGCCCACCGGCGATGACGCCGATGTGGGTCGACAGCCGTTCGACGATCTCGAGAATGTGCGACGTCAGAAAGATCGTGCCGCCGCGCGCGACGAACGATTGCAAAAGATCCTTGATCTGACGGGAGGCGACGGCATCGATCCCTTCAAACGGCTCATCGAGAAACAGGAGCCGGGGCGCCGGCAGGAGAGCCGCGGCCAACGACAGCTTCTTGCGCATGCCATGTGAGAAGTCGGTGACGAGTGCTGACCCAGCCGACTGCAGATCCATCAACCGCAGCAGGTCGGCCGCGCGGTCGCGCGCGACGGTTCGGTCGAGCCCGTGAACCTCGGCCACGAACGTCAACGTTTCCAGGGCGGTGAGCCGATCGAAAAGCGCGAGATCTTCGGGCACGACACCGATCCGGCGTTTGACGGCGACGGAGTCGGTGAGCGGATCGAGTCCCAGGATGCGCATCGTGCCGGAGCTCGGCCGCAGCAAGCCGGTCAGGCACTTGATCGTCGTCGACTTGCCCGCGCCGTTTGGCCCGAGGAATCCAAAGAAGCTGCCCGTAGGTACCGCCAGATCGATCCCATCCACCGCGCGGAGCGATCCGAACACCCGCGTTAACCCACGCGTCTCGACGGCGAGTTCCATGCGCTTGGATTGTATCCGTACGTGAAACAATGGATGCAGGATCGATACAAATGAACCGCCTCGGCCGCGAACGCAGCCCCTACCTCCTGCAGCATGCAAACAATCCGGTGGACTGGTATCCGTGGGGCGATGAAGCGTTCGCGCGCGCCCGCGCCGAGGACAAACCCATCTTTCTGTCGATCGGCTACTCCACCTGCCACTGGTGTCACGTGATGGAGCACGAGTCGTTCGAGAGCCCTGAGATTGCCAGGCTCCTCAACGACGACTTTGTCTCGATCAAGGTCGATCGCGAAGAACGGCCGGACGTCGACCGCGTGTACATGTCGTTCGTGCAATCGACGACCGGCGCTGGCGGCTGGCCGATGACGGTGTTTCTCACGCCCGACCTGAAGCCATTCTTTGGCGGCACCTATTTCCCGCCATCATCACGTTGGGGCCGCCCTGGCTTTTCAGATCTGCTGGGCGAGCTGGCGCGTGTGTGGAAACACGATCGGCCGCGTGTCGAGCAAGCGGCGGCCGAGCTGCTCGAGCGTTTGAACATGGTGACGAGCACCGGCGGCCGGGCACAGGCCGAGTCGACGATCGCCCGCCCCGACGCGCTTGACGTGGCCGTCGAGCAATCGCAGCGCGCCTTCGACTCGCGCTTCGGCGGCTTTGGTGATGCGCCGAAGTTTCCCCGGCCGTCAGAGTTGTTGTTCCTGCTGCGCGAGCATGCGCGGCGGCGGGCGAACGGGGATTTGGCCGAGACGCCCCTCCACATGGCGACGGCGACGCTCCGTGCGATGGCGATGGGTGGAATGCGCGACCACATCGGCGGCGGATTTCACCGCTACTCGGTGGATGCACAGTGGCGGGTACCCCACTTCGAGAAAATGCTCTACGACCAGGCCCAGCTCGTGCTGGCGTATCTCGAAGCGGCGCAAGCGACGGGCGACGACTTCTATGCAACGGTCGCCGAAGATACCCTCGATTACGTCCTGCGCGATTTGACGGATCCTGCGGGCGGATTCTATTCGGCGGAGGATGCTGACAGCATTCCGCCCGAACACGCAGGCGATCCGACGGCGCACAAATCGGAGGGTGCGTTCTACATCTGGAGCGATGCCGAGATTGGATCGCTGCTCGGCGACGACGCGGAGGTGGCGAGGCGGCGATTTGGTATCGAGCCGGATGGAAACGCCCTGCAGGATCCGCAAGATGAATTCAGAGGACGCAACCTGCTGTACATCTCGGAACCCGTCGAAGACGTCGCCATCCGAACAGGGAAGCCGCTCGACGCGGTGATGAAAGCTCTCGTTGGCGTTCGCGAAAAGCTGTTCGCGGCTCGACAGCAGCGTCCCAGGCCGCATCTCGATGACAAAGTTCTGACAGCGTGGAACGGGCTGATGATTGCGGCGTTCGCACGTGCGGCGCGCGTGACCAACCCGCGCTACCTGCAGTCCGCGCAGCGGGCGGCGGAGTTCATCCGCACCACGTTGTGGATTGACACCGAACGCCGGTTGCTCAGGCGCTACCGCGCCGGCGACGCGGCGATCGATGGCTACGCGGAAGACTACGCCTATCTGATCTTTGGATTGCTCGAGCTGTTTCAGGCCGACGGCGATGTTCGGTGGCTGGACTGGGCGTTGATCCTGCAACAACGGCAGGACGAGCTGTTCTGGGATGACGCAGAAGGCGGCTGGTTCAGCACGACCGGAAGCGATCCATCGGTGCTCCTGCGATTGAAGGACGATTACGATGGCGCCGAGCCCGCGGCGAGTTCGGTGTCGGTGCTCAATCTGTTGACGCTCGAGCACCTGATTGGCGGCGGAGCCTTTGCGCCGAAGGCCGAACGCGCGCTCGCGCGCTTCGGCCCACGGATCGGCGCTGCCGCGCGCGTCGTGCCGATGATGCTGGCAGGGCTCTCGTCGTGGCACGCCGAGCATTCGCAGGTGGTGATCGTGGGGCCGCGCGCGTCCGCCGACACGGATACGCTTCGCCGTACCGTCAGCCGCCGCTATCTTCCGTTCGCGCTCGTCATCCCCGTCGTGCCCGGCGCCGATCAGGCCGCGCTCGCGGAGCGATTGCCGTTCGTCGGCGCGATGCAGACCCAGAACGGCCACGCGACCGCCTATGTGTGCCGCGCGTTCACCTGCCGCGAGCCCGTGCACGATAGTGAAGCACTCGCGGCGCAGTTGTCGGGCGCGTGATGCCGGTCGGCGTCAGCTTCAACGCGGAGCGCACGCGCGTCGCATTTCGATTCGCGCATTCAAACGGCAACATCCTCACGGCTGACATCGTCGAGGCCCTTCGCGCCGGCATCGAACAGGTTGGCCAGGATCCGCATCTCAAGCTGATCACGTTCGAGGGCGCGGGCGAGGACTTCAGTTTTGGCGCCAGCATTCCCGAACATGCGCCTGAGCACGTCGCGCGCGTGCTGCCGCTGATGCATCGCCTGGTCGAGGATGTGCTCGACGCGCCCGCGGTAACGGCCGCGGTCGTGCGCGGGCGATGCCTTGGGGGCGGATTCGAGCTTGCCCTGGCGTGCGACGTGATTGTTGCCGCAGACACTGCGCAGTTTGGGTTGCCAGAGATTCGGCTCGGCGTGTTTCCACCGGCCGCCGCCGTGCTGCTACCGGCACGCGTCGGCTACGCTCGCGCGACTCGCGCCGTGATCACCGGCGACGCGCAATCGGCCGCGTACTGGAGAGACGCAGGCCTCGTCGCGTTCACAGCGGCACCGGAAGAATTGTCAGGCCGCATGGACGCATGGTTCGATGAACATCTCGCGTCCAAATCGGCTGCGGCGCTTCGACATGCCGCGCTCGCCGTTCGAAGTGGCCTGCGCGCCGAAGTCGGCGAACGGCTGCCGGCTCTCGAACGACTATACTTGGACGATCTCATGCGCACGCACGATGCGAGAGAAGGCGTGCAGGCGTTTATCGAGAGACGTTCGCCACAGTGGCGCGACGACTAAGGATTCCACACTGATGTTGTTCAATGTTGAAGTCGTTCTTCGCGAACGCGATTATGCGGTCACCGAGCAGGTTCACCATGTCGGCAACGAGCCACCGGCGTGGACCGAAGTCGATGTCGAGGATGTGCTCAAGTCCATGCTGCTCGCGATCGATCGC
>Ga0075418_10006034_pt1 | contig 13676 bp, 10 predicted proteins | sample SoiMetdeltSBSDD2_FD_81776 | JGI IMG/M metagenome (GOLD analysis project Ga0075418, IMG submission 81776) | Bulk soil microbial communities from a Populus tree surrounding site in Tennessee, USA - Soil MetaG P. deltoides SBSDD2 | ecosystem: Environmental > Terrestrial > Soil > Tree plantation...
CCGCGCTCGGCGAGACTCTCGCCGAGACGGTCCGCGCGAGCGACGTTGCCGGCCGCTACGGCGGCGAGGAGTTCCTCGTCCTGCTGCCCGAGACCGGCCGGGACGGCGCCGTCGTCCTCGCCGAGAAGCTGCGGCGAAGCGTCGGGGCCCTCGCTGTGCACGGGGTTGATCGGCGGCTGTCCGCGAGCTTCGGGGTCGCGAGCCTCCCGGCCGACGGCGGGGACGGAGATGCGCTGGTTCGCCTCGCGGGGCGTGCCCTGCACGCGGCTCAGGCGGCGGGAGGCAACCGCGTCGAGGCGGCTGGGCTCTCGATCGCCCGGTCGCTCTGAGGAGCGGGAGCTAGCGTGCGGGAGACGGCGGCGGCGTCGCGGGCTCGTCAAGCCCGGTCCGTTCGACCTCCCGCGTCTCGAAGGCCTCGAGGATGTCGCCTTCCTTCACGTCGTTGAAGCCGTCGAGCAGGATGCCGCACTCGAAGCCCTCGCTGACCTCGCGCGCGTCGTCCTTGAAGCGCTTCAGCTGCGCGATCGAGGTCTCGTGGATGACCGTGCCGTCGCGGACGACGCGCACCTGCGCTCCGCGGCGGACGAGCCCGCTCGTGACCATGCAGCCGGCGATCGTCCCGAGCCGCGAGACGCGGAAGAGCGCGCGCACCTCGGCCTCGCCGAGCGTCTCCTCGGTCTGCACCGGCGAGAGCATCCCGACGAGCGCCTGCTGAATGTCGTCCGTGAGCTGGTAGATGACGCGGTAGGTCCTGATGTCGACGCCCTCGCGCTCCGCGAGCGCCCTCGCGTCGGCGCTCGGGCGGACGTTGAAGCCGATGACGAGCGCGTCCGACGCCGAGGCGAGGTTGACGTCGTTCTCCGTGATGCCGCCGACGCCGGTGTGGATGACGTTCACGCGCACCTCGGAGTGCTGGATCTTCTGCAGCTCGCCGAGGAGCGCCTCGACCGAGCCCTGGACGTCGCCCTTGAGGACGATGTTCAGGTCCTGCACCTCGCCTGCCTGCAGGTCGGCGTGCAGCGTCTCGAGCGACACGCGCCTTCGCGGGCGCTGCGCGAGCTGCTCCCGGCGGAGCCGCTCCGCACGCAGGTTCGCGAGGTGCTTCGCCTGCCGCTCGTGCTCGACGACGCGGACGAACTCGCCCGCGGACGGGGGATGGTCGAACCCGAGCACCTCTACGGGCTCCCCCGGCTTCGCCTCCTGCACCCGCTCCCCGCGGTAGTCGTGGAGGGCGCGGACCTTGCCGGACGCGTCTCCGGCGACGGCCGCGTCGCCCACGCGCAGCGTCCCGCGGTGGACGAGGACGGTCGCGACGGGCCCGCGGCCGACGTCGAGACGCGATTCGATGACGACGCCAGAGGCCTCCGCGTCGGCCTTCGCGCGGAGGTCGAGCTCGGCGTCCGCCACGAGCAGGATCTTCTCGAGCAGATCGGCGAGGTTCGTCTGCTGCTTCGCGGACACCTCGGAGAACTGCGTGGAGCCGCCCCAGTCCTCGGGCTGGAGCCCCTCGGCGGCGAGCTCGCTCTTCACACGGTCGGCGTTCGCGTCAGGGACGTCCATCTTGTTCACGGCGACGACGATCGGGACCTCGGCGGCACGTGCGTGCGAGATCGACTCCTTCGTCTGCGGCATGACGCCGTCGTCGGCGGCGACGACGAGGACGGCGATGTCCGTCACCTTGGCACCACGTGCGCGCATCGCGGTGAACGCCTCGTGGCCTGGGGTGTCGAGGAACGTGATCTTGCGGCCGTCGACCTCGGCCTGGTAGGCGCCGATGTGCTGCGTGATCCCGCCCTGCTCGGTCTCCACGACCGAGGCCGAGCGGATCGCGTCGAGGAGCGTCGTCTTGCCGTGGTCGACATGGCCCATGATCGTCACGACCGGCGGGCGCGGGACGAGCTCCTCGTCCGCGTCGTCGAACACGGCCGGCTCGAGCTCCTCCTCCGCGGCGTGCTTGATCGTCACCTCGCGCGACACCTCGGTGGCGATGAGCTCGACCTCCTCGTCGGAGAGCGACTGCGTCGCGGTCCGCATCTGCCCCATGTTCATCAGGATCTTGATCAGGTCCGGCATCGGGACGCCCAGGGCCTGCGAGAGGTCCTTGACCGTGACGCCGGACTCGACGGTCACGGGCCCGCTCGGCGGCGCAGCCGGCGGCTGGCGAGGCGTCTGCGGGGCCGACCCGCGGTCGCGCGGCTGACGGCCCTGGCTGCGCGCACCGCCGCCCTCGATGACGACGCGGCGCTTTCGCCCCGAGGAGCCTCCGCGGGGGCGGATCGGGCGGTTCGGCCTGTTACGTCCGTCTGCCATCAGCCCTCAAGTCTAGAGGCCCTCACGAGCCGTCTCGTCCGGTGCGGGCACGTCCACGGCGCCCGACTCGACCGCCTGCCCGGCGCCCTCGGCCTCGACCGCCACGCCCGCTGCCTCCTCCGACACGTCCTCGGTCTCCTCGCCCTCGTCGACGAGGGGCTCTTCGGGCTCCGTGCCCACGAGCGCCTGGTGCGCCGGGACGCCGCAGTAGCGCGACCCGGGAAGCGCGGCGTTCGGGCAGCGCTTGCCGTTGGAGAGGATCGCCGCACAGCGACCGGAGTACTCCTCGTCGTCGGCCGCGCCGGCGAACGCCGCCGCCGCCTCGGCCTGGGCGAACTCGGTCTCCGACTCGATGTCGATCTTCCACCCCGTGAGGCGCGTGGCGAGGCGGGCGTTGAGCCCCTCCTTGCCGATCGCGAGCGCGAGCTGGTCGTCCGGCACGATGACGGTCGCCTCGCGCGTCTCGTCGTCGATGTAGACCTCGCGCACGCGGGCCGGGGAGAGCGCCTTCGCGACGAAGCGCGCCGGCTCCGTGTTCCACGGGATGATGTCGATCTTCTCCCCGCGGAGCTCGGAGACGACCATGCGCACGCGCGACCCGCGCGGGCCGACGCAGGCGCCGACCGGATCGACTCCCTGCATGTGCGACTCGACCGCGATCTTCGAGCGATAACCCGGCTCGCGCGCGACGCCGCGGATCTCGACGAGCCCGTCGGCGATCTCGGGCACCTCGAGCTCGAAGAGCGCCCGGATGAGCTCCGAGTCGCGCCGCGAGAGGATGACCTGGGGGCCCTTCGTTCCCGAGCGCACCTCCGCGATGACCGCCTTGATCCGGCTCCCCTGCTCGTAGCGCTCGCCGTCCACCTGCTCGGAGCGCGGAAGAAGCGCCTCGACGCGGCCGAGGTCGACGAGCACGTTGTTGCGGTCGCCCGCCTGCTGGACGATGCCCGTCACGACCTCGCCCTGCCGGTCGACGTACTCGTCGTACATGATCGCGCGCTCGGCCTCACGGATCCGCTGCTGGATGACCTGCTTCGCCGTCTGCGCGGCGATGCGGCCGAAGTCGTCGGGAGTGACGTCTGTCCGCACGATCTGCCCGGGCGGCACCTGTGACCAGTCGAGATCGAGGTCCTCGTCGGTGACGAGCGTGTGCTGACGCTCGCCGGTCTCCTCCTCGATGCGCTCGAGCTCGGTGATCCGCGCCTCGCGCGCCGCCTCCACGAGCCTGACCTCGACGTCCTCCGGGATGTCGATCGCGAACACGCGGAACTCCCCGGCCTCGTCCAGCTTGACCTCGGCGTGGCGGCTCGCCTCGGGCGTCTTCTTGAACGCCGCGAGCAGCGCGTCCTCGAGAGCGGAGATGAGGACGCCTTCCTCGATCCCCTTCTCCTTCTCGATCATGTGGATTCCCTCGATGATCTCCTGGCTCATGTCTTCTACCCCTCGTCGATCAGGTTGGCCCGCACGATCGCGTCGTACGGGATCGAAAGCGGCCCCGGCTCGCCGGCGACCTCGAGCAGCACGGCGTCGTCACCGGCCTCGAGCACCTCGCCGCGCACGCGCTTCCGGCCGGCGACCGGGCTGTCCGTGCGGACCGCGACGTCGCGCCCGACCACGGCGGCGAAGTGGGCCGGCTTGCGCAGCGGGCGCTCCGGCCCGGGAGACGACACGTCGATCGTGAAGTCCGCCCGGTACTCGTCGAGGAGGTGGGTGACCCGCTCGCAGAGCGCATGGTCGACGCCCCCTGCACGGTCGATGTACACGCAAAACCGGCGCGGCGAGAGGAGCTCGACCGCGAGCACCTCCACCTCGGGCAGGCGCTCCTCGACCGCCGGGGCGATCTCGTCCTGGAGCGCTCGCTCTCGTGTGGTGGTGGTCGTCATCGTGCTCAGCCCCTCAAACAAAATGGGCGCCGGGCGCCCATTTCGTGAAACCGGTGAAATGTGGTGAGAGGAAGGATAGCACCGGGCTCCGGCGCGCTCAGGCCGCGGCGACCAGCACGACCCCGAGGACGACGACTGCCGCACCCACCGCCCGCGGCCAGCCCACGGGCTCGCGGAGAACGACGAGACCGAGGGCGACCGCGACGAGAATGCTGGTCTCCCGAACCGCTGCGACCGCCGCGGCTGGCGCGAGCGAGAGAGCTGCGAGTGCGAGCGCGTAGGCGAGGAACGAGGCCGTGCCCGCGGCCACGGACGCGGGGCCGATCTCCGCGCGCACGCTCGCGAGCCGTCCGCTTACGCCGTGGAAGAGCACGGCCACGACCGCGACCGGCGCGAGCACGAGCACGAGATAGGGGACCGCAGACGCGTGCTCGATCCCCTCCTTGTCGACGAGGGTGTAGGCCGCGATCGTCGCCGCGATCGCGAGCGAGAGGGCGACCCCCGCCCGGTCGACCGGGCCGCGGACGCCGCGGACGAGCAGCACGCCCGCGCCCACCAGCACGACCCCGAGCGCCTGCCATGCTCCCAGCGTCGTTCCCGCGAGCGTCGCCCCGACGAGGACGAGGGCGGGCGCCACCCCGCGCGCGATCGGGTAGACGAGGCTCAGGTCGGACCGCCCGTAGGCGGCCGTCAGGAGCGCGAAGTAGACGATCTCGAGCGCCGCGGAGGCCGCGATCCACGGCACCGCGGCGAGCTCGACCCGCCACGTCGCCGCGGCGACCGGTGCGAACAGGAGCACACCCAGCACGAGCGCCACCGTCGTCGCTGCCCGCACGTCGCGCGCCCGCGCAAGCAGCACGTTCCAGGCTGCATGGAGCACCGCCGCCCCCAGGGCGAGCACGAGAGCCGAGGCCGGCATCAGAGGTCGAGGACGATGGTCACCGGCCCGTCGTTGACGAGCGCGACCTCCATGCGCGCACCGAAGACGCCGCGCGCGACCGTGACGCCGGCGTGCTCGAGGGCGGCGCAGAAGCGGTCGTAGACGGGCTCCGCCTCCTTCCCCGACGCTGCGGCCGAGAAGCTCGGCCGCGTGCCCTTGCGGGCGTCCGCGACGAGTGTGAACTGGCTGACGACGAGCGCCTCGCCGCCGACGTCGACGAGCGAGCGGTCGAGGCGGCCGCCGGACTCCTCGAATACGCGCAGGTGGGCCACTTTCGAGGCCAGCCGCTCGGCGGTCTCGCCATCGTCGTCGCGGGCGATCCCGAGCAGGACGACGAGGCCGCGGCCGCACGAGCCGCGCACGGCTCCGTCGACGCTGACAGAGGCGCCGGACACGCGCTGCACGACCGCCCGCACGACCGCGATTGTCACCGCTCAGGATCTCGCGCGCGCAGCCGATAAGGAGGGGATGGAAGCCGCCCACCACCCCTGGCCCGCTCTCGGGGCACTCCTCCTTCGCGACGGGCTCGTCGACAAGGACGAGCTGCAGGCAGTTCTCACCGCGCAGGAGGACGCCGGCCACCAGCGCCTGTCCGCCCGGCGCCTGGGAGAGCTCCTCGTCGAGCACGGGACCGTCACGCACACCCAGGTCGCACAACTCGTTGCCGAGCAGTACGAGCTGCCGTACCTCGAGCTCGTCCCGACCGACGTGAACCTTCGCGCCGCGACGCTCCTGTCCGAGGAGCACGCACGCGAGTTCGCAGCACTGCCGATCAGCGTCCTTCCGGACGCTTCCGTGCTCGTCGCCGTTTCCGATCCGCCCCTCGTCCTCTTCTCCGAGCAGTTCCGGCGGCTCCTGGGCGTACCGCTCCGCTACGCGGTCGCCGCCCAGGACGAGCTCGATGCCGCGATCGAGTACGCGCTCGGCGGCACTCCTGTCCCCGCCGACAGCGAGGACTCGACCGTTCTCGCCGTCGTCGAGAACACGGTGGACGACCTGCTCGCCGCGGACGAGGTCATGACCGCCCTCGTCGTCCCCGAGCACCCACGCGCACACCGCTCCGCGGCCCTCGGCGCGCTGCTCGTGCGCGACGGGCTCGTCGGCGAGGAGGAGCTCGACGCTGCGCTCGCGCAGCAGCGAATCGCAGGCAACAAGCGCCTGGGCGAGATCCTCGTCGAGCGCGGCGCCGTGACGCGCAGCCAGGTCGCCCGGCTGGTCGCCGAGCAGTACGACCTCCCCTTCGTCGAGCTGGAGCTTGCGCGCGTGGACGTCGACGCCGCGCAGCTGCTCCCGGAGAGCCTCGCGCACCGGCTCTCGGCCCTCCCGCTCGGCCGTTCGGACGACGGCTCGCTGCTCGTCGCGGTCTCCGACCCGACGAATGTCGTGTACGCCGACGAGCTCCACGTCGTGCTCGACGCGCCGATCCGGTTCGTGGTTGTGACGCCCGACGAGATCGACGAGGCGCTCCATCAGGTGCACCTGGAGGCGCCCGAGGCCGCCGTCGCGACCGACGTCGACGAGAACCCGTGGCTCGAGCACCTCGACGAGGATCTGCTCGCAGAGGTCGGCGAGGTCGCCGAGACGGCGTTCGAGGCGGACTCCTACCCGCACATCGTCCCCCTGCACGAGCCGCTCGCCGACGTCGTCGAGCTCGCCCCCGAATCCGCCGCCGCCGAGGACGAGCCTGCCGCTGCCGACACCGGCGCGGACACCGACGGCGCCGAGCGCGAGACCCAGCAGCTCGCCGCCGTGCACGTGCTCGAGGCAGAGAGCGTGCGTGCAGACGATGCGCCCGAGGACGCCGACGAGAGCGAGCACGTCGGGGACACGCTCGAGCCGGCGCTCGACGCACCCGAGGACGACGCCGACGAGCACGAGGAGCACGAGGTCACGGTGGTCGCACTCGTCGAGGACTTCGAAGAGCACCATCCATCCCAGGAAGAGCCCGACCACCAGCACGAGGACGTCGGCGCTGACGCTCACGCCGAGGACGCGGTCGACGAGCTCCTACGGCGAGCTCTCTCGCTCCGCGCCGCGACGGTTCAGCTCACGCCGCATCCCCAGGGTCCGGTCGCGCGCTGCCGGATCGACGGCTCGATGCTCGACCTCGGGACGCTCGACGAGGCCTCGCCGGGGGAGGTGACCGCGCGGCTGATGGCCCGGTCCGGGCTCGATCCCTCCCGCCGGGCCCCCCAGCACGGGTTGCTCGCCGTCACGCACGAGGAGCAGGTCGTGGAGCTCGCCGTCGCGAGCGTGCCGACGAAGCTCGGGACGCAACTCGTCCTGCGCAGACGGCCACGGGACGGCCGGCCCTCGGTCGTCTCCGAGCTCGGCCTGCGGCCCGAGGCGGACGCATCGCTCCGCGAGGCCCTGCGGGCCCGGTCGGGCGTCGTGGTGGTTTCCGGGCCTGCGCTCGCCGGCCGGACGACGACGCTGTACGCCGCCCTTCGCGAGGTCGCAACCCCGGAGCGCGCGGTCGCGACGATCGAGGACCCGGTCGAGGAGCTGGTCGCCGGCGTCGCTCAGGTCGAGGTGGATCTTGCAGCGGGCATGACGGTTGCACGCGGCCTGCGCGCGCTTCTCCGGTCCGACTCCGACGTCGTGCTCGTCGGCGACCTCCGGGACGCGGAGACGGCCGAGGTCGCGTTCCGGGGAGCTCGAGCCGAGCACATGCTGCTCGTGTCGGTCGAGTCACCGGATGCCGCCTCCGCGGTCGCCCGCCTCTCCTCTCTCGGGGTCGACCCGCGACTCCTGGCCGCGACGCTCTCCTGCGTCCTCGCCCAGGCGCTCGTTCGCCGCGTCTGCACGGACTGCCGGGAGACCTACTACGCGAGCGCCGAGGAGATCGAGAGGCTCGACCGCCCGGCGGAGGAAGCCGGCCGGCGCCTCCTCGCCCGCGGGCGCGGCTGCGCGTCCTGCGGCGGCACCGGCTACCGGGGCTGGAAGGCCGTGTTCGAGAGCCTTCCGCTGACGGAAGAGATTCGCCAGCTGCTGGCGCGAGGCGCGGGAGCGGACGAGGTCCGCGAGGCGGCCGCAGCAACGGGCATGTCGACGCTCCGCGACGAGGTCGTCGGCCTGTGCCTCGACGGCGTCACGACGCCGTCCGAGGCCCGGCTCGTCGGCTAGTAGGGGGCTCGGCAACACCGACGCTGTGTCGCCGAGGGAGCAGCTCCGCGACGAGGCCCGCTCCGCCAAGCCTCCTAGTCGAGATCGAGGTCGCGCGGGCCGAGCGCCTGCGCGAGCTTGAAGTGCGGCGCCGCCTCCTCGCGCCGTCCCTGGTTCGCAAGCGCCCGCCCGAGCGCCCAGTGCGCCCAGTCGTCGGCCGGGGAGAGCTCGACGAGCGCGCGGAACTCCGTCTCCGCCTCCTCCCACCGGCTCAGCCGGAAGTAGGCGATCCCGAGCGCCTCCCGGATCGAGCGCGAGCTCGGCTCGCGGCGCCGCGCCTTCTCGAGAGAGACTGTCGCCTGGGCGGGCATCCCGCTCCGGAGCTGCTCCCTGCCCTTCTGGAAGAGGTCGTAGGTCTCCGTCATCGCAGCGCTCCGCGCTGGAGCGAGCGCAGGGAGACGAGGCCCCGGAACCGCGCCCACAGCGACAGCTCGAGCCGCATCCGGCGCAGCAGGACGCGTAGCTCGCTCCGCGCCGTCCGGGCATGCCGGCGGGCGCCCTCGGGCGGGCCGAAGCGCGCACGCGCAACCGCGGTCGCGAACGCCCGTCCGTCGAGCCCGAGCTCGACCGCAACCGTTCGGCGCAGCTCCTCGAGCGTCGCGCTCGGAGGCACGTCGATGCGCTGGTCGCGCAGAAAGCCCTCGAGCTCACGCCGGGTCGCCGCCGCCGACCGCCTGGGGTCCCGGCTCGTCTGGCCCACCCGGCGGACGACCGCCTTCCCCCCGCCGACGACGAGGACCCACAGCGAACCGACGAGGAGGGCCGCGGCCGCGAAGGACGGCGCACGCCGGTCGCGGGCGACTTCCGTCGCGCTTAGGTCGGCCGTGTCAGGGAGCTCGTCGTCCCCGACCCGGCGCTGCGTGAGCTGACCCCGACTGAGCGCGTTCACCGCCTCCGGTGAGTTGGATGCGAGCGAGTAGCTCCCTGCGAAGGTCCCGCGACCGGGGGTCGGGTCGAACGGGACCCAGCCGAGGCCGTCGAACCACGCTTCCACCCAGGCGTGCGCGTCGTGGTCGGTGACGATCCACTTGCCGTTCCGGCGCGCGCCGCTCGTGAAGCCCACGGCGACGCGTGCGGGGATCCCGAGTGTCCGCAGCATCAGCGCCATCGCGCCTGCGTAGTGCTGGCAGTACCCCGCCTTCGTCCGCGTCACGAACGAGACGAGTGGTGGCCCGGCGACCTTCGGTGGATGCTCGTCATAGGTGAACCCGCCGCGCTGGCGGAACCAACCTTCGAGTGCGAGGACTGCCTCGTATGGCGTGCCCGCCCGCCCCGCGACCCGCCGCGCGATCGTGTACAGGGGCCGGTACACGGCCACCCTCGCGTACGAGGGGTCGTCGAAGACGGCGCGGGTGTCCCGGTCGCGCCCGGGTGTCCCGAACGGCATGAACGAGCGGCCCTCGAACCGGAGGAAGTCGTTCGCCTGGCCCGGGTAGCGCGGCTTCGAGCGTGCGAGGGCCGCCGGGGCGGGATCGGGCGCGTAGCTCCACACCCGGTAGCGCAGGCCACGTGAGAGCGGATCGCGCACGCGGAGAACGCCCTCCGTGAGGAGGAACACGGTCCCGAGCTGCCGGGAGTCGAGTGCCACCGGCGTTCCCGCGGCCGCCAGGCGGTCGTCGACGAGGGCGCGCACCTCGATCTCCTGCTCGAGCCAGTTGTCCCGGTCGCGTGCCGCGGCCGGTGTCAGGGGGCCGTCGGGGACGTCCCCCACGTCGTCCTCGAGCCGCGAGATCCAGGTGAGGTCCTCGAACCAGTGGTCGTCGGTGAAGAGGCCGAGCGTCGATGTTCGCCAGTAGTGCGCCTGCTCGGGCCCCTCGACGGTAAGCACCACGGTCGGCTCGGGCGGGAACGTGATCCCGTCGTAGTTCGAGTCCCAGGCGAAGCGGACGCCCGTGACCGGCGGCGGCGCGCCGCCGCGGATGCTCCACGCCTCCCAGTCGAGGGCCGCCTCGCGGGCAACCGCGGTCGAGGACGAGGCCCAGGCGGCCGCGACCACCACGAGCCCGGCCAGCCCCGCTCCCACGGCGAGCGACCGCACGGACCGGACGCGGAGGACGAGCGGGATGGAAAGCGCGGCCGCGAGCGTGAGGGCGCCCATCGCGACCGCGTCGGTGCCGATCAACGTCGCTGGCCAGCCCGCGCCCGCGACCGTCGCAGCGAGCGCCGCCACGGGCCGCCGCGCTGCGATCAGGAGGGCCGTGACGAGCACGAACCCGAAGATCGCGGCGAGCACGAGAGCGTGCATCTGCGGATGGCGGCCGGGCTCGAACGGAAGCAGGACCTCGTAGAAGCTCTCCACACCCCGTCTGGCGTCGCCGGCGACGGGCCCCAGCACGCGCTCGTCGCGGAAGGGAAGGAGCTCCCAGGCGTCGGCTCCGAACGCAATCTGGGACGCTCCGGCCACGGCCACGACCGCCGCCAGCGCGCGCTGCCAGGCCCGGGGCGGGAGCGCCGCGGCGACCGCGAGCGCCGCGACGGCGAGCCCCTCCCCCGCGAGGCGCGGATCCTCGATGCGGAGCCAGGCCGCGGACAGCACGAGCGCCGGCAGCACGCAGGCCGCGAGCGTCCTACCCATGCGCCGCCACCTCCGGACGTGAGGCGTCGAGCGCGGACGCGAGGTCGTCGCCGCTGCGGACGACTGCGACCGGCACCCCGGCAGCCGAGAGTCGCAGAAGGCCCGGAACGGCGCGGGTCGGCCGCCCGGCAAAGCTCGGGGCGTCCACCCACACGACCGAGACCAGACGGCGCGCAGCGGCGTCGAGCGCTGCCCCGAGCGACGTGGGATCGAGCGTCGAGGTCACGAGGACGAGCTCGCCGGCCCTCGCGGCCGGGGCTTGCTCGTGCCCCAGAGCCCGGGCGAGCGGGAACGCGGCGTCCGCCTCCACGGCGGCCAGAGCGTCGAGCGCGTCGCCGAAGTCGGTGGGCGAGCACACGTCGACGACGCCTCCGCTGCCGGTGGCCACGAGCGTCGCGCGCCGCCCGCGCGCCGCGTACACGCGCAGGATCGAGGCCGCCGCGCGGACCGCGGTGTCGAAGCTCGAGTCGGGTGGAGCCCCGACGGCACCGGACGGATCGCAGTCGAGCACGACGACGACCGCGTCGCGTGGGGCGTCGTCGAGCTCCTTCACCATCAGCTGCCCGCGCCGCGCGGTCGTCGGCCAGTGCACCCGCCTGAGCGATTCGCCCTGCTCGTACTCGCGGACCGAGTGGAAGTCGAAGCCCGCGGTCCTGCGCAGCAGGAGCCTGCGACCGTCAGCACCACGCCGCCCTGCCTCGCTGAAGAGGGTCTCGAGCTCGACCAGCTTCGGGTGAACGAGCACGGCGGCGGCGCCCTCTGCCGGTAGCGACACCGTCTCCAGCCCCAGGACGTCGCCGAGCTCGAGCCGCGCGTCGGAGACGCGGAAACGCCCGCGGGGAAGCCGGCCGAGGTCGACGGTGCCCGTGAGCGTCCGCCCGTGGCCGTGGAGGCGGCACTCGTACTCTCCGAGGCGCCCGAGCGACCCGCGAACCGCTGCCCCCGAGATCGGCACGCGGGAGCCGCGGCGCACCTCGACCCCGAGCCGCACGCGTGCGCCCTCGACCGAAGGTGAAGGCTCGGCGACCTGGACGACGACGACCTGCTCGCGCACCGCGCCGCGCCAGGCCCGAGCGGCCCCCGCGGCGAACAGGAGGCCGAGGCCCGCGACGCCGAGCGGCCGCGACCCGAAGGCGAGCGCCGAGGCGGTGACCACGAGGCCGAGCACGAGCGCTCCGCCGAGACGCGTCATGCCGGGACCGGTGTCTCGCGCAGCGCCTCGAGGATGGTGTCCTCGCCCGTGACGCCCGCTGCGCGCGCCTCCGGCGCGAGGATGAGCCGGTGGGCGAGGACGGCGCCCGCGACCGCCTGCACGTCCTCGGGGAGCGCGTAGTCGCGGCCCGAAGCGACCGCGCGCGCCTTCGCCATGCGCAGCAGCGCGATCCCCGCCCGTGGGCTCGCCCCGAGCGCGAGGCTCGAGCTCTCACGGGTGTGGCGGAGCACCTCGACCACGTACAACCCGACGCTCTCCTCGACGTAGACCGCGCGCGCGGCGGCGATCGCGCCGAGCACGTCGTCGCGGTCGGCGACCGCGTGCAGCCGCTCGAGGGGCGGCGACGTGGTCTGCTCGGCGAGCATGCGCGCCTCCTCGGCGGCGGGCGGGTAGCCGAGCGAGAGCCGCGCCGTGAAACGGTCGAGCTGGGCCTCGGGGAGCGCGTACGTCCCCTCGTACTCGATCGGGTTCTGGGTGGCGACGACGAGGAACGGCAGCTCGAGGGGATAGGTGACGCCGTCGATCGTCACCTGGCACTCCTGCATCGACTCGAGGAGCGCAGACTGGGTCTTCGGCGACGCGCGGTTGATCTCGTCGACGAGGAGCACGTTCGCGAAGACCGGGCCCGGCTTGAACTCGAACTCGTTGGTCTTCTGGTTGAAGACGTTGACGCCGGTCACGTCCGTCGGCAGGAGGTCGGGCGTGAACTGGAGCCGCGAGAACGAGAGATGGAGCGACCGGGCGAGCGACTTCGCGAGGATCGTCTTTCCGACGCCCGGGAAGTCCTCGATGATCAGGTGGCCCTCGGCGAGAAGACCGAGGACGCAGAGCTCGAGCGTCTCGCGCGGCGCCCTGACGGCGATCTCCAGGTTCGCCACCACGCGCTCGACGACGTCCGCCGCGCCGGCCGAACCGGCCGTGCCGCGCACCGGGGCCGTGTCGGTCATGTCTGCGAGAGTAGCCGCTCGACCTCGTCCAGAACGGCTGCCGCGATCTCGCGCTTGGGTCGTCTCTCGACCTCTCGCTCCCCTGCGTCCGAGACGATCACGACCTCGTTCTCGTCGAGGTCGAACCCGATGTCGTCCCGGCTCACGTCGTTGAACACGAAGAGATCGGCGCGCTTCGCGACCCGTTTCTCCCGTGCCCGCTCGAGGCCCGCGTCCGAGCCGTCCGCGGCGAAGCCGACGAGCACCTGCCCGGGGCGGCGCTCGCCTCCGAGCGCGGCGAGGACGTCGCGGGTGGGCTCGAGCTCGACCGTCCAGCGCGCGTCGTCCTTCGGACGCTTGTCCGCCCGTGCCTCCGCCGGACGGTAGTCGGCGACGGCGGCGGCCATGACGATGACGTCCGCGTCCTTCCGCGCGAGCGCCTCGCGCTCGAGGTCGGCCGCAGTGGGCGTGTCCACGACGGTTACTCCCGCGGGTGCCGCGACTCCGAGGTTCGCCGCGAGCAGCGTGACGTCCGCTCCGCGGCTACGCGCCTCCTCCGCGAGCGCCACGCCCATGCGGCCGGAAGAGCGGTTGCCGACGTAGCGAACGGAGTCGAGCGGCTCGCGGGTCCCTCCGGCGGAGACGAGCACGCGCCGACCCTGCA
>Ga0075418_10006035_pt1 | contig 13675 bp, 10 predicted proteins | sample SoiMetdeltSBSDD2_FD_81776 | JGI IMG/M metagenome (GOLD analysis project Ga0075418, IMG submission 81776) | Bulk soil microbial communities from a Populus tree surrounding site in Tennessee, USA - Soil MetaG P. deltoides SBSDD2 | ecosystem: Environmental > Terrestrial > Soil > Tree plantation...
GCCCAGTCCAGCTCGGCCAGCTCGCCGTACCCCTCGAACTGGCTGATCACGCCGTCGTCGTGGAACGGCACGTACATCCGCCGGCAGAGCTCGTCCCAGTGATTCAGCTCCTCCGGCCGCAGGCCGATCGACTCGGTCAGCTCCGTCCGCCGCCAGGCCGGCAACCGGGCCAGCACCTCCGCGGCGCGCCGCAGCAGCCAGACCGTCATCACGTTCGTGTACGCGTTGTTGTCGATGCCCGCCGGCTCGGACCCCGGATACCCGGTGTGGAACTCGTCCGGTCCGACCACCCCGCGGATCACGAAGCGGTCCCGGCTCGCGTCGTACGACGCCAGGCCGGCGAAGAACCGGGCCACCTCGACGATCACCTCGGCGCCATGGTCCATCAGGAACGCGGTATCGCCGGTTGCCTCGACGTACTGCCACATCGTGTACGCGACGGCGAGCCCGACGTGCCGCTGCCGGTACGTCACGTCAGCGGTCCAGCGGCCTGACATCGGGTTGAGGTGGAACAGCTGGCTCTCCTCGCGGCCGTCGCTGCCGGACTGCCACGGGTACATCGCACCGGGCAGTCCCGCCTCGCGCGCGGCCCGCCGAGCGGCGGGCAGCCGCTGGTACCGGTAGAGCAGCAACGCCCGGGTCAGCGCCGGCATCCGCAGCGTGAGCACCGGGAAGACGAACAGCTCGTCCCAGAACACGTGCCCGCGGTACGCCTCGCCGTGCAGGCCCCGGGCCGGTACGCCGGCGTCGACGTCTGCACTGTGCGGCGAGACCGACTGCAGCAGGTGGAACACGTTCAGTCTGGCCGCGTGCAGCGTGCCGTCGCCGGAGCCGTTCAGGTCGACGGCGAACCGCTTCCACAGGTGCGACCAGGCCAGCACATGGCGCTCCAGCAGCGCATCGAAACCGAGGCCGTCGGTCACGGCCGACAGGGCGGCGAGGCCGGGCTCGGAGACGGCGGGGTCCCGCGAGCCGTACACTGCGGCGACCTTCCGCAGAGTGACCGGACGGCCGGCGGCGACGGTCAGCGTCACCTGCCGGAGGGCGTCCAGCCCGCCGCCGACGGGTGTCCAGCAAGCGTGCTCGTCATCGGCCACGACCGTGCGGGACGCCACCGCCAGCCGGACCTCGGACTGGCTGGTCCGGGCAGCAATCATCGCCGTACCGTCGTCGCGGGTGAGCCGCTCGACACCCGACAGGTGCTGGCCGGACAGCGCCCGGTACCGCTCGACCCCCTGGTTCCGCACCGCCCCGTCCACCCCCGCGCGGACGACGAGCCGGCCGAACCAGTTCTCCGCCGTCAGCGTCAGGGCCTGGCCGGCGAAGTGCGGGTCGGCCATGCTCACGAACCGTCGCTCGACCCCGGAGATCGTCCGGCCCTGCTCGTCCGCGAGCCGGAACCGCCGGGTCAGTACCCCGCGCCGCAGGTCCAGCTCGACGTCGTACTGCAGAACCTTCGCGGTGTCGGGGGTGAGCCAGTCGCCGTCCTCGATCGCGAACGACAGCGGCAGCCAGTCGGGCACGTTGACCAGGCTCTCGTTCTCCACTCTCCGGCCGGCGATGTCGTCACTCAGCCGGTTGTAGCAGCCGGCCAGGTACGTGCCCGGGTAGTGCACGTCGTCCGCCCGGGACCCAGGCCACGCGCCGCGGGTGGCGAACAGGCCGTTCCCCACCGTGCAGAGCGCCTCGCGCCGCCGCTCGTCGACCGCGTCGTACCCCTCGAACCGCAACGTCCAGTCGTTCACCGCTCGCTCCCCCGGACCGTCACCTCGGCCAGGTCCGCGACGACCCGGTCCGCTCCGTGCTCGTACAGGTCGGCGGCGTGCCCGGTACGGTCGACCCCGATCACGAGACCGAACCCGCCGGCCCGTCCGGCCTCGACGCCAGCGAGCGCGTCCTCCACCACCACGGTACGCCGCGGGGCGACGCCGAGACGGTGTGCGGCGAGCAGGAAGACCGCCGGGTCCGGCTTGCCCGGCAACCCCAGCTCGTCCGCGACGACGCCGTCCACGCGAACCTCGAACAGATCGGTCAGCCCGGCGACGGCGAGAACCTCGGCGCAGTGCCGACTGGCCGAGATCACGGCCCGCCCGATCCCGGCGACGGCGAGCTTGCGTACCAGCGTGACCGTGCCGTCGAACACCCGGACGCCGTCGCGGCGCAGTGACTCCGAGAAGTACCCGTCCTTGCGGTCGCCCAGCGTGCGAACCTGCTCCGCCGGCAGCACGATCCCGCGAGACGCCAGGAAGGCCCGCACGCCGTCGTAGCGGGGCTTGCCGTCGACGTAGCGGCGGTAGTCCTCGTCGGTGAAGGGACGCAGGTCCTCGCCGGGGCGGGCGGGCCTTGTCGGCAGGTACTCGTCGAAGAGGCGCCGCCAGGCGCGAGCATGCACCGCGGCCGTGTCGGTGATGACGCCGTCGAGGTCGAACACCACCGCGTCGAACTCGTCCGCATCGATCAAGTTCCCCATCGCGGCCTCACCACGCGCGGATCCGCCGGCCGGTGATGTTCTCCGGCTCGACCGCGACGTACAGGTCACGTGCACCGCCGGCCCACGCGACCGAACCGTCCGCGAGGTGGGCGAGCACGGTCGCCGGGGCGGTCCGGAACACCACCCGCCCGTCGTGCACGGCGTAGTTCACCGGCAGGACGACGAGCTGGTCGCCACTGGTCATCGCGATCCGCCCGACGCCACCCGGCTCGAGCAGCCGCAGGCACTCTTCGGGTTCCATCGGCTCCAGCAAAGGATCGAGCGCGGCCCGTCCGCCGCCGGACGGCCGCTCGGGTTGGCTGCCCAGCAGGTCCGAGACAGTCAGTTCCAGGGCGCCCGCGAGCCGGACCAGGGCGCCGCCGGTCGGCGCCGTCGGCCGACGCTCGAGCAGTTCGACGAACGCCGGATCCATCCGGGCTCGTTCCGCGACCTGTTCGACGCTCAGACCGAGCGCTTCGCGGCGCCGGCGTACCCGTCGCGCGAGGTCGCCCGGCGTCGCACCCGCTGCGCCGCTCCGCGGTTCGGCCGCGCAAGGTCCGGTGTTCATGCCGACCCCCTCGATGTCGTCGGCGAAAGCAGTCTTCGATTCCATGCAACACCCCGCGGGCGGTCCGCGTCAGGGCTGGACGCCAGGTGTACGACGGGCCGTTCGGCCCGGGCGAGGCGAAGGTCAGCCGCGCGACTCACTCCTGACGACGAACCAGGTGAACAAGGTGGCCGCGGCCGCCGTGGCGGCAAGCAGCAGGAAGCCGACCGTGTAGTCGCCGGTGGCGCTGCGCACCGCACCCATCACCAGTGGCGGGAAGAAGCCGCCCAGACCGCCCGCGGCGCCGACGATCCCGGTGGTCGCGCCGACCTTCTCAGGCGGAACCCGGCGCGCGACCAGGGCGAAGCAGGCGCCGGCCGCGGCCCCCAGCACGGCCGCCAGGCCGAGGAACGCGATGGTCCCGATCGGGACCAGCGCCAGCTCCAGCGCGGCCACCACAGCGAGTCCGGTTGCGATCGCGAAGCACGCGGTGAGCACCGGAACCGGGTGCAGCCGGTCGGACAGCCAGCCACCGACGGGCCGCATCAGCACGGCGATCACGACGAAACCGGCGGTCCGGTAGGCGGCGTCGGACTGCGACAGGTCGTAGGCGTTCTTGAGGTAGGAGGGCAGGTAGACGCTGAAGGCAACGAAGCCGCCGAAGCCGACGGCGTACAGGAAGGACAGCTGAAGTGTCACCCGCTGCCGTGCGACGCGCCAGGCGCGGCCGACGAAGCCGCGTGGCGAGGTGCGCAGCCACCCGGTGGCCGGTGTCAGCATCCAGGCCGAGACCGCGCCGAGTATGACCAACAGCGCGGCGACCAGGAGGAACGGCGCCGCCTCTCCCCACGCGTCCGTGATCGGCACCGTCGTGAACGCCGAGATCGCCGTGCCGCCCATACCGGCGCCGAAGATGCCGATCGCGGTTCCCCGGCGGGACGGCGTGAACCACGAGTTCACGTGCGGAACCCCGACCGCGAACGACGTACCGGCCAGGCCGAGGAAGAAACCGCCGGCCAGTAGGGCCGGCAGGCTGTCCGCGACCAGTCCGATGTACAGCACCGGGAGCACGGTGAGCACCGCGATCGCGGGCATCATCCGGCGGGCGCCGAGCGCATCGGTCAGCGCCCCGACCGGGATCCGGCCGAGCGAGCCGACCAGCACCGGCGTCGCCACGAGCAGCGCCTGCTCGAACGAGGTCAGCCCCAGCTGCTCGGCATACCGGGCGCCCAGCGGGCTGATCAGCGCCCAGGCCCAGAATGTGAGCAGGAAGCCGGTGGTCGCCACCGCGAGCTGGATCGCGGGCGTCGCGAAGCGCCTCTCCGCCATCACGGTCCCCTCCGCCACTGTCCTCACTGCACGCTGCCCATTCTGCTCCGATCCATTCCCGGTCCTCGACATTAGGCGCGCGACGCTCCGCCGGGCTGCGGCCACAGGACCCGGACCGCCCCGGACTTCTGTACCGGGATTCAGGGGCCTTTGGCCTGACCTCGGGAGGGACCCGCCCGGGTCCCTTGACGGAAGGTGCCGACTCCGGTTCCGATGGAACACGCTTCCCGGAGGGGTAGGTGCGATGGCCGACGACAGGCGGGCCGCAGGTCTCGACGGCACGGCGACGGATGCACTGCTGCGGCTGGGCCGCTTCTTCAGCCGTGCCGAGGTATCCGGCGACAACCGCACGGTGCACCGGCGTGGCGGCCGGGACGGTGATGTGTTCTACCGGGACCGGTGGAGCTACGACAAGGTGGTCAGGTCGACGCACGGCGTCAACTGCACCGGCTCGTGCTCGTGGAAGGTGTACGTCAAGGACGGCATCATCACCTGGGAGTCGCAGCAGACCGACTACCCGTCGGTGGGCGCGGACCGGCCCGAGTACGAGCCGCGCGGCTGCCCGCGGGGCGCGGCGTTCTCCTGGTACACCTACTCCCCCACGCGGGTGCGCTATCCGTACGCTCGCGGCGTGCTGGTCGAGATGTACCGCGAGGCGAAGCAGCGCCTCGGCGATCCGGTCGCCGCCTGGGCTGACGTCGTCGGAGATCCGGTGCGCAGGAGCCGCTACCACCAGGCCCGCGGCAAGGGCGGCCTGGTGCGGATCGGCTGGGCGGAAGCGGCCGAGATGATCGCCGCCGCGCACGTGCACACGATCAAGGCACACGGTCCGGACCGGATCGCGGGGTTCTCCCCGATCCCGGCGATGTCGATGGTGTCGCACGCGGTCGGCGCCCGGTTCGTCGAGCTGGTCGGCGGCTGCATGACGTCGTTCTACGACTGGTACGCCGACCTGCCGGTGGCCTCGCCGCAGGTGTTCGGCGACCAGACCGACGTGCCCGAGTCGGGCGACTGGTGGGACGCGTCGTACCTGCTGATGTGGGGCTCGAACGTCCCGGTGACCCGGACACCCGACGCGCACTGGATGGCGGAGGTGCGGTACCGCGGCACCAAGGTGGTCGTCGTGTCGCCCGACTATGCGGACAACACCAAGTTCGCGGACGAGTGGCTGCCGGCACAGCCCGGTACCGACGGCGCGCTCGCGATGGCGATGGGTCACGTGATCCTCAGCGAGTTCTTCGTCAAGCGCCGGGTGCCGTTCTTCGTCGACTACGTCCGCAAGTACACCGACCTGCCCTTCCTGGTCACCCTGCAGGAGCGGGACGGTGCGTTCGTGCCGGGCAAGTTCCTTACCGCGGCCGATCTCGGCGACGAGTCCGAGGGCGCGGAGTGGAAGACCATGCTGCTGGACAGCCGGACCGGGAAACCTGTCGCACCCAACGGCTCGATGGGATTCCGCTACACCGACTCCGGCGTCGGCCACTGGAACCTGGACCTCGGCGAGATCTCGCCCAAGCTCACCCTGCAGGGAGCGCAGGGCGTCGAGGTGCTGCTGCCCCGCTTCGACGAGCCCTCGGGCGCGAGTACCCTGCGACGCGGTGTGCCGGCGCTCCAGTGGGACGGCCATCTGGTGACGACTGTCTTCGACCTGATGCTGGCCCAGTACGGCGTCCGGCGCGACGACCTGCCGGGCGACTGGCCGACCGGGTACGACGATGCCGAGACGCCGTACACGCCGGCCTGGCAGCAGCAGATCACCTCGGTGCCGGCGGCAACGGTCACCCGCATCGCCCGGGAGTTCGCCGCGAACGCCGAGGAGTCCGGCGGCCGGTCGATGATCATCATGGGCGCCGGGGTGTGCCAGTGGTTCCACGGCGACGCGACGTACCGGGCCATCCTGACGACGCTGATGCTGACCGGCTGCATGGGCCGCAACGGCGGCGGCTGGGCGCACTACGTCGGTCAGGAGAAGTGCCGTCCGATCACCGGCTGGGCCACGCTCGCGATGGGGCTGGACTGGGTCCGGCCGCCGCGGCAGATGATCGGCACCGCGTTCTGGTACACCCACACCGACCAGTGGCGCTACGACGGCTACCAGGCCGACGAGCTCGCGTCGCCGCTGGCGACCGGCCAGCTCAGCGGGATGCACACCGCGGACGTGGTGGCGCAGTCGGCCCGGCTGGGCTGGATGCCGTCGTACCCGCAGTTCGACCGCAGCCCGCTCGACCTGGTGGAGGAAGCCGATGCCGCGGGCAACGACCCCGTCGAGCACGTGGTCCGCGGGCTGCGTGACGGCAGCGTGCGGTTCGCCTGCGAGGACCCGGACGCGCCGCAGAACTGGCCACGGGTGCTGACCGTCTGGCGGGCGAACCTGCTCGGCTCGTCGAGCAAGGGCAACGAGTACTTCCTCAAGCACCTGCTCGGCACCGACTCCAACCTGCGCGCCACCGAGACACCGCCGGACAAGCGGCCGCGGGACGTGACCTGGCACGACGAGGCACCGGAGGGAAAGCTCGACCTGCTGCTGTCGATGGACTTCCGGATGACCTCCACCACGCTGCTGTCCGACATCGTGCTGCCGGCGGCGACCTGGTACGAGAAGCACGACCTGTCCAGTACCGACATGCACCCGTTCGTGCACGCGTTCAACCCGGCGGTGGACCCGCCGTGGGAGACGAGGACCGACTTCGACGCCTTCCACACCATCGCCCGGGCCTTCAGTGACCTGGCCCGCGACCACCTCGGCGTACGGCGCGACCTGGTCGCCACCGCCCTGCAGCACGACACCCCGGGCGAGACCGCACAACCCGGCGGGGTGGTGCGGGACTGGCGGCACGACGACGTCGACCCCGTGCCGGGGAAGACCATGTGGGGTCTCAGCGTGGTCGAGCGCGACTACGGTGCGGTAGCGGACCAGCTCGCCGCCCTCGGGCCGCTGGTCGACCGGCTGGGCGTGACGACCAAGGCGGTGACCGTCTTCCCGCATGCCGAGCTCGACGACCTCGCCCACCGCAACGGCGTGATGTCCGGCGGCGTGGCCGGCGGCCGGCCGGCGCTCGACACGGACAAGAAGATGGCCGAGGCGATCCTCGCGCTGTCCGGCACCACCAACGGCCGGTTGGCGGTGGAGGGTTTCAAGGTGCTCGAGCGCCGGGTCGGGCAGCCGCTGGCCGCGCTCGCCGAGGGCAGCGAGGAGCGCCGGATCGTGTTCGCCGACACCCAGGCGCGCCCGGTACCGGTGATCACCAGCCCGGAGTGGTCCGGCAGCGAGACCGGTGGGCGGCGGTACGCGCCGTTCACAGTGAACGTCGAGCACCTCAAACCGTGGCACACACTCACCGGGCGGATGCACTTCTTCCTCGACCACGACTGGATGGCCGAGCTCGGCGAGCAGCTGCCGGTGTTCCGGCCCCCGCTGGACATGGCCAAGCTCTTCGGCCCTGAGCCCACTGGGCCCGTCGACGAGCGGCAGGTGACGGTGCGGTACCTCACCCCGCACTCGAAGTGGTCGATCCACTCCGAGTACCAGGACAACCTGCTGATGCTGTCGCTGTCCCGCGGCGGGCCGACGATGTGGATGAGCCCGGCCGACGCCGCGGCGATCGGTGCCCACGACAACGACTGGGTGGAGGCGGTCAACCGCAACGGCGTGCTGGTGTGCCGGGCGATCGTGTCGCATCGGATGCCGGCCGGCACGGTGTTCGTCTACCACGCGCAGGAGCGGACCATCGACGTACCGCTCACCGAGACCACCGGGAAGCGCGGAGGGATCCACAACTCGCTGACCCGGCTGCTGGTCAAGCCCACGCACCTGATCGGCGGCTACGCGCAGCTGTCCTTCGCGTTCAACTACCTCGGCCCGACCGGCAACCAGCGCGACGAGATCACCGTGGTCCGGCGGCGCTCGCAGGAGGTGACGTACTGATGAAGGTGATGGCGCAGCTCGCGATGGTGATGAACCTGGACAAGTGCATCGGCTGCCACACCTGCTCGGTGACCTGCAAGCAGGCGTGGACCAACCGGACCGGGATGGAGTACGTCTGGTTCAACAACGTCGAGACCCGGCCCGGGCAGGGCTACCCGCGCACCTACCAGGATCAGGAGACCTGGCGCGGTGGCTGGGAGCTGAACAAGCGCGGGCGGTTGAAGCTGAAGGGCGGCGGGCGGTTCCGCAAGCTGCTGACCATCTTCGCCAACCCGAAGCTGCCGTCGATCTCGGACTACTACGAGCCCTGGACCTACGACTACGACAAGCTGATCAGCGCACCGCTCGGCGAGCAGATGCCGGTGGCCCAGCCACGTTCGCTGATCAGCGGCGAGCCGATGAAGATCGAGTGGTCGGCGAACTGGGACGACGACCTGGCCGGCGGGCCCGAGCTCACGATGAACGACCCGGTGCTGGCGAAGATCTCCACCGAAATCAAGCTGCAGTTCGAGCAGACCTTCATGTTCTACCTGCCGCGGATCTGCGAGCACTGCCTGAACCCGTCGTGCGTCGCGTCCTGCCCGTCCGGCGCGATGTACAAGCGCGCCGAGGACGGCATCGTGCTGGTCGACCAGGACGCCTGCCGCGGCTGGCGGATGTGCGTCTCCGGCTGCCCGTACAAGAAGGTCTACTTCAACCACAAGACCGGCAAGGCCGAGAAGTGCACGTTCTGCTACCCACGCGTCGAGGTCGGCCTGCCCACCGTGTGCGCGGAGACCTGCGTCGGCCGACTGCGCTACATCGGCCTGTTCCTGTACGACGCCGACGCTGTGCTGGCCGCGGCGTCCGTGCCCGACCCGAAGGACCTGTACGAGGCCCAGCTCGGCGTGCTGCTGGACCCGCACGACCCGGAGGTGGTCCGGGCCGCCGAGCAGTCCGGCATCAGCGCGGAGTGGATCGACGCGGCCCAGCGGTCGCCGGTCTACAAGCTGGCCAAGGAGTACCGGGTGGCGCTGCCGCTGCACCCGGAGTACCGCACGATGCCGATGGTCTGGTACATCCCGCCGCTGTCCCCGGTGGTCGACGCGCTCCGCGAGAGCGGACACGACGCCGAGGACGCCGACAACCTGTTCGGCGCCGTGGAAGCGCTCCGGATCCCGGTCGAGTATCTCGCCGAGCTGTTCACGGCCGGCGACATCGCCATCGTCGACGGTGTGCTGCGCCGGCTCGCGGCGATGCGCTCGTACCAGCGCGACCTCAACCTCGGCCGCCGGCCACGACCGGAGATTCCGGCCGGCGTGGGCATGTCCGAGGAGAGCATCTCCGCGATGTACCGGCTGCTCGCGATCGCCAAGTACGAGGACCGCTACGTGATCCCGACCGCCTACCAGGACGCCGGCCACCGGCTCGAGGAGATCGGCTGCTCTCTCGAGTACGACGGCGGGCCGGGGATGTACCTGACCGGCTCGGCCCCGTTCGGCGAGGCGTCCGGCCGGCCGGTACCGGTGGCGGTCGAGACCTTCCACGCCCTGCGGGATCGGCAGACCTCGGACCAGGCCGCCGACGCCGGCACCGCGGCCCGGCGGGTCAATCTGCTCAACTGGGACGGCCAGGGCACGCCGGCGGGCCTGTTCCCACCACGATCGGGCGACGGCACGCCGGGTGATGACCGGTGAGCCGCCGCGCGGGTCGGCGAGCGGCGGACCGGACCGCTGTCGCGCACCAGGCGCTGTCGCTGCTGCTCGGATACCCGGATCAGCGACTGTTCGAGCGCCTGCCCGTCATCGCCGACGCGGTCGCGTCGCTTCCGGACGACCTGGCCGCTCCATTGCTCGAGTTCCTCGACCACCTCACGGCGACCGGGCCCGCGACCGCGCAGCGGGACTACGTCACGACGTTCGACCTGCGCCCGCGCTGCTGCCTGTACCTGAGCTGGTGGACGCACGGCGACACTCGCGAGCGCGGCAAGGCACTGGTGCGGTTCAAGGAGATCTACCGGACCGCCGGACTCACGCCGCCCGAGCACGAGCTGCCGGACCATCTCGGCGTCGTGCTCGAGTTCGCCGCCATTGGTGACCGGGAGGCCGGCCGGGCACTGCTGGTGGAGCACCGCCCTGCCCTGGAGCTGCTCCGCACCGCACTGAGCGGCCGGCGGTCGCCGTACGCACGGCTTGTCGAGGTGGCGCTCGCGACGCTGCCGGCCGCGGGCCCGGACGTCCGCGAGACCGTCCGCCGGATCGCGGCGACCGGGCCGCCGCAGGAGCGGGTCGGCCTGGAGCCCTACCCGAGCGGGGGTCCGCGATGAGCACGCTGCTGTGGGTAGTGCTGCCATACGTCACGATCGCTGTGCTCGTGGTCGGGTCGGTCTGGCGCTACCGCTACGACAAGTTCGGCTGGACCACCCGGTCGAGCCAGCTGTACGAGAGCCGGCTGCTGCGGATCGCCAGCCCGCTGTTCCACTTCGGCATCCTGGTGGTGATCGTCGGGCACCTGATCGGCCTGGTGATCCCCGAGTCGTGGACGTCGGCGGTGGGACTCAGCGAGCGCGGTTACCACGTGCAGGCGTTGCTGCTCGGTGGTGTCGCCGGCTTCTGCACGCTGGTCGGTGTGGTCCTGCTGGTGTACCGGCGCCGGACCACAGGCCCGGTCTTCATCGCCACCACGAAGAACGACAAGACCATGTACGTCGTCCTGGTCGCGGCGATCGTCGCCGGCCTCGCGACCACGTTGCTCGGGTCGGGCGTGGTCGGCGAGGAGCACAACTACCGGGAGACCGTGTCGCCCTGGTTCCGCTCGGTGTTCGCGCTGCAGCCGGACGTCGACCGGATGGCCGAGGCACCGCTGGCGTTCCAGCTGCACACGCTGATCGGCATGCTGCTGTTCGCGATCTGGCCGTTCACCCGGCTGGTGCACGCGTTCAGCGCGCCAATCGGCTACCTGTTCCGGCCCTACATCGTGTACCGCAGCCGGGACGCCGTCGCCGAGTCCCGGCGGCCACGTCGCGGCTGGGAGCGCTGACTCAGGTCGGTCAGACGCGGGACTTAGTGCCCTGTGCCGGTACGCCGGGCCCGGCGAGGCTGTGAATGCGTGGAGGACGCCGACCGGCCGGGAGCGAGAAACCTTGGATGGCCGTCGAGCCATCAGACCCACCGTCGTCAGGACGGGACTCGCCACCCGGCGGTCGGCTCCACCCGATTGCCGCGCAACCAGCAGCGTCGAAGGAGTCCGTCATGAGTGCCGTCGTGGTGTTCGAGTCCATGTTCGGGAATACGGAAAAGATCGCCCGGGCGATCGCTGACGGCGTGCGCTCCGGGCTCGGAGCGTCCGCCGCCGACGTCGCGGTCCTGGAGGTCGGGACGGCACCCGACCGGCTGGATGACGAGGTGAGCCTGCTCGTCGCCGGTGGCCCGACGCACGCCTTCGGGATGACCCGTCCGAGCACCAGGGACGACGCACGGAAGCTGGCCGGCGACACGGTGGTGTCCCACGGGATCGGGCTGCGGGAATGGCTCGACTCGGTCACGATCGATCGCTCCGACCTGACCACCGCCACCTTCGACACCCGGATCGACAAGGTCCGCCATCTGCCCGGGTCGGCCGCCCGCGGCGCAGCGAAGCTGCTCCGCCGGCGCGGCCACGCCGTGCTGGTGCCACCACAGAGCTTCTACGTGAGCGACACCGCGGGACCGCTCTCGGACGGCGAGATCGACCACGCCCGTCGCTGGGGCGAGGAGGTCGGGCGGACCCACCGCGACCTGCGCGCCCGCACCGGAGCCTGAACGGCACCGGTTCCTGAACGGCGCGAGGTCAGGTCAGGCTGAACGGCCAACCGCTCACCGCGGCCGCCAGTACCGCCAGGTCGAGCAGCACGCCGATGGTCAGCCACGGGTGGAAGAACAGCAGCTTCAGCACCAGGCCGAGCACGGCGGCGCAGGCAGCCGCCACAGGAGTCCAGGCCGCGCCGAAGGCCGTTGCGATGCCGGCCAGCGCGAACGCGAGTGTCACCACCAGCGCCAGGCGTAAGGCGACGGAGTGGATCTCGGTCTGCGGCAGACGACTCGCCGTGAGAACGGGCGACCGGTCCGGGACGAACGGCACCGGCCGTTCCGGCGCCCGAGGCGGCGGAGCCCAGATCGCGAGATGGATCAGCCCGTGGGCGACCAGCAAGATGGCGATCGCGGCGGTGATCATCGGCGGCTCACCTCCCGAGGCAGGCGCTGGCGGTCGGACACGGTCACGTGGTGCCGCACCATCGCGACCGGGCAAGTGGCAGCGGCAACCGCCCGGCGAGCCACCGGGTCGCCGATGGTGCGGTTATGGTCGATGTGCACGCCGAGCACCAGCAGGCCGGCGAGTGCCGACCGGCGCGGCAAAGCTTCGAGCACCGGCTCGGACGTGACCAGCCGGACGACGGGCACGTCGGGGTGGCGTTCCTGCCAGCCGGCCAGCGTCTCTGCGACCGTCAGGTCGTTCGCGGCGATCCAGGCCTGCTCGGCGTCCTGGCCCACCGGCCGGCATGGCGGGGTGTCCGCGTGCACGACGATGAGCTTGCCGGCCCGCTGCTCGGCCGCGCTGAATGCATACTCGACCGCCTCCCACGACAGTGCGGTCCCGTCCACCCCGACGGCGACTATCCGGTCCGCGCGGGACGGCTTCCACTCCCGCGGTACGACGATGACGGGACACCGGCTGCGGGCCGCGAGCGCGACATCGTGCGCTGCCGCGACCAGCCGTTGCGGGCCGCGGGCACGTTGCCGCGGCACCACCAGCAGGCGTGCGGTCCAGCCGAGCTGCGCCAGCACGTCGAGCCGGTGCCCGTCCCGGGCGACGGTGCGTACCGGGATCTGGTGACCGATCTGGCGGTGGACGTGGGCAACCGCCTCACGTAGCCGGCGCTCGGCCTCGTCCCGGGACCACGGCGGCCGCTGCGGCGGCGCGCCGGCGAAACTCCGGTACGGCGCGGCGAGTAGCAGGTCCGCCCCAGTCCTCAATGCGTCCGCCGACGCGAAGTCGACGACCCGCAAACCATCGGCACTGCCGTCGACCTCGACGACTACCGCTCCTGTGGCGACTGTATGCATCAGCTCTCCAACCGTTGCGCCCCGCGCCTCTCGTGAACCACGGCGACCGGCCAGGTCGCGTGGTGCAGGACTCCCCTGGCGACCGAGCCCAGCAGCAGCCCGGTCATCCGGTTCTGCCGGCGACCACCGACGATGAGCAGCTGCGCGTCGGTCGCGGTGGCGGCGTCCAGGAGTCCGAGTACAGGGTGCGACTGGCGCGCCTTCTGCCGGAGGTCGACGTCGGGGTACTTGCGATGCCACTGCTCCGCGACCTGGTCGAGCGTCCGCTCGGCAATGGCCTTCCAACGATCGTGGACGTCGGAGATCGCGGCGGTGTCCCACGC
>Ga0075418_10006037_pt1 | contig 13673 bp, 8 predicted proteins | sample SoiMetdeltSBSDD2_FD_81776 | JGI IMG/M metagenome (GOLD analysis project Ga0075418, IMG submission 81776) | Bulk soil microbial communities from a Populus tree surrounding site in Tennessee, USA - Soil MetaG P. deltoides SBSDD2 | ecosystem: Environmental > Terrestrial > Soil > Tree plantation...
ATCGCCCATGCGATCAAAAGAATCGGCAACAAGCCCTGGGTTTTTTCCAGCGATTATCCACACGAAGTCAACAACGAGTTCTGCAAACACGAGATCAACGAGTTTCTCGAGAACGAAGAGATCAGCGCCGCCGACAAAGCGGCTTTTCTGCACGGCAATGCACGGCGGTTTTATAGCTTGGGAGCCGCTGGGTTATGAGCGCGCCGGCCAGCATCGGCTTGATTATTCCTTCCGGCAATCGCCTGACGGAGCCGCAGTTTAATGCCTATGCGCCGCCGGGCGTCGGCATTCACGTCACCCGCCTGCGCATGACCGGAAAATTCCGTAAGCCGCTGAGCGAGCTCAAACGGCCGCTGGTCGAGGCGGCAGAAGCGCTCTCAGACGTAAAACCGGGAATGATCGTTTTTCACTGTACGGCGAATTCGATGGAAAGCGGTCTTGCCCACGAAAAAGCCATCATTGAAATCATCGAGCAGGCCAGCGGTTGCCCGACCATCACGACGGCGCAAGCGATCACTCAAGCGTTCGATCGGTTCGGCATCAAAAAGCTGGTGCTGATCAGTCCTTACGTCAAAGCGACCAATCAGCTCGAAGTCAACTATCTCACCGAGACCGGCTATACCGTGCTGCATGAATTAGGCCTCGGTCTGGAAACCCACGCCTATTCGACAGTGACGCCGCAAGAGTGGAAAAACATCGTAAAGGAAAATACGCGAACGGATGCCGACGGCTATTTTTTGAGTTGCACGAACACGCGCATGATCGAAGCGGTCGAAGATCTGGAAAACGATCTCGACAAGCCGGTCATCAACAGCAATCAAGCGACACTCTGGGCTTGCTTGAAAAAACTCGGCGTCGTCCACGCCGACAAAAAACTCGGCCGGCTATTTCAGTAACCGCGATAGAATTCCCCAAGCTGTGACAGGAATTTTTCGCCGCCGAAAACAGGCACACCCCAATCAGCCGTCGAACTGCCCGGATAGAATTCTACTCGGCTTCGCCAGGGCCGAAAGTTTTTCCATTAAGCCGGTGTTGCGTTTCTCGACGCGAAAATTGCGAATCGCCATCGCCAATGCTTTGCGGCTGCCGACGATGACGACCAGCTTCTTGCCGCGCGTCACCGCGGTATAGAGAATGCTTCGATGCAGCAATAAATAGTGCGAAGTGTGCAGCGGCAGGACGACCACCGGATACTCGCTACCTTGGCTCTTATGAACGGATGTCGCATAAGCTAAATTAATTTCGTCGAGCTCATCAGCCTCGTATTGCACTACCTTGTCGAGAAAATCGACTTTCACGCTGCCGTCTTCGCGGTCGATGCCGGCGATGCGTCCCAAGTCGCCGTTAAAAACGCCCTTGTCGTAGTTATTGCGCAGTTGCATGACTTTATCGCCGTGGCGCAACGTGGCGCCGCCGCGCTCCAAAGCGACGCCCGAGGGGTTGAGCAAGGCCTGCAGCTCGCGATTGAGGTTGATTGTTCCCAACAAGCCGCGATGCATCGGTGTCAGCACCTGGATTGTCTGGGCGACTTCGTCCGCTGGCAATTGCAGCGCGCGCGGGATGTCTTCGCGCAAAAGAATTTTCGTCGTGGCGAGAATCTCCTCTTCCGACTCGTGCGCCAAAAAAACAAAGTCGCTGGCGCCGGCATCGTCGGCCAAGAGCAATGATTGGCCTTGCAGGATGCGGTGCGCGTTGACGACGATCAGGCTCTGACGGTCCTGGCGGAAAATCCGCCGCAGCACGACTTTGGGAATAACTCCGGAATCGATCAAATCGTGCAGTACGCTGCCTGGCCCCACCGACGGCAACTGGTCGACGTCGCCGACGAGAATCAGGTGACTGTGCGGATCGACGGCGCGCAGCAAATGATCCATCAAAGGCAAGTCGACCATCGAAGTTTCATCGACGATGACAAAATCGACACGCAAAGGATTATCTTCGCTTCTCTGAAAGCCGCCCTCGCGTGGGTTGTATTCGAGCAACCGGTGGATCGTCGTCGCTTCCTCGCCGGCGCTTTCGGCCATGCGTTTTGCCGCCCGCCCTGTCGGCGCCGCCAGCGCGAAGTTGGCTTTGGCACGCCGCAGGATCGAGAGCAGCGCCGTCAACAAAGTGGTTTTCCCCGTGCCCGGGCCGCCGGTGATGACAAGTACTTTTTCGCACAGGGCTTGCTCGGTGGCGCGGATCTGATCTTCGTCCAGGATCACGGCCGAAGGCGCAAATAATTCCGGACTGACGAGATCGATGACGCCGCGCGCGGAGTTACGCCGGCCGGCGATTTGCTCCTGCTGCAACCGCGACGGCGTCGCCAAAAGATTCTGCAAGGCCGACGCGACACGACGCTCGGCATGATAAAGCTCTTGCAAATAAACTTGCGCATCGCGATCCGCCGCGCCTTCCTGCACCACCAACTCACCCCTGGCGGCAAGCCTGGCGACGGCCGCGTCCACGGGATCTTCATCGATATTCAAGAGCCCCGCGGCATCGCGCTTGAGCGCCGCCAGGCGCGCGAAGCAATGGCCGCGATCCGCCATCTCGCCAAGCACATGCAAAACTCCCGCTTGCACGCGCAGCGGAAAATCACCGCGGATGCCGATGTGATTCGCCAAGCGGTCGGCCAAAAGAAAGCCGATGCCATGCACCTGTCGCGCCAGGGCGTAAGGATTTTCCCGCGCTTGATTGATCGTGTCGGCGCCAAAGACTCGATAGATCCTGAGCGCCAAAGACGCGCCCACGCCGTGGCCTTGCAAAAACACCATCACGTCCTGCATACCGCGCTGCTCTTGCCACGCTTGGATAATGCGGTGGGCGCGCACCTCACCGATGCCGTCGACTTCGAGAACCCGCAGCGGCTGTTCCGATAGGATTTTCAACGTTTCCAAACCGAAAGCCGCCACCAACCGTTTCGCGTAAGTCGGACCGATTCCCTTGATCATGCCGGAGCCGAGGTATTTTTCGATACCCTCGCGGGTGGCGGGATCGATCTTCTCCCAGTGATCGACCTGAAACTGCAGGCCGTAGCGGGGGTGGCGCTTCCACACGCCCGTGACTTTGATCTCTTCGCCTTCGGAAACCGGAAAGATCGCGCCGACGATCGTTATCCCCGGGCCGCCGTCTTCATCCAGGCGCGCCACGGTGTAATGCGTTTCGGGGTGCTGGTAGGTGATCCGGCCGATCGTGCCTTGAATCGACGTCGTGTCGTTGGATTGTTCCGCCACTATACGCTCCAAGGATTCTATCCTACGCGAAAGCCTGAAAAGCGTAAACGCCGCGCGCTTGCCTTTTACCAGGGGGGAGATAAAATCCCACCAACTCGTCAATGTCCACACCCGCTGCCAAGCGCCGGCTGTCTTTCGTCCAATTTTTTTATAATTTCGCAAAACACGCCCGTGTTTTTCGCCGCCAATGCAGACGGTGAACATTAGGAGCTTGCAACGATGACCATAGAGTATTTTTGGCTGGAAGCGATCTGGATTCTGGCCTTGATCTTAGCCAACGGCTTTTTTGCCGCCTCGGAAATCGCCGTCATTACCATGCGCAAGAGCCGCATCGACGCCTTGCTCGAACGCGGCGTCAAAGCGGCCGCGGTGGTCGCCCGTCTGAAAGAGGACCCTGACCGGTTCCTTGCGACGGTGCAGATCGGCGTTACGGTGATCAGCTCCCTTGCATCGGCCATCGGCGGCGCGGCGGCCATCGGCTATTTAAAGCCACGGATCGCCGCGGCACCTTTTCCTTTAGTCGCCCGCTGGGCCGAAGCCATCGCGCTCATAATCGTCGTCTTGCCGATTTCCTATTTATCGCTTGTGCTCGGGGAGCTGGTGCCCAAGTCCCTCGCACTTAGGTATTCGGAGCAGATCGCCTGTTTCGTGGCCCGGCCAATCGAATTTCTCTCGCGCGTCAGCTCTTTTTTTGTCAAAGCGTTGACCGCGTCGAGCAATCTGGTGCTCAGACTCTTCGGCGGTGGTCAAAACGAGAGCGCCAGCTTCATTTCGGTCGACGAAGTCAAATCGCTGATCCGCGAAGGCACCGCCAAAGGAATTTTCAATGAGACCGAAGAAAAGCTGATTCACAGCGTCTTTGAGTTCACCGATACGCCGGTGAAAGCGGTGATGGTGCCGCGTACGGAAATTCATGCGATCGAAGTGCACGCTTCCTTTGCCGAGGTGGCCCAAAGCTTCGTCGAAAGCGGCTTTTCGCGCATTCCCGTTTACGAAGGCGAATTGGACAAGGTGATCGGTATTCTTTACAACAAAGATGTTTTCAAAGCTTTGCAGGAAAAAAGCGACTTTCGCCTCCGTGACCATCTCCACCCCGCCTTCTTTGTGCCGAGCACTCTGCCGGTGAGCGAGCTATTGAAGCAACTGCAGCGCCGCCGGCTGGCGATGGCTTTGGTGGTCAATGAATTCGGCGAAGTCGAGGGACTTGCTACGCTCGAAGATTTGGTCGAAGAGATCGTTGGCGAAATCCGTGACGAGTACGACCGCGAAGAGCGCGGCCCGGTAGAGCGTCTGCCCGACGGCTCCCTGGTCATTCAAGGCTCGGCTCTGCTGAAAGATCTGAAAACCGATTTTGATCTGCCTTTTGACGAATCGCCCGACTATCACACCTTAGCGGGGTTCATGCTGGCCAGGCTCAAGCGCATCCCGCGCGGCGGCGAGTGGGTCGAGGAAAACGGCTACAAGCTCACGATCGTCGACATGGAAGGCAGGCGCATCGTGAAAATAAAATTGGAACGCCGCACGAACGCCTGAGCGGCGCAGGCTCTACGAGAAATCGGCAAGCTTCAGTAACAGCGAATCTCAATCTCGTTGCCATCGGGATCGAGGAAATAAACCGAGGTCGCCCGGCCTCGCGCGCCCCAGCGCGACACCGGCCCTTCGCGGATGCCGATTTGCTTTTCTTTTAGATAATCGACGGTATCGGCAAAATCGTCGGCGCCGACCACCAGGCAAAAATGATTCAAGTTGCCGTCGACTTTGGCGCCGGCGCGCGGGTATGAACGTTCCTTGTTCGGAAACAAATCAATGATCGTCGCAGCGTTGATGCGCACCGAAGGAAACCCGACCTTGCCGGCCTTGAACTCGTCGACCCGCTCGCCCGTCAAGCCGAGAATCTCCGTATAAAATAGGAGCGACTGCTCGATGTTACCGACGTTGAGCACGATATGATCGAGGTCGGTAATCTTGATCCGTGCCATGACTAACTCCTTTTGCGCGGCTATCAGAGAGCCGGTTTCACGGCGTGCCGGCGATCGCCGCCATCTCCGTTAGCAACGCCTGGATTTCCAACGGCGCGCCGACCGTGATGCGCAAACAATCTTCTAGGCCAGGCAGGTCGAAGTAACGCACGAGAATTTTTCTTCGCTTCAACTCTTCATAGACGCTTTGCTGATTTTGTCCCTGCTTGCGCGCCAGAATAAAATTCGCATGAGATGGATAAACGTGGTAGCTCAGGCGCTTAAGCCCGCTCGTCAATCTTTTACGACTGCGTTGAATACGCCGCGCGTTGCGCCCCATCCAGGGCAAATCCGCCAACGCGGCGGTCGCCGCAACCAAGCTCAGGCGGTTCAAATTGTACGAGTCCTTCACTTTCATCATGCCGGCGATAATTTCCTCGGCGGCAAACGCGAGCCCGATGCGCATGCCGGCCAAGGAGAATGCCTTGGAAAAAGTCCGCAGCACGACCAGATTAGGAAGGCGAGACAGAAGCGGAATCGAGGATGCGCCCTCACTCGCAGCAAAGTCGACGTACGCCTCGTCCACCACCAGTAGCCCCGAGAGCGAACGCGCAAGTTTTTCAATCTCCGGCAGCGTTACCAGGGTGCCGGACGGCGCATTGGGGTTGCACAGGAAAGTCAACGCCGCTTTTTGCTCGGCCAGAGACGCCGGCAGCGAAAAATCCGCCGGATAAGCGACCGGCGCGGCGACTCCATCCTGGATCGCGATTAAAGTGTCATAAAGAGAATAGGTCGGAAACGGATAGGCGACCCGATCCCGCGGCCCGACAAAGCAGCGCAGCAAGATCGATAGAATCTCATCCGATCCATTGCCGGCCAAAATATTGGCCGGTTTCACGCCGTAGACTTTAGCGGCGGCTAATCGCAGCGTATCGCTTTGCGGCTCCGGGTACAGGCGCAATGACGGAGTGAGCGATTTTCGCAGAGCCGCATAAACTTGCGGCGACGGCCCATACGGATTTTCATTCGTGTTGAGCTTGATGATGCCGTTTTCCTGCGGCTGCTCGCCCGGCAGGTAGCCGGCCATTGGGGCAATATTGGCGCGGAAATAAGCTGACATGTGGCGGCAGTCTAGCGGCAGCGATCGTCCTTTTCAAATCCCATTTGTCGCGTCCTGTCATTGTGCTCGTGGCAATTTTTCCGCGCGGGCAGCGGAGCGTTTAGAGTAAATTGCGCGTTCTCACTTGTCGGCACAACTCGGTTGCGTTAGCACAGATCATGACAATTTTGTCAGAAGATCCTCGCATTTGTCCAGAATTCTCCGTTTCAGCCGGATTGGCGCACACAAAGGATTTTAGCTTTGTACTAACTATTTGAAATTGCAGAATTGCTGTTTTTTTAAGTGGCATGTTTTTGGCTATCCGCACAAAGGTCGAATCTCGTGACAATCAAACCCTAAGATAAACAACCAAATAAGCAAATCCCGTAAACATGGATTCACCCAGCAAATCCTCCAGCGATCCGTTGACGCTGTTGCTCAACGAAATCGAAATCCTGCTGACGCAATCGCGCCTCGTCGAACTTTATTTTAAGCAATCCCAAGCGACGGCAACCTACGAGCGTGCCCGCGCCCGTGAGCAACATCAAGCCGAACTGACCGGCTTACGTGCCGCGCTTGCCGAGAAAGAACAAGTCCTGGCCGCGCGGCAAACCGCCGCCAGTGCGCAAGAACAAAGCCTTCGACAACAAGTGCGAATTTTAGAGAGTGGCTTGGGCGAAGTCCGACAGCGGTTGGAACGCCGGGAAGCCGAGCTTCAAGAGGTCGAGTCCGCCGCCGCCAATCTGCGCCAGCAGATCAGCCAAATCGAAAGCGTTAAAGAACAAGCGCAAGATCTAGCGCGGCAATCTGCGGCCGCTCGCCGGGAGCTTGAAGCTGAAGTGATCACCTTAAGCGCGCGCCTGGAAAAAGACCAACAGAGCTGGCAAAAAGAGCAGTTCGTAGCACGCGAACTTCAAGACGCTCTGCAAGACCAAATCACGCAATTGCAAGAACAGCTACGAGAAAAATCAGACCGGTCGCGCAGCGCCGAAACCGAGCTGCAACAAGCCAGGGCTGCCATCCCTGAAATGCAGAGGCGGATGGCTGAGCTTGAAACAAGTCGCACGGAAGCCTTGACCAGGGCGGCGCGAGAATTGGAGCAGATGCGCGCGCGCTTTAACAGCGAGCTCGGCTGTCTGCAGACTCTTCTTGCCGAGCGCGATGCCGCCCTCGAAGAGAGTCGCCGGACGGCCAATGCGACCGAACAGGGCCTCAAAAACGAGATCGTCACGCTCGCCAGCCAATTCGATCAAAAACAAGCGCTGGTCGAAAACCGGGACGATGAACTGCGCGGCGCGCAAGCGCAAATCACCGCGCTCCAACAACGAACCACCGCACTGGAAAGCGCCGCCGATCGATTGGCGCAAGCCAGCGCCGAGGAAATGGCGAGTTTGCGCCGCGCCCATGAAAACGAGCTGGCAAACTTGCGGCACGAAGTGGCCCGGCGCGACCGGGCGCTGACCGAACGGCAGGAAGCCTTGAGCGCCGTCGAGCTGGCTTTGCATGGCAAAATCCAATCCTTGCAGCAGGACCTCGCGCGCAGCGGCGCCACGATGGCAGAACACGAGACTGCTGCGCAAAGCGCGCGCGCCGAGATGGCCGCCCTGCGCGACCAGATCAACCACCACGAAGCGGCCGCGGCGGAAAACCTGGCAGAGCAACAGCGCGCCGAAGAGAAACGGCGCGCGTCGGAAGCAGCAATATCCAACCTGCGCGATACCCTGGCACAGAAAGAATCTGCTCTGAACGAGCGCGAAGAATATTCGGCGGCGCTCGAAGCGCGGCTGCTGGCGGACAATAGCCAACTGCGTAACGAGCTGGAAGAGCAACGATCCGCTGCCGAGCGCATGAACGCGGAGCTTACCCGCCTGCGCACTGAAATCGCCACGCTTGACGAGCAAAAATCCCAGTTGGAGCATTCCCTCAACGACCTGGAACAGAGCCGGCAACAGGAGACGCTGGCTCGCCAGGAACTAGAAGCGCGCCTGCGGGACAGGGACAATGAACTGCGAGGCCTCCAGGCAAACGCTGATGAGCTCATACGAGCGGCGCGTAGAGACCACGAAGCTCATTTCAAATCGCTCGAAGAACAAACGACCAACGAAATCACCCAACTACAAAATCGCTTGCAGGAACGAGAGCTCGCAGAGCAGCAAGGCCAGCAAGAGCTTCTCCGCTTACATACCACAATCGCCGGTCTGGAAGAGCAAAAAGCGCGATCAGAAAACATTCGCGAAGAGCTGACCCAACAGCTCGGCCAGGCTGCCGGATCGCGCCAGGAGCTAGAGGCGCGCCTGCAGACTCAAGCGAAGGAACTCGAAACAGCGCAACGGCGCGCGGACGAGCAACTCGAAGCCGCTCTGCACGAGCAGGAATCACGCTTTCGATCCATCGAAGAAGAGCGCGGCAACGAAATCACTGAGCTGCGCAACCGCTTGCAACAAGAGAAAAACGATGCCGAAACCCTGCGCGAAGAATTTGACCGCTTGCGCGTGGAGCACACCGGCATCGAGGGTGAGATGGCGCGCTCGGAGCAGCTGCGCCGCGAGCTTGAGCAAAACGGGCAACAGGCCACTATTCTGCGCCAAGAGATCGAAACCCGCTTACAAGCGAAAGAACTGGAATTAAAAAAAGTTCAGTCCGACAGCGAGACTCTCAAACACCAGCTCGACAGCAAAATTGCCCAACTACAACTCGATTTGGCGGAAAAACAATTGTTCGTCGAAAGCCGGATGGCTGAGATCAACGATCTCAAAGCTCAACTCAGCCAACTAGCGGAAAACATGACGGCGCGCGAAGCTGCTGTAGACGCCCTGACGCGGTCGCAAAAAGACACCGCACAGCTTCACGCCGAACATCAAGCGGCGCTCGCCACGCTCAGCGCCGAATACCAAACTGAACGAAGCCATCGAGAAAGCGAGCTTGCCGAGGAACGCCGGCGGGTCGAGGAGCTTAATCAAAATATCAGCGCCCGCGAGCAGCGTAACGGTGAATTGGAAAACGTGCTTGGCCAGCATCGCCGCGATCTCGAAGCGGCAACTTCGGACGCCGCGACTCTGCGTTCGCGGCTCGATGATGTCGAGTCCCGTCACACGGAGCTTGCCGCGGCCGCGCGCGGCGAGCTGCAGCAAAAAGCCTGGGCGTCGGCACAGCAACAAGCGGCCCTGGAAAACTTGGCGCTCGACCACCAGAGCCAAATCCAAAAGCTCGAAAGCCAAATTAGCGAGGAGCGGAATCGAATCCGCGAGCGCGATCACGAAATTGAACGATCCAAGTCGCAAGCCCATCTGCTCGATCAACGCGTTGCAGAATTGACGGCCGAACTGCAGCAAACCGAGCGGACAGCGATCGATCGAGCCGTGCAGATCAAGGAAGAGTACGGGCTGCGGATTGCCGATTTGGAACGCCAACTCGCGCAAAAAACCAGCGAGCTCCAGACGCGCGGCGAAGAGCAGCCAGAGTTGGAACAAACCTTGCGGCGGGAGCTCGACAGGCTGATTCGCGAAACGCAAGAAAAAAACCAGATTTTACAAGACCGCAACGATGAGCTCGTGCGCGTCAAAGCCGAAGCGGATGGATTGCGCGAGCGCTTTAACCAAGTAGAAGCGGCCGCAACCGAGGCCGAAGCCGCGTTCACCAGCGAAGGCGAGCGCATGCGGGTCGAGTTCCAAGCGCAGATTGCCCTGCTTCAGGCGGAGCTCAGCCAAAAGGAATGGGCCGACGCGGAACATCAGGCTGAGTCGCACGGGATCGAACAAACCTACCGTCAGGAAATCGAATCCTTGCGCGAAAAACTGGCGCAGAGTGAAACACGCGACAACTTGGAACGCAGCGATTTCATTCTCGGCGACGCGCCGTTAAATCAAGTCCTAGAAGCGCAATTCGAGGGCGCTGAAAACCTGCACACCAATAATGGCAAGGACCATGAAATTTCTCCATCACGCCGCTGGCAGGGCGGTTTTGGTTGGAAGAGACGTTGGAAGTCATCGTGATGCGGCAGTCGCCAAAGGCGTGCATCGCAGCGAATTTGCTTGAGCGAAATAGGAAACGCCAAGACATAAACCGATAGCGGGAAGCAGCGACGAAGCGCTAGCCTGAGTGTAAAAGGACGATCATGTTACAGACCGAACGCGTACCCACGGGAATCCTAGGACTGGATTCGCTCATCGAAGGCGGTTTTCCCCAAGGCCGCTCGATCCTCATTACCGGAGAACCGGGCACGGGAAAATCAATTTTCGCCTTGCAGTTTCTTGCCGAGGGGCTGAAGCGCAACGAAAAATGCATCTTTGTCAGCGCCGACGAAAATCCCATGGACATACTGGAGCAAGCCGCTTCGATGGGCTGGGACTTTGAGCCTCATATCGAAAATAAGGATTTGGCGATTCTTAACGCCGGAACTTATCTCAGCTCGTTTCCGGGAGCGAGCAGTGAACGACATATCGACGTGCAAAGAGCCGTCAGCGATCTCGGGAACTTCGTTAAGCAGCTCGGCGCCAAGAGACTCGTGCTCGATCCGGCGGGGCCTTTCGTGTTGTTGCGCGCGAGCACGGTGCGCATCCAGGACCAGATCCGTTTGCTGATCAAACTGATGCGCTCTTCGCTGCCGACCACCAACGTGCTCACCTCCTATGCCGTGCCGCGTACCGGCGAACGCAGCATGCACGGCATGGAGGAATATCTCGTCGCCGGCGCGATTGTGCTCGAGATGGTCTGGAAAAACGGCGCTCTCGCGCGCAGTTTGATCGTCGAGAAGATGCGCTGCACCGACGTGAAACCGACGCAGCTCGAATTCGATATCGTCAAGGGACAAGGCATCGTCGTTCAGCCGCCGGCTTCAGCCCGTTAAATCGGAAGATCGAGCTATGGATTCTCAACGTATCTCCACTGGTATCATCGGCCTCGACGGTTTGCTTCACGGCGGCTACGTGCGCGGACGCACCTATCTCGTGACGGGTGACACGGGCACGGGAAAAACGATTACCTGTTTACAGTTTCTTTCCAGCGCGCTCAAACGCGGCGAGAAGGCGGTCTACGTGACCGTCGACGAACGCCCGGGCGAAATCGTCGAATCGGCGGCATCCTTCTCCTGGGATCTTCAGCCGTATATTCAAGAAAAAAGTTTGGTCATTTTGGATGCTTCTCCCTATTTTGGCGGCCGTAGCGGCGGCGCGACTGAGAAAGGCATCGATCCGCAAAAAATCATCGCCGACCTCGGCAACTACGCAAAGCGACTGAGCGCCACTCTGCTGATCGTCGATCCGATCACGCCGCTCATCCTGCCGAATGACGCCACCAGCCCGAGCCAGGATCAGGCCCGTTCATTGATTCAACTGATTCAATCGCAACTCAATACGACCAACCTGCTTACCGCCCACCTGCCGAAAGGAGCCTCGCCAAGCACCGGCGGCATCGAGCAATTTCTCGCTTCCGGAGTCTTTTTGCTCAAGATCGGCGAGATCAACGGCAAGTGCCAGCGCATCATGGCGATAAAAAAAATGCGCGGTACGCCGGTCGAGCCCTCCGACTATCCTTTTATGCTTCGCACCGGCGACGGGATCGTGCTGACGGATCGGCGTCTGGATCTGGCCGGCGCCAGCCCCTGCGAAGCACCGATGTTCGAATATTTTCAGCTCGAAAAACACCGCTTCTGATCGGATTCCCGAGCTTGGTTTCGCTGGCCTTCGCGCCGGGAAACCAGCGCCGTTGGTCACCCCCTGGATTTTTCTTCCATTTTTCTATCCTGTCCGGGTTTTCTTGACAGCCGGCAAAACGATGCTTAGGTTTTGCTTGTAGTTGAGGAATTTTAAAAATGCGTCTGGACAAACTTACGACCAAATCTCAAGAAGCGTTGCAGCAAGCCCAAGCGCTGGCCGAAAAACGCAACCATCAAGCCATCGATGTCGAGCATTTGCTGTTCGCCTTGCTTGGCCAAAAAGAAGGCGTGGTCACTTCGCTCTTACAGAAGTTGGGCGTGCCCCTGGGCAGTTTGACCGAGAAGCTGCAAAAAGCCTTGGATCGGCTGCCGCAAATCACCGGCGGCGTCGGTCAAACTTACATCGCGCCGCGCCTGAAAAAGACCATCGAAAATGCCGAGGCGGAAGCCGAAGCGCTAAAAGACGAATATGTATCAACCGAGCACCTGCTGCTGGCGATGGTGAACGACGCCGGCGAAGCGGGCAAGTTTTTCAAAGAACACGGCGCCAGCCGCGATAAGATTCTCAGCGCCTTGGTCGGCATTCGCGGCGCGCAGCGAATTACCGATCCCAATCCTGAAGAGAAATACCAGGCTCTGGAAAAATACGGCCGCGATCTCACCGATCTCGCGCGCAAAGGAAAGCTCGATCCGGTCATCGGGCGCGACGACGAGATTCGGCGCGTGATCCAGGTGCTGTCCCGGCGCACCAAAAATAATCCGGTGCTGATCGGCGAACCCGGCGTCGGTAAAACCGCGATCGTCGAAGGTTTGGCCTTGCGCATCGTCAACGGCGATGTGCCGGAGGGGCTCAAAGAAAAACGGCTGATCGCGCTGGATCTCGGCGCGCTCGTTGCCGGCGCAAAGTTTCGCGGCGAGTTCGAAGATCGCTTGAAAGCCGTCTTGAAAGAAGTCACCGAAGCCAGCGGCCAGATCGTGCTGTTTATCGACGAGCTGCACACACTGGTCGGAGCCGGAGCCGCCGAAGGCGCCATGGACGCTTCGAATATGCTCAAACCCGCGTTAGCGCGCGGCGAGCTGCGCTGTGTCGGCGCCACGACTTTGGACGAATACCGCAAGCGGGTCGAGAAAGACCCCGCGCTGGAGCGACGCTTCCAGCAGGTTTACGTCGGCGAGCCGTCGGTGGAGGACACGATCGCGATTTTGCGCGGCCTCAAGGAACGCTACGAGGTACACCACGGCGTGCGCATCACCGACGGCGCGATCATCGGCGCCGCCACTTTGTCCGACCGCTATATCAGCGACCGCTTCCTGCCCGACAAGGCGATCGATTTGATCGATGAAGCGGCCTCGCGGCTGCGCATCGAGATCGACAGCATGCCGATCGAAATCGACGAGGTGGAGCGCAAGATTCTTCAGCTCGAAATCGAGCGCCAAGCGCTCAAACGTGAGGAAGACAAAGCGTCGAAAGAGCGGTTGGGGCAACTGGAACGCGAGATTGAAAATCTGCGCGAAACCTCGAGCGGTCTCAAAGCCCACTGGCAAAACGAGAAGGAATCGATCCAGCGCATTCGCTCGCTCAAGGAAAAGCTCGAATCGACCAAAGTCGAAGAGCAAAAGGCGCAACGCGAAGGTGATCTGAATCGCGCCGCCGAGCTGCGCTACGGCACTCTGACCCAACTGCAAAAGGATTTGGAAGAGGCGAACCGAAAGCTCGCCGAGCTGCAAAAAGATCAAAAGATGCTCAA
>Ga0075418_10006040_pt1 | contig 13671 bp, 15 predicted proteins | sample SoiMetdeltSBSDD2_FD_81776 | JGI IMG/M metagenome (GOLD analysis project Ga0075418, IMG submission 81776) | Bulk soil microbial communities from a Populus tree surrounding site in Tennessee, USA - Soil MetaG P. deltoides SBSDD2 | ecosystem: Environmental > Terrestrial > Soil > Tree plantation...
GATAAAATGATAAAGAGGAAATAAAGAAAAATGCCGCTCTTGTATTTGCCGAGATAGCCAAAAATCCGTGAATATTTTTTCATTGTATAATAACTACTCCAAAGAAGCAGCAAAAGTAGCTAATTTTACTGCGTCCGCCGGAGCTTCCAACTTCGCCAAGGGCTCGTTTGATAAGTTTTCGAAGGTGGACATCATTAAAGAAGGAGGGAACATGCAGGAAGGTAAAAGACAAAAGCAAATCGCAGGATTACTGAATGTGGAAATGAATACAATTTTTCAAAAACTTGGTTTGAGCATGATCGATGGAGGATTGGTCTCAATATCATCGGTAAAAGTGACGCCTGATCTTTTGGAAGCCCGTTTTTATCTAAGCTTTTTCCAGGTGAAAGATGTAAAAGACGCATTGAAAAAAATTGAAGATCGCCATCACGATATAAAAAAAGAACTAGCAGCAAAAGTGCGGCACCAGTTGCGAAGCATACCTGTACTAAAGTTTTTCCAGGATGATACGCTGGAGCAGGTGTTTAAAATGGAAGAATTGTTTAAGCAAATAAATACTCAACAGTCCACAGACGACAATCCAAAGAACAAAGAATAACTTTTAACTTTCAACTTTTAACCTTGAACTTTCTTTTTGCCTGGCGTTATTTCAAAGCAAAAAAATCTACCAATGCTATCAACATCATTACGTGGATCAGCATTCTTGCCATGACATTTGGCACTACGGCATTGATACTTGTGTTGAGTGTATTCAATGGATTTGAAGGAATGGTGAAATCGTTGTACAGCGATTTTTATACAGACATTAAGATTTTTCCTTCGCAGGGTAAGGTGCTTACTTTAACGGCTGAGCAAATACAAAAGATCCGCGGGGTTCCCGGAATAAAAAACCTTTCATTAGTTGCTGAGGAAAAAGGATTACTTCAAAACTCAGGGCTAAATCGTGACACCACAGAATATAATTTTCAGCGGGCAGTAACGATTAAAGGTGTGGATGAGAATTATAAAGAAGTTTCAGGGGTTCCGGCCAATGTTCCAAGAGGGCAGTTCGATATTGGTAATGAAGAAACGCCTTCTATGGTATTGGGTGTGGGTGTGGAAGATGCTCTTCATGTTGAGGCGGACAAGAACATTTCACCCATAAAAGTTTATTTACCGAAAAGGGATTCTTCGGTATTGATCGATCCGCTGAATAATGTCAGCGTTGATAATGTAAACACATCCGGTGTTTTTGTGATCCAGCAGGAGTTTGATTTTAATTATGCAATAACCAATCTTGGCTTTGTAAAAAGATTATTAGGTTACAAACCCGATGAATATACAGGTATCGAGCTTGCCATAGATGAAAATGCGGACGCGGATGATGTTAAAGAAAATTTGCAGCTGATATTAGGCAAAAACTATTTGGTGCAGACAAGATATGAGCAAAACAAAAGCCTCTATTCAATAATGACTGCAGAGAAATGGTTTGTGTATGCTGTACTTGTCCTTATCATGTTTATTTTCTCATTTACAATTGTCAGCTCCCTTACCATGTTGGTTTTAGAAAAGCAAAAGGATATCAGCATCCTTCATGCACTTGGGGGGAATAACAAGTTCATTCAAAAAATATTTTTGAGTGAAGGATTGCTGATCGGGATCTTTGGCGGTGTGGCAGGTATCATATTAGCATTGATCATTGCATGGCTGCAAATAAATTATGGACTTCTTCGCTTAGAGGGCGGCTCTTTTTTAATAGAATATTACCCAGTCAAACTTAAGTGGCCGGATTTTGTACTTGTGGCGGTTACCGTTCTATTTATTGCATTGCTTGCATCATGGATACCTGCGAGAAAAGCGGCGAGACAGGAGTTTTCCCTTCGTACTGAGTAATAATCAATTATTAATTATTCAGAGGATCAATAATCTCCAATAGTTTCCGGCAATTGCGCCAATGCCTTTGAAAGCTGCTCATCATTTGGTGCTACGCCATGCCAGTTATGGTCATTTTCCATAAAGTCGACGCCTTTACTCATTATGGTGTGCATCATGATTGCTATCGGCTTTCCTTTCCCAGTTAATGATCTGGCTTTTTCAAGAGTTGAAACCACTTCATCAATATCATTGCCATTCATTTCAAGAGTTGTCCATCCAAATACGTCAAACTTTTCCCTGATATTTCCAAGCTTCATTACTTTATCGGTGGGTCCATCGATTTGCTGACCGTTCCAATCAACGGTCGAAATGAGATTATCCACCTTATGATGTGCTGCAAACATGATCGCTTCCCAAACCTGGCCCTCATCTAATTCTCCATCCCCATGCAATGAGTAAACAATTGACTTTTCACTGTTCAGTCTTTTTGTAAGCGCAGCACCGATGGCTACACTCATGCCCTGACCAAGAGAACCTGAAGCAATACGTATGCCGGGCAAATGTTCGTGAGTAGCAGGATGGCCCTGAAGTCTTGAATTGATTTTTCTAAATGTTGATAACTCAGTTTTATCAAAGTATCCGCTCCTGGCAAGTGTGCTATAATAGACTGGCGAAATGTGTCCATTTGAAAGTAGAAAAATATCCTCACCTTTTCCATCCATAGTGAAATTGCTATTGTGATTCATTATCTTGAAAAATAAAGCAGTAAAAAAATCTGCACATCCTAATGAACCACCCGGATGACCACTATTAGCTCCATGAACCATTCTTAGAATATCTCTTCTAATTTGCGTAGCGATGTTTTTTAAATCATTCATAATAAAATAGTGAGCTTATTAAACTTATTTAGGACTTCAGAATCAAACCGGCCATTTGAAGCCTCAAAAAAGTTCGGGCAAAAGTGCAATCTTTTTTAATACAAAATCCAAAACGGATGTTGAATTTAAAATTAGTCAGTGGGGACTTTGGTAAACCCGGCCTAAAGATTGCCAACAAAAAAGGGACTTTAAAATGAAAACATTGAATATTCATATTATTTTTGCGCGCGAATCCGAAACTCCTCAAACAAAACGCTATCCGAAAACCTAACAACTGTTCTTATGGGCACCTTTTTGATTTGTTATTTATTTATCGCTATAGTTTTGTCTCTTGCAATTAACTACCTGCTCCTCAAATTCTCATTCAATCTTGGTTCGAGAGATAACCTCGCTTTTAAACAGGTTCGCTGGACAGCACATGTTAAACCATCCATTGGTGGTATTTCGTTCTTCATCATATTCCTTTTGTCATGGGGTATTTATGGTTTTATCTCCCAGGAAAAAGGAATTGCACCAGATAGACAGATCATTGGTATTGTAGCGGCAACCAGCCTTGGCTTCCTAGCCGGTCTTTATGATGACGCTTTTAATACTAACCCTTTACTCAAATTCATTCTACAGCTCTCATGCGGAATTATACTGATAAGCTTCAATGTAAAGATCAATATCTCAAATGTTGAGTTTGTCAATATACTTTTCACACTGGTTTGGGTAGTAGGCCTGATGAATTCAATAAATATGCTGGATAATATGGATGGTGTGACTGGCTCCATTTCGGCATTTATTATTGTTGGTTTAATAACGGTGCTGACCATTACAGGTCATGCAGCATTTGAATTTTATATGTTGATCCTGATCGGTGTGTTAGGAGCATTGATCGGTTTCCTGAGATTTAACTGGAGCCCTTCAAAAATATTTATGGGTGATACTGGCAGCCAGTTCCTTGGGGTTTTTCTGGCCTCTACAAGTATTCTATTTTTATGGCAGTTCAATGAAGGTAACCAGGGATTATTGCAAGTGAAACCTTTTGTGTTGCCAGCTTTATTTTTTATAATACCGATTATAGATACCACTACAGTAACAGTTAGAAGATTATTGCGCGGGCAATCACCATTTGTTGGTGGTAAAGATCATATAACTCATCATTTTGCTTATTTGGGTATAAAAGAAAAAAATATTGTGCTCTTGCTTTTAGCAACAACGCTATTCTCTTTTCCTTTTGCATTAATGCTTGTTACAAATCCGGCAGCATGGAACTTCTATGTTTCCTTTGGTATGCTGGCTTATGTTGTTACCTTGTTTTTTGTCTTCCAATATTTTTATAAAAAGGGTGAGTTGCTGCAAAAGAAGAAGCGCCACGAACAGCGGCCAATTCCAAAAATTACAAAAGAATCATTGGCGGCGTTTAATGAAAAAATGCAAGTCAATAACTAACTTTTCCATTCCAAATTTTTATGATTTGCAAATGATACTGTTTTATTAGATTTGCTGTCCGCTCCGAAGGAGTCCTTTGGACAAAACTAATAGTATGAATCCTGATGATATTAAATCGATACAACATCATGCCGAAGAGCAAATGAAAAAAGCTATCGATCACCTTGAGGCAGAGTTGATAAAGATCCGTGCTGGAAAAGCAAATCCACAGATGGTAGATGGAATCACTGTTGATTATTATGGCTCTCCAATGCTGCTCAACCAGGTATCCAATGTAAGCGTTATGGATGCACGTACACTTTCAATTCAGCCCTGGGAAAAAAATATGCTGCAGCCAATCGAAAAAGCAATCATTGCAGCCAACATTGGCATTCATCCCCAAAATGATGGCAATATTATCCGACTGTTTTTGCCACCGCTTACGGAAGAAAGAAGAAAGGAGCTGGTAAAAAAATGTCATGGCGAAGGTGAACATTCAAAAGTAGCTATAAGAAATATCCGCAGAGAGGCAATCGAGCATATCAAAAGACTTCAGAAAAACGGGCTGAGTGAAGACGCCACCAAAGATGCCGAAGGGATCGTACAAACGCTGACTGATAAATTTATTTCCGCAGTTGACAAGCATCTTGCTTCAAAAGAAAAAGAAATAATGGTTGTATAAGACTTCCTCAGGTTTTCGTTTCAAGCTCAAACTCTGTGCGCTCAGTTGTTTCTTTTTTAGAAGGCATATTTGCCAGGTATACACCGCATAAAATAATCCCAAGGCAAGCGATCTGAAGTATCGTTATGTCTTCCCCATATACAAACCCCCATCCTAAAGCAACAAAAGGGATTCCATAAGTTACAAGAGAAGCAAAGAGACCACCAGCTTTTTTCACTAATATATAAAAAAGGGCAGTAGCAATGGCGCTTCCAACGATACCGAGCATTATTGAATAAATAACAGCAAGCATAATTTCATCATCATCAAAAGGCAGTTGTAAAAAATTCTGTTGCCATAACACAATAGCTGTGGGAAGGATCATAAAACTGATAGATACCGCTGCAAGATGGATTGGGTTGATGTCTTTCAGATAGTGACCAACTATATTTATATTGAAGCCATACAACACCGTTGCCAGCAGGATCCATAAAGTATACTCAACATTTTCAAAACTTATTCCCTTTTTTCCTGCAATTGTCAGCAATGTCAACCCGACAAATCCAATAACAACACCAAGGATTTTCCTGCCTTGAATTTTGGATCTGAAAAAAACAATACCAGTAACAACGACACAGATCGGCGTTAATGAATTAAGGATTCCGGCAAGGCTGCTATCAATATTTTTTGCAATGGCACCTGCAAAAAGATAAGCAGGTAATAAGTTGCCACAAATTGCAGAGATAATTACCAGCAGCATTTTCCTCGTTGGAATTTTGGAAAAGACAAAAAAAGCAAACGGCAGCATTACGATGCCCGCGGAAAAAATCCGAAGGGATGCGATCTGAGACCAGGTCAGTTCCTCTTTACTGGCCTTCATGAGGATGAAAGAGCTGCCCCAGATAATGCATAATAAAATAAATATTCCCCAGCTTACAAGCCTGTCATTTTTCATAGTAAAGCGCAAAGGTCATTAATCAGTCTCAAACAAATCATTTTTTTTATATTGTGAGTCATTCAATTTATAGTTATGGCAAAAATTTCATTAAAAGAGATCAGCACGAGAGCACCCAAAGATTTTGAAAAAGACGCTACGAAGAAAAAGACAACTGACATCGTAAATAAATTAGATGACGTGCAGAACCTTTTATTTGCCGAAAGCAAGCATTCGGTGCTCGTAATTCTGCAGGGGCAGGACGCAAGTGGAAAAGATGGTGTAATAAGAAACGTTTTTGGACACCTGAATCCGCAAGGAGTAACGGTAAAGTCGTATAAAGCGCCAACTCATGAGGAATTATCCCATGATTTTCTTTGGCGAATACATCACGAAGCACCGGCAAAAGGAATGATTCAAATATTTAATCGCAGTCATTATGAAGATATTCTTATAACACGTGTGCATGGATGGTGTGATGATAAAACGGCAAAGAAAAGAATGAAGGCTATCAACGACTTTGAACAATTATTGGCAGAGCATAACAATACACATATCCTGAAATTCTATTTGCACATTTCTCAGAAAGAACAGCATGAACGATTAATGGAACGTATGAATGAACCCGGCAAGATGTGGAAGTATAATGATAAGGATTTTGAAGAGACCAAATTTTGGGATGATTACATGGATGCTTATGAAGATTGTTTCGACAATTGTAATAAAATACCATGGACAATAGTGCCGGCTGATCAAAACTGGTATAAAGAATTTATTATCGCATCGGCTTTGTATGAGCTGTTGAAAGGTCTTGATATGAAATATCCCGGGTTGAAAAAATAGTGTTGCTGTTTCATAGATTTTATATACTTTACTAATATAATTTTTCACCTGCCGAAGAAGTCCTTCGGACAAAACATGTTTTATGGGAATGCTAAAAGAATTCAAAGAGTTTGCCATGAAAGGCAACCTGGTTGACATTGCGGTTGCTTTTGTAATGGGCGCAGCTTTTAATAAAGTTGTATCAGCTTTTACAGGAGGACTAATTGCTCCTTTGGTTGGGATGTTAACTGGAAAAGATCTTTCACAAAATAAATGGGTGATAAAAGCTGAAGTCAAGGACGCAGCCGGGGTTGTAACGCAACCAGAAGTAGCTTTGCTATGGGGATCTTTTCTTACAGCAGTAATTGATTTTTTGATTGTTGCTTTTGTGATGTTTTTAATTATAAAAGGTATTAATAGTTTAAGGAAAAAAGAACCACCTCCGACTCCGGCACCTACAGCGGAAGAGATCTTGCTTCTCCGTGAAATAAGAGATGCATTGAAAAAATAGTAGCATAAAATTTGTAATGCAGACAGGTAAGAACAAAATCTCAATTGTTCTTACTTTTTTATTTTTAAAGCATAATGCTATGAGAAAATTCTACTTGTTCATAATCATTTTTGGGTTTTATGTTGAATTAATTGCCCAGGATGATGCCGTTAAACAATTGCAGAATGCCGGTACAAAAGCTGTCAAAAGTCTTGATAGTAATGGATGGAAAAAAAGCGGCGTATTAATTTTTAATCTAAACCAGGGAGCACTGAGTAATTGGGTAACTGGTGGCGAGCAAAACGTGTTTGGCATCAATGGCATCTTAAACTACAGCATTAATTATAAAGGCGACCGGAATATTTGGGATAATTATTTTGACATTGCCCTGGGTTTTCAAAATGCTACCAGCTTTAAAAAATTCAGAAAGATCGATGACCGGATAGACATTACGAGTAAATATGGCCGGATGCTTAGTAAGAAATGGTACTATGGACTACTTTTCAATTTTAACTCACAGGCATTACCTGGTTATGATTATTCAACCGATCCTGTAACGAAGATTTCGAGTTTTTTAAGTCCCGGTAAAATTCTTTTGTCTCCGGGATTGGATTATAGGCCGAATGATAAATTTTCAGTTTTTATGTCTCCAGCAACTGTACGGTGGGTTTTGAAACGAGATGAAGATTTTTATAACATGGCAAAGTTTGGAGTTGATTCGGCAAAAAAAGTAAATACTGAGATCGGGGCTTTTGTTACTGCTAAATATAAAGTAGCTATTACAAAATGGGCAACGTACACGGGAAGGCTGGATCTTTTCAGTAACTATCGGCGTGATCCTCAAAATATAGATGTGCTGATGAATAATCTACTTACTATGAATTTCACCAAAAACTTTGCAACGAATTTAAGTGTCGATCTATTGTATGATGATGATGTTTTAAAAAAATTACAACTAAAAGAGATACTAGGTATCGGGTTAACGATGAAACTTTAGGGAGAACTTGTGATCAACCGTTAGTCTCTGCAAAGATACTTTATCACATACGTTTGCGTAAATGAGTTGATGGTATAGAAGAAATTTTTAGACATTTTTTATGAAAGTATTATGGGAATACTTTGCAGGGTACTTTTTATTTTTGTTCGAATGAGAAATACCACCTTCTTTATTTTCTGCTTAACAACCTATACCATCTGCCACTCACAGGACAAAACAGTAAAAGAATTACAAATTGCAGGTACAAGACCAATTAAGAGTCTTGATAGTAATGGATGGAATTTGAACGGAACATTTATTCTTAATCTTAACCAGGGTGCTTTGAGCAATTGGGTATCCGGCGGCGATGAGAGTGTTCTAGGCATCAATACGCTTTTCAACTATGCTATTAATTTCAGGCACGGAAAAAATACATGGGATAATTATTTTGATCTTGCTCTCGGTTTTCAAAATGCAACAAGCTTTGGAAAGTTTAGAAAGATCGATGACAGGGTAGATGTCACCACTAAGGTCGGGCATTTGATCAATCATCATTGGTATGCCGGTGTGCTTGCCAATTTCAATTCGCAAACTTTGTCCGGGTATGAATATGCTGAGAAAGGAGATCAAAAAGTGTCAAACTTTCTTACTCCTGGTAAAATAATTTTATCACCAGGATTGGATTATAAAACGAGCCAGCGCTTTACTTTATTTACGTCGCCTGTTACTGTTCGTTGGGTATTGAAACAAGACCCGCATTTTTTTCACAAATCAAAATTTGGAGTTGATTCAGCCCGCAGGTCCAATACTGAACTTGGCGCATTTGTTACCGCCAAATACAGGGCTTCATTTACAAAATGGGCAACGTATAGCGGAAGGGTTGATCTGTTCAGTAATTATGAAAGAGATCCACAGAATGTAGATGTACTTATGAATAATCTCCTAACCATGAAATTCACAAAAGTATTTGCGACCAGCCTTAGCGTTGATCTGGTTTACGATGATAACGTAAAAAAAAGATTACAGCTTAAAGAAATTCTAGGTGTTGGTCTTACCGTGAAGCTATAAAATTCGCGAAAAATCTTATTGAATTAATAGGTATAAAATAACATCTATCATCTTAGTTTCCCGGTTTTTATCTATCAATTTTTCAGTGAATAATTCTGTTCGGAAATTGAATTAAACTATTATCTTTGGTTGCACCGTACGCCAAAACGGTCTGCATTTTAAACCTACAACTAACTGGTATGAGAAAACTCATCTTTACTCTTTTTGTATTTACTCTCACTTTCGCTCTTTCCGCACAGACCAATACCACCCCTAAGAAACCCAAAAAAATCTGGAACACACAGGGCATTTTCAGTTTTAATGTTGGCCAAGGTGGCAGCCGCAATTGGGCCGCCGGTTCTGAAAAATTTACACTGCAAGCCGCTGCTTACCTGAATTACCAGGCAAACCGTAAATGGAGAAAAAATATTTGGGAAAATAATCTTGATCTTTCTTTTGCGCTGGTCAACACAAATAAATTAGGGTTTAGAAAAACAGATGATAAGATCGATTATGTTTCTATGTTCAGGCATTCGATCACAAAAAAGGATAATGTGGTTGGACTTGGCGCATGGTTCAATCTTCGTTCACAGTTTCATCATGGATATGATTACAGCCAAACTCCAAAAAGAAGAATTTCAGGTTTGATGGCGCCAGGATATTTAACATTAGGTCCCGGATTTGATATCCGTGTAAAATCAGCAAGTTTTTTTGTTTCTCCTGCAGCCGCCCGTATGATCGTGTTTACAAATCGTCCTTATAGTTTTAATTACCAGGGTGGAGTAAAACCAGATGGTTCATCGGAAACACCTCTTTCATCGCACTATAATGTTGACCCGTCAAGAAAAGTTCGTTTCGAGCTTGGGGCATTGATTTCTGTAAAACACAAATGTGAAGTCGTAAAAAATGTTACGTACTCAACCCGTGCAGATTTCTTCTCAAATTATGTTGATGATCCCCAAAACATTGATGTATTCTGGAACAATGTGTTTCATCTGAAAGTGAATAATTGGCTGATTGTAAATTATAACTTTGACCTGATCTATGATGACGATGTAAAGCTTTTTGGGATCAACAGGAACAAAGCTGCTACCCAGCTTCGTTCCCAGCTTGGAGTAGGTTTCCAGGCAAAGTTTAAATAGAGAATATTTTTATAGTAGGCTAAAGTCCCGTTATTTTGTAACGGGATTTTCATTTTTTCCGAAGGAATGCTCCAGGGGAGTTTTTTGAACCTTCGGCACACTTTTAAACTTTTACCGCTTTGAACAATGCGTCGTACCAAATAAAGCTTCCGCAGTTTGAAGGCCCTTTTGATCTCCTTCTTTTCTTTATTGAAAGAGATGAACTGGATATTTATAATATTCCCATTACAAAGATCACAAACGATTTTCTTGATTACATACATAGCCAGGAATCTTTGAATATCGAGCTCTCAAGCGAATTCATTTTATTTATTTCCACCCTGATGCGTATAAAAGCAAAAATGCTTTTACCAAGAAAAGAATTGGATCCCCTGGGCAATGAAATAGATCCAAGACAGGAATTAGTGAATAAGATACTTGAGTATAAGAAATTCAAGGAAGCTTCGGCCCAGATGGCGGAAATGGAAGCGAACCGTATGCTGATGGTGAAGCGAGGTAACCTGCAAAAAGAATTATCGAAAATAGGAGAGGAAGCTGCGGAGGGTACAGAGATACAAACCGTCACAATGTTCAGGCTGATGCGTGCATTTGAAAGAGTGATGCAGCGCTATCATGATACAAAGAACAAACCTGTTCATACCGTTATTCGCTATGAATATACCATGGAGGGAAGCCGTGATTACATGTTATCGAAAGCACAGGAAGAAAAAACGCTTTCATTTGAGAAGATCTTTGGCAACTGTGATAATAGAGTACATGCAATTTTTCTTTTTCTTAGCTTGCTGGAACTTGTGCAACAGAAATTCCTGAAGATCGTGATGGGAGAAGGCAAGAATAATTTTATAATTGAATATAACGAGCCGGAGAATCGCCTGGCCGAAATGGAAGATCAGATCCAACCCTCATAATATTTTCACATTGCGGCTATAAATTGCCGCATGTATTATTAACTACAAACATAAAAATTTACACATGAAAAGATCAGCAACAGCCAACTGGAAAGGCTCTGGTAAAGAAGGTAGTGGTAAACTTCTTACACAATCCGGAGCTGTAAAGAATAAACCATACGATTATCGCAGTCGATTTGAAGATGGGACCTACACAAATCCTGAAGAGTTAATTGCTGCAGCTCATGCAGGTTGTTACTCTATGAAACTTAGTTTTGTTTTAGGCGCTGCGGGATTTACGCCAAGCCGCATCGAAACAAAATGCACAGTGACATTGGAAGCCGGTGTTATCACCAACAGTCATCTGGAAGTAAGAGCAAAAGTTCCAAAACTAAAAGCAAAGGATTTCCCACAATATGCTGAAGAAGCAAAAAATACTTGCCCGGTAAGCAAAGCACTTGGCGCTATATCTGTTACAATGGATGCGCAGCAGGTAAAAACTTTCAAAGCTAAACCTGAACAACCGGAATAATAAGCATCATAAATAATTATATGCCATTCGTTATAAATGAATGGCATTTTTTATTCAAATATCCAAAGCAATATTGGTTTTGAAGATTCTTTAATGATTGGCTTCAATTCTTGTAAAAAATTTGGCGATACGGTTGGACAACCATCACTTTGACATATCTCGTCCTTTACTTCATTTTCCGGCACACATTCATGTGAATGTAAAACAATAAAGCGTCTAAATGCATTGCTGTTGGTTTTATCCAATCCATAAAGTTTATAGGCTAATCCAAAAGTTCCCTTGTAAGAGTAGCCGATCTCGTATTTCCCTAAAGAGCTGCAGCCACAACCCGGCATGTTGGAGTATTTTCTGCCTTCCAACCACGTTTGATTACAACGACCATGAGTGACAAGACCAGAATTCTGAATTGTATCATTGATCATATCATATACAAAAAACCTGTTTTGTCCTGATGGTAAGGACATATCAATAAAGAAGCATGTAGATTGATTATAATCATTCTTCTTAACAAATGCCATGGCATCTGCCGACTTTAACTTTAATTTTTTAATTGTAGCATCTTCTGAATTATATTTCTTTTCGCTGTGAATTAAATTGTTTGCTTTTATTCTTTTCCATATTGCAGAGGATGTGAACCATGAAAATAAAAGCAGGAAAAGGAAGAAAACAAGAAGTGCTTTGGCTCTGGGCATAAAAAAATGGTTAAGCTTGTATGGGATGCTTAACCAACGCAAATCCATAGCCGCAGCCTTTGTTCAAATCGTTAAATGATTCTGAAATCTTAATGGTTGCCGTTTCCAATAAGTAAATGATCGCAATAGCCATTCAAATGGACCGAACCTGTATCTTTTCAACCACCACACACTGAATAGTAATTGAAAAGCAAATACAATAAGGAATAAAATGAAACCCTTAAACGGGGGCATGTTATTGAATTTGTTAAACAACAAAGCATAGGGCACAAGAATAATTGATTGAATTAAATAATTACTCAATGCCATTTGCCCGAAAGCTGCCAGGGGCTGAAATAATTTCTTAAAATTATTGTTGGATGAAAGAGCAATCAGGATCGTAATATAAAGTACTACGCAACACAATATCCATGCGTGCCAATAAGTCTTTAAAACTATGCTTAATAAAGATTTTTGTAACGAGTTTTTCATTTTGAACATCGCTGGCCAGACCTCCGGGTCGATCCATGCATAGAACAGCGTTCCTAAAATGATAAAACATGCAAGACTGATAAGCAGTAGTTTTTTCCTGAACTTTTTGTTTTCTTTTAATTTATTCAAAAGGCCGGACCGGTGAAGATAAAAACCCAGCAAAAAATGGAATAGCATGTCGATATAAATGCCATATAATTGATGATAGGCTTTGAAATATCTCCAGTTAAATTGTATATGGTCAAAAAAATTATTTGGTTCAGTTAAATCGCCTGCACCCTGCCATGGATCTCCAAATCTAAAGATCATTTTAATTATGGGTGTAACCAGGAGAAAAAACACAGCGATCATGAAGATCATCAATTGCCGGTTTGAAAAATTTCTCGCCGGTAGTAAAGCAAAACCGGCAACGGCATAGAACATCAGGATGTCCCGATTGCTTAATAGCAGTGCGTGTATAAAACCAATAATGAGTAAGCCGGTCAACCTTCTCAAAAAAACAGGTACCAGCGATTCTCCTTTTTGTATCGCCTTACTTACCTGTACACTAAAGCCCATACCAAAAATGACGATCAGCATTCCATACATTCTATTTTCTACCAAAATCCACTTTGGCCAGTCGATCAAATCATCCCAAAAAGAGTTAACATATTTTTTTGGCGTGTCTATATCACTAACACAAAAAACAAATAATACGCCGGCTAAAGCAAAACCGCGAAGTATATCAAGAGTTTGATCACGGTTAGTGGCAGATAATGGTTGGAGCGTGGTGGCCATTGGTCAAAGAGAAAAAGTTTCTTAGAGAAATCTACAAATCTAATCGATACCAAAAACAAACAGGCCTGGGGCACTGTAAGACAATCTTTCCTTTA
>Ga0075418_10006041_pt1 | contig 13669 bp, 4 predicted proteins | sample SoiMetdeltSBSDD2_FD_81776 | JGI IMG/M metagenome (GOLD analysis project Ga0075418, IMG submission 81776) | Bulk soil microbial communities from a Populus tree surrounding site in Tennessee, USA - Soil MetaG P. deltoides SBSDD2 | ecosystem: Environmental > Terrestrial > Soil > Tree plantation...
CGGAATTCCTCAGCGACGTACTTGATCAATTCCTCGTCGAAGTCGTCGCCGCCCAAATGCGTGTCGCCGTTGGTGCTGATCACTTCGAAGACTTTGGTTTCGCCATCGGCGCCGCCGCCGGCAACCTGGAGGACGGAAACATCGAACGTGCCGCCCCCCAGATCGAATACAGCGATCTTCTCTTCCTTTTTCTTGTCGAGGCCATATGCCATGGCAGCGGCAGTCGGCTCGTTGATGATGCGGGCGACCTCCAGGCCCGCAATCTGGCCGGCATCCTTCGTCGCCTGGCGCTGGGCGTCATTGAAGTAGGCCGGGACCGTGATAACGGCCTTGTTGACCTTGTGGCCGAGATACGACTCGGCAGCCTCCTTGAGCTTGCGAAGGATCTTGGCGGAAACTTCCTGCGGCGTAACTTCCTGTTCGCCCGCCTTGATCTTCACGTACTCGTTTGCCCCGCCGATCACCTTATAAGGGACCATTTTCTCCTCGGTCTCTACCTCGGAGTGGCGGCGGCCCATGAACCGCTTCACCGAATAGACGGTGCGGGTCGGGTTGGTCACGGCTTGCCGCTTGGCAGGCTCGCCGACGAGCGTTTCACCCTTATCGGTATAGGCCACAACGCTGGGAGTCAGGCGATTTCCCTCCGCGTTGGCGATTACCTTCGGCTCCGAACCCTCCATGATCGAGACCACCGAGTTGGTTGTTCCCAGGTCAATTCCAATGATCTTTTCACCAGCTGCCATCGATTTCTCCTTCGTTATCGTCGTAACCGTCTAGCTGCCAGATGGTTCTTTGGTTCCCAGGGCAGCCGCAGGCGCGAATTGCACTCTAATGAGTCGAGAAGCCCCTATTTGCAAAGTCCATGCCACGCGTGGAGTTCGACGCAATCGACTACAGCAAACTGTTTCCACTATTCGAGTTGCGATCACAAATTACTGCTCAGGCTCAGTCGCAACCTAGCTCAGTTTTGAGCGGACTGTCATTTTGACTGGACCGCACATAGTCCCAAAATCGGCCGCCAAAATGACAGTTTCCTCCTGGCATTTTCGGGAACGATTCCGGCAGTTTGTGTAACTGAATGTGGGCCGCAACCGGCGATCCTCGCTTGATTGACACCCCCCATGACCGTCTGTACAAAACACTCGCAGTTGGCTGCTTCGCTAACGAAGGAATTTCAACGCTCGTCGAATTAGACTGAAGATCGGTTTTACGGTTGGTTGGCCCGTCGTTTTGCAAGTTGCCCGAACTCGTTTTCTGCTCCGAACCAGTCATTGATGTCGAAGAAAAAGAGCAATTCCGGCGGTTCGGTCAACTCGGTTCGGAGGGAACTCGAGCGCCTTGATCGCGATCTCGTCAGGATCCTTTCCGACCGTGCTCGCGCAACGCAAAAACTCGGCAGGCTACAGCAATCCAACGGTCAGCCGCTGGTCGATCTGTTGGCCGAGCAGGAGACGCTCGAGCGAGTGTCGGACGCGAACAAGGGCCCGCTTTCGCCCGAGGCGCTCGCGACGATCTTTCGCGACATCCTGGGAATCGCCCGAGCCCTGGTCAAGCCGCTACGGATCGGTTACCTGGGGCCCAAGTACAGCTACAGCCACATTGCGGCCATTCAAAAGTTCGGAGATACGCCTGATCTGACGCCGCTTTCCACGATCAAGGCTGTTTTCGAGTCGCTCCATTTCGGGCAGATCGACTATGGCATCGTGCCGCTGGAGAATTCCACCGACGGCCGTGTCGTGGACACGCTCGACATGTTCGCCCGCTTGCCGACTCCGGTGACCGGGGAAGTGCAGGTGCGCATCCACCACAATTTGTTGGGAAAGTGCGCTCGCTCGGAAGTGACGGAAGTCTACAGCAAGCCGCAGGCCCTGTCCCAGTGTCGAGACTGGCTGGCCAAGAACCTGCCCGGCGCCAAGACCATCGAGATGACCAGCACGGCCATCGCGGCGCAGATTGCCGCCGACAAGCCGGGTGCGGCAGCAGTAGCGAGCATCGAAGCGGGTATGCACTACGGATTGAACGTGATCGACGCGAACATCGAGGACAACAAGAACAACGTCACGCGGTTTGCAGTCATCGGCGGCACGCCCACCAAGCGCAGCGGGCGCGACAAGACGGCACTGATGTTCGAGATACCCCATAAGCCCGGAGCGCTGGCCGACTCGATGCTCGTCTTCAAGCGCGGACGGCTGAACTTGACCTGGATCGAGTCGTTTCCGATGCCCGGCAGCCGGAACGAATACCTGTTCTTCGTGGAGTTCGAAGGGCACCGCGACGACGGGCGCGCCAAGCGAGCATTGCAAGCGCTGTCGCGCAAAACGGCCCGCTTGGAAGTGCTGGGGTCGTATGCCCGGTCAGCACCGCTGGAATCGGCCGCAAGCAACAGTAAGTAGCGTGCCCGCTACTTAGGCCAAGATATCCTTCAGCACACGCCCGTGCACGTTCGTCAGCCGCCGCTGAATCCCGTTGTGATAAAAGGTCAGCCGCGTGTGATCGATCCCCAAGAGGTGCAGAATCGTCGCGTGAAAATCGTGCACATCGACCGGATTCTCGGCCGCTTTCCAGCCGATCGCGTCGGACGTTCCGTAGGCAATCCCGTGCCTCAGGCCCGCCCCGGCGAGCCACACGCTGAACGCATCCGCATTGTGGTCCCGGCCCGGGCCGGCCTGGTCCCCCGCGCTTTCGGCATATGGCGTGCGCCCGAACTCGGTGTTGAAGATCACCAGCGTGTCGTCGAGCAGGCCGCGCTGCCGCAGATCGCGCAGCAGGCCCGCCACGGGCCGATCGACCTTGTCGGACTCGCGGCGGTGGTTGCTCGGCACGCTGCCGTGAGCGTCCCAGTGGACTTCGGTGCCGAAGGCCGCGCCGCTCCAGAGCTGGACGAAGCGAACGCCGCGCTCGACGAGACGCCTGGCCAAAAGACAAGCCCGCGCGAAGTCAGCACACTCGTTCTGGTCGGTGCCGTACAACGCGTGCGTGGCGGCTGACTCCTGCGCCAGGTTGGTTGCATCGGGAATCGCCAATTGCATCCGCGCCGCCAGCTCATAGCTGCGGAGCCGGCTTTCGATCCCATCGTCGCTACCGCGCTGGGCCAGGTGCCGGCGGCCCAACTGGGCAATGGCCGCAAACCGTGCCGCCTGCGTGAAATCATCCACGGCGGAGGCGGGACGCAGGTCTCGCACTGGCGGACCAGAGGTATTCAGCACCACGCCCTGGTGCCGCGCTGGGAGAAAACCGGCGGACCAGTTGTTCGCCCCGCCAGTGGGAAGCGAGCGGCTGTCGGGAAGGACCACGAACGTCGGCAGGTTATCCACTTCGCAGCCCAAACCGTACGACAGCCAGGTGCCGGCCGCCGGGAAGCCAAGCGTGCGAAAGCCGCTGTTGGCCTCATACGTCGCAGGCGTGTGATTGCCGGTCCCGGACCACATCGAGCGGATCACTGTCAACTCGTCGGCGATGCCGGCGATATGCGGAAACAGGTCGGAGACCCACAGTCCACTCTTGCCCCGCTGCTTGAATTCAAAGTGCGCCTTGTGCAACAGTCCCACCTTGCCCATGAACGCCACCGGCTTCTCCTCGCCAGGGACCGGCTTGCCGTGCAGTTTTTCGAGCTCCGGCTTGTAGTCGAACGAATCGATCTGGCTGAGTCCGCCCTGAAGAAAAATCTGGATCGCCCGCCGGGCCTTGGGCGGATGATGGGGGGGAGGATCCGACGCTTCGCCCGGGACCGCGGCCGCGGCCGATTCACGAGCGAGCAACGACGACAGCGCGATTCCCGAAAGGCCGGTGGCGAAGTGGCCAAGTAGATTTCGGCGGGTGAGTATCGGGGACATGTGTACCGCGACAAAAGGCCATCAATCGATATCGATAAATTCGCTCGCGTTGAACAGCACGATGCAAAACTGCGTCAGCCCATGGTTGGCGACAAACTGTCGGGCGACTTCCGCTTCGTCGGCCGCTGGCTCCCGCGCCAATGCCAGGGCGTAAGCCTTCTTCACTTGTGCCGCCGCGTCGTCTCCAGCTTCGCGACGAAGGCGATCAGCAAACCTCTCCGCGTAGTGCTCGATGAACTTGTTGTTGAGAAGCGCCAGGGCTTGCAGCGGCGTGGTCGTCATCGATCGCCTCGGAGTGGCCACCGACGGATCGGGACAATCCAGAATGTCCAAGAGCGGACTGGTCCCCGTCCGCAAGCACGTGCGATAGATGCTGCGGCGGTTGAATTCGCCGCCCACCGCGTCGAATACCGCATATGTCTCGTTGTTGCCGGCACTGGAAACTGTCCAGTCGCGATAGCCCGGCCCCCCCAGCCGCAAATCAAGCTCGCCCGACACGGCTAGAACCGCATCGCGAAACGTCTCGGCTTCCAACCGTCGCGGCATTTGTCGCCACAGCAGGCGATTTTCCGCGTCCGCTGATTGCGGATCGCGGAGGGCGGACTGCGGAGTGTCGGCCTTTTTCGCGGCTAACTCCTGACCCCTGACTGCGGACGCCTGCTCATACGTGGCCGACGTGACTATCAGTCGCTGAATTCGCTTCAGGCTCCACGCCTTTCCTTTCGACGGCCGAGCCAACTCTCCTGCCAGCCAGTCCAGCAACTCCGGATGCGAAGGCAGACCTCCTTGAAAGCCGAAGTCGCTCGGCGTTCGCACTAGTCCTGCGCCGAAGTGGTAACCCCACAACCGGTTCACGATCACCCGCGGCGTTAGCGGGTTATCCGCACTGGCAATCCACGCCGCCAGTGCTTTGCGCCGATCGGCTTCGGGTGCATCAGCAGCCAGTTTCCAGTCGGCCGCCACTCCTGGCACTGCCGCAATGCCGCGGGGCGAGACAACATCGCCCGGCTGCCGAAAGTCGCCGCGGGCCAGCACCCGCCAGGCATCCGGCTGCTGCGGCACTGTGAGATGGGCCGGCCCACCCTCGAGCAGGCGCACGACGCTTTCCAGCCGCGACCGCCGCGCCGCCAGCTCTCGCCGCTGGAGTTCGCTGGCCTCTTTCTCGCGCTGCGCCAGCGCTGCAATTTGGGTTCGTAGCTCTCCGGTGCGCTGCTCGGCGGCAGGCCGCCCGCCGGCCGACAAACTCTCGCGCTCTTCTCCCTGGTTCGTTCCGCCGATGGCTGCGGAGATCTGATAGAACTCCTTTTGCGTTATCGGATCGAACTTGTGATCGTGGCAGCGCGCGCAATTCACGGTCAGTCCCAAGAAAGTCTGGCAGACGGTGGCTACCAGTCCTTCAAGCTCCTCCTCGCGGGCAAACTTCCGCATGTCGGGAGTGCCGTTGTTATAAGCGGTCAGATCGTATGGCCCCATGACCAGAAGTCCGCTGGCCACCACTGCCAGTGGATCGTCGGGCCTCAGCACGTCACCGGCAATCTGCCAGCGAATGAAGTCGTCATAGGGTAGGTCGGAGTTGAACGCTTCTACAACGAAATCGCGGTACCGCCAGGCGTTTGGCCGCAGCTTGTTGCGTTCAAACCCCTGGCTCTCGCCATAGCGCACAAGGTCCAGCCAATGTCGGGCCCAGCGCTCGCCGTAATGGGGCGAATCGAGCAGCCGGTCGACCAGCTTTTCGTACGCATGCGGGTCGGCATCGTTAAGGAAATCGGCGACTTCCTCGGGCGTCGGCGGCAATCCGATGAGATCAAAATACAATCGGCGAATGAGCGTGCGGCGATCGGCGGGTGGTGAGGGCTTGAATCCGGTGCTTTCAAGGCGATGTAGGATGAAATGGTCGATCGGATTGATGGGCCAGCTCTTGTCGGCGACGGCAGGCGGCACGACCGCGCGCAGCGGCTGAAGCGACCACCAGTTGTATCCCGCGCGGCGATCGCTCGTATATAGAAAGGGATCGATCGGATCGGTGGCCCACTTAGCGCCGGCGGTAATCCACGTTCGCAGCTCGGCTCGCTGCTCGGACGTCAGCGGCGGCCTCCCCTCGGGGGGCATTTCACCCGCATCGATGCGACGAAGTAGCAAGCTACTTTCATCACCTGGCTTGAGAGCGGCACCACTTTCCCCCCCCGCAAGCGCCCGCTCGCGCCGCGTCAAATCGAGCCCTCCCTTGGGTTCGGCGCCGCTGTGGCACTCCAGGCAGTTGCGCGCCAAAAGCGCGGCGATGTTGGCCTCGGGCGAGGGTTGACGAGGTTGCTCGCCCGTTTGGAGCGGATTGTCCTTGCCAGTTAGCCTGCCGCGCCAAATTTCGATCCCTGACAGGTTGGCGATTCCGCCATCAGCGGCCAACTCGATTTTGCCGTCGCCTACGTCGATCACCCACGGCCCCAAACGCTCCCAGTGTCCCGCCTGGCCGCTGCTTACACCCTGGGCCACCATTTGCCCCGTCAAACGCAGGTCGAACTTTTCGGGATGGTTGTCCTCCCAGATGTAGACGTACACGCTGTACGTCCCCGCCGGCAGATCCGATACGACAACACGTACTTTGCCCTCCGGCGACCAGCGGTTGGACCGGATCATCCGCGCCCGCTGGTCGTCCGTGGCCGGAGACAGACGCACTGACTGGTCCTCGAACGAGGCGTCCTGGCAGGCGACGCCGCGCGCGTCCCCCGCCTCCCAGGGATGGCCGTCGATGACCAGCGCGGGACCGTTCAGATTGATGGCGCGATAAAATGCCGCCTTTTCCTGATCCGCAGCTTCGCCAATGAGCATCGCGCAGCAGCCAGCCGCTGCCGCCAAAGCAGCCACCACCCGTCTCACAGTGGGAATGCAGCAAGTCATCGGATGACGGAATTAGAACAGATCGAGCCGGCGTCTTTCCCAACCTAAGTCCACGCGGCCGCTGGAACTTCGGTTCGTTATAAAGGTGGTATTTCTCAGGGTCAACGTTACGGCCAGGGCCGTCTCGGTCACACCATGAAGCTCAAGTGCCTCGCCGATGACTTTCAAGTCGAGGAGCAGATTTCGCCGCTGCCGCCGCGCGGCCCCTATGCCCTATACACTCTGACAAAAGTGTCGTTGGGAACGCCGGAAGCGATCGAGGCGATCCTGCACAAATGGAATCTTTCTCGCGAGCAAGTGGCATATGCGGGGCTCAAGGATCGCCACGCACGGACGCGACAATTCATCACAATCAAGGGAGGCCCGAGCCGCGGACTGAGGGAAACCAATCTCGAGCTGAATTATGTCGGCCAAGCCGCGCGGCCAGTGCATGCCAAGGACATCACATTCAATCGATTCGCGATCGTCCTCCGCGATTTGGCAGACGATGAACTGAGCGCCATCCTACGTGCGCTCGATTTGATCTCTCGAGACGGCCTGCCCAATTATTTCGACAGCCAGCGATTCGGTTCGGTCGGCATATCGGGACAATTCATCGCCAAGCCGTGGTGCCTGGGAGACTATGAGCGGGCGCTGTGGCTGGCCCTGGCCGAAGACAACGTCCACGATCGCCCGGAAGATCGCGAACAAAAACGCATCCTCCGCGAATTGTGGGGCCAGTGGCCCGAGTGTCAGGCCGCCCTGGCACATTCGCATCGCCGCACCATCGTGACGTACCTGGCCGACAAGCCCGGAGAATTCAAACGGGCACTAACGTTCGTCCCGCACGATATGCGCAGCATTTATCTGGCCGCTTTCCAAAGCGATCTATGGAACCGCGCTTTGGCGGCACTGCTGCGATCGGCATGCCCCCCCGAGCGCCTGAAAAACATGCGCATCGGGCCGCGCGAGCTTCCTTTCTTCACGGCGCTCGTTGACGCGCAAAGGCTGCAGCTTCGATCGGCCGTCCTGCCCCTCCCATCCGCCCGATTGCACGTGGAGGAGGGCCAGGTCAAGCAACTTCTCGACCGCGTCCTGGCGGAGGAAGGGATGGAGTTGCGCCAAGTGCGACTAAAATTCCCGCGGGACACGTATTTCTCTAAAGGAGAGCGGTCGGCCCTCTTTCTGCCGCAGGCTGCGTCAGCCGAAGGGGGGGATGACGAACTGTATCGCGGCCGCCGAAAGGTGACGCTCCGCTTCAATCTCACCCGCGGAAGCTATGCCACAATCCTCGTAAAGCGAATTGCCGGCGAGGGTCTCGCCGAAGAACTGGGCGCGAGCGCGGAAAATGTTTGAATCCGTGCGTAACGGACAGCTACACTGTGGCCATTGCACATCGCATAAGTCAGGGAGACCCACGATGCCCAGCCGCCGCATGGTCGCCTGCGCCTGCCTGCTTCTCTCTCTACTCTTCAGTACTCCCGCTGCTGCGCAGCAGACCTCCCCACCACTTGCCTATTTGGAAGGACACAAGGGCGCAGTGCGCGATGTGGCCCTCACGCCCGACGGCAAACTGGTGATTACCGTCGGCATCGATGGGACGCTGCGGCTGTGGGACCGAGCCACTGGGGAAAACCTGCGCACGATGGCCCTTGGGGAACGGGCGATACTCCGTTTGGCCCTCTCGTCGGACAGCGCCTGGGCCGCGTTAACCGATGCGGGCGGCCAAGTCACGCTGCTCGATTTGCCGCGCCCCTATCCGCTTCAGGAACTAACCGGATTGCCGTCGGTCCCCACGATGCTGACGGCGACCAGCGACGCCCTATTCGTCATCACCAGCGATGACTCCCAGGTCCTGCGGCTGTTCGACATGTCCAAAAAGCAGCCAGTGCGCGAGTTTGCCGGCACGGCGGGCGGCGTGATGGGCATGGGGTTAATGGCTGAATCGAAGCAACTGTTGGCCACTAGCGGAGACGGAATGGTCCGCAGCTGGAACCTGGAAAACGGACAGCCTGGCGCGACGCTGGCGCTTGCGTCTCCTTCCTATCTGGCCGTGATCCCGCAGGATAATAAGGTAGCGCTGCGGGGACTGGACGGCGCATTGCGACTGGCGGCCTGGCCGCCACCGACGCCAATCGTACTGGCCACTCATGGCGATCAGGTTTCGAGCACGGCCATGACCCCCGATGGCAAAACGCTGCTGTGGGGCTCGCTCGACCAGCAAGTCCAATTGCAATTGGAGGGGATGCCCCCCAAGGCACTCCCCGGCGCCGGTGGCCGCGTGACTTCCGTCGCGCTCGCCGAAGACGGCTCGCTGGCAGCCGCCGGGATGGAAACCGGCCTGGTGAAGTTCTGGAAAGCCATCGACGCCAGCGACGGCGGCACTTTGGCTGGGCATACCGGCGCCGTCACCAGCATCGCGCTCCATCCAAAACAGCCGCTTTTGGCTACGGCAGGCGCCGATGGCACCGTGCGCATCTGGCGACATTCCGCGCTCCCGGCTGGCTGGGCGGGACATTCGCAGCCGGCATCTCTGCTGGCCGTGTCGCTCGACGGCAAACGCGCGCTCTCCACTGGACCGGACCTCTCGCTGCGAATCTGGACGGTGGCTGACGGTCAGCAGGTGGCAGCATGGGAGAAACTGCCTCAGGCGGTGACCGCCGCACGATTCACGGATGATGGCGAGAGCGTCGTGCTAGGGGATGCGGCGGGAAGCGTCTCGCTTCGGAAAATTGCCGACGGGCAAGTCGCTTGGAACTTCGGCGCCCACAGCGGACCGGTTTCCCAATTAGCGCTGCTAGCCGACGGACAAATCGCCACTACCGGCCCCGACGGTGTGGTCAAACTCTGGCAAGTTTCCGCGATTGGCAGCGCGACGCAGCTGCCGGTAAAGAGCACCATCACCGCCGCACTGGCGGTGGGAGAGGGATCGTCGCTGCTGACCGGCAGCAGCGATGGCCAGGTGACTGTGATGAACTTACAGGGTGGCAAAGAGTTAAAGGGCGTAGCGGCGTTTAGCGCACCGGTCGCGGCACTGGCCGCCAATGCCGATCGCACCTTGGTTGTTGCCGCCAGCACCGGCGGCGAAGTGACGGCGATCAATCTGAAGGAACAATCTGGGGGTGCGACCCTCAGCGCAGGCAGCGTGCGCGCGATTGCCGTCCATCCGCAGCAGCCGAAATTCGCGACGGCCGGCGAGGACGGCTTGATTCGACTGTGGAACGTCCCGCAACCACCGCAGGTGTTGGCGCTGCACAAAGCACCGGTTGGAGTGATTGCCGTCAGCCCCGATGGGAAGCAGGCGGCAAGCGGCGATGCCGGCGGCGCCGTGCGCCGCTGGAATCTTCCCGACGCGACCGATGCGGGACTGCTTTCCGGCGGGAAAGAGGCCGTGCGGGCAGCGGTCTATCGCCGCGACGGGCAAGAGCTGGCCACAGGCGATGCAGCCGGCGTGGTCCGCCTGTTCTCGGCCACGGAAGGGACCACTCTGGGCACGATCGGCGCGCATGACGGCGGCGTCACCGGCCTTAGCTTCCATCCCAATCATACGCAGCTGCTTTCCAGTGGCACGGACGGAATGCTGCGCCTGTGGCAGTTGCCGCTAGTGCCCCCGCGCGAAGTCAGCAAGCTCGCCAGCCAGGCGCGTGCCATCGCGTCAACTGCTGATGGCAATACGATGGTTGTTGGCGGCGATAAATCGGTGGCGATCGTGGACCTGGGCAATGGTCAAGAGCGCGCCTCCATCCAAACCAGCAGCGCAGTCACAGCCGTCGCGGTCTCGCCGGACAACGCGCAGACGGCTTTCGTCACCGGGGCGGGAACTCTGCATGTGGCCGCGCTGGCCGACGGCAAACCGATTGCTGACCTGGGTGCCCATTTGGGTGCCGTTTCGGCGGTCGCTTACCGGCCGCAAGCGGGCCAAATCGCCACGGTTGGCAGCGATGGGCATCTGCGGCTCTGGGAATTGCCAGTGACTCCGCGCTTCTTCAGCGACCATACCGACCGGATCACGGCGGTCGCGGTCAGTCCTAACGGCCAGTTGCTGGCGACCGCATCGGCCGACAAGACCGTCCGCCTGTGGAATCTCGCCGACGGCTCGGCAAGTTGGACGCTGGGGCATGACGACGTCGTCACTGCCATCGCCTGGAAGCCCGACAACTCGCAAATCGCTGCTGCCACCGGCAAACAGGTGCGCATTTGGAACATGGCGGACGGTCAGCAGGCACAGTCACTCGACAAGCACACAGGCAACGTCGCTGCGGTCGTGTTTTCGCCCGACGGCGCGTCGCTTTACACAGCGGGCGTCGCGCAGACGATTCAGCAGTGGAATCTCGCCGATGGGTCGCTCGTTCGTACTGTGGGTGACCACGATAGGCCGATCAAGTCACTGGCGCTCTTGGCTGGCGGCGCCACGCTCATCTCCGCCAGCGAGGAGGGTGTGATCCGCACGTGGAATACGGCGACGGGTGCACGACTGGCGAGCATCGCTCATGGCGGAGCGCCAACAGCGCTGGCCGCCAGCGGCGACGGCAAATGGCTCGCTGTCGCCGGTCCCGAAAAGACGATTCGGCTTTACGACCTGGCTGACGGAGGCATTGCACAATCAATCACTGGCCTAGCGGCGCCCCCCGATTGCCTGGCGTTCAGCCTGGACCTTCTGTCGCTGGCCGGTGGCTCAGCCGAGGGAACCGTCCGCATCTGGAACCTGCAAGGACAACTCCAGGAGTTCATCCCCTCAGCCGACAATGCGCCTACCGCGCTGGCCTTTCTGCCGGACCATCGGCAATTGGCCGTAGGAGGACAAAAGAGCCTGGTGCGAGTCCATCGCCGAGCGCTGGTCAAAGCCTTGTCGGTGAGCCAGTCGCCCCTGACGTCGCTCGCCTGGTCTGCCGACGGACAATTCGTGCTGACGGCGGCCAGCGACAAGACCCTCAAGCTGTGGAATGCGGCCGACGGCAATCCCGCGCGACAGTTTTTCGGTCAGGCCGACGTTCCACGCTCCGTCACGATCACCAAGGACGGCACCAAGGTCATCGCAGGCTGCGACGACAAATCGTTGCGCGTCTGGAATTTTAGCGATGGAAACCTGCTGGCCACGCTGCTATTGGAAAGTGCGCCGCAAGCGATTGCCGCCAGCAGCGACGGCGCCAAAATTTCCGCCGCGGAGAAGACCACGCTCCGGGTGTGGGACCTTGCCAGCCAGCGGACGATCGAGCGGTTCGACATGGCGGCGACGGCGCTGGCCATGCTGCCCGACGGCAAGGGGCTGCTTGCCGGAGATGCGGCTGGAACCACGCGGCGACTGACGATTGCCGGCACGGCCCTCGCCATCGCCCACGGCGGAGCGGCGGCCAGTGCCGCCATCAGCAATGACGGTCAGCGATGGTTCAGCGCCGGAAGCGACAAGACCGTCAAGGCCTGGGACCCGGCCGGCAAGCCACTGCTCACGCTCGGCTCATGCGACGGTGCGCCGGCGGCATTGGCCGTGCGGCCCGACGGACTACAGGTCGCCGTCGCCGGAGCCGACCGGCAGATTCATCTCTGGCGGCTCGATAACAATCAGCCGGAGCGAAAGTTTCCTGCGGCAGCCGCCGTCGTCTCCCTCGCGTACCATCCGTCACTGCCTAAGCTCGCCGCCGCCTGTACCGATGGAATGATCCGAGTCTTCAATCCGACTGATGGCATGCTCTTGGAGATCGTTCCCGCTGCCAAGATCCAGGCAGTTTCCTTTGCCGCCGATCGACTCCTCTCGGCGCATGCAGATCATGCCCTGCGGCTGCACGCCTCGTCACTGGAAAGAATCGTTCCCGGACATCAAGGAGCGGTCACATCATTAATCTATGCGGCCGACGGCAACAGCTTCTTTTCCGGCGGCGTCGACAAGACGGTTCGCCAGTGGAACAGTGCCGACGGCGCCGCAGTGCGGACCGTCGCCACTGCTGCCGAGGCGATCACCGGGCTGGTCCTTTCTCCCGACGGTACGCGTCTGCTGGCGGCATCGGCCGACAAGACGATCCGCGTGCATAACGTCGCCGACGGTGCGGCGGTGAGTACCTTCACTTCGCCAGTTCCCCTGCGATCGCTGGCGATCGACGCCGGCGGCCGGCTGCTGGCGACCAGCAGCGACGATGGGCAAATCCGCATCTGGGACGCCAAAACCGGCTCGCTCAATGAGACGATCGTTGGTGCGGCATCGCCAGCATCGGCGCTCTTATTTTCCAGCGATGCCCAGCAAGTGATTGCCGCTCACGGTGACAAGTCGCTTTCGGTCTGGCCGCTGGCGTGCCGGACCATGTTCCCCGCCGACCCCACGAAAATCCACGATCTGACCGCGACTGCGGACGGAAACCACTTCGTCACTTCCGGCGAGGACAAGATTGTCAAGCTGTGGGATAAAGCCGGCACACTCGTGCGTGTCTTTGCCGGCAGCGCTTTTCCCCTCCGCAGCGCGGCGGTGCGGCCAGACGGGGCTCAGGTCGCTGCCGGCGGCGACCCAGGACAATCGCAGCCGCAGCTTTGGGTCTGGAATGCGGCCGATGCGCAGCTCCAGTTCAACGTGAATCTCCCGGCGGCAATTAGCCGCGTCATGTACCTCGATTCGCAGCGGATTGCCGTCGCTTGCACCGATCAGAAGGTCCGCGTGCTGAAGGCCAGCGACGGCAAACTGCTGGAGGAAATCGCGTTGCCGCCAGGATCCACGGCGATGGCGTGCGCCGGTGAGTCGCTGCTCACGGCCGCAGCCGACAATCTGATCCATCGCGTGCAGCCGGCGCTTGTGCATGTGATTGCAGCCCATGAAGGAGGAGCAAGCGCCGTCGTCTGGTCGGCCGATGGTCAATCCCTCTTTTCCGGCGGCGCTGACAAGCTCGTCCGGCAGTGGGACGCCGTCAGCGGTAAGCCGCTGCGGACGCTCTCGGGCCTGAGCGCGGCATCGAGCAGTCTGGCCGTGGCCGCCGACGGCA
>Ga0075418_10006042_pt1 | contig 13669 bp, 11 predicted proteins | sample SoiMetdeltSBSDD2_FD_81776 | JGI IMG/M metagenome (GOLD analysis project Ga0075418, IMG submission 81776) | Bulk soil microbial communities from a Populus tree surrounding site in Tennessee, USA - Soil MetaG P. deltoides SBSDD2 | ecosystem: Environmental > Terrestrial > Soil > Tree plantation...
CAAGGAAGCCTTCCTCGCCTACGCCCTCCTGATCGGAGCGACGCTGTTCGTCGCGATGCTGGGTGTGGCCATCTCGGCCTGGAACAAATCGAGCACGCGGTCGACGATGATGACCTACTGCGCCATCTTCTTGCTCTTCCTGATCTCCTGGGTCGTGTATTCCCAGCTCCAAGCCGCCACGGCGAAATCCCCGGGGACGCTGCTGCGGGCCCTCGGGCAGTGGGGCGGGCCGGGCTTGTCGCTTTCGCCGCTTCACCTGGCCCTGCTCAGCGCCGCGCTTTTCGCCCTTTTTTTTATAGCGGCCACGAATTGTGTGCGGCCGGCCGCGCAGAATCGCTCGAGCGCCTTGCGCGTGCTCGGCGCGGCGACGCTCGGAGGTTTCTGCGTCTTGAGCATCGCCCCGCGCCTCGATTGGGACGGCTCGAAAGTCGTCGGGCTGCCAGCGCCTTCGCGTTGGTTCGAGGACCTCTTGATCCAGGCGGCCGTGATGCTCCTCGTATTCGCTTTCGCTTTCCCGACGGAGCCTGCCGAGGTATCCCCTCGCAACCGCTCGCGCTACGGGCGCTGGACCGGCGCCCGCTACCTGCTCCGCGCCTTCGCGCCGGGGGCCTTTTGGGGCGTTGTCTTCGTCATCGGGCTTGCCGCCCTTTGCTCCCTGGGGCTGCTCGCCGCCTGGAAAACTTGGTTCGCGTCGCTCCAGAGCGCCGGGATGGACGTGTTGATCAGCGAGGCGCTGCTGACGCTACCCATCTACATCGCCGCGGTCGCATCCTTCGGGTTCTTCCTGGCCACGTGGGACTTCAGCCCGATCTACGCCCGGTTCACGGCCTACTTCGTTTTCGTCATCACGCTCCTTCTTCCGGTGATCTGGTATCTCTCGAAGAGCCGCGAGGAGGTCTGGACGAGCTGGGACGTCATCTGGCGCGGGTATTATCTTTCTCCGCTGACGCTCTGGTTTTCGCTGGAGGCCGGCTCGGATGACCGCTCCCAGTTCCTCCTCTTCGATCGTCCGATCGTGGAGGTGGCGCGGTGGGTGCTCGCGGGCGCCGCGGGGATCTTCCTGATCGCGGGCGCGATGCTCGCCCGGCGTGCCGGCTATCCGCTCTTTCGTTTCCCCGCTCGACCCTTGCCTCGGGCCCGCGCCGCCGGCTGAGGAGGAGCCGACCGCGCGGTGGGGGGTGGAGCGGAGCTTCCGTCCTCGACGGGCTCGATCTCCGCCAGCGCCTCTCCGGCGTTCACGACCTGACCCTCCTTGACCAAGATGGCCACGAGCCGGCCTTTGAGCTCGGCGCGGATCTCGTTCTCCATCTTCATCGCCTCGAGCGTGAGGATGGGAGTGCCTTCATCGACGCGGTCGCCCGACTTCAAAAGAACGCGGCGGATGATGCCCGGTAGCGCGCTGCGAGCCGTCTTCCGACCCTGAACGGACGCTCGGGGCCTGGCCACGGCGCGTAGCCGGTCGCGCTCGGTCTCGACGCGAGCGTCGACGACGCGGCCGCCGGCGATGAGACGAACGAATCCGTCCTCGGTAGCCGTCGCCGCGTCGGCGGTGAGCAGGATCCGCCGTCCCTCGGACTCGACGATGATCTCCCAAGCGGCGGGGTCCGCTGGGGAAGACAGTCGGCGCGCCGTCACGACGAAGGTCTCCTCGCCGATTCGGAACGCGGGCTCACGCCGCGCCGAGGCAACCTCCTCGACCTCGAGCTCTCTCCCTGCGAGCGTCACGCGAGTCTTCACGTCGACTCCTTGAGCGAGAACCGCTGGAGGAGCGCCCAGGGCGATAGAGCGGCGGAGCTCGCCGGTGTTCCGCTGGTAGCCGGCAGCGCAGTGCTCGCGCGCGCTCGCGGCGAGCTGGCGGCGTTCGCTTGGCGCAGCCACGCTGCCGCGGCGGCAACGAAAGGCGCTTCCTCGGAATCGAGAGAGCCGCGCAGGAATCGGGCGTCGCCGAGGCGCTCTGCGAGGTACTGGCAGTGATTCTGCGCTCGCAGGAGCCCTTCGTCTTCAAGGAGCGCGAGGCCGAGAGGCACCGTCGTGGCGACACCGCTGAGGCGGAGCTCGTACAGGGCGGCGCGGAGCCGCGCGAAAGCTTGGCCGCGGTCCACACCGCGGGCGACCACCTTGGCGAGCAGGGAGTCGTAGTAGGGGGGCACCATGGTTCCGACCTCGAGCGCCGAGTCGACGCGGATGCCCGGCCCGGCGGGCAAGCGCACGCTCGAGATGCGCCCCGTCGACGGGGCAAAGTCTCGGCTGGGGTCTTCGGCGTTGATGCGAAATTCAACGGCCGCTCCCGAGGGAGGGAGGACCGTGCCGGCAAGATCGTCTTTCCAGCGCGGCAGCTTCGCGCCGGCGGCGATGGCGATCTGCTCGGCCACCAGGTCCGCGCCCGTGGTCTCTTCCGTCACGGGATGCTCGACCTGGATGCGCGTGTTCATCTCGAGGAAATAGAGCTCGCCGTCCTGCGAGAGCAAGAACTCGAGTGTGCCCGCACCGCGGTAGCGCTCGGCGGCGACAGCCCGTCCCGCGGCCAGAAGGAGCTTTTCGCGAAGCTCGTGCGTCATGGCGGGCGAGGGCGTCTCCTCGAGCAGCTTCTGGAGGCGCCGCTGCGTCGAGCAATCGCGCTCGAAAAAGAGGCGCACTCCGCCCGCGCCGTCCCCGAGCACTTGCACCTCTACGTGCCGGGCTTTCTCCACGTAGCGTTCCGCGATCACGTCGCTCGAGCCGAAAGAGCTTTTCGCTTCCGAGGTCGCCGCGTCGAACGCGCTGGAAAGCTCCGCCGCGGTCCGGACGATGCGGATGCCTTTGCCTCCTCCGCCGGCCACCGCTTTCAACAGGAGCGGAAATCCGAGCTCCTGCGCCGTCCTGCGAAGGGCCTCCCGGGTGACGGCCGATCCGCTGCCGGGAACGGGGGGCAGGCCCGCCTCGCGGAGGACCGAGCGCGCGGACAGCTTGTCACCCAGCCGCGCGATGTTTTTGGGGGTGGGGCCGACAAAAATCAGACCGGCTTTTTCGACCTGTTGCGCGAAAGCCGCGTTCTCCGAAAGGAAGCCGTAGCCGGGGTGAACTGCGTCCGCGCCGCGCGCGCGCGCGGCAGCGACGATCGCTTCGCCGCGCAGGTAGCTTTCGGCCGCCGGCGCCGGTCCGATCCGCTCCGCCTCGTCCGCCAGGCGGACGTGCAGCGCGTCGCGGTCGGCGTCCGAGTAGACGGCGACGGAGCGCAGCCCCAGAGCGCGCAGCGTTCGGATGACTCGGACCGCGATCTCGCCGCGGTTGGCGACGAGCACTTTCCTCGGCAGCTTCATAGCGGGATGTTCCCGTGCTTTTTCGGCGGCAGGCCCTGCCGCTTGTTCTGAAGCATGTCGAGCGCCGCCCCCAGCCGGCGTCGTGTCGTGCGAGGCTCGATCACATCGTCGACGTAGCCACGTTCGGCGGCCGCCCAGGGGTTGGCGAACGCCGTGCGGTAGGACTCCGTGAGCCGCTCCTCGGTGGCTTCCGGGTCCTCCGCCGCCTCGATCTCCTTGCGAAAGATCACCTCGACGGCGCCCTTGGCCCCCATGACGGCGATCTCCGCGCTCGGCCAGGCGAAGTTAATGTCCCCGCGGATGTGCTTCGAGCTCATGACGTCATACGCGCCGCCGTAGGCTTTGCGGGTAATCACCGCCAGCTTCGGCACGGTCGCCTCGCAGTAGGCGTACAGGAGCTTCGCGCCGTGCTTGATGATGCCGCGGTGCTCCTGCTCCGAGCCCGGCAGGAAGCCCGGGACGTCCACGAAAGTGACCAGCGGGATGTTGAAGCAGTCGCAGAAACGGATGAATCGAGCTGCTTTCAGGCTCGCGTCGATGTCAAGAGTTCCGGCAAGGACCGACGGTTGGTTCGCGACCACGCCGACGCTCCGGCCTCCCAGCCGCGCGAAACCGACGAGGATGTTGCGCGCGTAGCGCTCGTGCACCTCGAGGAACCTGCCTTCGTCGAACACGCACCTGATTGCGACACGCATGTCGTAAGGTTTCACGGGGTCGGGCGGGACCAGGGCGTCGAGCTCGGGGTCCTCGCGGAGGAGATCGTCGCTCGTCGCAGCAAGCGGCGCCGCGGCGGCGTTGTTGTCGGGCAGGTAGCCGAGCAGGTCCCGGATGGACTCGAGGCAGGATGCATCGTCCCGGGCCAGGAAATGCGCGACGCCGCTCTTCGCCGAATGCACTTGCGCGCCGCCGAGCGTTTCATGGTCCACGACCTCGTGCGTCACGGTCCGGGCGACGTGCGGCCCCGTCACGTACATGTAGCTCGTCCTCTCGGTCATGAAAATGAAATCCGTGATCGCGGGCGAGTAGACGGCGCCGCCAGCGCACGGCCCGAGCACGGCGGAGATCTGCGGCACGACTCCCGACAGCAGGGTGTTGCGCAGGAAGATCTCGGCGTAGCCTCCCAGGCTGGCCACGCCCTCCTGAATGCGCGCGCCGCCCGAGTCGCACAGCCCCACGATCGGAGCTCCGACCCGCAGCGCGAGGTCCATGACTTTGACGATTTTGCCGGCGTTCGCCTCGGAGAGGCTGCCGCCGAGCACCGTGAAATCCTGGCTGAACAGGAACACGGTGCGTCCGTGGACTTTGCCGTGGCCGGTGACGACGCCGTCGCCCACGTATCGCTGGCGGTCCATTCCGAATTCCGTGGTCCGGTGCCGGACCAGCATGTCGAGCTCCTCGAAAGTGCCCTCGTCGAGGAGGAGGGCGACACGCTCCCGCGCCGTCAGTTTGCCTTTGGCGTGCTGGGCCGCCACACGCTCCTCGCCCCCGCCGCGCAGCGCCTCCTGGCGGAGGTCGGCGAGCGAGCTCGACGGGCCCCGCTTCACCTCCGCACCGGAGCGAGCATCCGGCGCTTTTCGCCGCCGTTCTCGCGGCTGCGCGCGTCGGTTGGAAGTCACCTGTGGCCGCTCCCGCCCTCGTGGCCTTCGCCGGCGCCTTGGCAAAACTCGAGGAGCACTCCGTCCGCTTCCGCGGGATGGACGAAAAACACCTGCGAGCCTCCGCTGCCCGGACGAGGACCCGAGCCCAGGACTTTGACGCCTCGCGCGCGCAGCTCCGCGAACCACGCGCCGATGTCGCCCTCTTCAAGCCCAAGCGAGACGTGGTGCACGCCGCTTCCGCGTTTCGCGAGGAACTGGCCCACGGGAGTGTCGGGCGCGATGGCCTCCAGCAGCTCGATGCGGCAGCCGGCCAGCTCGAAGAATGACACCCGCACGCCCTCCGAGGGGACCTCTTCCACGGGCGACGGCTCCGCTCCGAGAAGCGCGGCATATCGCTTCCGCGCCTCCGCGAGGCCGGCCACGGCGATGCCGATGTGGTCGAGTCGCAAGCGCGGCTGGCTCAAGCGGGCGGCACCTCCTTTTCGAGGAACTGAACGATCTCAGCCATGGAAGCACCCGGTCCGAACACGGCCCGATAACCGGCCTCGAGCAGCGCCTGCCGGTCCTCGGGGGGGATGGTTCCACCTCCGAAGAGCACCACCTTTCTGAGATCGACGCCGGCTTCCTGTAACTTGCGGGCCAGCGCCGGAAATAGTGTCGCATGGGCTCCCGAAAGGTTCGAGATCCCGACCGCGTCCACGTCTTCCTGGACCACGGCGGCGGCGACGGCGTCCGGGGAGACGCGCAGACCGAGGTAGATCACCTCCATCCCGGCGTCCCGTAGCGCCCGCGCAATCACTTTAATGCCGCGGTCGTGGCCATCGAGACCGGGCTTCGCGAGGAGGACGCGGATCGGGAAGCGGCGCTGCGACCGGGGCGCGGCCTCGGTGGGGGGGACTTCGGCCGGGCTCATCCCCGTTGCTCCCCGAACGTGGTCACGAGCTCCCCCGCCATCTCCCCGATCGTCAAGCGCGCCTCCGCTCCATCGACGAGCGCTTCGACGACGTTCCGGCCGCCGGCGACGTCTTTTCCGAGCCGCCGGCGGGCCCGCGCGACGTCTTCGGGGGCGCGGGACGCTTTCCAGCGTCGAAGCTCAAGCACTCTGGTTTCCTCGAGCGCGGGGTCCACGCGCTCGGCGGCGAGGCTCCTCGCATCGGCCGGGGAGGTGGCGCTGTCGCGACCGCTGCTTCCAGAGCGGATCGCGCCCACCACGACGCGCTCGCCCGACTCGACCGCGCGCTGGTGCCGGTAGGCCTCCTCGTCGATCGAGGCTTGCTGGTAGCCGTTCTCGATCGCGGTAAGGGCTCCGCCCAGAGCGTCGATCTGCGCGATGATCCGCCGAGCCCCATCCTCGATCGCATCCGTCAGCGCCTCGATGGCGGGGGCGCCGCCCAGCGGGTCGGCCACGTCGGCCGCCCCCGACTCGAACGCGATGATCTGCTGCGTCCGCAGCGCGACGCGCGCCGAAGTCTTCGACGGCAGCCCGAGCGCCTCATCCATCCCATTCGTGTGCAGCGACTGGGTTCCTCCGAACACCGCAGCGAGCGCCTGGACCGCGACCCGCACCGCGTTGTTCTCGGGCTCCTCGGAAGTCAGCGTCGAGCCGCCCGTCTGGGCGTGGAAGCGCATGCGGCAGCACTCGGGATCGGCCAGGCCGAGCCGTTCCCGGACGAGCTTGGCCCACAGGCGGCGCGCGGCGCGGAACTTCGCCACCTCCTCGAGGAGGTGGTTGTGGGCGTTCCAGAAAAAAGAGATCCTGCGCGCGAGGTACTCGGCCGGCACTCCGCGGGCTTTCGCCGCCTCGAAGTACTGGAGGGCGTTGGCGAGCGTGAAACCGACCTCCTGCACCGCGTTCGAGCCGGCTTCCCGCATGTGGTAACCGCTCACGCTGATCGGGTTCCAGTGGGGGAGCTCGCGGCGGCAGTAGTCGAAGACCTCGGTCACGATCCGGATCGACGGCTGGAGCGGGAACCGATCGGTCTTCCGGGCGATAAATTCCTTCAACATGTCGTTCTGGACAGTGCCACGCAGGCGCTCGAGCGCGATGCCGCGCCGTCTCGCCGTCGCGACGAGGAAAGCAAGCAGCATGGCGGCTGTCGAGTTGATCGTCATCGACACGCTCGCCTCCTCGAGGCGAATTCCGGCGAACAAGGCGTCGACGTCGTCCACGGTCGAGATCGGAACCCCCACCTTTCCCACCTCGCCCATCGCGAGCGGATCGTCGGAATCATAGCCGATCTGCGTCGGGAGATCGAAGGCGACGCTGATCCCGGTCTGGCCCTCGGCGAGGAGGTACCGAAACCGCTCGTTCGTCTCGCGCACGCTGCCGAAGCCGGCATACTGCCGGAACGTCCAGAGCCGGCCCCGGTACATGTCCCGGTGAATCCCTCGAGTGAAAGGGAACTCTCCGGGCAGGTGAGGCTCGGCCGGCGCCGGATAGGCCGAGGGAAGCTCGAGCCCGGAGGGCGTGCGGTCGGACGACCGTGTGGGCAGTCCGCGACCTGGCTCAGGAGGCTTCGTCATAGATCACTTCTCCTCCCGTCACGGCGCGCACGGGGCTGCCCGCCGCCGTCGCCGCGCGGACGAGAAGCTCGCCGTCGGCCGCCAACCCCTCGACGATCCCTCTCCAGGGCTCGACTCCGGGCACGCGGACTTCGACGCTTCGACCGCGGTGCGCAAGACCGTCGCCGACGAGCTCCGGGATCGATGCCCCTTGACCGAACTTCTCGTAGAGCGGCCAAAAGGCGTGGAGGATCGCGATAGCGATCTCGAGAGGATCTATCGTCGATGGTGGGCCCGCCTCCGTCAAACAGATGGGCAGGCCGCGGAGCTCGGCCGGCATCGCCGCGCCCGCACCGTTCGACCGCAGATCCGTGTTGATGCCGATCCCGAGCGCCACCCAGGCGCCTTCGCCGCGGCTGCGGACCTCACCGAGGATGCCGCCCAGCTTGCGCCGGCCGATTTTCAAATCGTTCGGCCAGTAGAGGTCGACGCCGCGCACGCCGAGACTCGTGAGCGCCCGGCGGACAGCTGCGCCGGCAACGATCGAGATCCCGCCCCACTGCGCGCGCGCTCGAGGCGGACGGAGGAGCGTCGACATCCAGAGCCCGGCCCCCTTGGGACTCCACCACGTGTGGTCTCCGCGACCGCGCCCTCGGGTCTGCGTCCGAGCGATGTGCGTGGTGCCTTCCGGTGCGTCGCCCGCGCCAGCCTCGAGGATGCTGTCGTTCGTGGAGGGGAGGCTGTCGAAGATCTTGATCGGGAACCTTCGCGGCATCACGAGCTTGGGCTGGTCGCCTTCTTCACCCGATCGTCCTTGAAGAAGATGTCTTTCAAGTCGCGCAAGGAGTAGCCGCCCTCGTGGGTGATGCGCCGAATCGTCTCGATGATGAGCAGCACGTTCGGATGGAAGTACCGCACGCCGGTCGGCGTCGTGCGCGCCGGCTCGATCAGACCCAGCGTGATATAGCGGTAGAGGACCTGATGCGTGATGCCCGTTTTTTCAAGGACGTCGGCCGTGCGCAATAGCCCGGTCGGGTCCTTGGGGTCCTGGTCCTCGACGGCCGCCATGGCTGCTACTGTAGTTAGGGTGTCACGAACTTCCAGCGGAATTGCAGCGCCCGGAGCGCGGCTAGGCGGAAGGCCGTCAGCCAGCGCTCGCAAACTTCGATGCGTCCGGGCTCGGAGTCTTCTTCAGCGCGTGAACAGCTGTTCCCAGCGTGCACGCGCTGAGCTGATTTTCTCCTCGCGGTCGCGCTGGCGGGTGTCGAGCATGCGGAAGTCTTCGCAGTAGTTCATCAGGTCGCGCGGCCCCACGTACTCCGTGTGGGTCAGGCGGCAGCGGCTGCTGGTTTCTCGGTCCATGTGGTGGCAGTTCGAGCAACAGTGAAAGCTGCGCTTGCAGACGGAGCAGCGCTCTCGCTGTCTTGGCTGGGCACCATAGCCGTCCCACGGAGTGCCACAGAAGCTGCACTTCTTCATGACTTCTCTCTCTCTTCCTTTCTTCGACCTACCCGGTGTCGCTGAGGTCCTCGAGGTTCCGAGCGACCTCGCTCAAGCCGGGCGGAAGCCGGCACGACAGGGTCCGGCAGGCCCGCCAGGATGCAGGGCAGCCGTAAGGTCTCGGCGTTGTCGCGAAACGCCTCTCCGGAGGCACGAGACCTCCCGGGAGCCGGCGCATCGCGACTCAGGAAGAGACCCTGAGCCGCTCCGACACCAGTTTCACCACCGCCCGCCGACGCTCTCCTTCAGCGCTGGCGGGAGATACTCTTCACGACGCTTGCGCTCGCGCGACCCTCATCGTTCCCCGAGCGGGCTGGACGGCCCTCCCGGCACAGGTCCCTCGAGCGGCTGTTTTCTACTCCGGAGGTCGTGGGGATGTCAAGCCGGCCTTCTCGGACCTTGGACCCGAGGGTTCGGCGTCCCCGTGGGCTGAGGAGTTCGAGCGCCGGCAGGGAGACCCGCCTCGAGCTAGGCCATTCCCGCCTTGTGAGCGCGTTATTAACGCTTTTTCCACTTGTCGAGGGAGAGGACCCCCCTATAATTCGGACCTTTCTTCTTTGGAAAGTCGTGTCACAACTTGCGGTACCGTCACCGCGAGCAGGTCCCTGGCGAGCTCGATCGCTCGAGTTCAGTGCCGGGGGGACCGCCGTTCGAGCTGCCGATAACGCGAATCCGCCGCAAGGTAGATCGCGAAATCTTCCGCAAAGCTGTCCACGGCGGGCCGCCTGCTGCGGCTGACCGGCTGGTTCGAGCCGTCGCCGCGGCAGCCCGAAAGGTTTGTACGGAAACGGCCGAAAAGCTTCTGCAAGCCACGCAAGTCCCGTGACGCAGCCCTGGGAAAGAGCCTCCTCCGAATGGATGCAGGTGTTCTCGGAGGTGCCTCTTCCCGCAGCGACGCACCGTATCCTCCCACCCCACGATACGTTGTCCGCTGGCGAGAGGGTGTCCTAAGAGATCCCCACAGGCAGAGCCGGATGTTGAGATGTACCCCTCGAGGGGAGTTCTGTCCCCGGAGTTTTTACAGTCGTTGAGTTTGAAATTCTTAGAGTCCATGGCAAACGAGTCCTCGCGGGTCGCCGCGCGGGATCGAAAGAAAGATTCAGGAGCGGGATCTCCCGCCACCGGAAAGTAACGACCGGGGCGCTCGGAAACCCCGCGCGCCCGATCGGAGCCGCTTTTCATGTCCTCCTCCACGATTATGCCCAGCGTTGAAGGCAGCAAAAACGTCGAGGCCCCCAAGGCCGCCGCGAAGAAAAGCCCCAACGCCATCGAGAGAATTCGCAACATCGGCATTGCCGCACACATCGACAGCGGCAAGACGACGATCACCGAGCGTATGCTCAAGCTGAGCGGACGCATCCGGGAGCTGGGCGAGGTCCACGATGGCGAGGCCACCATGGACTTCATGAAGGAGGAGCAGGAGCGGGGGATCACGATCGGATCCGCGGCCACTCACTTCCAGTGGGAAGGCCACAACGTTCACCTGATCGATACTCCGGGCCACGTCGACTTCACGGCGGAAGTCGAGCGGTCGCTGCGCGTGCTCGATGGCGCCGTGCTCGCTATCGACTCGGTAGCGGGCGCGCAGGCGCAGAGCGAGACCGTCAACCGCCAGATGAACAAGTACAGCGTCCCCCGGATCGCGTTCGTCAACAAGATGGATCGCGTGGGGGCGGACTTCGCGAAGGCGGTTCAGTCGATCCAGAAACGCCTGCATCTGAACGCCGTCGCGATCCAGCTCCCCGTTGGTGAGGGGGCGGAGTTCCGGGGAGCCGTTGACCTGGTCCGCATGGCCCAGATCAACTTCCCGCCCGGCTGCGACGACCCCGCGGACTTCAAACTCAGCGAAGTCGAGGCATCCATGGTCGAGCCGGCCCGCAGCGCCCGCCACGCGCTCCTCGAGGCGCTTTCGATGTACTCCGACGAGCTCATGGAGATCCTGCTCGCGGAGACCGAGCCGCCGCTCGAGCTCGTGCGCAAGGTGTTGCGCGAGGCGACCTGCTTCCACGCTTTTGTGCCCTGCATGTGCGGCGCGGCCCTCCGGAACATCGGCATCCCGCCGCTCCTCACGGCCGTCGTCGACTACCTGCCGAGCCCTCTCGACAAGGGGGCCGTCAAAGGCGCGCACCCAAAAAACAGCGAGCCGCTCCAGTTCGAGCCCACGCCCGAGGCGCCGCTCGGGTCGATTGTATTCAAGACGGTGCACTTCTCGACGGGGGACTTGACCTTCGTCCGTATCTATTCGGGCACGCTGAATGCCGGCGATGCCCTCTACAACCCGCGCCTCGGCAGGAACGAGCGTGTCGGCCGGCTGTTCATGGTCCACGCCGCCAGCCGCGAGCCGATCGAGAAGGGAACCGCGGGAATGATCATCGCCTGCATGGGGCTGAAGCAGGCGGCCACGGGCGACACTCTCTGCAGCAAGGAAGCGCCGATCGCCTACGGTTCGACGACGTTCGCGCAGCCCGTGATCTCGATGGCGATCGAGCCTGTGTCGAGCGGCGACCGCGACAAGCTCGGCGAGATCCTCGGTATCATCACGCGCGAGGATCCGACGTTCCGCGCGTCGACGGACCCGGAGACGGGCGAGACGATCATCTCCGGCATGGGGGAGCTTCACCTCGAGGTGATCTCGCACCGGATCCGCGATGAGTTCAACATCCACGTCACGACCGGCAAACCGCGCGTCGCTTATCGGCAGACTTTCTCGAAGTCGGCGAAGATCGAGGCCCGCCACATCAAGCAGACCGGCGGCTCGGGTCAGTACGCTGTCGCGGTGGTCGAGGTCGAACCCATCGAGGGCGACGCAGTCGATTTCGTCGACGAGATCACCCAGGGCAGGATCACGAAGGAGTTCTTGTCGAGCCTCGAGAAAGGCATGCGCGACCATTTCCTGGGGGGCGGCCGCCGGGGCGCTCAAATCCAGGGCATTCGCTGTACCGTGGTCGACGGCAAAATGCACGACGTCGACTCGAGCTCCAACGCTTTCTACGCTTGCGGCGGCCTCGCCGCCCGCATGGCGGAGGAGCAGTGCAGAGCGGTTCTCCTCGAGCCCATCATGCGCGTGGAAGTGACGGTCCCCGACGACTACCTCGGGAGCGTCCTCGGCGACGTCAACTCCCGCCGCGGCATCATCGTCGACGTGGGGAACGAGGGGATGGACAAGGTCATTATCGCTCGAGTGCCCCTCGCCGAGCTGGCCGCCTATTCGACGACCCTGCGGAGCATCACGAGCGGCCGCGGGAACTACACGATGGAGCCCGACGGCTACCAGCAGGTCCCGGCGAGCGTCCTCGAGAAGCTGGACAAAGAGGCCGCCAAGAAATAGCGCCGCCGCCGGCGTACCCTCGAAGTCGCGCCGCTTCGACGCGTCTCCGGCCTCCAGCTCCACCGCCGCCTTCTGCCCCGAATCCGCGAGCCACTGCCCTCCTCCCACGGGCCGGATGCTGTGCTATAACGGCGGCCTATGGCACGGCTCGTCATCTTCGATGCATCGGTGCGCGGCGTGGATTTGCCCGATCGTCCCGTCACGCTGGGGAGATCGCGAACCGTCGACGTCCCGATCCGGGACAAGATCCTGTCACGGAAGCACTGCACGATCACACCCGGCCCGACGGGCCTCAGTCTGATCGACTTGAAGAGCGCCAACGGCACGTATCTGAACGGCCGGCGGATCGATCGCTCGAGCCTGAAGACCGACGACGTGATCGAGATCGGCAGCACGGTCATCGTCCTCCTCGACAACTCGACCTGGAAGCAGGGATCGCCACCGGCGCGACTCCGCAATCCGGGCAAGGCCAAAGAGCTCGTGCGGGCCTTGCGCGATGGCGCCGCTCCGAAAGGCGAGAGCTCTCCCGCGGCCGGCGTGCGGCGCCCCGAGAAAAACGCGCCGCTCGCACGGCGGCCTGGCCGAAGACTCGAGAGGACTTCGTCCGCGGCGCCCAGCCGGAAGGACCAGAAGAAGATGCAGGCGCTGGAAGCGGTCTTCTCCCAGTGGGCGGCGACAGGCATCCTGGCGTCGCCGGGCGCGGCCGAGCTGCTCGAGGGGTACCTCCTGCACCACGTCGTCTCTCTCGCCGCGCGCCACTCGAGCGAGCTGCGGGGTGTGCTGGCGGCCTGCCTCGAGCGCCTGCTCGGCAGCGAGGCGTTCCAGGGCGACATGGAAAGAACGCGCGCGGCGGTGCGCCAGGCTCTGACCGAGGTGCTTGCCAAGCGGCGGGAGCCTTCTTCGGGTGGCCCGTGATCGAAGGCCCCGCGGACCACGAGATCGTCAGCGAGGACGAGCTGCGCGCGCTGCTCTCGGATGAACTGCTGTCGCCGGCGCCGGAGACCTCGTCATCGGCTCGCGTGCTATTCGTCGCTCGTGCGGGTGCCGACGCGGTGCTTCTGCGGCAACGGCTCGAGGCCGCAGGGGCAACCGTTGCGCAAGTTCGAAACCCATTCTCTGCGCTCGACCTGATTCGAAAGACTCCGCCGGACGCTGTCGTCAGCGACCTGGAAGTCTGGGCGGGCGACGGGGAGCTGTTGTTCGACCGCCTCGGCTCTCTGCCCAAGTCGATCCCGGTGCTTTTCCTCGCCGACTCCAAGGGCGAAGCCGCGACGCTCGAGTCGCGCCTCCAGCGCGTGGGCGCGTGGGGGCTTCTGGTAAAGCCGGTGGCCGCGGGAGACGCAGAGACCGCGGCGCGGCGGCTCCTTGACGCGGCCGCGGGGGCTTTTCCAGGAGATGGCGAGAGTCTGCCGCTGGCCCGGCCGGAGAGCGGAGAGCCGCTC
>Ga0075418_10006044_pt1 | contig 13668 bp, 12 predicted proteins | sample SoiMetdeltSBSDD2_FD_81776 | JGI IMG/M metagenome (GOLD analysis project Ga0075418, IMG submission 81776) | Bulk soil microbial communities from a Populus tree surrounding site in Tennessee, USA - Soil MetaG P. deltoides SBSDD2 | ecosystem: Environmental > Terrestrial > Soil > Tree plantation...
GACTGGTTTGGTAATGGTGATAATTTACTTGTGAGAATACCGTGGCGTTTTGATAAGTACATTCCGGCGTAATCCAATAAGGCGGCCTCAGTGATCGCCATAAAAGTTTTATTCGGAAATTGAAACAATGCCGGCATATCCATTAAAGTATCTTCCTTGATCTCACTTAATGGCGCGGTTGTATATAATCCCTCATGTGAAGTTGTAAAGTTTGGAAGCAGTAATGCTTTGACCAGGGGATCTGAAGTGAAACGGAATTGTGTTTGTTCATCTAACAATACAAAAGAAGAGCGATCATTTGTTTTTGGAAATAAATACCTGAATGCGACTCCATCATTAAAAACCCGCACTTCAAAATTCAGCTTATAATTTTTATTCAGCTTATCCTGCAGTGAAATTATTGCCTGCCGATAACGATTTTTTACAGTGCTTGCTTTGCCAACTATTAAATTATAAGTTTCATTTACATTTTTATAAACCGGAGGTGCGCTGATAAATGCCTGTCCTAACCTTCCCATTCCTTCGAGAAAAAGATTAAGAGAAGAATTTTCTATTAAGAACTTTTTATTGAAAGCGATTGAATAAACAGGAATGTCCTCATTTACCGTAATGATAAAATTAATGCGGCCGTCAGGCGATGTTAAGCGAGCATTATTCTGTGCAAAAAGATACCCTTTGGAAAAGAGAGAGAATAAGAATACTATGAATAAACATTTTCCCATCACTCATTTTATTAAGTATGGTTCAATCTCTTTTTTCCAGATCGCATAACCTTTAGCATTCATATGTAAACTGTCATCTAAATATATTTCAGGAATTGGTTCTCCTTTCTCGTTCAGCATTGGCTGATGAATATCGATAAACACTCCATTTTTTTGGCTGGCAAGAAAATCTTTGATCAATTGATTTCCTTCCCGCATGTTGGAAAATAAATGACGCCTGCTTGGGCTTGGCTTCATAGAAATATATGCAACGGGGATACCTGGAAATTTTTCCCTGATCTTTTGAAATAATTCTTTGAATCGTTCAAATACCATTACAGCTGTCACTGTATCAGAAGAAGCAAGATCATTCTCGCCACAGTAAATAACGATTTGCTTTGGTTCATATGGAAAAATGATATCATTATCATAGCGCAATTGATCTAACAAGGTAGAACCTCCAAAACCCCTGTTGATAATAGTGAAATCGGGAAAAGAATCCTGCACACCTTTCCACATGGTAAAAGAAGAACTGCCGATAAAGAGAATTGCATTTTTTGGAGGGAATGAAACAGAATCCTGTTTTTTGAAATCCTGAATATCATTCCAAAATGCAGGAAGCTCGGTTGTAGTTTTTTTATCCTGTTTGTTGTTTGTCCCGCAAGCGGATAAAACAAAAAGAAATATGTATAAAAAGTTTTTCATTTTACTTCAATGATTTTAGATCTTTCAGAAACGCCATTTTCATTAATGGCTTCGATGCAGTAATAATATATTTTTTGAGAATCCATTGCTTTCATCCAATATTCATTATTAGCATGTACCATAATGCTTGTATAAAGCTTATCCGGGTGAGTACCATAGTAAATATTGTACGCAAAAGCATTATCAACAGGTTTCCATTTTATAAATGCGCTGCGTTTATCTTTTTCGGTACGAAGCACAATAAATCCATTAACTGCATCCGGTTTTGCCCCATTGCCATTTCCAAAAATTCTTAAACCACTGATGGCAAATTTGCCTGTAGGCATTTGAAGGTTTTCAAGTTTAATAAATCTTGCCTGCACCGGTTTTTCTAACTCTATATATTCATGTGGTACATCTTTTTTATTGGAACTCTTATCTACTAATACGTTCCATTTTTTTCTATCTACCGAATAGTAAAGTTTGTACTGATGATAGAGTCCCAAAGATTTTCCTAAAAAAATTGTATCCATTTCTTTTGGGAATGATACATCCTGGTCTGCATAATTAATTTGAACTGCATTTACGGTGGAAACATTTCCAAGATCAGTTTGTATCCATTCTCCTTTATTTCCGGTTGCAGCGCTCCAGTAAGTTTTTGCAAGTTCATCAACAGCATGATTGGCATGATAGCCACCTAAGGTAGAAGATACCTGCACTGGCTTATTATAGTTAAGCAACATCCAGCCTGTAAAGTATTTTGACTTACCAGCAGTGCCATAATCAGACCCAGCCGGTAAAACGTTTGGCAAGTAATGAGGATAATCGCCAAAAGTTGTATTACAAAACATCACATCATCCTTATCAAAACCCGTTGGCCATATGCCAAGTCTTCTTTCAAATGTATTTTTTACAGAGATAACAGTTGTTGATATATGCCAATAGTTTTTGAATTTATCCTGGAAAGTAGCGCCATGTCCGGCACCTCTTACAAAACCGCCCAGCTTAAAACTTAGGGGATCACTCTGTGCCTCAAATGGACCTAATGGACCAGTACCAACAAGCAGACCATCTGCATAACCACTGAACTCAGTACCCGGGGCTCCATATTGCAAATAATATTTGTTTTTATATTTCGTCATGTGCGATCCTTCAATGAATGGGTCGAGAAAAGTGTTATCCATGTGCTCACCAAATCGTTGCCAGCCAAAACGCCACGGCTCAAGTAAATACATTTCTTTTCTTGTCCCGAGCGGTTGAAATGTTTTGCGATTTAATTCTATGCCATACATGGGGAATTTGTTGCTGCTGCCGTTATACATATACAATCTTCCATCATCATCTGTAAAAAATGAAGGATCCCATCCGCCGATCTCAAATGAATCCACCAACGGTTTCCATTCATTGGATTTTGGATTGGTGCTCATCCAAATGGTGAACTTACTTGTATACGTAGAACCAAAAACTAACATTGTATCGCCAATGATACCCACAGCCGGTGCACAGAGTTCATCATAAACACCCGCATTCCATGGTCGCAAAAATTTTTTTGAAATAAATTTCCAGTTCAGCATATCCTCGCTCCACCAATAACCCCACTGGTTTGTGCTGAATAAATAGTAATCGTTCTTGTATAAAACAATTACAGGATCTGCTGTTGCACGATGCCTTCCCCATGCAGAAAAATTTGGAATAGGAGTATAACCATAATCTATATTGATTGGATTACAGTAAGTTTTTTGTTGTGCTGATATTGGAATACAGCCTGAAAAAAAGATTAATAGTAGCCATGCACTTGAACGGAGCGTCGCAAGGATGTTTAATCGAAGGGTTGAAGCTGGTACCATAAAATATTTTCTATCTCTTATTATTAAAGATCAATTTATCTACACTAAAATTTCCAGGACCGTTAAAAAAGAAAACTAACCCGAGTAAAATAAATAAGAATGGATACTGATCTTCATACCATATTTTACCATGTCCTAAGAAAAATGTTATATAGATCATCGGGCCAATAAGAATAATAGTACCTAATCTTGTAAACAACCCAAGAACCAAAAGAATACCACCAATTAATTCAGCTCCCTTTCCCAGATACACTAATGTTTTACCTGAGGAGTTTTTGAAAATATCCCATTTCAGGTATTCATTCATTTTTGCTTCACTGAATATTTCCCAACCATGATAGATCATAAATGAACCTACTGCTATCCTTATTAATGCAAGGCCGGTTGTTTGCCAGATAGGGGATGATGATAAGAATTTATTCATTAGTAGTATTGTTCTTATAATGAAAAATGGCCACCGCCTTTCAAGATCATATATGGCTGACCGATTTTTTCCGCTTCTTTTATAAAATCATTTACATCAGCCGTATTAAATGTGAACATATCATAATGACATGGAATTACACAGCCAGCGCCAATGACTTTTCCTAATTCAGCTGCTTCTTTATAATCTAAATTACCCGCCACCTTTCTTTCCGGTTTATTTCCATTGATAGGAAGAACTGCCACATCAACTTTAAAAGATTTTAAAGTATCAACCATCTCATCAAACCAAAGTGTATCACCGCTATGATAGATCTTGTATTTCTCTCCAAAAGATTCCTTGCGGACAAATTCAATTATATATCCCATGTATTTGCAATTTCCATTCTCGTCTCTTTCAATTTCATTATGCTTTGCCAGTATGCCATGAAATGTAAATTCGTCAACAGTTACCGATCTTTTATCATTTAAGCCAATAGGAAAATCTTTTTTACATTTTACTCTTTCTGCAACAAAATCCCGGTTTGCTTCGGGAATAATTAATTTGATATCCGGATTATTTTTCAAAATTGGCATCAATGTTTCTGCGTCCAAATGGTCAGTGTGATTGTGGCTTGATGTAACCACCGAAATATTTTTTAATAATTCCGGCTTTACCACCAACTCACTCATTCGCGTATGCGGCTTATCTGTCGTCAAATATTTTTTTGTCAAAGAATCTGAGAGATAGGGATCTATTAAAACTCTTTTGCCCTTCCATTGTAATAAAAATCCACTTTGCCCGAGCCACCAAAGATGAAAATGATCTTTATCATTGATAAGCGAATCCATTTCCGCTATCAACTCTTCATCTTTTTTTGTTGCTGCTATCATCGATAAATTTCAAATCCCAAGAAACAAGAACCAAATAAATTAAAAACTAATCGCCTCGTTTCTTTAGAATTGCGGTAAAAATTAAAATAAACTCTTTTGCCTCTTGTCTCAAATAGTTTCTTTCATCTTCCATCTCTTTTGATCTATCACTGATCACAAGACGAAGCCAATATGATGTTTCTTTAGATTCCCTTCGGCAAGTTTTAATTTTCATTTTAAAATCTTTATCGCCTATACTTTCATTTGCTTCAATATAATTGGCTCCTGGAGAACTTCCGGCCCTCAATAACTGTGGAACATATTCAGCATTTGCGATATTTTTTGGAAACTTCAAACAAAAATCCCTTATCCTTTCAGCAAATAAAGCAGTTCGCTCTTCCAAATCGTATTTCTTATTTTGGTCAGTAACAAGCAATTTTTTAATTTATTATTTGAATTTTATTTGATTTTCGTTATTTGTTTCTTGGTGCTTTTTTTATGATCTATAGACTTTCCCTGACTTTACGGGCCCCTTTCACCATATTGATCAGTTTTTGTCTCGAAGCCCATCTTGCCGTTTGACTTAATCCGCAATCTGGTGCCACTGATAATTTTTCGGCCGGCACATATTTCAAACAATTATTTATTCTTTCCACTACATCATCAACCGATTCTATATAATAATTTTTTACATCAATAATCCCAACAGCAACATTCATCTTTTCTGCAAAGGGTTTGAGCAATTCGATCTCCGCAAATTCACGGTTGGCCATTTCAATATGGATCTCGTCAACCGTCATGTCCAAAAAATCCGGGAGCATTGGTTTGATGCTTCGGTAACCAACAGGTCTTCCTTTAAAGTTTCCAAAACATAGATGGGTGCTGAGATTACATTTACCAATTATTGGTTTTACTGTGCGATTAAAAATATCGACAAATCTTTTCGTGTCTTCTTTATAAGCATAACAGCTCATTGAGGGCTCATCAACTGTTATTTCGGTACAACCGGCCGCCACCAAGGCTTCCAGCTCGCTGCGAATAATTGGTAATAATACTTCGGTAATATCAAATCGGGTTTTGTATTTATCATTTGGAAGAAGTCTTCCACTTAATGTGTATGGTCCCGGCACACTTGCTTTCAGTGTCGGTCCGGCAGGAGCTAATTTTTTTAATCGTTGAAATTCTTTGACTGCACCTAAACCATTCGGTGCTGTTAATTCACAAACAATATTATTCTTACCACGCTGGTCATGTGCCGGCGGCCCAAACTTTCTTGTTTCTGTTTCATTATTCTCAATTCCTTTTATAAATCCATAAAAAGATAAATTGAAATCAAGCCTTGTTTGTTCCCCATCGGTAATCACGTCAAGTCCGGCAGTTACCTGGTCATGTATTGCAGCGATCACGGCATCTTCGATCATCTCTTCAATATCAGCCGCGCCAAACTTGTCTAAATTTTGCGAAGCAAACTCAAGCCACCCAGGGAATGGGTAACTTCCTACTACAGTCGTTCTGATTGGTGTTTGGTTCATATTTTTTGTTGAGGACTGTTTAAAGATTATTGATTATTAATTATTAATTATTTGGAGCATTTAAACTAGATGATCTATCTGCCATTAGACAATAATCAATAATTAATAATTCATTTCCCCGCATTCTTATAAACTTCAGCCATTCTATGAGCATGTTCATCATAAGCTGCTTCGAATATTGCTGCTGCTTTTTCTGCACCAATTACGCAAGCTGCTGTTAAAACTTTTGGAGGCTGTCCTGCATCCGTTAATCGTTTTGCCAATTCTGCTTTTATACTGTTGATGATCATGATGCCACCTGCCGTTGAGCCTGGTGATACCGGCGTCTCCAATTTATCAATCTTGATCATGGAATCTCCTGCAGGAGCGCCGCTATCCAGGACAAGGTCTGCAAAGTCAGAAAGTTTTTTTCCATCCGCTCTTTTGCTTTTACTCTTTTCCAAATGTTCTTTGGTTACGATTGCTACAACCTTAATTCCCTTTTGCTGAAAAAGCTCAGCCATTTCAATCGGTACCAAATTGCAACCGCTTGATGATACTATGAGCGCAGTATCCTTTTTATCCAATCCAAAGTTTCTAAGTATTCTCTCTGCAAGTCCTGAAACATTTTCCAAATACATGGCCTGTCTCTGACCATTCGCACCGACAACACTGTTGTGATAGGTAAGCGATAATTCAACGATGGTATTAAAGCCGGGAAATGAACCATAACGCGGCCACATTTCTTCTACCATGATACGACTATGACCACTGCCGAAGACATGCACAACTCTTCCCGATAAAATCGATCCGGCAAACCATTCCGCTGCTTTTTGTATTTGATCTTGCTGTTCTTTTATTTTATTGATGATGCCCTGGCACTTGTTTAAATATTCTTCGGTGAGATTCATTTTGTGAGCCTTTTTACCCGGTGATTTCCGTGGAGAATGAAGTTATTAAAAAGGATGATAAATTGTTGAATTCCAGTAAGATTTTTATAACTTTTCGGACTAAATATTTTTACCGAAATCATGAGACTTAAACAATTCAAAAACTACGAGGAATTATCTGATTTTGCCGCGACTGATATAGCAGATGCTATAAAAAACAAACCATCGCTTGTTCTCTGCCTGGCTTCGGGTGATACCCCAAAACTGACTGTCGATCTGTTAGTAAAAAAAATAAAAGAAGAAAAGATCAATTACTCAAAGATCACTTTCATTGGCCTGGATGAATGGGTGGGTTTGCCTCCTACAAATACAGGAAGCTGTCATTATTTTTTTCAAAATAAATTGATCGGACCTTTACAATTAAAACCTTCACAGTATTTTTTATTTGATGCATTGGCAGCTGATCTGCAAAATGATTGTAAGAAAATGGATCAGTTCATTAATGATAAAAATGGTATCGATATAATGCTTGTCGGTATTGGAATGAATGGTCATATTGGTTTTAATGAACCTGGAACTTCTTTCAACAGTCTGTCACATGTCATTGAACTCGATGAAATAACAAGATCAGTCGGTCAAAAATATTTCAATGAGCAAGTGGAACTTGGTAAAGGAATTACGATTGGATTCAAACATCTTTTGAATACAAAAAAGGTTTTTTTAATGGCAAATGGATCAAAGAAGGCTGAATTAATAAAGAAAACTGTAGAAGGCCCGGTCACGGAAAGTTTTCCTGCCAGCATTATGCAAAAACATAATAATGGATTTGTCATTGTTGATGAAGAAGCCTGCATGGTTAAATCATTTCATTAAAGCAAAACACGCAGCTCCAATCGCTCCTGCCAGATCACCATGAATTGCTTTTACAATTTTCGGGCGAATGCCACCAGGCTGCCATTCAAATTCATCAAACCAGTTTTCCAATGGTATAAAAAGATCATCATTTGCTTCCGCGATACCACCACCAACTATAATCGTGTCAGGTGAAATAAAATTACTTGCCGATGCTAAACCGATAGCCAATTTTCTGACTGAGGTAAGCCAGACCTGTTTTGCCAATTCATCGCCATTCCTGTATGCATTCAATAATTCGTGCGTAGATGTAAATTTCCCGTTGCTTCTTTTTTCTATAGTACAATTGCCAATACATTCTTCCAGACTTCCCGGCATATTTGTTACATCTTTGTCGCCATTGCTATCAATTACCATATGCCCGATATGGCCTGCTTTATTAAATGAACCCTGGTAAGGTTGCTTGTTAATTAATAATGCTCCGCCAACACCAGTGCCCAGAGTTATCATGATGGCATTTATACTATTTTTAGCGGCACCTGTTTTTGCTTCAGCAACCAAGGCTGCTACGCCATCATTCAATACATAGGCAGGAGTTTGCAAATAATCTTTCCAGACAAAATTTTCGAGTCCCTCTAACCTGCCAGGCATAAAAGCAATCGTTGTATTTTCATGATTTGGCAAACCAGGGGCAGAAATACCAACTGCAGATATTTGAATGTTCAATTTTTGCCTTAAATCATTTACTGTTTTGGCAACAGCCGCTTTCCATACTTCTCCCGCTCCGTCATTGGTAGCTGTATATGCTTGATGCAGAATATTTCCTTCCACATCAATAGCTACCCCTTTTATTCGGGTACCGCCAAGATCTATTCCAATTGTGATTTGGCTACTCAATTATTAGTCATTCATTATTAATAATTCATTACTCCGGTCCATCACTCAAGGTCCAGCCACCATCCACGGCAATCACCTGGCCTGTTGTAAATTTTGATTGGTCACTCATAAAATAAACAGCTATTCCGTCGGTATCTTCTGGTTTTCCTATTCTTCCGTCATCCAAAGGTTGTTTGGTTTTAATAAATGATAATATCTCCTCATCATTTGCTGCTCGTTGTGCCATGGGAGTTTCAACCAATGCGGGTGCAACTACATTTATACGGATATTATCTTTTGCATAATAAGCAGCAATTGACTTACTAAATCCAATAATCGCTGCCTTTGCTGCTGCATAAGCATGCGTAGAAAAATATTTTGGTGACGGAGAAAAGCCTAGTACGGAGCCCATGTTTAAGATCGTCCCGCTTTTTTTTAACTCCAGGAATTTTTTTATTGCAGCTTTGTTAGAAAGCATCAGTGAAGTAAGGTTCAACTCCAGCGTTTTATTCCATCCGTCTAATGTTAATTCATGCAAAGGACCATCACCCATTTTTCTTCCGCTGCCGCCAGCAACATGATACAAGCCATCAAAGCTTCCAAACTCTTCAAGACATGTAAGAATGGAGTTGCTTGCTGTTTCGGGATGTGTGGCATCAGCAGCAAGAGCTTCCGAGTTTTCACCCAATATTTTTTTTGCTTCTGAAACACTGTCTGCCTTTCTTCCAACTACAACAACTTTTGCCCCTTCAGCTATAAATGCCTTAGCCGCAGATAAGCCAATACCTGTAGTGCCTCCAATGATGACAATGTTTTTATTTTCTAATTGTTTGCTCATTTTTTGATGCGATGAAATGCTTATGCTGGTTTCACTATCGGCCATGGAAATTTACTTTTTAATTTTATTCTTGTTCCAGTTGCCTGCGATTTTCTTGCTGCTTCAATTACTTCCAATACATGCAAAGCATGTTCAGCATTGATGCGTGGCTCAATTCCTTTCACTAACGCTTCGCCAACTACAGTTGCGCCTTCTTGCCATACATACCTGCCCTTATCAGTAGCCACGAGTTTCGGTGGTTCATCCCATGATGTATCCATGATAACTCCGTTGGTTTCCCAATCATAACCGATCAATCGCATATTGCCAGCATCGCCGTAGATCTGGATAGAATGCGATGTTTGATTGCCAGCTTCATGCCCATGCGGATCGAAAAAATTAAAGCCGCACATTACATGACTGAGTACATTATTGGGATGCTCCATCAATATATGCGCATTATCCTCTGCTTCTACTTTTATTTTTCCTTTATCATCAACAGTTCGTTCAGGCTTTACAATGCTCAACATTGCCATAACAGATTTTGCAGGGCCAAGCAAGCCGGTTAATGTTGCCATATTATACACGCCAAGATCTGGCATGCTGCCACCAAGCTTTTCATAAAAGAATGCGGACCATGTTGGGCCGGTATGACCATACTGTCCATGTGCACTTGCCAGTTTACCAAGCTTACCTTCTTGTATGGCTTTGCTCATATATTCAAACTGGGGACTATTGACTACCGCCGGCGCACCCCATATTCTTAATTTTTTGCTTTTTGCCAGATCATATAATGCTTTTCCTTCGCCATACGTGTTTGCCATTGGCTTTTCACTCCACACATGTTTTCCTGCCATTAATGCTTTTTTGTTTAATGCGCCATGTACCTGCATATCGGTTGTTGTTACCATCATATCGAAAGGAACACCTGCAAGCATTGCATCAATGTTCGGATATGTTTTGGCGTTTACATTATATTGTTTGTTTTGTGCAACAGCGCGGTCATATTTTATATCACATAAACTAACTATCTCGATAAGTGAAGAAATTTGCAGGTGAGGAATGTAGCGATTACTAACACTGCCGCAACCGATAATGGCAACTTTTAATTTTTTTTCAGGTCTTTCAGCGGCCAAACTTTCCAATGATGAAAGCAATACAGCGGCACCCGCGCTGGCGGTGTATTGCAAAAATTGATGACGGGTCATATTCTTACTCACTTCATTTTATAGCAGGTGATCTGAATCCTAATTTTTTTAAGCCATTTAGTATCTCGGGGCAGCTCATAAATAATTTCCAAAGTAAACCTGTTCTGTAATTTTCTATCATCACAACAATAGGTCCCTGATCGATCGCTAGATGAGACTTTGCATACCAATTTTGCGATTCATTAAATGCATCCACAAAACCATACTCACTCCATATTTTATCACCAAGGTCGTAATAAAAATGTTTGAGAGCTTGCATTGAATACTCGGCTGTATAAGGAAAAGCGGATAATGCGGCAGTCGGCGAAATTGTTCCTTTGTCATTTGTTGGTGAATGAGCATTATAGCCATTGTAGGTATCACTGGCAGTCAATCCCCAGCAATTGGGTCCATATCCTTTGAACTTATTTGGATTGCGAACACAATGTTCCCTGTTGATGAGTGTATGATTTTTATTTTGCTCCCAATAATCGGCATAGCGGTCTTTCAGTTCCCTTGGATCCAAACCAAGAAATGAATAATGCGAGAAAAACAAAGGGCCACCATAATCAAAGCCTAACGGAAGTTTGATACCAAAAAATTCTTTACCGTTATTAAAGAAATTGCTTTCAGCCCACCCTCTATGATAAACATTTGCACCTACCGAATATCTTTCATTGCTGCCTGATGCAGCGAGTACATACATGATCAGGCATTCATTAAAACCACGTACAGGAAAGTTCATGGCCCAGCCATTATTCGGGCTCCAATGCCAGTATAATACTTCTTCACCGCCTTTTGTGAACCAGTTCCATTCAATATCATTCCACATCCAGCCGATGCGATTACGTAATTCTCTTTCGGTTCGATCATTTCCATTAAAATATTGTCTTGCACAAAGCAGCCCCTGGAATAAATAAGATGATTCAACGAGATCAGCACCGTCATCTTTTCTGCTGAAGGGAATTGTTTTTCCGGTAGCACCATCTAACCAATGCGGAAATACACCATGATATGAATTTGCTTTCAATAAAAAATTTACCATTTTCAAAAGAAATCTCGCCGCAGTGTCTCTTGCTATCCACTTCCTCTCGGTTGCAACGATCACACTCATAATACCAAAACCGGTTCCACCAATAGTTACCACTTCATTACCATAACCGAAACTTTGATTACTTCTTTCTCTTGACAGGCCTGAAACAGGATGAGCAAAATCCCAGAAGTAGCGAAAGGTTTGTTTTTGCACAAGGTCAAGTAAGGCGGAATCAGAAAGATTTTTTGGACGTTCAGCAGGGTTAAAAGCCGTGGTTGTTGCCTGTTGAGCAACTATAAAGTTGCAAATTACCAGCAGTGCAAGAATGTTTAAAGCAATTCGTTTCATAATAAAATTTTATAAATATGGTGCACTAAAGCCTAATGATAACAAGCCTGTTTTTACTTCAGGGCAGCTGGTGAATAGATTCCACAACAAACCGCTTCGGTAATTTTCGATCATGACGATCATTGGTCCCTGGTCAATCGCCAAATAAGATTCAGCAAACCAAAGATTTTGTAAGCTAAAGGCATCTTTAAAACCATACTGTCCCCAGATCTTATCACCCAGCACATAATAAAAGAATTTTAATGCCTTCATGCTTTCAGTTGGCGTATAGGGTAAAGATGAAACTGCGGCCGTTGGAGCAATATAACTTACATCATTTGTTGGGGAGCTGGCCGTGTACCCATTTTGAATATCACTGGCTGTCAATCCCCAACAACTATCACTATAACCAAACCAGCCTTTCGGATTTGAAACGCAATATGTGTAATTGATCTTTGTGTGGTTCAACGTTTGAGTTTGATAATTAGCATAGGCATCACTTAATCCATTTGGATTGATGCCAAGAAAAGAATAGTGTTCAAAAAACAACGGACCACCTAATGAAGGACCAAGCAAAAGCTGATAACCATAATAATTATTGTTGTTGACCATTGCACCATTTCTTGCAAAGCCACTATCGTAAACTGATTTCGGTATTGAATGAGTGGGTGATGATGCAGCGAGCACATAAGTTATCAAACATTCATTCCAACCTTGTATCGGCACATTGACAGCAAAACCTGAATTTGGGCTCCAGGTCCAGTACAAAACTTTTTTTCCATTTTGACGGAACCAATCCCATTCAACATTTTGCCATAATATATTGATGTCATTGCGAAGAGTTACTTCAGCAACATCGCTCGTATTGAAATACTGTCTTGCACATAGCAATGCCATTACCATGTAAGATGTTTCAACAAGATCAGCGCCATCATCATTAGGACCAAACGGTACAACTGTGCCGGTGCTGCCGTTCAACCAATGAGAAAATGCGCCATGAAACTTTGGCGCAGTATTTTTTAAAAATGAAACTATGGTTTGAATTCTTGCCAAGCCCTGTGATCTTGTTATGAAACCACGGTTAATAGCAGCAATGATCGACATCACTCCAAATCCTGAGCCACCCGACGTAACGGTTTCAGGAGTTGCATTACTTCTTTCTCTGGCAAGACCACTAACAGGATGGCCATAGTCCCAGAAATATTTGAAAGTTTGTTGTTGAACCAGATCAAGCAATGCATTGTCAGAGATTACTGGAAATTTTCTTGAAGAATCAATTTTGGTGATAAAACTTTTACTCACCTCAGGTGAAAACTGCCCGTCACTGGATGATCTAAGCCCGGATGTAATGGTAAAATTATATTTTGATAAATAGTTTAAAGGGGCTGCAGGTTGTACCAATAAAACGGAATCATGACTTTGAAGAGTTGTTGTTATACCAATTTCTGAACCGCCTGCATTTGTTATTTTAACGGATGTTGAAATGGAAGACGGTTTGACTGCTTCTGTAAATTCTACTTTGATCACAGGTTGCAACGTGGTGCCATAAATAGTATTATCCAATGGCAATATGTTAAGCCAGGTATTTTTTACTGTGATGGCTTTGGGCGTTGGAGGAGGGGGTGGTGGTGAATTTTTGCTTCCACAATAATTAAATAGAAATGGAAA
>Ga0075418_10006046_pt1 | contig 13666 bp, 14 predicted proteins | sample SoiMetdeltSBSDD2_FD_81776 | JGI IMG/M metagenome (GOLD analysis project Ga0075418, IMG submission 81776) | Bulk soil microbial communities from a Populus tree surrounding site in Tennessee, USA - Soil MetaG P. deltoides SBSDD2 | ecosystem: Environmental > Terrestrial > Soil > Tree plantation...
ACACTCGCACCGGACAACACCGGCTACTTCTTTGCGGCCGGAACAAGCCAGGCCACGCCTCATGTTGCGGGCGTCGCGGCGCTGATCCTCGCCAGGCACGGTGGGTCAGGATCCATGACGCCTGATCAGCTGAAGGCAGCGCTGCTCCAGTCCTCTGACGACGATGGCAAGCCTGGCTTCGATGCGGTTTACGGGCACGGGTTCGTGGACGCGCTCAGGGCTGTGCAGTAAGTCCGTAACCAAAGCCCGCCGGGTCGGCAATGACTCGGCGGGCTTTTTTTCTTGGGTGCTGTCGGCGCAGGCCGGCCTGCGTGCACCGGTCCATTGCTAACTGGAAAAACGCTGGATGGCCTGGCGGGCCGGGGCCGAAACTACCAGCGTGCCGCTCAGCCGAGCCCGCGCGGGCAAGAGCTCACGCCAGTGATCACACCCCTGCCACAGCACCTTCTTTAGCTCCGCCATTGCAGCGGGATTGCTTGCCGCGAGTTGACTCGTCAGGGCAGCAATTCTGGTGTCGAGGTCGGCGACGTTGGCATGGAGCTCGGCAAAGAGTCCACGCTCATACGCCCACTCCGCGCTCCGCCAACTCGCCGCGTCGATGCCAAGCGCAGCGTAGTTCGCAGCGCCGATCTTTCGCTCGATGACAGGCCCGACGACGAAGGGGCCGATCCCTACCATAAGCTCGCTCAGCTTTACTTGTGCTCCAGTGGTGGCAAGTGCGTAGTCGGAAGCAGCTACGATACCAACTCCGCCACCCACGGCTCTGCCATGTACGCGCGTGACGATGAGCTTGGGGCACTCCCTCATGGCGTTGATCAGATTGGCGAACCCCATGAAGAAACGGGTGCCACCCTCGACATCCGAGATTGCGGCCAGCTCGGCGAAGGACGCGCCGGCACAGAAGGCCCCAGTGCCGTCGCTCCTGAGCGCGATGACGTTGACATTATCATCGGCTCCGAGGTCGCCGATGCTGGCAGCCAGATCGGCCAGCAACTTGCCGGGGAGTGAATTTCCCTTGGGATGACCGAAGATGACGGTAGCAACGCCATCAACTACGTGACTTGCGACGCTGCCCTGGTCCTGCGCGGATTGGCGAGTCACGGCTTCCCTTCGCTCACGGGGACCGGTACAATTGCAAATGCAAGGTAGCAGCTGCCGAGGGACTTTCCAGGCACTCGGCGGAGTCCGGTTAAGCTGATGAGGCACAACGAGATGGCAGCCACGCCCACAAGGGAAGACAACGCTTCCAACGCCGCCTTCGAGGCTCGTATCGCCGCCGGTGAGACGATCGAGCCCAAGGACTGGATGCCGGAGCGATATCGGCAGCAACTCATGCGGATGATGTCCCAGCACGCTCACTCCGAGATCGTGGGTATGCTGCCCGAAGGGAACTGGATCACCCGCGCTCCGTCGCTGCGCCGGAAGATGTGTCTGCTGGCCAAGGTCCAGGATGAAGCCGGACACGGGCTTTACATCTATTGCGCCACCGAAACCCTGGGCGTCGATCGGGCTCAGTTGATCGACCAGCTCCTCACCGGCAAGGCGAAGTACTCCAGCATCTTCAATTATCCGACCTTGACGTGGGCGGACATTGGCGTGATCGGCTGGTTCGTCGACGGAGCCGCTATCGTGAATCAGACTGTGCTCGCTAAGGCATCGTACGGACCGTACGCCCGCGCAATGGTTCGGATCTGCAAGGAGGAGAACTTTCACAAGCGCCAGGGCTTCGAGATCGTGGCTACGATGGCCTCGGGCACACCGGGCCAGCACGCCATGGTGCAGGATGCGGTCAACCGCTGGTGGTGGCCGACGCTGATGATGTTCGGCCCGAGCGACGCCAACTCTCCCAACAGCGCCGAGCTGCTTCGCTGGCGGGTCAAGCGATTCAGCAACGACGAGCTGCGCCAGCGCTTCGTCGATTTGACGGTGGCGCAGGCCCAGGCCGTCAAGCTCACGCTGCCAGACCCCAAGCTCCGCTACAACGCCGAAACCAAGCACTGGGAATTCGGTGAGATCGACTGGGCGGAGTTCAAGCAGGTCATCGGCGGAAACGGTCCCTGCAATCGGGAGCGCCTGGCGGCTCGACGGGCGGCGCACGACAACGGCGCCTGGGTGCGCCACGCCGCGGCGGCGTACGCCGAAAAGCAGCGTCGCGCCGGCGCGGCCAGCGCGGCCTGAGCCACCGGCAAATGGCGGCAAGCACCGATCAGGCGGATGGCGCGAGCGGCGAGGGGCCGCTATGGGAGGTGTTCACTCAGGAGAAGCAGGGCGCTCCACACGAGCATGCGGGCAGCGTACACGCACCCGATGCGGAGATGGCCCTGCAAAACGCTCGCGACGTGTATGCCCGTCGGGGCGACATCGTAAGCCTCTGGGTCGTTCCCAGCTCGGCCATCATCGCATCGAGTCCGGGAGAGAGCGGCCCCTTCTTCGATCCCGCCGATGACAAGCCGTACCGCCATCCCCAGTTCTACAAGACCCCCCGCGGCGTCCGCGTCTACTGAGGGTTCGGTGAATCCGCTGTTCGAATACCTGCTGCGCCTGGGTGACGACCGCCTGGTCCTGGGTCATCGGCTCTCGGAGTGGTGCGGGCACGGGCCCGCGCTCGAAGAGGACATTGCGCTGGCCAACGTGGCGCTCGATCTGATCGGCCAGGCATCGCACTTTCTGCGACTTGCGGGAACAGTCGAGGGTCGTGGACGAGACGAGGATGCGCTCGCTTATCTGCGCGACGCCATCGACTATCGCAACGTCAAGCTGGTCGAGCTTCCGAACGGCGACTTCGGCCGCACGATCGTCCGCTCATTTCTGTTCGACGCCTGGAGTGCGTTGTCGCTCGAGAAGCTGGTGCACTCGAGCCACGCTGAGCTGGCCGGGATCGCGGCCAAAGCTCACAAGGAAGCGCGTTATCACGTTCGGCATAGCGGCGAATGGGTGATCCGCTTGGGCGACGGAACCGAAGAGAGCCACCGGCGAACCCAGAACGCGCTGGACGATCTCTGGCCCTACATCGGTGAGCTGTTCGCGTCCGATGAGGTGGACAAGGCTCATGCGAATGGCATCGCCCCGGATCCACCGAGCCTCGAACCGGCCTGGCGCGAAGTGGTCTCCGACGTGATCTCTCGCGCCACGCTCACCTTGCCGCTCGATGGCTACATGCATTCCGGCGCCCGCCAAGGCCGCCACACCGAGCACCTGGGCCATCTCCTCGCCGAAATGCAGATCCTGGCCCGCTCGCATCCGGGAGCGAAGTGGTGAACGCCACCGACGCGCAAGCAGCAGCCCTGCTCGAAGTCCTGCACGGCGTGCCGGACCCGGAAGTCCCGGCGCTGGACATCGTGGAACTGGGGATTGTGCGAAAGGTCGAGCGACGCCCGGATGGAGTTGTCGTCGTAGAGGTCACGCCGACCTATTCCGGCTGCCCGGCCATGCGGACGATCGAAGAAGAAATCGTCGTCGCGCTGCGCGCCAACGGCTACGAGCGGGTCGAGCTACGTACGGTGTACTCGCCGGCCTGGACCACCGACTGGCTCAGTGACGAGGCGAAAGCAAAGCTCAAGGCCTACGGGATTGCGCCACCGGAACCGGCTGTAGCCGAGCAGATTCTGGTGCCCTTGACCGCGACGATTCGTCGCGCGGCCTGCCCCTATTGCGGCTCGAGCAACACCGAGCGGAGAAGTGAGTTCGGGTCGACTGCTTGCAAAGCCATCCACTACTGTCACCACTGCCGTCAGCCGTTCGAAGAGTTCAAGGCTCTTTAGGCCAGCCTTCGATCTCCTTTACCCACCGGGTCAAGAACGCATTCGCCTGGAAGCCGTCCAACACGCGATGGTCGATGGTGAGGGTGACGTAGCACATCGGCCGCACCTCGATCGTCTCTCGCCCATCGCGTTCCCGGACCACCGGCCGGGGTTCCACTTTGCCGATGCCCAGAATGGCGGACTGGGGCTGAGGAATGATGATCGGATTCGCAACCAGGCTGCCGCTCACCCCGTGGTTCGAGATCGAAAAGGTCCCGTGCTGCACGTCGGCAGGAGTGAGAGCGCCCCCTCGGGCTCGCTGGGTGAGATCCTGCAATCGCTCGGCGATGCCGCGCAGATCGAGCGTCTGCGCTCGATGGATGATCGGCACGATCAGTCCACCCTCCGGCAGCGCCGTCGCCACTCCGATGTGGCAGTCCTCGAACAGCTCGAGCGCGTCGTCGTGCCAGCGGCTGTTGACTTCCGGCACAGCTTGCAGAGCAATGACGCTCGCTCGCACAAAGTAGGCGGTGTAGGTGAGCTTGGTCCCGCTGGCCTCGAGAGCAGCCTGGTGCGCTGCCCGATGAGCCACGACCGCCGACAGGTCCGCCTCGAAGACCGCGGTGACATGCGGGGCCACCGCCACGCTCTGAACCATGTGCTGGGCGATGCTGCGCCGCATCGCGCTGTGCGGTACCCGACGGCTCGACCCGAGACCAGGGCCCCCAGCTCGGGGCGCCGCGGCTCGACTTGCGATATGGGCTTCGACATCCTGAACCGTGATTCGGCCGCCCTTCCCACTGCCCCGAATCGCCGAAGCATCGAGCTTGTGCTCGGCCAGCAGCCTTCGCACCGCCGGAGTCAGCTCGGCAACTCCCGGCGCACCCGATGACGTCGGCGCCTGCGCCGGGGCAAACTTGGCCGGGGTTGCCGCAGGCGCACTGGCTGCCGCACCGATCTCGATTCGTGCTAAGACGTCACCCGGCTCGACTGCCTGCTCCGACGACTTGAGAATTTCCCGTAGCACCCCGCTCGCCGGGGCTGCGATCTCCACGGTCACTTTGTCGGTGTTGATCTCGAGCAGCGGCTCGTTTTCGGTGACCGCGTCGCCGATCTGCTTGAACCAGGTTCCCACGACCATCTCCGTTCCCTCCGCCTGGTCCGTCGGCACCGCGACGTCGACTAATTCCGCCATTCCCAATCCTCGTTAGAACTCGAGCAGCTCGCGCATCTTGCCCGCGATTCCCTCCACGCTCGGGAGGACCGCATTCATGAGACCGACGTTGTACGGAGTGGGCACATCGGGAATCGCAAGCCGAGAGATTGGGGCATCGAGGTTGAGGAAGGCCTCCTCTGCTACCACGGCCGCCACCTCTGCCCCGAATCCCGCGGTGAGCGTGTCCTCGTGGACGATGAGACAGCGGCGAGTCTTCCGAACGGAGACGAGCACGGCGTCTCGGTCCCAGGGCGCCACGGTGCGAAGGTCGATCACCTCGATCGAGTCTCCCACCTCCCGTGCGGCGCGCTCGCAGCGCTCCACCATCGCACCCCAGGTGACCACGGTGAGCCGCTCTCCGGCCACGACTACCCTCGCCCGACCGAACGGAATCGCGAAATCATCTCCGGGATACGGGCGTCGGGCCGATGCCGCATCCAGCAAGGCCCGGTGCTCGAAGAAGATCGTCGGATCGTTGCTGCGAAGCGCCGTGCGGAGAAGTCCCACCGCATCTTCGGCATTGGAAGGGATACAGACCTGCCAACCGGGAGCGTGAGTCCAAAGCACCTCGCCACAGACACTGTGCCAGGGATCGCCGCACTTGGGCGCGTACCCACCCGGCATGCGGACGACGATCGGGGCGGCGAATCTGTTGTGAGTTCGCCACCGCATGGTCCCGCAGTTGTTCAGTTGCTCGGTCGCGGGATCGGCGTACTTGCGAAATTGGATTTCCGGCACGGGCAGAAGACCGCAGAGCGCCAGCCCCACCGCACGCCCGATGATGCCTTCTTCCGAAAGGCTGGTGTCGAATACGCGCTGCTCACCGAAAGCTGCCTGGAGTCCCATCGTTGCGGCGTGAACGCCGCCTTTGGGCCCGACGTCCTCCCCAAAGATGAGCATCCGGGGATTGATCTTGAGCTCGTGCTCCAGTGTTCGCCGGATCGCCGTCAACAGGTTGATACGTGCGGGCTCCGGTCGGGCCTCGGTGGTTGTCGAAGGGAACTTGTGTCCCGCGGGGGCTAGGCCTCCGACCAGCTGAACGTCGGGTGTGCCGTCAGCTCGCGTTTCCGTGCGCACAAATCGAGAAACCTCGGAGGCCGCGGGATCGGGACGGGCCAATGCCGCCGCGAGGGCGGCATCCACGTCAGTCTTGACCTTAGCCTCGATCGCCGAGATCTCCGACCCTGGCACCGTCCCGGCGCGAAGGAAGTCGTAGAGCCTGGGGAGCGGATCGTGCGCCTGCTCCTGAGCCAGCCGCTCCTTACCCTTGTAGGCTTGCGTATCCTGTGCGGAGTGGCCGCTGAGTCTTGGCACAGTGAGGCGGACCAGCGCGGGCCCCTTGCCGGTGCGCACATGGTGGACCGCTTCCTGGAGCAGAGAAGCCGCTTGCGCGGGGTCGGTCCCATCACCATTCCGGAGCAGCAGGTTCTGAAAGGCCGCGAGATTTGCTGCAATGTCACCACCCGGCGTCTGGAAGCTGGCTGGAACGGAGATGCCGTAGCCGTTGTCTTCGATGTAGAACAGCAAGGGAAGCGACAACGTCGTCGCCATGGTGAGTGCCGCCCAGAAGCCATTGGTTGCGACCGACGCCTCGCCGCCCAGCACCACGCCGATCGCGCCGTCGAAACTTCGATCGTTCAGAACGTTGCGATGGTAGACGATTCCCTGCGCCCATCCCCCAGCCGGGGTGTATTGCGACCCTACGTCACCGGACATCGGGAGCACGATGGCGCCCCTGGCCTGGGGCAGATTGCAAACCACGCCGATGTCTCTGCCGTTGCTGAACCCGCCTGACTTCCCCATAGGCGACGCGAACGCGTCTTCCAGCGAAAGCCCCAGCGTGAGCAGCATTGGCCGCGAGCGGTAATACGCGCCCACTGCATCACGGGGGTGAGTCAGCAACGAGCCCAGAATGATCTGGGCAATCTCGTGTCCTCGGGCGGAAAACTGGTACAACACCTTTCCCTGAGGGACGAGATTGGTTTCTTCGATGTCGTCAAGGGCTCGGGAGGCCAGGGTGAGGTAGAGCACCCGTCGCCAATCGATTGGGCTCTCCACTTGGTGGCCGGCCGGCGCGCGGGCCTCACTCACTCCCATCGAGCCCCGCATCGTGATCGCGTTCCGTTTGGTACACCGTTCCGCGGAAAAGAGCGACTACTGCACCGTCTTCCCGGGTAACGCGCACCCGGTAGTATGCCAGTCGCCGGCTGGTCGCCTCTTGTTCAGCGTCGGCGGTGAGGACGTCGCCGAGCTGAACCGGCGCCGGGTAAGTCATGCTGTTTTCGATGCTGACCGTCACCTTTCCTCCGGTGTTACTGGCGAAGGCCAACGCGCTGTCGGCGAAGGCAAACGTCACCCCGCCATGGCACACTCCGAACCCGTTGGTCATTTCCGGTCGTACTTTCATGCGCAACGTTACCCCGCCAGGGCGGACATCGAGGACGTCGACGGCCAGCCAGCGACTGAACGCATCGTTCGCCAGCATGTGCTGAACGATTGCGCTGGCTCGGCGCTCGGCGGTCGTGGAGTGCGCGCTCACGAAAGGAGCGTGCCTCGGGAGCGAGCCAATTGCCGCAGCAAGGGGCTGGGCCGATAGCGGTCTTCGCCGTATTCGGCCTGGAGCGCCTCCAACTTCCTGAGCGTCGCTTCGTAGCCTAGCTCCTCGCCCCAGGCGATCAATCCTTTGGGATAGTTGACACCTTTAACCATGGCAACATCGATGTCTGCCGGCGTCGCCACTCTCCAGAACACCGCGTCCACCGCCTCGTTGATCAGCATGGCCAGGATACGATCGAGGATCGAGCGACCCCGCGACTCGTCTTCCCTGGGCTGTGGTCGGGCGGCGCCGTCCCGGTAATCGTAGTAGCCCTGACCGGTCTTGCGTCCGAGCAGGTTGGCATCGACCAGCCGTCGCTGCGTGAGCGAAGGCCGGTAGCGCGGATCGAAAAAGAAGCCCTCGTAAACCGCGGTAGTGACGGCGAAGTTTACGTCATTTCCGATCAGATCCATCAGCTCGAAGGGGCCCATGCGAAACCCACCGAAGGTACGCATTGCCCAGTCGATCGTCGCACAGTCTGCGATGCCTTCCTCGAAGATTCGCAGCGCTTCCCCGTAGAACGGCCGCGCGATCCGGTTCACGATGAAGCCCGGCGTATCGGCGGCGATTACCGCGGTCTTCTTCCATTGGCTCACCAGCTTGCAACAACCGTCCACGGTTGGTTTCGACGTTGCATGGCCGCGCACGATCTCGACCAGCGGCATCACCGGCGCCGGGTTGAAGAAGTGGAGGCCGAGGACTCGCTCAGGCGTGCTGCAGGCAGCGGCAATGCTGGTGACGGATAACGCCGAAGTGTTAGTGGCCAGGATGGTGTCGGAAGCGACCACTTGCTCGAGCGCGGCGAAGCACTCGCGCTTGGCAGCGAGCCGCTCGATGATCGCTTCGATAACCAGCCCACAGGACGCAAACCAGCCGGAATCTTGACCGGCGGCATAGTGAATGCGGCGAGCAACCGATTCCGCAGCGGACGACGTAAGACGCCCCTTCTCGACCTCGCGGTTGAGCGCCTTCTCGATTCCGCTCCGCGCCCGGGCGATGGCCACCTCGTCGACGTCCTGCAAGATGACTGCGTGCCCGGCGACCGCGGCAACCTGGGCAATGCCGCTGCCCATGGCACCGGCTCCCAGGACACCTACCGAGATCAGCTCCTGCTCCGATGCTGGCACCAGTCAGCGTCCGGTGAAGCTTGGCTTTCGTTTGGCGAGGAACGCCGCAACCCCTTCGGCGTAATCGGCGCTGCGGCCGGCCGCCCCCTGCAGCTCTGCCTCGAGCTCGAGTTGAGCATCGAGGTCGTTGACCAGCGATGCGTTGAGCAACTGCTTGGTGAGGCCGAGTCCGAAGGTCGGCTGGGTTGCGAGATGGGTCGCGAGCTTGGTGGCGTCTTCGAGGAGCGTTGCGGCCGGACAGGCCCGGTGGATCAGCCCGATCTCCGCGGCCTGCGTCGCGCTGATCTTTTCCCCGAGCATCGTAAGCGCGGTTGCGCGTGCGAGCCCGACCAGGCGAGGCAGAAAGAAGCTCCCGCCCGTATCCGGCACGAGCCCGATCTTGGCGAACGCCTGCACGAAGGAGGCTTCTTCCGCGGCTAAAACCAGGTCGCACGCCAGTGCGAGATTGGCGCCGGCGCCTGCCGCGACGCCGTTCACCGCGCACACGATCGGCTTCTCGATGGTGCGGAGGCCCTTGACCAGCGGGGTGTAGACCTTTCGGGCGTGAGCGGCGAAATCCTTCACTGAGGAGCCTGGCCTTACCTCATCCAGGTCCTGCCCGGCACAGAACCCGCGGCCCGCCCCGGTGATGAGCAGCGCGCGAGTTTCGCTGTCCCGCGTGGCGCGGGTGAGCGCATCCTGCAGCTCGCCCGACATCGCGGCGTGGATGCTATTGAGCACCTCGGCGCGGTTCAGGGTTATTTTCGCGACGCCCTGAGTGACTTCGAAGAGAATGAATCGATAGGTCATCGACGATGTGTGCGCTGGTGAGGCAAGCTGACAAGGGTGAACAATATATCTACATTTCCGGGGCTAAGGTGGGGTCGTTGACTTTTCAGGTGAGTGGCAAATGAGGCCGGTTTATCTCGTTGACGGTGTTCGCACGCCGATCGGAAGCTTCGGCGGCAGTCTGTCCCACGCCCGCGCGGACGACCTCGCGGCGCACGTCATTGCCAAGCTGCTCGAGCGTCATCCCGGCATCGATAGGGAGCGCATTGCCGACGTGGTGCTCGGTTGCGCCAACCAGGCCGGCGAAGATAACCGGAACGTCGCCCGTATGGCGGCCCTGCTTGCGGGACTGCCGGTGTCTGTCCCCGGTGAGACGGTCAACCGCCTCTGCGCCAGCGGCATGAGTGCCGTCGCCAACGCCGCTCGTGCCGTGAGCCAGGGTGACGGTGATCTCTATATCGCGGGCGGTGTCGAGCAGATGACGCGCGCGCCGTACGTGCTGTCCAAGTCCAGCCAGCCGTTCGCGCGCAATGTGGAGCTGTTCGACACCAGTTTGGGATGGCGCTTCATCAATCCGAAAATGCGGGAACGGTACGGCGTCGACTCGATGGGGCAGACCGCTGAAAACGTCGCCGAAGAGCTCAAGATCAGCCGGGCCGACCAGGACGCGTTCGCCCTCTGGTCGCAGCAAAAGACCGCGGCAAGCCAGAAGCGTTGCCGGTTCCAGCGCGAGATCGTGCCGGTGTCGGTTCCGGGCGCCAGTCGGAGTGAGCCGCCGAGGGCGTTCGAGCAGGACGAGTTTCCCCGTGCCGACTCTTCGATTGAAGGACTCGCCAAGCTCAAGCCGGCCTTCCGCACCGACGGTAAGGGCAGCGTCACTGCGGGTAACTCGTCGGGGATCAACGACGGCGCCTGCGCCTTGCTGATCGCCTCGGAAGACGCGGTCCGCGACTACGGGTTCACTCCGCTGGCGCGCATCGTGGCGACCTCGGTGGCCGGCGTCGAGCCACGTATCATGGGACTCGGGCCTGTGCCCGCCACCAAAAAGATTCTCGCCAAGACGAACCTTACCCTCGGCGATATGGACGTGATCGAGCTCAACGAGGCGTTCGCGGCGCAGGTGCTGGGGTGTACGCGACAGCTCGGGCTCGTCGATCAGGACCCTCGCGTCAATCCCAACGGCGGCGCCATCGCCCTGGGTCATCCGCTCGGCATGTCGGGCGCGCGGCTCCTGCTCACGGCGGCACATGAGCTCAAGGAGATCGGGAAGCAGCATGCGCTCTGTACCATGTGTGTCGGCGTCGGGCAGGGCATGGCGACGATCATTGCGCGGGTTTAGCGCGCGGTGAGCAACGTCTTCTCCTTCGAAGGCTTCACCCCGGTAGTCCACGAATCGGCGTTCATCCATCCCAACGCAACGGTTACCGGCAACGTCATCATCGGGAAGGATGTCTACGTCGGCCCCGGCGCTGCCATCCGCGGCGACTGGGGCGGTGTGGTGATCGAGGACGGCTGCAACGTCCAGGAAAACTGCACGATCCACGTGTTCCCGGGTGCCACTGTCGTGCTGGAAACCAGCGCTCACATCGGACACGGCGCCGTTGTGCACGGCGCCCGTATCGGACGGAATGCGCTGGTCGGGATGAACGCGGTGGTCATGGATCGCGCGGTGGTGGGGGCAGAGTCCATCGTGGGGGCGCTGTCGTTCGTTCCGGCGGACATGGTCATCCCGGCGCGCTCCGTTGTTGCCGGCAATCCCGCCCGAGTCGTCAAGAGCGTTTCGGACCAGATGCTCGATTGGAAAACCGAGGGAACCCGGCTCTACCAGTCGCTGCCAAGCAGGCTGCACCGATCACTCCGCGCGTGCGAGCCACTGCGGGAGCTGCCGACTGACAGACCGGCGCAGCCCACGTCGTATCAGACCTGGCACGAGACCCGGTCGGCGTCACCTGGCGAGGGAGACTAGAACGATGCGGTTGCAGAGTTACGCGCAGGGTCAATGGGTCACCGGCACCGGCAAGGCGACCGATCTCTTCCATGCGGTCACCGGGCAAAAAGTGGCGGAGGCGACCAGCGAAGGGCTCGACTTCGAGTGCATGCTGGAGTACGGTCGCACCGTGGGAGGTCCCAAGCTTCGGCCGATGACGTTCCATCAGCGGGCGCGCATGCTGAAGGCGATGGCCCAGCACCTGATGGCGAACAAGGACGAGCTCTATCAGGTCTCGGCCGCCACCGGCGCCACCAAGGCGGACTCGTGGATCGATATCGAGGGCGGCATCGCGACGTTCTTCACTTACGCCAGTCTGGGACGGCGCGAGTTTCCCGACGAGACTTTCTATGTAGACGGCTCGGTGGAGCGCCTCTCGAAGGGCGGGACATTCCTCGGCCGCCACGTGTGCGTGCCGCTCGAAGGCGTGGCCGTGCACATCAATGCCTTCAACTTCCCTTGCTGGGGAATGCTGGAAAAGCTCGCGCCGACCTTTCTCGCCGGAATGCCCGCCATCGTGAAGCCGGCGACGGTCACATCATTCCTCGCGGAGCGCCTGGTGCGCTTGATGGTGGGCGCCGGCATACTCCCCGAGGGTGCGCTGCAGATCATCTGCGGCGGGGTTGGCGATCTGCTGGACCACCTGACCTGTCAGGACGTTGTCACTTTCACCGGATCTGCCGTCACAGGCCGGAAGCTCAAGAGCCATCCGCGGGTCGTGAGTGAGTCGGTGCGATTCAATCTGGAGGCTGACTCTCTCAACTACTGCATCCTTGGACCCGACGCCGCACCCGGGTCGGAGGAGTTCGACCTCTTCATCAAGGAGGTCGCCCAGGAAATGACGGTAAAGGCAGGGCAGAAGTGCACGGCGATTCGCCGCACCTTCGTTCCGGACGGCATGACCGACGAAGTGGTCCGGGCACTTTCCAAGCGGCTGGCCGGCACCCCGCTCGGCGATCCGTCAGTGGAGGGAGTCCGCATGGGACCGCTGGCGGGACGGGCCCAGGTAGGCGAAGTCGGCGGCAGCGCCGAGCGCATCGGCGCCGTGTGCGAGCGAGTGTACGGCGATCCGGCGCATTTCGACGTCGTCGGCGCGGACAAGACCAAGGGTGCGTTCTTCCCGTCAATCGTGTACTACTGCGATCAGCCGTTCCGGAAATCGGAGCCCCACGACATCGAAGCGTTCGGCCCCGTGAACACGCTCATGCCCTATCGCGAGCTCGACGAGGCGGTCGCATTGGCTCGGCTCGGCCGCGGCAGTTTGTGCGGCTCGGTGGTGACGGCCGACGAAGGCGTGGCGCGCGACGTCGTGCTGGGGACGGCGGCCTACCATGGGCGGCTGATGGTGCTGAATCGGCACAACGCCAAGGAGTCCACGGGACACGGCTCTCCGCTGCCACACCTGATCCACGGCGGACCAGGCCGCGCGGGCGGTGGTGAAGAGATGGGGGGCGTCCGCGGTGTCCTGCACTACATGCAACGCTCGGCGGTGCAGGGAACGCCGGCGACGTTGACCGCAGTCGGACGTCAGTGGGTGAAGGGCGCTGAGGAGTTGGCAGACGGCATTCACCCGTTTCGGAAGCATTTCGAGGAGCTACGCATTGGCGAGACCTGGCTCACCCACGCCCGCACCGTCACCGAAGCCGACATCGTGAATTTCGCCGGGATCAGCGGGGACTTCTTCTACGCCCACATGGACGACGGGGCAGCCAAGGCATCGATCTTCGAGCGCCGAGTCGCCCACGGGTATTTTGTGCTGTCGGCGGCGGCCGGTCTTTTCGTCGACCCCGCCCCCGGTCCGGTACTCGCGAATTACGGTCTCGACAATCTTCGCTTCGTCAAGCCGGTCTATCCGGGTGACACGATCCGCGCGCGCCTCACCTGTAAGCAGAAGACGGCCAAGGATACGGTGGACGGTCAGGTGCCCCAGGGCGTCGTGGCCTGGGATGTGGAAGTGACCAATCAGAGCTCGGAGCCGGTGGCAGTCTACACCATTCTCACGCTGGTCAAGCGAAAGGCGGCATCGTGACGGGAGTCGCGCGGCGGCTGGATGGTCTCGAAGGATCCCGCATCCTGGCCATCGCCGACGAAGTGCGGGCGCTGCAGGCTAGCGGTCGCAAAATCTGCAATCTGAGCATCGGCGACTTCGATCCCCGTGAATTTCCCATTCCGCGGCTGTTGATGGAGCGGATCGAAGCCGCCTTGAGCCGGGGAGAGACGAACTAACCGCCG
>Ga0075418_10006048_pt1 | contig 13664 bp, 13 predicted proteins | sample SoiMetdeltSBSDD2_FD_81776 | JGI IMG/M metagenome (GOLD analysis project Ga0075418, IMG submission 81776) | Bulk soil microbial communities from a Populus tree surrounding site in Tennessee, USA - Soil MetaG P. deltoides SBSDD2 | ecosystem: Environmental > Terrestrial > Soil > Tree plantation...
AGTCCTCGAACACGAGCGACGGCCGCATGCAGCTCGACGTGAATTTCGAGGTCGGCGTCGATCAGGACACCGCCAATGTGCTCACCCAGAACCGCGTGTCGTCGGCGCAGGCGCGGCTCCCGCAAGAGGTCATCGCCCAAGGCGTCACCGTCAAGAAGCAGAGTCCCAGCATCCTCATGCTGATCTCGCTCTATTCGCCCGAGGGCAGCTACGACGCGAACTTTTTGATCAACTACGCGTCGATCAACGTGCGCGACCAGATCCTGAGAATTCCTGGCATCGCGCAGGTCGATCTCTTCGGCGGCACCGACTACGGCCTCCGCGTCTGGCTTCGACCCGACAAGCTCGCCAAGCTGGGACTCACGCCCTCCGACGTGATCGCGTCGATCAAGGAGCAAAACCTCCAGGCGCCCGCGGGGCGCGTCGGCGCCGCCCCGGCGCCGGCCGACCAGGCGTTCACCTTCACCGTGAGCGCGCCGGGCCGCCTCGTGACCACCAATGAGTTCGAGAACATCATCATCCGCGAAGCGCCCACCGGCGCTCCGGTGCGCATCAGAGACGTCGGACGCGCCGAGCTCGGCAGCCAGGACTACAACTCGTTCGGCCGGCTCAATGCCAAGCCGTCCGGCGCGATGGCCGTGTATCTGCTCCCCGGCGCCAATCAGCTCAAGGCGTCCAAGGCGATCTACACGACCATGGACACGGCGAAGGGGCTGTTCCCTCCGGATCTGGATTACAAGATCGTCTACGACACCACGCCCGCCGTCGAGGCCTCGATCCACGAGATCGTCAAGACCTTCGTCGAGGCGCTGGTTCTGGTCACGCTGGTCGTATTCATCTTCCTTCAGAACTTCCGCGCCACGTTCATCCCGCTCCTGACGGTGCCGGTCTCGATCGTCGGCACCTTCATCTTCTTCCCCCTGCTCGGCTTCTCGGTGAACACGCTGTCGATGTTCGGTCTGGTGCTCGCCATCGGCATCGTCGTCGACGACGCGATCGTCGTCGTCGAGGCCGTGATGCATCACATCGAGCACGGGATGAGCCCGCGCGAGGCGACGTCCCAGGCCATGAAGGAGGTGACGGCGCCGGTGATCGGCATTGCGCTGATCCTGTCGGCGGTGTTCATCCCCGTCGCGTTCATCAGCGGCCTCACCGGGCAGATGTACCAGCAGTTCGCGCTCACCATCGCGATCTCGGTGCTGCTCTCCGCCTTCAGCGCGTTGTCGCTGTCGCCCGCGCTCTCCGCGATGCTCCTGAAGCCGGCCCGCCCTACTCGCGGCCCGCTCGGCATGTTCTTCCGCGGCTTCAACCGGGTGTTCAACAGCGCGACGCGGGGTTACGTCGGCGTCGCCCGTCTGCTGATCCGCCGCGCCGTCGTGACGGTGCTGATCGTCCTCGTCGTGATCGTCGGCGTCGGCCTGCTCGGCCGCGCGCTGCCGGCCGGATTCATTCCCGAAGAAGATCAGGGCCTCTTCGGCGTCAACGTGCAGCTGCCGCCGGCGGCCTCGCTCGAGCGAACGAGCGCGGTGCTGAGCCGCGTCGAGGAGATGCTGGCCAAGGTCGAGGGCGTCGAGTCCTTCCAGACGATCGGCGGGTACGGCGCTGTCACCAGCACCTACCAGCCGAACTTTGGCAGCATCTTCGTGCGGCTCAAGCCGTGGGAGGAGCGGCACGACCCGTCGCTGCACGTCACCGGCATCATGCGCCGAATGCAGCAGGAGCTGTCGACGATCCCGGAAGCGATCGCGTTCCCGTTCAACATCCCGACGATCTCCGGCTTCGGCGCCTCCGCGGGTTTCAACTTTCTCCTTCAAGATAGGAGCGGGTCGTTGAGCATCGAGGAGCTCGGCGCCCGGACGCGCGACTTCCTCGCCGCAGCGCGCCAGCGGCCGGAGCTCAACACGCTCTTCACCGCCTTCGATCCCACGTATCCCCAGGTGAAAGTCGAGCTCGATCGAGAAAAGGCGCGGGCGCTCGGTGTGCCGGTGAACGACGTCTTCCAGGCCATGTCGAGCGCGATGGGCGGCAGCTACGTGAACGACTTCAACCGCTTCGGACGCCTCTACCGCGTCTATGTCCAGGCCGACGCGGATTACCGGCGCAAGCCGACCGACATCGGCGATGTCTACGTCCGCAGCAAAACCACCAACACGATGATCCCGCTTTCGACGCTCGTCACGATCACGACGCAGCCGGGGACGGAAATGACGACCCGCTTCAACCTGCTGCGGTCGGTGGAGATCAATGGCACGCCCGCGCGCGGCGTGAGCTCGGGGCAGGCGCTCGCCGCCCTCGAAGACGTCTTCTGGAAGACGATGCCCAAGGAAATGGGCTTTGCCTACTCATCGCTCTCGTACCAGGAAAAGATCGCGCCGCCCGCCACACCGACGTTCGTGCTCGCCATCGTCTTCGTCTTTCTGCTCCTGGCCGCGCTCTACGAGAGCTGGCGCCTGCCGTGGGCGGTCCTGCTCGGCTCCCCGCTGGTCGCGCTCGGCGCGTTCTTCGGCGTGTGGCTGGCAGGCTACGACAACAACGTCTACGTGCAGATCGGCCTCATCATGCTCGTGGGGCTCGCGGCGAAGAACGCGATCCTCATCGTCGAGTTCGCGAAGGTCAAGCACGAGGAAGGCCTGAGCCTCGAGCACGCCGCGCTCGAATCCGCGCGGCTGCGCTTTCGGCCCATCCTGATGACGGCCTTCGCGTTCATTCTCGGTGTCGTGCCGCTCATGCTGGCCCGCGGCGCCGGCGCGGGGGCCCAGAACGTGATGGGCACGGCCGTGTTCTGGGGCATGTTGATCGCCACCGCCCTCGGCGTGTTTCTCATCCCCGGCAACTTCGCGTTCGTCGAGGGGCTGGGCCGCAAGCGGGCCGCCCAACGCCCCGCGAGCCGACCGCAGGCGCCCGCGCATCTGCCGGGCGAGCAGCACGCGTGAGAGGCCGGGCGCTGCTGGCGACGGTGCTCATGCTGGCCGGGTGCACCGTCGGACCCGATTATCGGCGTCCCGACGTCTCGGTGCCCCGTGAGTTTCGCGGTCAGCCACAGCAGCCCGTGAGCGAAACCTCGATCGCGGACGTCGTCTGGTGGGAGGTCTTCAAAGACGAGACGCTGCTGTCACTCATCCGGACGGCGCTCGCGCAAAGCTGGGACGTGCGCATCGCCGCCACCCGCGTTCTCGAGGCGCGTGCACAGGTCACCATCGCGCGATCCTTCCAATTCCCCGACGTGAGCGGGAGCGCGAGTGCCCCCTACATCCGCACGACCGGCAGTCGAGCGCCGACGCCAATCCAGTTCAACGAGACGTTCAGCCCGCTCGCGACGCTCGACCTCGCCTGGGAGATCGATCTCTGGGGCCGGCTGCGCCGCGCCACGGAGGCTGCCCGCGACGATCTCCTCGGCTCGGTGGACGCTCAACGCTCCGTGATCACCACGCTGGTCAGCGACGTGGCGAGCGCATACTTTCAGCTCCGCGAGCACGATCTGGAGCTGGAGATCTCCAGACGCACACTGGCGTCCCGGCAAGAATCCCTTCGGCTCGTTACGATGCGTTTCGAGGGCGGCGTCGCGGCGCAGATCGACGTGCGACAGGCGGAGGTCCTTTTATATACGGCGGCGGAGACCATCCCCGAGGTCGAGCGCCGGATCGAGCAAACGGAGAACCTCATCTCCGTGCTGCTCGGCCGAAACCCTGCGGCGGTGCCCCGAGGCCGTACGTTGCACGAAAGCCTTGTGCTGACCACGCCGACCGTGCCGCCGGGGCTGCCGTCGAGCCTCCTCGAGCGCCGTCCGGATATCAGGCAGGCGGAGAGCCAGCTCGCGGCCGCGACCGCCCGGATCGGTGTGGCGAAGGCGGACTACTTTCCACGGGTCACTCTCACCGGCGCGGCCGGCGCGGGAGGTATCACGATCAACGGCAGCTGGTTCGGACCGTTCGGCATCGCGTCGATCGGGCCGCAGGTGACGCTGCCGATCTTCAACATGGGCCGGATCAAGGCCGGCGTGGATTCGGCCGAGGCCCGCGCGCAGCAGGCGGTGCTCGTGTACCAGCAGACGATCCAGCAGGCATTCCGCGACGTCGCCGACGCGCTCGTCGAGCATCGCAAGCGTCGCGAGTCCCGAGAGCAACAGGAGCTGCTTGTCCAGTCCCTGCGCGATGCGGCGCAGCTGGCCAACATCCGCTACCAGGGCGGTGTGACCAGCTATCTCGAAGTGCTGGACACGGAGCGCCAGCTCTTCGACAACGAGCTATTGCTGGCTCAGGCGCAGCGCGACGAGCTGCTCGCCATCGTGCGCATCTACCGAGCGCTCGGCGGGGGCTGGACGTCGTAGCCCGCCTCCAACCTCTGCGATAAGGCCTAAAGACCCGTACGCCACCGCAGTCGGCCCTGTGACAACGAGGCGCCCAGCCCGAAGCTTTGTGAGCGCCGCGTCTCTGAAGACGAGGCGCGAACCAGGGAGGAACACACATGTTCAAGACAGCGACGCTGCTTCTCCTCGGGGCGCTCATTACGGGCCTCACCGGCTGTGCGAGCTCGAATCCGAGCGCCAGCGCCCCGACGGCTCCCGTCGATGTCAGCGGCACCTGGACGGGTAACACTCAGACGAGCGCCCGAACAGTCACCATGCAGCTCAAACAGACGGGGAAGAACGTGGCGGGGACACTCGAGGGCGCCGGTGTCCTCGATGGGGCGATCACCGGCGTCGTCAAAGGCGATACGATCCAGTTCGCCGAGAGGACGGGTATTGGAACGACGCCGTGGCTGACCGTCAAGGGCGATCAGATGTCCGGAGACCTCGGCAGCGGCAACATCCTGACTCTTCGCCGCGTCCGGTAGCGCCGGTGAGCTGACTCGGCGCGCTCAGAGGAGACCGAGCTCATAGTTCACGATGAGGCGGAACTGCTTGAGCGTTTGAGGGTTGCCGCCGCCAACGTAGCCGTTGCGGAAGCGCAGCGACAGACCCTTGATGGCCGGCACGTTGTAGATGATGTCGAGGTCGCCCTCGTAGGTCGTCGGCTGCGCTTTCCCCGCCCCGGGGTCGATGCGATCGTTGCCTTGCGCATAGATGATCTGCACGGTCAACCCGGGAATGCGCCAGGGCAGCAGGGTGCCGCCGAAGTCGTACTTCATGCCGACGCCGAACGCTTTCTCGTTGGCGCGGTCGAAGTCCGTGACCAGCAGCGAGAGGTAGCCGGGCCACGTGCCCCACGGAGACGATATCGACGCGTCGGCCCCCGTGAAGTGCGCCGCTGTTCCAACCGACAAGCCACGCCACACGACCCGCATACCCGCTCCGACGTTCCAGGTCGCGAAGTCGCCAACCCGCTCCTCGCCGACGCTGCGCTGATCCGTGTACTGCAGACCGAATTGCAGCTTGAGGTCCTCACTGGTCGTGTGCGTGTATTCGGCCTTGCCGAACGCCGTGTTGAACACGTCGAGGCCGTAGAAGTTTCCGCCGTAGAGGGCGAGACCCTTGATCGGGGTCAGCGTGACACTCGTGAGGATCAGCCCCTTGCCGTCACCGGACGCGCCGGCTTGGCGGGACATCGGGATGAAGTCATTCGAGTCCCGCGGCTTGATCTGCGTCAGATAGCCGAGGTCGTACTTCGCCCAGTCCACCGTTCCAGACAGCGTGACGCCCTCGAAGGTGTTCGGCACCATTCGGTCGTCCCGCGGGTTGACGTATCCGTCCTCGACGCGCTGACGGTATCCCTTCAGCAGCGCGTAATCCTGGTATCGCAACGCGCCCCACGCTTCACCGAAGGTGCCGATCGCGCCCCCCCCTGGCGTGAGGAGCAGGGTCCCCGGACAGCAGTCGGGAGCGTACAGCGGCCACGAGGTGTAGTACGTCGCGCCGACGGCGAAGGTATCGAGGAGCCATCCGGAGGTGTATTGCAGCCAGCCGCCCGTGGCCAGGGCCTCGCTCGCCGTGCCGTTGTCGTTTTGCTGATTGAAGTAGAACGTGCGCGATCGGAGCTTCAGGCTGGTGTCCCGGAAAAACGGCGGAAGCGTGCTCAGGTATTCCTTGAGCCTCGGAAAGATCTCGGGGCGCGGAATCCGCACGGTGTCTGGCGACCGGACAAAATCCTCGTCCCGATCGACGGGCAAGCTCCGCTGATCGGAGGGCACTTCCGCAGGGGCGGTCGGCTGAGTCGGCGCCTGGGCCACCGCCACCGACGGCAGCAGCACGAGCACTGCCAGCATGAGCGCAAGCACGCTCGGCACGGATCGCTCGCTCATTGCAATCCCCTCTCCGGCGCGTCCCACCTTAAACGTGGTGCCCCGGCCCGCAATGAGACGTTGGTCCAAATATCGGCCGGCAGAGTCGTGATCGAACGTGACCGATGGCAGACCGACACCAGGAGATGAGGCGATGACGACAGAGTCGACCGACCGGATCGTCGGCCTGAACGAGTACTTAGCGGCCTCGGGGGCGCGGGTCGATCGCTGGCGCACGCTGAAAGGCAGATAGATGTGGATCATTCCCACCGACGAGGAGGCGGATGATCGCCGAGCACACGCTCACCGTTGTGACCAGTCAGGCGTGAGACGGCGCCGCGATGATGCTTCGGCGACTGGCCCTCGCCGCCGTCCTGCTGCTCACGCTCGCCGTCGTCGCGTCCGAGGCGCAGCAGATGGTCCGGTTCGCCGGCTCGGTGCAATGGATCGCGGGGAACAGCATGCAGCGACGGCTACCTGTCCCCGGATCGCCGCCGAATCGTCGCGGGCGAACTGTGGCGCGACAGCGGCAAAGGATACTGGACACAATCGCCTTGAGGTAGACCACAATGACAGCAACAGTCCACCGTCCGGTGTTGCTCGGACAGCGCGCGCTCGTCGTCGGCGTCGCGAACGAGCACTCGATCGCCTACGGATGCGCCCGCGCCTTTCGCGAGCTCGGCGCCGAGCTCGCGATCACGTATCTCAACGAACGGGCGCGGCCTCACGTCAAACCGCTCGCCGACGCGCTGCAGGCCTCCGTCTTCATGCCGCTGGACGTCTCGACATCGGATCAGCTCGACGCGCTCTTCAAAACCCTGGGCGAGAAGTGGGGGCGGCTGGACATTCTGGTCCATTCGATCGCGTTCGCGCCGAAGGAGGACTTGCAGGGCGGCCTCCTCGACTGCTCGGCCGACGGATTCGCCAAGGCGATGGACATCTCCTGCCATTCGTTCATCCGGATGGCCCGACGGGCGGCGCCGCTGATGGCCGAGGGTGGAACGATGTTCGCCATGAGCTACCACGGCGCCCAGAAGGTCGTGCCGAATTACAACGTGATGGGGCCCGTGAAGGCGGCGCTGGAGGCGGCGTGCCGTTATCTGGCCTACGAGCTGGGCCCCAAGCAGATTCGCGTGCACGCGGTGTCGCCGGGACCACTCAAGACGCGGGCGGCGTCCGGCCTCAAAGATTTCGACGTGATGCTGAACGAGGCCACGGAGCGCGCGCCGCTCGGCGACCTGGTCGACATCGTGGACGTCGGCTTCGCGTGCGCGTACCTCGCCACACCGTACGCTCGGCGCATCACCGGCACCACGATGTACGTCGACGGCGGCGTCAACATCATGGCGTGAGCCGCGTCTGCGAAGCGCCATGACCTCGGAGCGGGCTTCACGCGGCCTCACTGAGCGCGTGGTAGGCGGAGCTCGGCGATTCGCCGCGATCTTTGTCTACTTGTGGGCGGTTCTCACGCTGTTCGCCCTTCACGAATCGATCGTTCTGGCCAAGCACGAGATCGATTATCGCGGCTACGGCTTGGCGTTCATCAATGCGTGGGTGCTCGCCAAGGTGATGATGGTGGCCGACGATCTCAACCTCGGGAGCCGGTGGTTCGAAAACCGTCGCCCGATTTACCGCATCCTGAGCCGGTCCGCGCTGTTCGCACTGGTGTTCATGGGCGCACACACCGTGGAGAATCTCGTCGTCGGATGGTGGCAGGGCAAGACGGTGCTCGAGAGCATTCCTCGAATCGGTCGCGGAAGCTTCGCCGAGATTCTCTCGATCGGCGTGATCGTCACTGTCGCATTGATGCCGTTCCTCGCATTCAGAGCACTCGAGCAAGCGCTCGGCCCCGGCGTGGTGCGGCGCTTACTGCTGGCCCCCCGATCGAAGCTCGAGCCTCGGCAGGTCAGCCGACCGTAATCGACGGCTCCCGCTCCACGACCATGGCAATGCCCTGTCCGCCGCCGATGCAGAGCGTCGCCAGCCCTACATTCCGCGAAAGACGACGCATGCCGTGCACCAGCGTGACGAGGATCCGGCAGCCGCTGGCGCCGATGGGATGGCCGAGCGCGATGGCGCCCCCCGACACGTTCGTAATTTCGGGAATGAAGCCGAGCGTACGCGTCACCGCCAGCGCCTGGGCGGCGAACGCCTCGTTGGACTCGATCAGCCCGACATCACCCATCGTCAAGCGGGCGCGGGCGAGCACCTTGGACACCGCGGCGATCGGGCCCGTGCCCATGAGCTGCGGGTCCACACCCGCCGACGCGCTGGCGCGTATGCGCGCCAGCGGAATGACGCCCAGATCGGCAGCTCGCTCGGCGGCCAGCAGCACCACGGCGGCGGCGCCGTCGTTGATGCCGGACGCATTGCCGGCGGTCACCGTTCCGTCCTGCTTGAACGCGGGACGGAGGGTGCGCATCACGTTCGGGTTCGGGCGTGTGCGTGGCAACTCATCGGTATCGAACACGAAGGACGGCCCTTTCCGCTGTGTGACCTCGATCGGGACGACCTCGTCCCGGAAGTATCCGGCCTCGATGGCGTGCAACGCGCGACGCACGCTCTCCGATGCGAACGCATCCTGCTCCGCCCGGCCGATCCCGAAGCGGTCCGCGACGTTCTCGGCGGTAATGCCCATGTGCACACCCGTCCACGGATCGAGCAGCCCGTCCCTCAGCATCGAATCGACGAGCGGCTCGTCACCCATGCGAATGCCCCAGCGGGCCTTGGTCACGAGATAGGGCGCGTTCGTCATGCTCTCCATGCCGCCGGCGACCACGACGTCCGCCTCGCCGGCCGCGATGGCCTGCGCGCCGAGCGCGACCGCCTTCAATCCAGATCCACACACCTTGTTGACCGTGAACGCCGGAGCCTCGATCGGAATTCCAGCATTGACGGCGCACTGGCGGGCGGTGTTCTCGCCGAGTCCGGCCTGCAGCACGTGGCCCATGATGGTCTCGTCGACGACTTGGGGTCCGACGACGCCGGCACGCTTGAGTGCTTCGGCGATCACGATAGCGCCCAGCTGGACGGCAGAGAAGTCTTTCAGTCCGCCGCCGAACGTCCCGATCGCCGTCCGACACGCGCCCGCGATCACGACGTCGCGCATCAGGAGCCCGCGGTGACTTCGACGGTGATCCGCTCGAGCGTCGCCGTCTCGAGCACCTGGACGAACGCCCGCAGAAGATCCGTGTACGTCACGATCCCGACCAGGTGGCCGTCGACAACGGGCAGCGATCCAAAGCGTCCATCGAGCATGACTCGCGCCGCGTGCTCGATCCGCGTCTCCGGCGTCACCGTCACGGGATCCGGGGTCATGATCCGACCCGCCACAGAGCCGGGCGAATCCCGGCTCGCGGACCGAACGTCACGGTCGGAGACGATTCCGATCAGCCGCCCGCCGGCCATCACCGGCAGGTGTCGGACGCGGTACTCGTCCATGATCAGGCGGGCCTTGTCGCATGGCGTCTCGGGGCCGATCACCACGAGCCGCCGGGTCATCACGTCGCGCACCATCATGACGATCACGCTCGTCTCCTTGTCCGGTCGTCACCGCGCCGGGGGCGGCGCATCACCATGACGACTCTCACTCTTTCAGGATTTCCCTTCGGCCGACGCTGTGCTCGGCGAGTTCAGGCTACGCGCGCCCCATCGACATCAGCGCGACGAGCACCGGGCCCCAGGCGGTCAGCAGGATGTTGCCGATGGCGTACGGCGCCGTCACGGACCGTCGGCCTCGTACGGTCGTACGGTTCTTGTTCAGTAACCGCCAGGCGAGGGCTCGGTCTACGGGATGTTCGTCCCAGGAGTGTTGGCTCCGAGCCGGCGAGATGTGGCCCTACGAGGCTGATCTCGTGGCACCGGGGCCACCTGGCCCTACCGCCCGGGCGCGGCGTCGGGCCTTGGTGAAGATCGTGAGTGCCACGCCGCTTCGCGTCCCCAGCGAAATCTCAGTGGTCGAGGAGGCAGAGTCCGCGGCGCACGACTTATCGATCGTCGTGGGCGGTCCGGTCTATGACTTCCTGCACCGGATCGGGCTGGTTCGGCCGAGCCTGCCGAACGTACTGCGCCGGGCCATCGCTGCCGTCGCGATCACGTGGCTTCCGCTGCTCGTCCTGTCGCTCAAAGACGGACTGGCCGTCGGCGACCGGGTCGTGATTCCGTTCCTCTACGACCTCAGCATGTATGGTCGGCTGCTCATCAGCTTGCCGCTCTTGTTCCTGGCCGAGATTGTGATCGACCCCGCCATTCGTCGCGCCGTGGGCGAGTTCGTCCGCAACGGAATCGTGCAGGAGAAGGAGCTGCCCGAGTTCGAAGACGTCTTGCACAAGGCGCGACGGCTGCGAGACTCGCCGATCCTCGAGTTGACCTTGCTGGCGCTCGCGTTGTTCCCGGTCTTTCTGTTTCAGCGCGAATGGGGAGCGGGCGTGGTCTCCAGCTGGCACACGACCTCTCGGGGATTGAGCACGGCCGGATGGTGGTACGCCGCCATCAGCGCGCCGCTCTTTCATTTCGTGGTCTATCGGTGGACGTTTCGCTACGTCGTCTGGGCACTGCTGCTGTGGAGGATCGGCCGGCTCGACCTGCATTTGATGCCGACGCATCCCGACCGCGCGGCCGGACTGCACTTTCTCAGCCTCACCCAGGCCCGCTTCGGGATCCTCTTCTGTGCCCTGGGATGCGGGTTCGCGGGGCGCATCGCGAACAGTCTCGCCTACGAGGACGCGTCACTCGCCTCCTTCAAGGTGCTGATGGGCGCGTTCGTCGTGCTGTCGGTCCTGATCGCGCTGTGTCCGCTCGCGCTGCTGGCGCCAAGGATGGCTCGGGTACGGCGCGCGGGGCTGGTGGAGTACGCGCGGCTCGGCACCCAGTACACGGAAGCGTTCGACCGAAAGTGGGTGAACACGGCCCAATCCCCCACGGAGCCGCTGCTCGGGACATCGGACATCCAATCGCTGGCCGATCTCGGGAACAGCTACACGATCATTCAAGAGATGTCGATCGCGCCGATCACGAAACGGCTCGCCCTCCAGCTCGCGGTCGTCGCCGCCGCACCGTTGATCCCCGTCATCCTCGCGTTCACACCGACGAGCGAGATCGTGAACGCGCTCGTGAAAATGGTGATGTGACGCGAAGATCGCGACGACTCAGGGCGCCGAGCACTTGCCGAACATCAAGAACCCGCCGACCGGCGACAGCACAGCGCCCGACATCGCGCCGGTGTCCTCGGCGACGTTGAGACCCCACGCCTTGCCCAGCGTCTGAACCTCCTCGCCGTGAATCAGCAACTGCCCCGCGCCACGTCCGAAGGACGTGATTCGTGCCGTCCGGCCCGTCGCCGACCCGCTGATGACCCGGTTGGCGATGTCGACGGTCACCACCGGCGGAAGGCTCACGGTTTCTGCGGTGCCCCGTGTGCAGAGCGCGGCTTCGGGGCACACGAACACCGCCTGGATGGCGCATTTCATCGGCGCTGAGCCGTCGTACGGCGCCGCGGCGGAGGCCACAGACGGACTCGCAAGAAGTGCGGCAAAGAGCACCAAGGCTTTCATGCGTCCATCATCAGCACGCGGGTTCGCGGTGCCGTAGCGCCAAACCGCGCCGATCTGTACCCGTTCGGCCCTGTCCCCGCCCACGGGCCGAGCGTCCGATAGCCGCTGAGCCGGACGCGTCCGGCGTCTGGAGGTGCGCGGGTTGACGCTGCTCTTCGTGGCGACCCGGATGCTCTACGTTGGTCTCAGCGTTGCGCCCGCCGCGCTCGGCGTCGCGGTCGCCGCGGTGGGGAGGGTGCCGGTCCAGGCCGCGCTCGCCATCCTGCTTTTGGCCATGCTCGGGGGAGGTGTGGACTTTCTCGCGCTCGGCGAGAAGTCCAATGGCGAGAGTGCCAATGGACCGGCACTCCTCATCGTCCGGTTGGTGGCCGTCACTCTCCCCAAGTCATGAGTGTCCGCGCGTGGATCGAAGCCTCCGCCCAAGCCATCGAGACGCTGGCCGTCATCCTCATCGTCGTCGTCATCGCCGTGGCGACGGCTTACTACGTGATCGGCTATGTCGTACGACGCGCGAACGACCCGACCGCCTACGACGACTATCGGCGGCGCATCGGGCGCGCGCTGCTCCTCACGCTCGAGATTCTCGTGGCGGCCGACATCGTGCGGACGGTGACGCTCGACAACACGCTGCGCAGCATCGCCGGTCTCGGGCTTCTCGTTCTCATCCGGACGTTCCTGAGCTGGTCGCTGATGCTCGAGATCGAAGGTCGCTGGCCGTGGCAGCGGCGAACCGAAGGCGCGCGGCGCTCCATGGCGAACGACCACGAGCAGCGTGCCCGGATGGCCCTATGAGGCTCCCGATGAGGGACGCCAGACTGGTCCGTGACCCAGGAGGTGTGCCATGGAACATCTCGGCAGGCCGATGCCCATCGTCGCCTTCGCGGCCGTCCTCGCGACCGCGGCCTGCAGCACGACACAGACAGCGCCGCCGGCGACGGCTCAACGGCAACCCGTAAGCGCGACGTCCGCGACGGCGCAATCCCAGTCGGCGCCTTCGGCAGCCCCCTCGAGTGTGGAGGCCGGGGCGTCGAACGTCGTGTCCGGCGAGATGCTCGACGAGATCGCGCTCACGCGCGCGGCGATCCAGACGCGGCGTCAGGCGCTCGTGACTTCCGCCATGGACCTGACGGCTCCGGAATCGCAAGCGTTCTGGCCGCTCTATCGCGACTACCGAACCGACATGGCCAAAGTGGATGACCGACTCGTGGATCTCATCATCGTGTACGCCGGCAACTACAACTCGCTGAACGACGACATGGCCGCGAAGCTCCTGAACGATTACCTGGACATCGAGCGCGCCCGCCTCGATATCAAGACGCAGTACGTGCCGCGGTTCCTCGGCGTGCTTCCGGCGACGAAGGTCGCGCGCTTCTACCAGGTGGACAACAAGCTCGACAAGAAGATCCAGGCGGAGCTCGCTTCCGAGATTCCGCTGACACGCTGAAGTCTGACGCGCTGAACGTCTCGAGACCAGAGGAGGAGCCATGACGGTAGCACGCCACGTCATCACGGCCGCGGTCTTGTGCGGCGTCGTCGCCGCGCCGGCCGCCGCCGAAGTCTTCGTGTACCCGAAACAGGGTCAGAGCCAGCAGCAGTTCGAGCAAGACCAGTTCTCGTGTCACAACTGGGCCAAGCAGCAGACCGGCGTCGATCCCTCGCAGTCCTACGCAGCGGCATCGCCACCCACGGCGCCTCCCCAATCCGGTGGGGCCGTGCGCGGTGGCGCGCGCGGCGCCGCGGTCGGCGCCATCGGCGGCGCGATCGGTGGGGACGCGGGGAAAGGTGCGGCCATCGGCGCCGGCGTCGGCGCCGCGAGCGGCGCCATTCGGCAACACCGCGCGAACGAGTACTCGGCGGCGGCGAACCAGCAGGCCATGGCCCAGCAACAACAAAGCC